>Ga0210040_10000873_pt1 | contig 48142 bp, 46 predicted proteins | sample CryGeyCG12114_NA_FD_185462 | JGI IMG/M metagenome (GOLD analysis project Ga0210040, IMG submission 185462) | Groundwater microbial communities from aquifer - Crystal Geyser CG19_WC_8/21/14_NA (SPAdes) (version 2) | ecosystem: Environmental > Aquatic > Deep subsurface > Groundwater | place: USA...
AGCGACGCCTGCGCCTGCGCGACGGTGAGCTCGTCGGGCAGGGTGCGCCACCAGCGCTGAGCGGCGCTGTGGTTGCTCTTCTCGACGCTGCCCTTGCGGTTGCCGTGCCGCGATGGGCAGATGTCGACGTGCACGCCGTAGTGCTTGGCGACCGCGGCGAACGAGGCCGTCACCCGGCCCGAGGCGGGGTGGCAGACGGTGGCCATCCGGTCGAACCGCCACCGCTTGGGCAGCCCACCGAGGCGGGCCGACACCGCGTGCAGCGCCTCGACCAGATGCGCCTGGTCCTCGCCCTCGGCGAGCACCGCCCGCCACTTGCCGGAGGACGGCAGGCAACCGACGAGCAGGTGCGCCTCCCGTCCGGCCTGCCAGTGCGCTGGTGGGTCGGGCAGCTCGAGCCAGTCCCACTGCACCTCCTCACCCGGCGGGTGGTCGATCACCGCGTGGTCACGGCCGCGGGAGGACGAGCACGGCTCGCAGTGCGGCCGCAGCCGATGCGTGCGCAGGCCGCGGGTGAAGCTCGGATACGACCGGTCGAAGCCGAGGGCGACGACCTCGTCGAACAGCACCGTCGCCCACACATGCGGGTCATCGGTCAGCCGCTGCCGCAGGTAGCCGACGTACGGCCCGAGGGGGTCCTCGGCGGTGCTGACGCGGACGCCGGCGACACGGCCGCCGGTCAGGTAGGCGCGGATGGTCTTGCGGTCATGGCCGAGGTGCCGGGCGATCGCGCTGATCGTCCAGCCCTGCCTGCGGAGCGCATGCGCGTCCACATCGTCCTCCCGTGTGAGCATCGGACCGGGACTCCTTCGAGCGGTTGGTGGAGGTCAGAGACCGCCACCCTCGAAGGGGTCCCGCTGCACGTGGCGGCGCCACGCTGCAGGTGCCCAAGGTGAGGAAGTTCAGTGAGCAGGTCCGGGGAGAATCAGGCGAGCGCCGTCAACGCTCCCGAGGCTCGGCGGTGCGCGTCGGTCTCCAGCGGTCGAGGCTGGATGCTGAGTAGGCGGTCGGACCTAGTCGACGTCGTCACTGCGGCTTGTGTCGCCGCGGCGCAGGCTGCTCTCGGCGGCAGGGCGTGAGCCTCACTCACTCGCCTTGCTCCGGGCCATCCTGAACGATCTCCGCCTCGAGGATCTCGCTGACATCCACGGCGTCGGCCTGAGCAGAGACGGTGGGGATCTCCTCGGGCAGTCCGTACTTCTCGCGCAGGAAGCGCTCCCGATACACCATCTCTGCGGCTTCAGCGACGTTGTTGAGCGTTGCCGCGTTCAGGCCAGCGCCGACTAGCACCCCCACGACCGGGACCGCTTGCCCGAGCTTCCGCTTGATCAGTTTTTCACCGAAGCGTTCGAAGACCTTGCGGATGACCTTCGTCATCACAAGCTTGTCCAGCTCCTTCCAGGTCTTGTCCCGGGCGAGCGCTTGCACGAGCTTGTTGAGCTCTTGGTAGGCGGCTGTCTTGCCCCCTTGCGATGCAAGCCCGACACCTAACACTCCTGCGGCACGGACTCGCTCATGCGGCAGCTCGACGTCGTACCCGTAGTAGGCGGCAATCTCGGCTGTCACTCGACTGGACGCTGCGAGGACGGCGACGGCATCGGCGGCCGTGACACTGACAAGGACGCCGATGCCAGGCGCCGCGCCGGCCCCTGCGCCAGCAGCGCCTCCAGCTGCAGCGAGTGCTGCACCGCCGGTCATGCCGACTCCTGCTGCAGCTCCTTCACCTGCGGCGGCGAGGGCGTACCGCAGGTCCACCCGAGGCTTGACCTTGTCTATGTCGCGCAGGTTCAGCCTCCTGATGTCAGCAAGTTCCTGCACCGCATGACCGCTCTTCTGAAATCTGGCCATGATGGCGGTGCGGTGAACGCTTGCCACAGCAACGCGATCAACCGTCCCCAGCAGACCGGACACCGCGGCATCTACGGCTGCCTGCGCCGCCGCGCTTCCCGGTACCGCCTGTACTGCGCTTCCGGCCTTGTGCATCCCGGCTGAGGCGACCTCCTTCACCCGTGCTGGCACGAGCTGCCTGGCGACCGATGGCTCACGCCACTTCTGGATGCGCTCCCAAGCCATGTGGTCGTACTTAGAAGAGTCTGGCAAAACGGCCGAGATCGTCATGCCGAGAGCATGACACTGGCTTGAGGGGCTCCGGCTCGCGGGGATGACTTGGCGAGGCCCCCGTTGGGTTTCTACCCGAGTGACCACAAGGCGGTAACGCAGGAGCCGCGCGCGACTACCCGTACGGTGCTGGCGACTACCGCGGGCGGCAAGGTCTGGGCGCTACTCCTCAGAAACGAGGGGTTGTGAAAGACCCGACTACCTACGCCCGGTGTCGCCGTACGCGCGTCCAGAACCCATGTCCACTACCGCCGGTCCTCTCGTCGGAGCCCGGACGACTTCTGCGACGACAACGGACTGCCCAGCGCTGTGCCTACTCGGGCCCGGAAGCTGTTGCATCTAAGGCGTCCGCTGGCGCCTCTGTGGAGGAAGCCGTCGCCGGGAGCGCCTCGCACACAGCCGTGACGGCCGCAACGAGCTCGTCAACGATGCGGTCGCCCTCGACCTGCAGCGGCGGATGCAGTCCCACGACGAGCAGTCCGTCCGTGTAGTCGACGTGGGCGACAACACCCGCGGCCAGCAGTTCGCGCAGGACCGCGGCAAGTTCGGGCGTGGCTTGCCAGAAGCGCAGCCACCACGGAGTCGGGTAGTCCGACCCCCACCGCGACGCACTGACGTAGAAGCGGAGGACCTGCCCCGTCTCGGTGCGCACGTAGCGGCCGTACCAGCCCTTGGCGCCGGTCGCCTTCAGCCGCTTCGTGTCAACCGTCCCCGACCCCACTAGGCGGTCGGTCGCGCGGTCAACGACGTCGCAGTACTCGTAAAAGCGCCGGCCCCGCTCGGGGTCGACGTCCTCCGCCCCCAACGGCAACACGGCCTCGGAGTCCGCCCGGTCGCAGAGCCCGCGCAGCTGGGCCAGGTCCCGGATCGCCTCCTGATCGTCCTCCCTCGTGAACGCAGTCTCCAGGGCAGCAAGGACCTGGCTCCAGCTCAACAGGGCTACCAGCTGCTGCCCGTAGGCCAGCACAGGCAGGCTCCCCCGCCGCTCGGCCGAGACGCCCAGTCGCAACTGCAGTTCTGCGGTCAACAGGTCCAGACGGCGCTGCGGCGCGAGAAAAAGCAGCAGTGACGAGGCCGGTTCGTCCGGGAAGTGACGAGCCTGGCGCTTGAGGTAGCCCAGCGGCTGGTTCGGAGTCAGGCCCGCCCAGAACTTCACCTCGACCACGAGGACGTGCCGCCCGGCGTTGTCATCCGCGACAAGGTCCGGCCGTGAGGTGTCGGCCGCCTCGCTGGCCTGGCTGCGCCAGCGTAGACCGGCCGGCAACTCGAACCCGCAAGGCGCCAGCGCGTCTCGCACCGCGTCCTGGGCGCCAGGGCGATCTAGCAGGTAGAGCAACGCCTCCGTGGCTACGTCCTCCCAACGGCGGGAGGCGAACTGCGCAACGACGTGCGCCAACAGGCTCTGCCTTGTCATGCCCGACTCCTCTGGGTCGTGATGGGACGCAGGATCGGATCAGGGCTGCGCGGCCCGCGAGACCCTCGGCCAGGTGTGATCGCGGACCCGTTGCAGCTCCGCCTGCCAGGACACTCGCGCTTGCGGGTCCTGGGGATCCAGGACTTCGCCGTTGAGCCGGCCGGGAAGGCCGGTGTTGGCCAGGACGACCAGCGCCGACAAGTCAGGCTCACCGGCGGCCGCACAGTCGCGAGCCACCGCGTTCAGCACGGGTGCGACCGCTCGAGCGATGCCGCCGTAGACCTCGGCCACCTCGCCGTAGCGCGGCATCTCGCTGTCCGGTCGGTGCCGCACGGAGATCAGGAACGCCCTCGTTGCCGCCACCCACTCGGGCCGGCGGCTGTACGGCGTGCTCACGCCGGAACCCTCTCACGCCTTGAAGGAGGCACTGCCATGTCCAAGTACAAGCTCGGCTACGCCAGGGTTTCGACCCTCGACCAGGACCCAGCCCTGCAGTACGACGCCCTCACCGCAGCGGGCTGCGACCGGATCTTCGTCGACAAGGCCAGCGGCAAACTGGCCTCCCGCCCGGCCCTCGACGACCTGCTCGAACAACTGCGCCCCGGCGACACCGCGGTGGTCTGGCGGCTGGACCGACTCGGCCGCTCGCTGCGCCACCTGCTCGAGACCGTCGCTGGCCTCGAGGAGCGTGGTGTCTCGTTCGTGAGCCTGACCGAGAGCATCGACACCAGCACCCCAGGCGGTCGCTTGGTCTTCCACCTCTTCGGGGCCCTGGCCGAGTTTGAGCGGGACCTCATCCGAGAGCGAACGGCAGCCGGCCTTGCCGCAGCAAAGGCTCGTGGTCGCGTCGGTGGACGGCCGACGGTCTGGACGCCGGACAAGGCCAAAGCAGCGCAGGCGATGCAGGGCACCGGCGAGCACGACGTCTCCAGCATCGCCCGGGCGCTTGGCGTGAGCCGGGCGTCGGTCTACCGGCTCCTCGGGACGTCGGGTCTCTCTGGCACGTCCGCGGAGGCTGCCAAGTGACGCCAGAGAAGTACGGTCGCCGCGGCGGAGGCCGGTCGCTGGACTACCTGGCGCGTGCGTACCGGGAGATGCTGGCGCGGGATCAGGCGATGCTTGACCTCCTCGCCGGCGCGGCCGTCGCACTACTTGCTGCGCAGCACCCGAACGACGACAAGCGACCCGGCTGATCCGTTGGTCCTGCCTGGCGGCCCTTCGCCGGGACGTCGTGCGCCCGCCTGACCGGGTCAGCGTCAAGCGGCTCCAAGACGGAGCTAGGCAGTGCCACACGGGCCACAGCTATCCCTTCCCGCCCTCCTCCGGTCCTTCGTGGGACTGGAGGAGGGCGGCGGGTCCCTTCTTGCGTTTCCCGGCAACGGCGTGGGCCAGGGACGGGTGCCTACTGCACGCACGGGGGTCTCACCGGAGCACGGTCAAGCATCTGCTCGACCGTGGCTGACCTGCCGCTCCGGTCCAAGCCCTCTGTCACGGTCAGGAGAAGCAGTCCAGGGCCGCCTGAACGTGCCGGCCGGCCTCGCCCAGCTTCGCCTGCTCAGCCGGCGGCGTGTCCGACGTGTCGATGGCCAGGTAGGCCTCCGCGAAGCTCTGCACTGCCTTTGCGGCCTCCCGGATGCGGAGGGCGAACAGGTGCGCGTCATCGATGTGCTCATCCCAGCCTTGGTCGTCGGGGCTCACGCAACTTGGAGCAGTGGAGAGAACCCCCGCCAAGCTCTCCAGTCGCCGCTGTTGCTGCGGCATCAGCGGGAGCCCGTCGGCCACCTCACGCTCCATGTACTCGAGCGCCTGATCCAGGAGAGAGCTGCGCTGCCGCAGTAGCCCCCGTGGCCAGTCCTCAGCCGCGTCGCTAGCCGGAAGGGCGAAGGACATCGGCCCTAGTTCATCCTCGAGGCTGAGCCTGAGGATGTCGTCGTGGTGGGCAGTGACCACAGCGTCCTCGTCCGCCTGCCAGTGACGGGCGTAGGTGTCGATCTCCAGGACATGCAGCGCTCGTCCCCGGACGCGCCGGCGCTTCATGCCTGCGCCGCCGTGCCTGCGGATGCCCTGGACCCGTTTGTGCCAGGACTGTCGAGTGACGGAACGAGCCATAGCCGTCGCCTATGCGAGCAGCAGTAGCCGTCACCCGTGACCGCGATCCGCTGGCAGGGCCGTTCCAGCACGGACCTCCCGCGGCAGCGGGCTCGTTGCCAAGAAGGTGTGGCGCTCATGCCGTGGCCGCCTTGTATGAGGCCCTCCGGCGGAGGACCTCCTGCGACTGGTCGTTCACGTACAGGACCTCGTGATCGGTCACGTGCTTGGTGATCCTCGCCTTGTAGATGGCCGCTCCCTTCGGCGTCGTGAGGAACTCGAAAAAGCCATCCCGGTCGTGGTCGTGGCGCTCGCGCAGCAGCGCTGGCGTGTCCGGGACCGCGAGGTGCCTGGCGAGGGCGTCGGGGTCGAAGAGCCACCGGAACCACCGGCCGTCTCGGTCCTGGAAGGCGAGGTGCGCCTGCTGCATGCGGCGCAGGTGCCGGCGCGCGGTCTCGACGCTCTTGCCGGACAGTTCAGCGACCTCCTGCGCTGTTCGCCCCCGAGTGTCACGAGGTGCCCGAGCCAAGGGCCACACCCGGCCCTGCTCGGGCCGCCACCTGACCGTGCCGGGCGATTCCTTGTGGACCGTCACTGCGGTGAGACGCCCCACCCGGTGCATCCGGAACGGCAGCTGCGCGAATGTCTCCTGCACCCCGCGCCCGAGCCCCCCTGCAGCGAAGAGCGGGTGGACGTCCGCGGGCAAGTTGAGAACAGGGGTGTCCTTCCCCCCCGTAGAGAGGGGGACCTCTGTTATCAAGCTGCCCGCGTCTGGAAGCCGGAGCCGGTAGCTCGCCGCCCGGAAGCCCGCCGACTCCTCATACACCTCGAGCCAGCCCGCCTCTCGGAGCCGGGCCAGGCTGCGGTGAACCGTGGGCAAGCTCGCGCAGGTGTGCTCACTGACCTGACGGTGACTGACCCGGACGATCACCGAGCTGTACTGCAGGCCCTTGTCGATGAGAAAGCGCAGGACCGCGCGGTCCGTCACCCCCGCCTGCCCCTTCCGCAACCCCTTTCCTCGCTCGGCTTGCTCCCGCAGCTGCACCAACTGGTAGCAGTCCTCCAGCGGGTCGTGCGCCGGGGAGTGGGCCACCCAGGTTCTGGCGTCCTGGTACTGGCGGTGCAGCCACTGCCGCGCACGGCCGGCGTTGCGGGCATGCAGTTGTTGCAGGAAGCGACCACCGACGTTCGCCGGGTCGCAGAGGTGGAGGTAGGCGTCCTCCTCGGACCAGCGGCTGTTAGCCATCCCCGCGAGAACAGTCAGCGCGATCCGCTCCCTGGTGAGCGAGCAGCGGTGGAGGCAGTCCCCGCAGCACTCGCCGCCGGCCGTCCCGCGTCGGCCACCGTGGCAATTGCAGCCAGCCGGACCCTCCCGCAGGAGGTCGACTGTGCGCGGGGCCAGCGCCTTGGCCGGCGTCGTACTCACTGGCTGTCCTGGTCGCGTGGCACCCACGGGATGCGGAGACCGCCTTGGACGGGGTGGTCGTCGCTCAGTGGCTCACCTGAGAGCACGTAGCGCAGCCGCTGGATGTGGTTCGGGTGCATCGGGACGCCGTCGCGGTACTCCATCTCGATGTACTCGATGGCGGCCCTGATGTACTCGATGGCGGCCCTGATGTGAAACTGCCGTTCCGACTCGGAGTAGCGCTCAAGGTAGGGCTGAGCAGGCTCGACGAAGGCGTACATGGGCGTGTCTTCGAGGCAGCCCTCCACGGCGCCGACCCAGCCTTCAAGCGCCTCCATCACGGTGCCGTCGGTCTCGTAGTCGACGAAGATCAGCCCACGTACCTTCCGCGGGACCCGCTCCTCGTCGCTCGAGGGCGGTACGGCGGGGCGGGGCGCGGTCCTGTCCGGCTGTTGAGGAGCAGTCCCACGCTCCTCCAGGCCACCGGCTGAGCCTGCTGATGGCGTTCGAGGCGCTGCAAGGCGTCGCATCGGCAAGGCTGCGTCCGCGTCAGGCCACCGCAGGCCCGGGAACTGATGCACCGCCTTGCAGGAGGCGCACCACTCCTCGAAGCCGACCTCCGGCGTCTCCTCGCGCCGAGTGACGCGGATGCAGTCACTTGCTACCTCGACGGTCTCGGCCCCCAGGGGCATGCGCTCGAGCAGGTCTTCGAGAAGAAACCACAGCTCCTGTTGCGCCCCCTCCTCGGTGCCCACCGCAGCGGCGTCGAGGACCGGGCCCTGGCTGCACCAGTCCGTCGAGTGCCACCTGGCCAGGACCTCCCGAACGCGTGGGCCCTCGGGACCCCTCATGAGCTCCTTGAGGGCGAGGATAGGGATCTTGATCCGCAGCCAGTCGACTTGGTCGACGTCCCGCTGCGGACGATCAAAGGGGGTGTGCCCCGCGTCGGGGCGGCTCACGAGGCGTCCTGGAGGCGCGGCTCGACGGAGCTCAGCGGCTCGGGCCCCGAACGCCCAGCCGCTGGCGCGGAAGCGAACAACGCAGCCAACCGACTGCGGGCCTCGGCGGACAGTTCGGGGGCTGCAGCGACGACTCGCTGCACGTACGCCCGGATGTTCTCCTCAGCCAGTGCTTGGCGAGCCTCCTGCAGCGCCTGGGAGGGCGCGGCTGCGCCTCTCCGCTTGTCCCGCTTGCTCTCTACAGCGACGCGCGCCTTCGCGCGGGTGACCGACACCTGTTCCTCCGGCATGCCGACATGGAGGCCGCCGCGGCCAGGTAGTCGGCTGGAGGAGCAGGACCGTCTCGTTCGCCGAAGGTCACGTCAGGTCCCGCCCAACACTACGGGTTCAGGTGTTGCTGGCAACCCCTGTTCGCCGGCTCATGTGGCCTCAGAGGCGTCCTCGGCACGGCGACGTCGGCGTGGCACTCGTGCTTGAGCGGCGGACGCACCTGCTGGCGGCGTAGGCGTCCTCGGCGCGACCACGTCGGCGTTCAGCTTGAGCGGCGACCCACCACTGGACTGACGCAGCGCCAGTCGGACCGCGGGTAGATCGAGAACGCGGTCCTGCTGACCCGGAGGGCAGTGGCTGCACGGAGCGTGAACCGCGTAGGCGGCGCTCAGCCCGTGCACCTGGCCGACGACGGCCGTCCCGGGCATCCCATCGACGAGAATGACGTCACCGCGCACCTCCGCGATGCGGTGTCGCGCGCCACCGGGATGGTGGCACTGCACGATCGCTCGCCGAGGGCCTAGAGACTCCCTGCTCGGAGGGCCGTTTCTGGCGGCGTCGACTAGGTCACGGAGCCCAGGACGTGGGTGCCGCGTGCGCGGCTTCCTCACAGCCGAGCCCGGTGGGACGGGGTCGTCGGCGAGTACAGACGAGCGCCCATCAACATGCTGCTGGGGGCTATGCGATCCGTCTACGCCCTGGCCGTCGTCCTTCGCTGCCATGGTCCTCCTTCGATCCAGCAGGTGTAGCGAGCGAGCATGCAGCAGCGCCGATGCCTCACCTGAGTTGCCTGTGGATGACCGGGGATCGAGGCAGGTCCGGGCGGCCAAAGAATCTTGCTCGATTGCGTTGACTTCTCTTGACAGCCGTGGGCGCCCCCCGGACCCCCCAAGGCGGGGACACGACGGCCTCGCCCAACGAGGGGCGGAAGATGAGCGGCAAGCACGCACGAACGAGCAACGCCACCAAGTGGAGGAGCATCGGGGCTCGGCAGGTGTCCCGGATGGCTACGGCCTACCTAGTGGGTGTCCTCACCGGGCTGGGTAGGGCTCACGGTGAGGGTCTTGGAGAGGCTCTCGTTCGGGGGCTGCTGGGGTAGCAGCAGTCGCTCGTGGGAAGGTCGCGCAGGTGCCGTCCGAGTCCTCAGCGAGGCAGTTGGCCCGGGCGGTCGACTGCCCGACGTGCTCTGCGCCCGCCGGTCAATTGTGCCAACGCGACCGAGGCGGCCCTAGGCAGTCGAACCACGCCGCCCGAGGCGGTCTTGCGAGACGGACAACAGCGACGAGACCTGCGCCCGCGATCGAGCCACCGTCGAGGGCACGGAACCAGGCACACTGACAGCCGCTCGCAGGACGCCGGCCCCCGGAGGCTCACCTTGAAGGATCAGGTCCTCAAGCAGATGGACGAACTCGGCTGGGAGCCCGCGCTCCGGCGCCTGGTCGAGCGACTGCCAGACGACCAACCGGTAATTGCCAGGCCTGGTCGAGGGGACTGGCTGCTTGTCGCCGCGTCCCTCAACCAGGACGCCGCGCTGTACCTGGGCCCGCGCGACGCCCACCTCAAGCTCAACCCGGCTGATGCTGAGAAGGTCGTGCAGAGGACCGGCCTCCGGCTCGCGGAGGTCAACGGGCAGACCGGCTACGTCTTCGTGAGCAGCCAGGACGCGGGGAGGGCCGACCTTCAGACGGAGCTGGATGACGCCTTCGTACGAGCCCTGCGCCGGCATCTGGGAGGCCCGCCGCAGGACGCCCACGGCAGGAACGCCAGGGTGTGCCCGACGTCGGGTCTGCAGCTGCCCGCCAACGGGTACTGCGACGAGCACGAAGGGGCCTGTCCGAGGGCTCATCCGTAACCAGCGGCCGTCTCGACGAGCTGCTGCAGGGCTCCATGGTGCCTGCGCACCGTTGCCTCCCGACGCAGCTGTCGGACGCGTCTGGGCCTCCTCGAGGGGCTCAGCCGGGGCAGATCTCGCTGACTGCGTAGTCGACCACCGAGTCGATCTCGGCCTCACTCGGCGTGTGATTCGCTGGTGATATCTGGTCAGGGAAGTTGGCCTTCACCTGGTCGACGCTGTTGCCCATCTCGAGCTGTATGCAGACCACCTCAGCCATGTCTCGCAACGTCTGCGTGTCCACCCCCGTCCACATGCCGTCCTGCTGTGGGCCTGCGTCGTCGGGGACGACATTCACCCGCTCCGGGTTGCAGTCGACGTCGACACCCATGGTCAGCGACTCCTGCTCTTCGGGCGTGAAGATCGGTAGTTGCGCGTTCGCGTAGCGCTCCTCGCAGGACAGGCCGTCATCACCTGGCGCAGCCTCCTTCGTGGGAGGGACCGTTGGCTCTTCGGTTTCTGCGGGTCCAAGGACTGTGTCCGAGTCCTCGCCCCAGACAGCGTCAGCAGCCTCGAACAGCTCGGGACAAGCGTCGGCCATCAAGGTGTCGAGGCCGTATAGATCTTCGTAGCCCTGCTCATCCGCGTACGCCTGCAGTGTCTGCTCGTACTCGCCCAATCTGAGGCCCTTGCCAAGCCTGGGCTCGAGCTGCTCACACATCGCCTCAGCGTCGTCGGGGCCCGGTTCGGCGGAGCCGCAGGCCGTCATGAGGGTCAGCGAGGCGAATGACGCGATAACCACGATCTTGCGGAACGGCACGACGGCCCCTTTTGCTGTCGGTATCCAGGCATCGCCTCGACCGACCGTAGCGCGGGGTGCCTGCAGCGGCGGCGGCTGCAGATGATGGATCATCCTTCGGTGACCTCCGCAAGGACCGAGCGCCAGGACACCACTGCGGAGATCCGTGCCGAAGCACAACAGCGCCGAGGGCAGCACCGCGATCGCGCCCTCGCGTCCTGGCGACGCTCCGAGGCCATCCGCCTCAAGACCGCCGGCCGCACCTACGAGCAGATCGCGCAGGAGCTCGGGTACGCCAACCGCGGCACCGTCCACCGCATCGTGCAGCATGCCCTGGACGTCCGGGAGGTCGAGTCCGTCGACGAGCTACGCCGCCTCGAGCTCAACCGCCTGGACGCCGTGCACGCCTCGCTGTGGCCGCAGGCGATGAAAGGGCACGTGCCCTCGGTACTGGCCCTCCTTCGCGTGATGGACCTGCGGACGAGGCTCCTCGGGCTGCAGGTATCAGGCAGCCGGAAGCGGACGCCTGAGGACAACTGGCCGTCCTGCGTGGGCCCGGCCACCGTGGTCGTCCATCCCGACGACTGCCGGCACGGTGAATGCGCCCGCCACGGCAGCTTCGCGGAGCTGAGTCCCGAGTAGCCCTTGAGCCGGCTGGTGCTGAACTGTCGCAGTGGCGTCGCCCGGTTGGAGGTTCCTGCTTGCGCTCCTTGTCCTGCCGGTGGCCGTCGGGCTAGCGGCCACGCCCGACCCGTCAGCGCCGGACAGTAACGCCGACCGACCGGCAGCAGGCGTCGACTCGAGGGCGGATACGTTGCCCACGGCTACTGCCCCCACCGCCCGCCGGCCAACGCTCGACCCCCCGGCGCCCGCCGAGGCACGGGAGTCGGCGCCGGCCTCGTCTGAGGCCGTCCCCCTCGCTACGCCGTCGCCGGGGCCGCTGAGGCGCGAGGCTCCTCGCTTCGTCGAGCAGGACCTCGACGGGCCGGAAGTCCCCCCGCCGCCGCCCCCACTGCCGCCGCCCGTAGCGCCCGGGGCGCCCAGGGTGGCGACCGCGACCATGACAGGCGGTTGGACGGGATCCTTCGCCTTGACCACGACGGCCGCCTACCTCGCCTGTGGGGTGCGACCTCGCGACGGTGATGGGCAGGCGTACTACGCAAGCACGCAGCTCGGCGCCGCCGGGCACGGCAAGGAGTACGGACTGCGGCCCGGCGAGATGAGCTTCGGCTTAGAGCGCCTCGCTGTGTACACCGTTGTCGGCGGCACGGGCAGGGCGGACCTCGACCGATTCCAGTACCGCGTGCGTGCTCACTTCACGACCGACGACGAGCGGGCTGCGCTGTTCGAGGTCATCCCGACGGAGCCCCGGTACCGCTTCTCGCCGGATCGCACGCGGGTCGCGTTCTCCTTCACCGGAACCGCCGCGCCAGCTGCGGACTTCGACCTGCATCACCAAGTCTCGGCAGTGACCGTCAGCGGCACGATGGCCTGCTCCGGACCCATAGCGGAGGCGCCCGAAAGCAAGTCCGCGCCCAGGTAGTCCATGGCAGACAGACCGGTCCGACGTGGCAAACACAGTTGAGAGTTCCCCACTGCCCACGGTTGGTATTCTCAGTGGCTATCCGGCTCGACCCTGGTCACCAGCGACTACTAGTAGCGTGCGCACAGCATCCTCCCATGGCAATCGGAGTTCCTATGGCCCAGCGCACCATCGTGCAGATGACCGACGACATCGACGGGTCTGAGGCCACCGAGACGGTGCTGTTCGGCCTTGACGGCCAGCAGTACGAGATCGACCTCAACGAGGGGCACGCTGAGGACCTGCGCGAGGTTCTGTCGCCCTTCATCTCCGTCGCACGGAAGGCAGGCGGCGGCGGTGGCCGCGGAAGGGCGTCGTCGGTTGCCGCGCCCAAGCAGCGCGGCAGCTCAGACGTCGACCCGAAGGCCGTGCGGGCTTGGGCCGAGGCGAACGGCGTTCAGGTGTCGCCTCGTGGTCGGATCAGCGCAGAGGTGCTCGAGCTGTACAGGTCCTCGGGGAAGTAGGGCAGCGCAGCAGGCTGGCTGCCGGCGGGGGCGGCCTTGTTCCGGGAAGACCAAGCACGAGGGTGGCGTACCGCCTCGCCGGCAGGGTGTCCGGCGAGCCGCACATCGAGGACATTCTCGACGTGACCGTCGTGACGACGCTAGCCCTGAGTGCATCGGGTCTTGCCGGCTGCGGGGTCGCCTGGACAGTTCGCAGGCCAACGGGGACTGCTCGACGGCGTAAGGCTGTCGTTGGGTGTGTGCGCGCCCTGGCCTACATTGCGAGGGCAGTCCATGACACTCGTCCGATCGAAGGGGCTCCGCTTTGAGCAGCAGCCACGACAACTACGTCGTGCCGGGTCACATGGTCGTACGCAACCCAGCCGGGGAACCCGTCGCGCTCGTGGAGCTCACCTACACGGATTCCGGCGTAGCTGATCAGCTCGGAGGACTCCGGGGCGGTATGGCCGATGCGCTCGGCAACATGGAGAAAGTCGGTGAGGGGATCGCGGAGACCTGTCGGCAGGTCATGCAGAGCGTCCGCGCCAACACCGACGCCCTGGCCCCGGACGAGTTCGAGCTCACCTTCGGCGTGAAGATCAGCGGTGAAGGAGGCATCCCTCTGGTCACGAAGGCGTCAGGCGAGGCCACGTTGGAAGTCAAGGCGCGGTGGGGAGCGCCGCAGGGCGCCTAGGTCAGGTGGCCGTCGCTGTCACGGACACGGTCGCGGTGATGGGGACGAGGACTGGGAAGGCAGCACGCACCTCGTCGTACAGCGACACGCCGTTGCCAGCGACTAGCGTCACGAGAAGGGCGTACGACAGATCGGTGGACTTGTGGGCCAGCACTCCGCCTTCGCGAGCGATGTGGGAGAGATCTAGCCGCGGGCGATACAGGCGGCCAGGGTTGTACCGCTTAGTAACCGCCCGTCGCACCGTCTCCCACTTACCCTCCTCGCGAAGAGCGGCTTCCTCGCGGCCCGAGAGCTTCGGCGCCTCTGAGGAAGGTTCCTGACTTGCCGTGTACCCCTGTGCGATGAGCGCCTCTGCACGCGCCCGTTCACCCGGCGCTGTGGCGTCGAGAACTACCGCCTGCGATCCTTGCTTCGTGTAGGTGCGCTTCCTTGCGTGGGGCCTGAAGACAACCTCCAGCCCGGCCTTCGCGTACTCCACGTCATCGCTGGGGTCAGTCTCGACACTCGTGACGAGGGTCCACCGCAGTCCGATGCGACCCGAGATGCTGTCCGGGAGCGGTAGAACGAGCGGCACGTATTCCGTGCGACCGATGGTGCCGCGGTAAAGAAGGTGCACCTCGTTCGCGTCGCACTCCAAGGCATCCTCGTAGCTAGAGAGCAGTCGCCCATGCCCGACATGGCGAGTCTCCTCCGTCTTGGCACAGGGCTCCGCGAAGTGGAGGACGAAGGCACGCTGAGCTACCGGGTTGACCACCTCAGGGCCGGTTCGCTGAGCGAGATCCGCCAGGCCGTGGACAACTAGAGGCGCTGCATAACTGGTGCCGATGTCCTGAAGCTTCGCTCCATCCGCGTCCAGCCCTAGGAAGGGGTTGGACATGGTCCCACCGAAAGCCACACCTGCGGGCTGCACCCGACTACCGGCCCTGCCGGGCCCGTAGGAGCTGTAGCTGGCTCTCCGCGTCGGCTGCTGGTCATCACAAGACCCTACGCTTAGCCCGTTGACCATGTCGCCCGGAATCTGGACTCGGCGCAGCTCCTCGATCAGCGACGCACCGTCGTTTCCGGTCGCTACGACGAAGAGCACGTTCTTTCTATGAGCCAGGTCATCGAGCTCGCTGGTCCAACGATCGAGATCCGCCTCGAACGCTCGACGCGGTCCCAGACTCACGCTGACTACGTCGTATGAACCGGCCTCCACATGTTCTTTGATTAGATCGAGCAGCCAGTACATCTCGACGCCGGGCTGGCCGGGGGTGGGCAATACGCGATAGTGATCGATCTGCATGTTGGCAGGCTGGAGCGGCGGAGCTGGCGCATGGCCGTAGAGCAGGGCGCTGGTGACTAGAGCCCCGTGCCGCAGGGCGCGCGGATCACTAGTCGCTTGGCCAAGCACTATCTCGCGCACTCGCCCTGCGTAGTAGGGACTTGAGTCGTCGCAGCCGCCGTCGAATACGGCTACGCGCAACGGCGCTCCATCAGCGCTCGCGTCCGCGAGTTGAGGTACAGGAAGGGCGTCAATCCCAGCGCGATCAACCGCCCCTGGCTCTCGTAGGACCGGCATCGCGTGCATCGATCGCAGAGCGTTGAAGGCAGCCACGTCGATCTGTGCGGTGGGGTCCAGGCGAATCGGCACGAAGGTGAGGTCGCCCACGACTCGCAACCAGTCCGTCTCGACTCGGCCACCGTGCAGCTCCACGAGATCGATCCACTTACGAATCGCCTCGGGTTCGGCCGCCGCAGGCCTACGTCCCCGGCTACTTGGGTGTAGCACAGCCTCAAGGACCGGCAGCAGGTCACGGGGATCATCGACTTTCTGGCGACTTGGCTCGGCAGCGACAGGAACAGGGTTCGCGCGCAACCTGTCGTCGGCGGTAGGCAGCGTCAGACGTTCCAATACTTGAAGGTCATCCCGGACCCCCTTCGGGACACGTCCCGCCGTTGGGTTCGCCAGCAACGCCTCAAGACGCCCGAGGGCCGCGTCATCCGCGGCCACGAAGAGGCTCTTGGTTGGGGCCTGCGTTGTGCCATTGGGATCCCGCCGCGTCCTAGCCGGTGCCTCCGCATACCGAGTACCGACGCTCGTGGCCTCGATGTAATTAAGGAGGTTCGACGGGAAGTAGCTGTTGGCAAGAAAGTTCGTCATGAGCGTTGCCTCGACGATGACGTCCCTAGTCCGCAGACGATCGGGCAGTGCAGCCGCAGCGGACCGGACGGCCGCGGCTTGCCCTGAGAGCCGAGCAGCCGCCTCCGTAGGCGTGAAGGGCAGGAACTTATCGCCCCCGCCGCCCCGCGGCCGTTCCGCTCTCTGCCGGAGTCGTTCTCCACCCTGCAGCAGCGGTCGCCCGCCTCGACCAAGCGGTGTCTCGCTCATCTTGCGCGACCTTCCGTGTAGACCGCGGCGACCCCTTGTCTCAGGAGTCCGGCTGCCACGTCATCTCAGGCGTTTGAGGATGGCCCCGACTGTAGGGTGCGAGACACCGACAAGCGGGGCAATGGCGCGCTGAGCGAGACCCAGCTTGCTCAAGAGATGCACGGTCTTGTCTCGGTCACCCACTGACAGCTCAGGTCCACGTCGCAGGACTGCTTCCAGCAAGTGGAGGCCGAGTTCCCCGCCTTCGAGGACTGCGCTTCGACGAGCATCGGCGCATGCGTCGCGCAACTCAGAGCCCGTGCAACCGCTCGTGAGGGATGCGGCTACTTCCAGAAGCTCGTCGTCGGGGCCACCGTGCGCCGCATCAGGCAAGAAGCATCTGAGTAGCTGCCTGCGGACCTCAGGTCCCGGACGACGCAGCTCCAACCGCCGTTCGAACCGGCGAAGAAGGGCCGGGTCGAGCAAGGTCTCATGGTTGGTAGCCGCTACCAGGAGGCGCTCATGCGGCCACCGATCCAGCTCCAAGAGCAGCACGTTGACGAGCCGTGTCATTTCGCCGACATCACCAGCTTCGGCTCGCGCCTTACCGATCGCGTCTAGTTCGTCGACGAAGAGAACCGCCTCATGCCTGGCCGCTGCATTGAGAGCAGCCTGCAGGTTCCGCGCGCTGCGGCCCAGCTCATGCGCCACAAGCTGCGGCAGATCGAGCGTGATCAACGGTCGCTCGAGCGTGAAGGCGAGCCATCGAGCGGTGTGTGTCTTGCCGGTCCCGGGTGGCCCGGTGAGCAGCAGCTTGTGAGTCGGATGCAGACCCGCCGCCGCCAAGCGCGTTGCCATGCGCTGCTCGTGTACGACGACCGCAAGCTCCTTTGCTGCCACAGCCTCCAAGACTGGCGGCGGCATGTCCGGCACGGCGGTGAAGGAAAGACCCGCCGGAAGCGCGTCACCCGCGGACAGTCCGACTTGGCCCGCCCGACTGGCCGCAGGTGGCATCGGCCTGACGACGTCTTCCACACGACGAGGGCCCTCGTAGGACGCCCATGCGTCCGGCGGCCCCTCAGCCGCCCTGAAAGGTACGAACGGGGTGTCAGTCTGAGCCGCTGCGAGCGCCAAGGCGTCACGTAGCGCCTTCCGCTCCTGCGGAGGTGCCTGACGTACCAGTCGATCCAGTAGCTGCCGCATACCTGATGCGTCGCCCGCAAGCCCTATACGCAGCAACTCCACTAACTTGCCGTCGAAGGAGTCGAGCTCATCCCGCTGCCCTTGGTAAGCCGAGTCCTTACGGGCCCGCGTACTTACCATGACGACCACCCCTTGGAGCCCGCTCGCACAGCCCGATCGTGAGCTCGTGCGGTAAGCATGCGCCCTACCCTACGCAGACTTACCAGGGGCCGCAGCAGAAGGTCCCTCCCGTCAGCCACTCGGGGGACGGCCTGAGTCGAGCGCGCTACCAAGCGTGACGGTGGCTGCGGCTCATCAGCAGCTGTCGGGACGACTCGTACGTCGAGCTAACAGGCGATCGCCGCCGACAGTCGTGCCGGGCCGGGCGGCAGCCTTAAAATGCCAGGGCCGCCGAGCGAAGGGACGAGGAGCCCTGTCTGCCCCGACCCAGCAGCCAGTCGTTCGTTTATCCAGATCTCCTCGACCTCGGGGTCGTCGAGGTGGCGCTGCAGCGGCCCGAAGCCGGCGACGGCGTCGTACACCGCACGCGCCGCCGTCCGCGGATCGGGCAGCGCGGGCATCGTCGAGGACAGCGCCCGCTCGTCGTAGTCGAGCACCACCTCGTCGATCAGCCGGCGCATCGCCAGCCGGTCCTCGACCGGGTCGAGCCCACGGCGGCGGACGAGCTCGCGCACCTCGGCCTCGACCGTGTCGACCGCACTGACCACCACGAGCACCTCCTCCGCCATCGCGTCGCGGGCGGACGGTAAGCAGGCAGAGGCGACCCTGTCGGGTGAGGAAGGCAAGTTGTGGACAACAGGGGCGGGTGAATCAGCCGAGCGTCACCGGCGCAGCACCATCGGTGCAGGTGCTCAGCCGATCTGCGCCGACGCGAGGGTCGACAACCTCCAGTCGAGTGCCCACGCTGGAGACATGAGGACGACGCGCCTGGCCGACGTCTGCAGGCAGCTCGGCAGGTACGTCGAGGAGGTCGCGACGACGCACGAGCGCGTCACCATCACCCGGAACGGCAAGCCGGCAGCTGTCACTCGCCGGAGCACGCGCGACGTGCTGAGGCGACAGCACCCGGCGCGTCAGATGGCCATCGCGGCACGGACCCCTTCGCTCGAGCCGACGCCGCCGGTCCCGCGATCGGTGACGCGCCCGGACGCCATGACGTAGTAGCGGCTGGCTGCAGCCAGCGCGAAGCCGACGTGCTGCTCGACCAGCAGGACGGACAGCCCGCCCCGCTGCGTCAGCTCGAGCACGGCCGACTGGATCTCGGTGACCACGCTGGGCTGGATGCCCTCGGTCGGCTCGTCGAGGATCAGCACCCTCGGACCGGTCAGCAGCGCGCGGGCGATGGCCAGCTGCTGGCGCTGCCCTCCGGAGAGCAGCCCGGCCCGGCGGTCGAGCAGGCCCCGCAGGGCGGGGAACAGGTCGAGCGCCTCGTCCGTGCGGGCACGCCCGTCGCGCCGTCCGTCGGCGACGAGCTGCAGGTTCTCCGCGGCGGTCAGCTGCGGGAACGACTGCTGGCCCTGCGCCACGTAGGCCAGACCACGCCGCACGCGCTGGTGCGGGCGCAGGCCGGTGACGTCCTCGCCGTCCAGCAGCACGGAGCCGGGTCGGGGCGTCAACAGCCCGACCGCCGCCCGCAGCAACGTCGTCTTGCCCGCGCCGTTGTGCCCGAGCACGGAGGCGACCCCGTCCGGCGGGACGGTGACGTCGACGCCGTGCACCACCTCGGTCCGCCCGTAGGAGACGTGCACGCCCCGCAGCTCCAGCACTACGTCCCTCCCGCAGCCGCACGCGGCCCCGCGCCCGGGTCCGCCGTACCGGGACCCAGGTAGACCTCCTGCACGCGCGGATCGGCCTGCACCTGCGCGTAGCTCCCCTCGGCCAGCACCTTGCCCGCCGCCAGCACGGTCACCGAGTCGGCGTACTCGCGCAGGAACTCCATGTCGTGCTCGACGACGACCACGACGTGGTCCTCGCGGACCCGGCGCAGCAGGTCACCGGTCTGCTCGCGCTCGTCGGCGCTCATGCCGGCGACCGGCTCGTCGAGCAGCAGCACCGTGGCGTCCTGCACCAGCAGCATGCCGATCTCCAGCCACTGCTTCTGACCGTGCGACAGCTCGCCGGCCCGACGATCGCGCAGCGCCGTCAGTCCCGTCGTCGCCATGGCCCGCTCCACCACCTCCGGCACGGCCGTGCGGGCACGCAGCAGCGTCCGCCAGCTGCGCGACGCGCCGGCCGCGATGTCGAGGTTCTGCAGCACGGTGAGCCCCTCGAAGACGCTGGCCGTCTGGAACGTCCGGACCACGCCGGCCCGGGCGATCTGGTGCTCCTTCCTGCCGAGCAGCTCCACGCCGTCGAGCCGCACGGAGCCGGTCGCCGGCGCCAGGCCGGTCAGGGCGTCGACGAGGGTCGTCTTGCCCGCGCCGTTCGGCCCGATGAGGAAGCGCAGATCGCCCGCCAGCACGGTCAGGTCGACGCCGTCGACGGCGACGAAGCCGTCGAAGACCACCCGCAGCCCGCGCACCTCGAGGTAGTCGCGGCTCACCGCACCTCCCCCGTCCGCACGGGCACCGGCTCGCCGAACGGCTCGGGCTCGTTCACCAGCGACGGCCCGTCCTGGGCAGCCGGGGCCGGACCGGGCTCGTCGCTGCCCACGACCGGTGTCCGTCCCCGTCCCGGGCGGGGCAGCGCGCCGAACGCGCTCCCGAGACCGCCCGGCAGGAAGGCCACGACGACGATGAACAGCAGTCCCTGCAGGTAGATCCAGACCGACTCGTAGCGCGCGGAGAGCTCGCTGCCCGCGTAGCTGACGGCCAGCGCGCCGAGCACCGGCCCCAGCAGCGTGGCCCGCCCGCCGACCGCGACACCGATCAGGAAGCCGATCGACGGGACCACCCCGACGTTGTTGGGCGAGATGATGCCGACGACGGGGACGAACATCGCGCCACCGACGGCGGCGAACACCGCGGCGACGACGTAGGCGACGACCTTGACGACGGCCGGGTCGTAGCCGAGGAAGCGCACCCGCTCCTCCCCGTCGCGCACGGCGGTCAGCAGCTCGCCGAAACGGCTGCGCATCAGCTGGTGCACCACGGCGACCATGGCGATGAGCAGCCCCGCGGTGATGGAGAACAGCAGCCGGCGGTTGACCGGGTCGTTGAGCGCGTAGCCGAAGAACTGCCGGAAGCTGCTGAGGCCGTTCGACCCGCCGATGGTGTTCTGCTGGCTGACGAGCAGCAGCGCGAAGGCGGCCGCCGAGGCCTGCGACAGGATCGCGAAGTAGGCACCCTTGACGCGCCGCCGGAAGACCGACAGTCCGAGCAGCAGGGCCAGCAGCCCCGGCACGGCCACGATCCCGACGACCGCAGCCACCGGGGAGCGGAACAGCTCCCACCACCACGGCGCGCCGCTGCCGGTCACCATGAAGCTGGGACGGCCGCCGGGCCCGGCATCGCTGAGCTGCAGGTGCATGGCCATGATGTAGGCGCCCAGGCCGAAGAACAGGCCCTGTCCGAGCGTGAGCATGCCGCCACGGCCCCACGCCAGCCCGATGCCGACGGCGACCATCGCCAGGCACAGGAACTGGGTCAGCAGCCGCAGCCGGAAGTCCGACAGCAGCGCCGGTGCACCGAGCAGCAGCACGGCCGCAGCCGCGGCGTACGCCCCGGCCACGGCGGCCCGCCCGGTCCAGCCGGCCCGGGCAGCGGCCGGCCGACGAAGACTCCCGGCGGACGCGCTCACACGACGCTCCGGGTGCGGACGTCGAACAGCCCCTGCGGCCGGACCTGCAGGAAGGCGATCACCACGACCAGCAGCAGCACCTTCGCCGTGCTGACCGACTGCGAGTAGGCGAAGGCGGCCTGCAGCAGCCCGAGCCCGAACGCTGCGAGCACCGCTCCCCTGATCTGGCCGATGCCACCCGCGACGACGACCAGGAAGGCGTCGACGATGTAGGTGGAGCCCATGTACGGCTGGGTGGAGGCGATCAACGTGAGCGCGACGCCGGCCACGCCGGCCAGGCCCGACCCGATGAAGAACGTCAGCCGGTCGGTGCGGCGGCTGTCGACGCCCGACGTCTCGGCCAGCCCACGGCTCTGCACCACGGCGCGGATGCGCCGGCCGAGCGCCGTCGAGCGCAGCACCAGGCTCAGCACTGTGACGGACCCCAGCGCCAGGACGACGATGAACAGCCGCCCCGTCGTGAAGGGCGTGCCCAGGACCTCGACGTTGCCGGTCAGCCAGGAGGGTGCCCGCACCTCGACCGCCGGCGCGCCGAACACGTCCCGTGCCACCTGCTGCAGCACCAGCGAGACGCCCCAGGTGACCAGCAGCGTGTCGAGCGGCCGGGCGTACAGCCGGCTGATGAGGGTGACCTCCAGCAGCACCCCGAGCAGCCCTGCGACGAGGAAGGCGAGCGGCAGCGCGAGGAGCAGGGACAGCCCCGCGGCCTCGAAGACCTGCTGCGTCACGAAGGCCGTGTAGGCACCGGCCATGAGGAACTCGCCGTGCGCCATGTTGATGACGCCCATCTGGCCGAACGTCAGCGTGAGCCCGAGTGCGATGAGCAGCAGCACGGACGCGAGGCTGATGCCGGCGTACACCTGTCCGAGGACGGCGTCCATCTGTCAGCTCCCGCAGTAGGTCTGGTCCTTCTCGATGCCGTCGGCCCAGTCGTAGGTCTCGAGGCACGGGTCCGGCTCGATGGGAGCGTCCGAGGACCAGACGGTGTCGATGAGGCCCTGCGGGTTGACCCGCCCGATGAGCGCCGTCTTGGCGATGTGGTGGTTGTCGCCGTCGACGGTCACCGAGCCCTCCGGGGCGTCGAAGCCGACGCCGCCCGCCGCCTCCTGGACCGCGTCGACGTCGAAGGACTCCGCCTTCTCGACCATGCCCTTCCACAGGTGCACCGAGGTGTAGGCGGCCTCCATCGGGTCGCTGGTGACGGCGTCGGCGCCGTACTTCGCCTTGAACGCCGCGACGAACTCCTCGTTCTGCGGGCTGTCGACGGTCTGGTAGTAGTTCCAGGCGGTGTACTGGCCGGCCAGCTTGTCGACGCCGACGCCGGGCACCTCCTCCTCGGCGATGGACACCGAGAGCACCGGCATGGTCTCGGCGTCGAGGCCGACGTTCGCGTACTGCGTGAAGAAGCTGACGTTCGAGTCGCCGTTCAGCGTGTTGAACACGGCGTCGGCACCTGCGCTGCGCACTCGGTTGACGATCGTCGGGATCCCCTCCACCGAGCCGAGCGGCTCGTAGTCCTCACCGACGATCTCGATGCCGTGCTCCTCGGCGTACGCCTTGATGATCGCGTTGGCCGTGCGCGGGAAGACGTAGTCGCTGCCGACGAGGTGCAGCGACGTGACGCCGAGCTCGTCCTTGAGGTAGTCCAGGGCCGGGATGATCTGCTGGTTGGTCGTCGCCCCGGTGTAGAAGATGTTCTCGGAGGCCTCGAGCCCCTCGTACTGCACCGGGTAGAAGAGCAGGCCGTCGTTGTCCTCGAAGACCGGGAGCATCGCCTTGCGGCTGCTCGACGTCCAGCCTCCGAACACGGCGGCGACGCAGTCGCTCTGCAGCAGCTTGGTCGACCGCTCGGCGAAGACGGTCGGCTCGGAGGCGCCGTCCTCGGTCACCGCCTCGATCTGCTTGCCCAGCACGCCGCCCGCCGCGTTGACCTCCTCGATCGCGAGCTCGAGCGACCGGCGGACCGTCGTCTCGCTGATCGACATCGTCCCCGACATGGAGTTGATGAGCCCCACCTTGACCGACTCGCCGGCGGTGTCGACGCAGGAGCTCCCGCCGGCCGCCGCGCCGTCCTCGGTGTCGCCGACACGGGCACCGCCACAGGCGCTGACGGCCATCGTGAGCGCGGCGAGGGCGAGCGGGACGGTGCGGGGACGGCGGCGCGTGTACATGTGGTCCTTCGCGAGACGGGCACGCCGGACAGCGCCGCGGGGGATGCGGCGGACCGGCGGGCCGAGGACGCCTTCGCCGGTGGCGAGGCGGTCGAGGTGACGCGCCGGACGGTAGGAAGCGCACGTTTCTGCCGCCGTCGACCGGCGTGAACCCCGCGTTACGGACAGTTGCGGCGCAGTCGCGGCGCAGACGGACGACGAGCGACACTGACGGCCTGGGCGCGCCGCGTGCGGCAGGACCGGGCTGGCTCAGCCGCACACCGACCACCGACCACCGACCACCGACCACCGAGGAGCACTCCGTGACACCGACACCGCAGCGGCCGGTCGGCGTGGCATCGACATCGGCATCGACGGGGCTCGCCGACCGCATCCGGTCAGCCCTGGCCGGCGAGCCGACGGCCCGCGAGGTGCCGATGTTCGGCGGGCTGTCGTTCATGGTCGACGAGAGGATGGTCGTCGCCGCGCGAGGCGATCGCGACCTGCTGGTCCGCATCGACCCCGGCCGGCACGCCGAGCTCACGGCGCTGCCCGGCGTGGCCCGGGCGGAGATGGGCGCCGGCCGCACCATGGGGCCGGGATGGGTCAGCGTCAGCCGCGAGGCGGTCGGCACCGACGAGCAGCTGGCGTTCTGGATCGGCGTCGCCCAGCAGCACGACGCGGCCGCAGGACAGGGCCGCCGACGAGGCCCCTCCGCGACGCGTCGCGGACGGGCGCCCCGCTGAGCTCGCGCCCGGTCCGACGGCTCCTCGGTGAGCCGGGACGGGACCCGGGGACGGCCCCGTCGACCGTGCCGCCCGCGGCCCGAGCGGTCGAGGCCAGAGCCGGGGCGTGCCGCGACGGCTCCGCGCGCAGCTCGTGCCAGGCTCGGGGGCATGTCCCTGCGTCGGTGCCGCGGGTCGAAGCGGCCGGACTGGACGCGGCGCGCGTGGGCGGTGCTGGCGGTGACGCTGGTGCACAACGCCGAGGAGCTGCTCACCGTCCCGGCGGCGCTGCGCGAGCCGCCCGTCGAACGCCTGCTGGAGCGGTGGAGCCTGCCGGCTCCCCGTGTCGAACGCGCCTTCCGGACCCTGGACTGGGCGGTCTCGTGCGCAGCCACCGCGGCGACCGCATGGGGGACCTCGCGCCGGCAGCCGGCTCTTCCCGGCGTGCTGGCGGCGACGATGCTGGGCAACGTCGTGCTCCCGCACGTGCCGGCGACCGTGCGCGCCCGCGGCTACGCGCCCGGGGTCGTCACCGCCGTCACCCTGGTGCTGCCGGTGACCGGCCGCTTCCTGGCGCTGGCCCACCGGCAGGGCCTGCTCACCCGCCGGGACCTGGGCCGGTGCGCCTCGAGCGGCCTGGCGCTGCTCGTGCTGGGCCTGCCGCTCGGCCTGGTGCTCGCCGACCGCCTCACCCGCGCGCTCACCCTGGAGGACGACCGGTGCAGACGTACGACGTCAAGTCGCAGCGCAAGGACCTCTACGCACCGCGGTCGTCGGACTTCGAGGTCGTCGACGTGCCGCCGATGGACTTCCTGATGGTGGACGGGCACGGTGATCCCAACACCACGAGCGCCTACCGCGAGGCCGTCGAGGCCCTCTACGCGACCTCCTACGCCGTCCGCGCCGAGGCGAGGTCGAGGCTCGGGAGGGTGCACGTGGTCGGTCCGCTGGAAGGGCTCTGGTCCGCCGAGGACCCGGAGGTGTTCCGGACCCGTGACAAGCACGCCTGGGACTGGACGATGATGATCGCGCAACCTGAGTGGGTCAGCGCCGACGTCGTCGAGCAGGCGCTGACCGCCGCGGGCCGCAAGCGCCTCCCCGCGCTCGGCCGAGTGCGCTTCGAGCGCTACGCGGAAGGTCGCAGCGTGCAGATCCTGCACGTGGGCTCCTACGACGACGAGGCACCCGTGCTCGCACGCCTGCACGACGAGTTCCTGCCGGCGCACGGGCTGGCCCCGACCGGTCGCCACCACGAGGTCTACCTCTCCGATCCGCGCAGGACCGGGCCCGCACGGCTGCGGACGATCCTGCGCCAGCCGGTCGGCCACCGGTGACGGCTCCCGACTGGCGCACCGCCCAGACGCCCGGCATGCACCGTGCGGCGGCCTCGAGGCCGTGGTGGTCGAGCTCGACGGCGTGGTCGACGACCCGGAGCACGTGCCGTGGGTCGACCCGTCCCACGCGCCGGTGAGTCCTCGCCACCCGGCCTGAGCGTCCACCTCAGGCGGCGGGGGTGGCGTCCAGGTCCTCGAGCTGGACGACGTCGCGCAAGCGGCTGCTCATGACGACGAGCGGGGTCAGTGCGGCGAGCAGGCAGAAGCCGGCGAGTGCCGCGCGGACGCCGAGGCTGCTGGCGAGCGCGCCGGCCAGCAGCGCCCCGGCCGGGATGGCGCCCCAGGACACGAAGCGGACGGTGGCCATGACGCGCGAGAGCAGCTGCGGCGGACTGGCGGTCTGGCGGTGCGTACGGGTGCAGATGCTGAAGACGACCACGCCCGCCGCGAAGCCCGCGTTGCCCACGGCGAACAGCACGATGCCGAGGGGGCCCGTGGCGAGGGGCAGCAGCAGGGCGGCTGCGGCGGAGCCTCCCGCGGCGAGCCGGACGGCCTGCCCCGAGCCCAGGCGCCCGACGACCCTGGGGGTGATCGCGGCGCCCAGCAGGCTGCCGACGCCCTCGGTGGCGAGCAGCAGGCCGACCAGGAACGGGCTGACCTCGAGGCCCCGCACGAGGTGCAGCGGCACGAGCGCCAGCAACCCGCCGCAGACGAAGTTCGTCGTCGTCGCGCACGCCATGCTCGGCCGCATGACCGGGTGACCGACGACGAACCGCCACCCCTCACGGACCATCGCCCCGACTCGCGGCCACGCGTCGGGACGGTCGACGTGCCGCGCCGGGAGCGAGCGGAGCAGCACCGCGGAGGCGAGGTAGCTCACCGCGTCCGCGACGAGCGCGGGGACGGCGCCGACCGTCTGCACCAGCAGACCCCCGAGCGACGGGCCGGCGAGCTCCGTGGTGGCGTGCGTCGCCGAGGTCAGGCTGTTGCGCCGCGCCAGCTGCTCGCGCGGGACGATCGACGGCAGGAACGTCGAGTTGGCCACGTCGAACAGCACGTTCGAGAAGCTCACGACCAGCGCCACGACGGCCAGCTGCGCCACCGTGAGCGCGCCGACGTACCAGGCGAGCGGGATCGAGGCGATCGCCAGGCAGCGGACCAGGTCCATCACCACCTGGACGCCGCGCAGCGGCAGGCGCTGGGTGATCACCCCCGCCGGCAGCCCGACGACCAGCCAGGCGACGTAGCCCGCCGCCGTGACGACGCTGACCTCGAGCGCACTCGCACCGAGCACGGAGATCGCGGTCAGCGGCAGGGCGACTGCCGTGACGGCGGAACCGACGCCGCTGATGGCGCTCGCCGACCAGAACGTCCAGAAGCCGCCGGCGGCGGCGGACCGCCTGTCCTGCACCTGTGCCGGTCCCGCCATGTGCACTCCGTTCCTCTTGGGAACGGACCCTAGCGGGCGATGGCGGGCTGCGCGACACTGGCTGCATGAGGCCGGCGGACGTGTCCGACGCGGACTGCGCCATCGCGCTGGCCGCCGGCGTCGTCGGTGACTGGTGGACGCTGCTCATCGTCCGCGAGGTCGTCGGGGGCACCACCCGCTTCGACGCGCTGCAGCGCTCGCTCGGCGTCAGCCGCAAGGTGCTCGCCGAGCGGCTGCACCGACTCGTCGCCGACGGGGTGCTGCACCGGGAGCCCTACTCGGACCGGCCGCCCCGGCACGACTACCTGCTCACCGCGGCCGGGCAGGGCCTGCTGCCGGTCCTCGTGGCGCTGCAGGACTGGGGCACCCGCTACGTCGCCGGCGACGGCAGCCTCACGGCCACGAGCGCTGCCACGTCGCCGGAGTCCCGCCGCGTGCAGGCGCTGGTCGGGACGCAGGTCCCGGCGATGACCCTGACGGCCGGCTCCGCGGACGAGCTCGACCCGTTCTCCGCGGACGGATGGACCGTCGCGTACTGCTTCCCCGGCGCCTTCGCGCCCGGACCGCAGGCCTACCCGAGCGGCTGGGGCGACATCCCCGGCGCCGGTGGCTGCACCCTCGAGTCCACGACCTACCGCGACCGGGCGCCCGACTTCGCCGCCGCCGGGGCGGCGGTGGTGGGCATCAGCACCCAGCGGCCGGACCAGCTGGCTGCGTTCGCCGAGCACGCCCACCTGCCGTTCCGCCTGCTGAGCGACCAGGACAACCGGCTGGCCGCCGCACTGCGGCTCCCGACGTTCCGCGCGGCGGGCTCGCTGCGGCTCAAGCGGCTCACGCTGCTCGTCGACGGCACGAGGACGGTCCGCGCCGTGCAGTACCCGGTGCCCGATCCCCGTGCGTCGGTGGCGGAGGCGCTGAGCCTCGTGCGAGCCGGCCAGGGGTGAGCAGCGCGCCGGGGCTCAGCCGAGGGGCGTCAGCTCCGCCGTGCAGAACGCGCACCGCCGAGCCGGCTCGGGGATCGAGCTCAGGCACTCGGGGCACTGCCTGGTGGCCAGCGCCGGCTCCGGCTCGGTCAGGAAGCGGTCCATGAGCCGCTGCACCGGCTGCAGGACGAGGAAGTACACGACGGTGGCGATGATCACGAAGCTGAGCAGTGCCTGCAGGAAGATCCCGTAGGGGAACTCGACGCCGGCGAGCTCGAAGCTGCGCCGGCTCACGTCACCCGCCGCACCGGTGGCGACGCCGACCAGCGGCGTGATGAAGGACGTCACGAAGCCGCTGACCACCGACCCGAACGCCGCGCCGATGACGACCGCCACCGCCAGGTCGACGACGTTGCCGCGCAGCAGGAACTTCTTGAAGCCGTCCACGGTCCTCCCTCTGCCGGCCCGGTGCCGCCGGGACGATCATGCCCCGGCCGCGCCGGTGGGAGGGGTCAGCGCGCCGCGCAGCGGTCGCGAGTCGTGCGCCTCGAACCAGGCGTCCGTCACGGTGGGCATGCGCGCGCCGCGGCTCAGGAGCACGACCTCCAGGACGGGTGGGGTCAGGACCGGCTCGGTGCGAGCGCCTGCCCCATCGGCCGGGCAGCGCTGCCCGTGAGCGGGCTGCCCGCTGTGGAGTGGGCCGTCCTCCCGCGGGGGAGGGCCAGGTCCTGCCGCCCTCCGGAGGACCGCCCCCATGTCCGTGCCCGACGCACCCGCCCGCGCTCCCGTGCAGCTGCCCACCTACGACGTCGGGCGTTCGCTGTCGACGGACTACTTCGGGCTCAGGGACCAGCTCGACGAGGACGAGCTGGCGCTGCTGCGCACGGCCCGGGCGTTCGTCGACGACGAGGTCCTGCCGGTGATCGGCGACTTCTGGGAGCGTGCGGAGTTCCCCCGTGACCTGGCCAGGCGCATGGGTGAGCTCGGGCTCGTCGGGGACGGCATCGCCGGCCCGGGCTGCCCGCCGATGAGCGCCACCGGCGCGGGCCTGGTCAACATGGAGGTCAACCGCGGCGACGGCAGCCTCGGCACCTTCCTCGGCGTGCAGTCGGGACTGGCCATGAAGTCCATCGACCTGCTGGGCTCCGACGAGCAGAAGGCCCGGTGGCTGCCGGGCCTGGCCGCCGTCGACCTGTTCGGCGCGTTCGCGCTCACCGAGCCGACGCACGGCTCGGACTCCGTCGCGCTCGAGACGCGCGCCCGGCGCGACGGCAGCGACTACGTGCTCGATGGCGCCAAGCGCTGGATCGGCAACGGCACCATCGCCGACGTCGTCGTCGTCTGGGCCCGCGACGAGCAGGACGGCCAGGTGAAGGGCTTCCTCGTCGAGGGCGGCACACCAGGCTTCGAGGCCCGCCGGATGGAGGGCAAGGTCTCCGTCCGCGCCGTCTGGCAGGCCGACATCACGCTCACCGACGTGCGCGTGCCCGCCGACAGCCGGCTGCCCGGTGCCGAGACCTTCAAGGACACCGGCCGCGTGCTCGCCTCGACCCGCAGCTCGGTGGCGTGGGGCGCGCTCGGCCACGCGACGGCGGCGTACGAGGTGGCCCTCGCCTACGCCGGGCAGCGCGAGCAGTTCGGCCAGCCGCTGAGCGGGTTCCAGCTCGTGCAGGACAAGCTCGTGCGGATGCTCGCCGAGGTGACGGGGATGCAGCTGTACTGCATGCGCCTGGCCCGGCTGTCGGACTCGGGGCAGCTCACCGACACCATCTCGGCGCTCGCCAAGCTCAACAACACGCGCAAGGCGCGCGAGGTCGTCCTCGAAGCGCGCGAGCTGCTCGGCGGCAACGGGATCCTGCTCGACTTCCACGTGGTGCGGCACATGGCCGACGTCGAGGCCATCTACACCTACGAGGGCACGGCCGACATCCAGGAGCTCATCGTCGGCCGCAAGATCACCGGTCAGAGCGCCTTCACCTGAGCCGGGGCGCGACGAGGCGGGTCGGGCACCTGCGAGAAGATGCGTGCAACACGACAGCAAGGAGACACTGTGCGCCGCCTGGCCGTGGTCAACCGCGGGGAGCCCGCGCTGCGGCTCATCCGTGCCGTGCGCGAGCTCAACGCCGAGCACGGCTCGGACATCCGCGTCATCGCGATGCACACCGAGGCCGAGCGCCGGGCGACGTTCGTGCGCGCCGCGGACGAGGCCGTGCTGCTGCGGCGCACCGGCGACGTCAACCCCTACCTCGACCACGCGGAGCTGGGACGGGCGCTGCGCGAGTGCCGCGCCGACGCCGCCTGGGTCGGCTGGGGCTTCGTCGCCGAGGACCCCGCCTTCGCCGAGCTCTGCGCCTCCCTCGGCGTCGTCTTCGTCGGGCCGCCCGCCGAGGCGATGCGCCGCCTGGGCGACAAGGTCGAGGCCAAGCTGCTGGCCGAGTCGACCGGCGTGCCCGTCGCGCCCTGGAGCGGCGGACCGGTGCTCGACGTCGAGGACGGGCGCAAGCACGCCGCCACCATCGGCTACCCGCTCATCGTCAAGGCCCGCAGCGGCGGCGGCGGGCGCGGCATCCGCATCGTGCGCTCCGAGGCCGAGCTCGACGAGGCCCTCGAGCGCACGCAGTCCGAGGCGCTGCGCGCCTTCGCCGACCCGGTCGTGTTCATGGAGCGCCTCGTGGAGGGCGGCCGGCACATCGAGGTGCAGGTCGTCGCCGACGCCCACGGCGGCGTCTGGGCACCCGGCGTGCGCGACTGCTCGATCCAGCGGCGCAACCAGAAGCTCATCGAGGAGTCGAGCTCGCCGGCGCTGCGGCCGGAGCAGGACGCCGGCCTGCGCACGTCGGCGCAGGCGCTCGTCAGGGCCGCCGGCTACGTGGGAGCCGGGACGGTGGAGTTCCTCTACCAGCCCGACGAGGAGCTGTTCACGTTCCTCGAGGTCAACACCCGCCTGCAGGTCGAGCACCCGATCACCGAGGCGACGACCGGTCTCGACCTCGTCAAGCTGCAGCTCCACATCGCCGACGGCGGTCGCCTGGTCGGCGAGCCGCCGCCCGAGCACGGCCACGCCGTCGAGGCCCGGCTCAACGCCGAGGACGCCGACGCGGACTTCGCGCCCGCGCCCGGCACCGTCGAGCTGCTGCGCCTGCCGACCGGCCCGGGCGTGCGCGTCGACACCGGCATCTCCGTCGGCGACGTCATCCCGCCCGACTACGACTCGATGGTCGCCAAGATCATCGCCTGGGGCCGGGACCGGCCGGAGGCGCTGGCCCGGCTGCGCGTCGCCCTGCGTGACACCACCGTCGTGCTGCGCGGCGGCACGACGACCAAGTCCTTCCTGCTCGACCTGCTCGACCGGCCCGAGGTGGTCAGTGGCACCGCCGACACCGGGTGGCTCGACCGCACGGGTGCCGGCGGCAGCGTCGAGCCGCCGCCGTACGCCCACGTGGCCCTGCTGCAGGTGGCCGTCGACGTCTACGACACCGAGGAGGGCCGCGAGCAGGCGGCGTTCCTCGCCTCCGCCCGAGGCGGGCGGCCGCGCGCGCGGCACGAGGTCGGCCGCGAGATCGAGCTCGGCTACCGCGGGCAGGTCTACCGGCTCGCGGTCGCCGAGCTCGGCCCCCACCGCTACCGCGTCGGCCTCGACGGCCGCGAGGTCGACGTCGACGTCGACCGGCTGAGCGCGCTGGAGAGCCGGCTCACCGTCGGCGGCGACCGCCACAGCGTCGTCTCGGTGCTGGCCGCCGCCTCCCACCTGGTGGAGGTCGACGGCGTCACCCACCGCGTCTCGCAGGACGAGGCCGGTGTGGTGCGCGCGCCGGCTCCGGCCGTCGTCGTCGCCGTACGGGCCGAGGTCGGGCAGTCGGTCGAGGCGGGCCAGACCATCGCGGTGCTCGAGAGCATGAAGATGGAGACGCCGGTGCGGGCGCCGTCGGCCGGACGCGTGCGCGAGGTGCTCGCGGCGGTCAACGCCCAGGTCGACGCCGGTGCGCCGCTGCTGCGCCTCGACCGCACCGGCGACGACGCCGCGGTCGCGACCGGCGAGCGCATCGTCCTGCCGCCCGCCCGGACCGGCGACGGGGCGCCGCGCGGCGCCGCGCTCGCGCTGCTCGACACGCTGCAGGCGCTGCTGACCGGCTACGACGTGCGCGCCGAGCGCGTCCCGTCGCTGCTCGACGCCTACGCCGCGGCGCGCAGCAGCCTGCCGGTGGACGACCCCGACCTGCTGCACGCCGAGCTGGCGCTGCTCACCACCTTCGCCGACCTGGCCGAGCTGTCGCGCAACCGCCCGACCAGCGACGAGGAGGCCGGCGAGGCGCAGGTGCACAGCCCGCGCGAGTTCTTCCACGCCTACCTGCACTCGCTCGACATCGACCGCGAGGGCCTGCCCGAGTCCTTCCGCGCCCGCCTGAGCCGCGCGCTGCTGCACTACGGCGTCCGCTCGCTGGAGCCGTCCGTCGACCTCGAGGACGCGGTGCACCGCATCTTCGTCGCGCAGGAGCGCATCGGCGACCAGCTGCCGGCGGTGCTCGCGCTGCTCGACCGCTGGCTCACCGCCGGCGCCCTCCCCGGCGGGCGGGCGCGGGCAGAGGTGGCGGAGGTGCTCGACCGGCTCATCACCGCGACGCAGCTGCGCTACCCGTCGGTGGGCGACGTCGCGCGCGCCGTGCGCTTCCGCGCCTTCGAGCAGCCGGTGGTCCTCGAGGCCCGTGCGCAGGTCTTCGCGGAGGCCGAGCGGCTGCTCGCCGACCTGACCGCCTCCCCCGGCTCGGGCGGCTCCGCCGCTCCGGCCGAGCGCATCGAGGCGCTCGTCGCGAGCCCGGAGCCGCTGATCCGCCTGCTCGCCAAGCGCTTCGGGAGCAGCAGCACCGCACCCGAGCCCATCCTCGAGGTGCTGACCCGGCGCTACTACCGCCGCCGCAGCCTCGAGGACCTGCGGTCGTTCCGGCTCGAGGGGCGGCCCTGCGTCACCGGCGAGTTCGACCTCAACGGCGCCCGGCTCCACCTGGTGTCGCTCATGGCCGAGGTGGACGACCTGCCGACCGCACTGGCGACGCTCGAAGGGCTCGTCCGAGGCGTCGCCGACCCGGGCAACCTCGTCGTCGACCTCTACCTGTCGTGGCCGGACCGCCCGGCCGACACCGACGTGCTCGTGGAGGACCTGCGACAGGTGCTCGCCCGCAGCGCGCCCCTGCGCTCCGGCCGCCGGGTGACCGCGACGGTCTGCACCCCCGAGGGCGAGGTCGAGCCGATCACCTTCCGGCCCGCCCCGGACGGCCTGGCCGAGGAGCGGGTGATCCGCGGACTGCACCCGCTGACCGCGCAGCGCCTGAACCTCTGGCGGCTCAAGAACTTCGACGGCGTGCGGCTGCCCTCGGCGGAGGACACCTACCTGTTCCACGTCGTCGCGAAGGAGAACCCGAACGACGAGCGCTTCATCGCGATGGCCGAGGTGCGCGACGTCACCCCGCTGCGCGACGCGGCCGGTGAGGTCGTCGGCTTCCCGACCGTGCAGCGGCAGCTCGCCGCGTGCCTCGACGGGCTGCGCCGGGCGCAGTCGCAGCGCGGCGCCCGGCGCCGGCTCGAGCACAACCGGATCTTCCTCTACGCCTGGCCGTCGATCGAGCTGCCGATCAGCGACATGGCCGTGTTCGCCCGTGCGCTGGCGCCGCTCACCGTCGGCGCCGGCCTCGACGAGATCGTCCTGCTGGCCCGGCTGCAGGAGGGCGAGGGCGAGCCCCGCGAGGTCGCGCTGCGCTTCTCGCACTCCCCCGGCGCCGGCGTCGGCATGACCGTGACGGGCCGTCCGACGGAGCCGATGCGGCCGCTCGACGACTACACGCAGAAGGTGCTGCGCTCACGCGCGCGCGGCGCGGTCTACCCGTACGAGCTCGCGCCGCTGCTCGCCGGTCCCGGCGGCAGCTTCGTCGAGCACGACCTCGACGCGCAGGGCCGGCTCGTGCCCGTCGACCGCGAGCGGGGCAGGAACCGGGCCGGGCTCGTCGCCGGCCTGGTCAGCACGCCGACCGAGCGCTATCCCGAGGGCGTCACCCGCGTGGCGCTGCTCGGCGACCCGACCAAGGCCCTCGGCACGGTGTCGGAGCCGGAGTGCTCCCTCGTGATCGCCGCCCTCGACCTCGCCGAGGAGCGCGGACTCCCGGTCGAGTGGTTCGCGCTGTCGTCCGGCGCCCGCATCTCGATGGACAGCGGCACCGAGAACATGGACTGGGTGGCGCGCGCCCTGCGGCGCATCATCACCTTCACGCAGGGCGGCGGTGAGATCAACGTCGTGGTGGCCGGCATCAACGTCGGGGCCCAGCCGTACTGGAACGCCGAGGCCACGATGCTCATGCACACCAAGGGCATCCTGGTCATGACGCCCGACAGCGCGATGGTGCTCACCGGCAAGCACTCGCTGGACTACTCCGGCGGCGTCTCCGCGGAGGACAACTTCGGCATCGGCGGCTACGACCGGGTCATGGGGCCGAACGGCCAGGCGCAGTACTGGGCGCCCAACCTCACCGCCGCCGTCGAGCTGCTGTTCACCCACTACGAGCACGCCTACACGGCGCCGGGTGAGCGCTGGGCACGCCCGGCCCCGACGACCGACCCGTCGGACCGCGACGTGCGCGTGTTCCCCCACGACCACCCGTCGAGCGACTTCACGACCGTCGGCGACATCTTCTCTGCGACCGCCAACCCGGAGCGCAAGAAGCCCTTCGACATCCGCACGGTGATGCGGGCGGTCACCGACCAGGACCACCCGCCGCTCGAGCGCTGGGCCGGCATGGCCGACGCCGACACCACCGTCGTCCACGACGCGCACCTCGGCGGGCACCCCGTCACGGTGGTCGGCGTGGAGTCGCGGCCGATGCCGCGCCGCGGCAGCTTCCCGGCCGACGGCCCCGACCAGTGGACGGCCGGCACGCTGTTCCCGCGATCGTCGAAGAAGGCCGCCCGCGCGATCAACGCGGCCAGCGGCAACCGGCCGCTGGTCGTGCTGGCCAACCTGTCGGGCTTCGACGGCTCGCCGGAGTCGCTGCGCAACGTCCAGCTCGAGTACGGCGCCGAGATCGGTCGCGCCATCGTCAACTTCGACGGGCCGATCGTCTTCTGCGTCATCAGCCGCTACCACGGCGGCGCCTTCGTGGTCTTCTCCGGGACGCTGAACGACAACATGCAGGTGCTGGCGGTGGAGGGCTCGTTCGCCTCCGTGATCGGCGGGGCACCGGCGGCTGCGGTCGTGTTCTCGGGCGAGGTCAACAAGCGCACCGCCGGCGACCCGCGGGTGCGCGAGCTGGACGCCCGGCTGGCGTCCGCGGACGAGGTCGAGCAGGCCCACCTGCGGGTCGAGCTGGCCACCCTGCGCGGCGCCGTCCGGTCGGAGAAGCTCGGCGAGGTGGCCGCGGAGTTCGAGGCGGTCCACGACATCGCTCGGGCGCAGCAGGTCGGGTCGGTCCACGCGATCGTCCCGGCCGCCGAGCTGCGGCCGCGCCTGATCGCCGCGGTCGAGCGCGGGATGGCCCGCGCCTGAGCCGGCGGGACGCCGCGCCTATGGTGCCGGGACGACACGAGGAGGAGACGTGGACCACAGCTCGGGGACGGTGCCGGTCGGTGAGCTCGAGATCGCGTACGAGACCTTCGGCGACGAGGGCGACCGGCCGCTGCTGCTCGTCATGGGGCTGGCCACCCAGATGCTGGCCTGGCACGAGGAGCTGTGCCGCTCGCTCGTCGACCGCGGCTTCTTCGTGGTGCGCTTCGACAACCGCGACATCGGGCTGTCGACGCACCTGCACGACGCCCCACCGCCGGACGTCATGGCGGCCCTCGGCGGTGACACGTCCTCGGCGTCGTACGCCCTGGAGGACCTCGCCGACGACACCGTCGGGCTGCTCGACGGGCTGGGGCTGACCGACCCGGTGCACGTCGTCGGCGCCTCGATGGGCGGCATGATCGCCCAGACCCTCGCGATCCGGCACCCCGACCGGGTGGCGTCGCTGACGTCGATCATGTCGACGCCCGGCCCGGCGATCGGCCCGCCGACGCCGGAGGCGGCTGCCGTGCTGTTCGCGCCGCCCGCGACCAGCCGCGACGAGGCCGTCGAGCGCACACTCGCGACCTACCGCGTCATCGGTTCACCCGGCTACCCCCTCGACGAGCAGTGGCTGTCCGGGATCGCCGGCGAGGGGTACGACCGGGCGTACGACCCGCTCGGCGTCGCGCGGCAGCTGCTGGCGATCCACGCCTCCGGCGACCGCACGCCCGGCCTGCGCCAGCTCGACGTCCCGACGCTGGTCGTGCACGGGGAGGACGACCCGCTCGTGAGGGTCGAGGGCGGGCGGGCGACCGCCGCCGCGGTGCCGGGGGCGGAGCTCGTGCTGGTGCCCGGCATGGGTCACAACCTGCCGCGCGAGCTGTGGCCGCAGCTCGTCGACGCGATCACCGCGCTCGCGGACCGGGCCGGGGACCGGACGGCGGCATGAGGGTCCTCATGATCGCCCCGCCCGGAGCGGGCAAGGGCACCCAGGGCGTCGTCATCGCGGAGCACTTCGGCATCCCGCACATCGCCACCGGCGACCTGCTGCGCGACCACGTGGCCCGCGGCACCGAGCTCGGGCGCTCCGTGCAGACCTGCCTCGACCGCGGCGAGCTGGTGCCCGACGAGGTCGTGCTCGACATGGTCCGGGCCGCGCTCGAGGCGCTGCAGGGCGACGGCTGGGTCCTCGACGGGGTCCCGCGGACGATGGAGCAGGCACGGGCGCTCTACCAGATCGCCCTCGAGCTCGACATGACCGCCGACGTCGCCCTCCACCTGCAGGTCGACGACGCCGAGCTGGTGCGCCGACTCCTGGCCCGGGCGGTGCAGACGGGGCGCTCCGACGACACCGAGGACGTGATCCGTCACCGCCTGGCCCTCTACTACGAGGTCACCCACCCCATCCTGCAGTGGTACGACGAGCGCGGCATCCTCGTCTCGGTCGACGCCAACCGCGACGCGGGCGCCGTCGGGCGGCACATCCTGACCGCGCTCGAGGTGCTGCGGCAGATCGTCGACCGCGACGACGGGACCGCGCGCAAGGCGGTCGACCTGACCGGTCTCGGTGCGGCGTTCGGGGCACGTCCGTCGCACTGAGCCGTGTGGCGACCGCGCCGACGGGGTACGGGAGTCGAACAGCCGTTCGACGTCCGAGGAGGACACCCGTGGTCGACAACGACGCCGTGACCCAGCCCGCCGAGAAGGACCCCTCCGACTGGGTCACGGGCGACGAGCCGGTGACCGGTCCGCAGCAGAGCTACCTGTCCACCCTCGCCCAGTCGGCGGGTGAGGAGGTCGAGACGACCGAGCTGACCAAGGCCGAGGCCTCGCAGAAGATCGAGGAGCTGAAGGAGAAGACAGGACGCTAGCGTCGCGCCTCACCCCATGTGCGGGTAGGTGTGCCCGGAGGGCGGCACGAACGTCGTCTTGAGCGTGCGGGGCGAGGTCCAGCGCAGCAGGTTGAGCGCCGAGCCCGCCTTGTCGTTCGTGCCGCTCTGCCGGGCTCCGCCGAAGGGCTGCTGCCCGACGACCGCCCCCGTCGGCTTGTCGTTGACGTAGAAGTTGCCGGCGGTGAAGCGCAGGCGGTGCTGCGCCTCGGCGACCGCGTACGGGTCGTCCGCGATGACCGCACCGGTCAGCGCGTACGGCGCCGTGCGGTCGACGAGGTCGATCGTCGAGGACCAGTCGGCGTCGTCGTAGACGTGCACCGCGAGCACCGGTCCGAAGTACTCGGTGGAGAAGACGTCGTGCGACGGGTCGTCGCTCACCAGCACCGTCGGGTCGACGAAGAAGCCGACGCGGTCGTCGGCCGTCCCGCCGGCGAGCACCTCCAGCGCCGGGTCGTACGCCGCGCTGCGCAGCACCCGTGCCAGCCGGTCGAACGCCCGCCGGTCGATGACCGCGCCGCCGAAGTGGGAGAAGTCGGTGACGTCGCCGTACGTCAGGGACCGCACGCGGTCGGCGAGCCCGTCGCGCAGGCCGCCCTCCCACATCGAGCGCGGGACGTAGGCCCGCGACGCGGCGCTGCACTTCTGCCCCTGGTACTCGAAGGCGCCGCGCACGAGGGCGATCTCGGTGGTCAGCGGATCGCCGGAGGGGTGGGCGAGGACGAAGTCCTTGCCGCCCGTCTCGCCCACGAGGCGGGGGTAGCTGCGGTAGCCCGGCAGGCCCCGGGCGACCGCCTGCCACAGCTGCTGGAAGGTCGCGGTGCTGCCGGTGAAGTGGATCCCGGCCAGCTCGGGGTGCGGGACGGCGACCTCCGACACCGCTCCGCCATGACCGGTGACCATGTTGACGACGCCCGGTGGCAGGCCGGCGGCCTCCAGCAGCCGCATGACGAAGTGGGCCGAGAACTGCTGGGTCGGCGAGGGCTTCCAGACGACCGGGTTGCCCATGAGCGCCGGTGCGAGGGGCAGGTTGCCGGCGATCGCCGTGAAGTTGAACGGCGTGATGGCGAGCACGAAGCCCTCGAGCGGCCGGTGGTCGGTGCGGTTCCACACGCCGGTGCCCGAGACCGGCTGCTCGGCCAGGATCGACCGGCCGAACGCGACGTTGAAGCGCAGGAAGTCGATGAGCTCGCAGGCGCTGTCGATCTCGGCCTGGTACGCCGTCTTGCTCTGACCGAGCATGGTCGCGGCGTTGAGGGTGTCGCGCCACGGCCCGGCGAGCAGGTCGGCCGCGCGCAGCAGGACCGCGGCACGGTCGTCGTAGGACGCGTCGCGCCAGGCGGGCGCCGCCGCCAGCGCGGCGTCGACCGCGGCCTGCACGTCGGCCGGTCCGGCGTCGCGGGCCCTGCCGAGGACGGCCTCGTGGCGGTGGGGCTGCACGACGTCGATCGGGTCGCCGCTGCCCTGCCGCTGCCTCCCGGCGATCGTCATCGTCAGGTCGAGCGGAGACGACGCGAGCTGCGCGAGCCGGACCTCCAGCGACGCCCGCTCGGGGCTGCCCGGCGCGTAGGAGCGCACCGGCTCGTTGACGGGCGAGGGCACGGTCGTGACGGCGTCCACGCCGCCATGCTGCCACTGCGGCAGGACCGACCCGACGAGCGTCGCGCCGTGCGCACCGTCCGCAGACCGGCCGTCGCCCTGCTGCTCGGCGCCTTGACGGCAGGCTGCTCGGCGGACGGGCCCTCCGCACCGCCGTCGGCGGGCGCATCGGCGAGCGCGTCGGCCGGCGCACCTGCCGCCGGCTCGCCGAACGCGGGCCCGACGACCTCGGCCCCTGTTACGACCTCGGCCCCTCCGACCTCGGCGGGGCGACTGACCGGCGACGGCATCGACCTGCCGTTGGGTGTCGTGGTGTTCGGCCTGCCGGTGGCGCAGGCGCTGCCGGCGCTCGAGGCTGCGCTCGGGCGGCCGACGACCGACACCGGCGAGCAGCGCAGCTCCGGGACGTACGGCACCTGCCCCGGGACCCGGCTGCGGGCGCTGGAGTACGGCGGTGGAGCGCTGGTCGTGCTGTTCGGCGACGTCGACGGTGCCGACCTGACGATGTACTCCTGGACGCTCGGCGGGCGCGGCAGTGCGCAGGGGCTGCCGCGGGCCAGCGCGCTCGTCGGCGACGTCGCGACGTTCGAGTTCGGCGTCGGGACGACCCTGGCCGCCCTGCGCGAGGGCGCGGGCGAGGACGCCGTCGTCGTCCGGCCCCCGGACGAGGTGCGCACCGCCTCCTTCGAGGTGCGTGACCAGTCGTCCGGCCTGACGGGCGACCTCACGGGCCCCTCGCCGCAGGACACCGTGACCTCCGTCCGGGCCGGCACGCCCTGCGGGGAGTAGTCCGCCCCGGGCGCGCCGTTCAGCCCGGCTGCTGCAGCTCGAGCAGCGGGCCGATCTCCTGGGTGGCGTACCACTGCAGCTCGTGCCCCTCGGCCTGGTCGACGACGAACGCCGCGTCCTCGCTGCCGAGGTCGGCCTCGACGAGCTGCTCCGCGGCGGCGCGCACGTCGTCCTGCGCGGCCTCGTCGTCGACGTGGACCGACTGCACGAGCCGCAGCGGGACCGGGTCGAGCACCCGCACCGCGGCGCGGTCGACGTCGGGCGCCGGCTCGGCCTGCGCCACCTCGGCGACGACGACGACCCGGCGCGGCGGCGTCGCCGGGTCGAGCAGGAGCGCCCGGTCGAGCAGCCGCACCGACGCCCGCGCCGCCAGCGTCATCGCGGCGTACTCCAGCTCCTCGTCGTCGCCCTCGGCGTACCACTCACGCAGCGCACCGGTGACGGCGAACGCCGGCAGCGGCGGCCGGCTCAGCGCTCCGGCGTCGAGCAGCTCGCGCAGGGCCGGCAGGGTCGAGGGCAGGTAGACGCGCACGAGGTCAGCCTGCCGCACGCGGCGGTCGCGGCGTGCGGCAGGCTGGGGCCATGAGCGTGCCGCCCTCCGGGGAGCAGGTCGAGCTGGTCCGCGGGCAGCAGCGGGCGGTCGTCGTCGAGGTCGGCGGCGGCCTGCGCAGCTACGACGTCGACGGGGTGGCCGTCGTCGACGGCTACGACGAGCACGAGCTGGTCACCGCCGCCCGCGGGCAGGTGCTGGCGCCCTGGCCCAACCGGCTGCACGGCGGCCGCTACAGCTGGGACGGCGTCGAGCACGAGGTGCCGCTGGACGAGCCGGCACAGGGCAACGCGCTGCACGGCCTCGTGCGCTTCCGCGCCTGGCGCATCACCGACCGGAGCGAGCAGGCGGTGACCATGGCGCTGCGACTGCACCCGTCGCCGCCGTACCCGTTCTGCCTCGACCTGACGGCCCGCTGGGCGCTCACCGAGGAGGGGCTGGACGTCGAGCACACGGCGACGAACGTCGGGGCGCAGGCGGCGCCGTACGCCCTCGGCACGCACCCCTACGTCATGGCCGGCGAGAGGATCGACGACGCGCGCCTGACGGTGCCGGCCGACACGCGGCTGCCCACCGACGAGCAGCAGATCCCGACCGGCACGCAGCCCGTGGACGGGACGGCGTACGACTTCCGCGCGGCGCGCGTGCTCGGTCCGCTGCAGATCGACCACGCCTTCACCGACCTGCGACGCGGACCGGACGGGCGGGCCCGCCTGCTGCTCGAGGCTGAGCGGACGGTCGAGGTGTGGGTCGACGAGGGCTTCGACTGGCTCGAGGTGTTCACCGGCGACACCGTCCCGGAGCCCGAGCGCCGGCGGCGGGGCCTCGGCGTCGAGCCGATGACCGCACCGCCCAACGCCTTCGTGACCGGCGAGGGGCTGCTGCGCCTGGAGCCCGGCGGCACCGCCACGCACCGGTGGGGCGTGCGGGTGCGCTAGCCCACCGGCGCCAGGGCGCGGGCACGCAGCGCCGCAGCGCTCGTGCGCAGCGAGGTCTCGAGCACGCGGGTGCGGCGGGACGGGTCCATGAGGTTGGCGCCGATGACCGCGAGGTCCTCGGCGCCGGGGCCGACCACGGTCACCTTCGTCCCGGTGGCCGTCACCTTGCGGATCTCGCCGACGAGCCGCTGCGTCATGACGCGGCGGAAGCGCCGCTCCACCCGGCCGGCGAGCGTTGCCGGCTCGTCGTAGCTGAACGACGTCATCGGCGACAGGACGACGACCTCGTCGAGCCCGAGCCGGGCGACGAGGTCGAGCGAGGTCGGCGAGCAGGCGCCCCCGTCGACGTAGCGGCGGCCGCCGATGCGGACGGGGGCGTACCAGCCGGGGATCGCGCAGCTGCTCATCACGGCGTCGCGAAGACCGGCGTGCGGGGCGCCGTCGCGGCCGAAGACGACGCGACGGCCGCTGTCGTAGTCCATCGCGACGATCCAGGTCTGCGGGTGGGCGGCCCACGCGCCGCGGGGGCAGACGGCGTCGACGAGCGTCCCGATCGGCGCGAGCGAGCCCCGCCCCTGCGGGAGCACCGACGACAGCGCGCCCATGGGGGTGACCCGCCACGGCCGCAGCGTGGCGCTCAGCAGCCCCCGGGCCGAGCCGATGCCCGGTCGGGGCAGCGGCGGCAGCGCGCCGCCGGCGTCCCGGTCGGGGTCGGGGCCGAGGTCCGGCGCCTCGGCGTTGACGATGCCCCGCTGGTGGTCGAGCAGCACGTCGACGCCGGTGCCGCAGCCGAGGAAGCCGGTCAGCACCGAGCCGGCGGAGGTGCCGACCAGGACCGACGCGTCGCGCGGGTCGAGTCCCCGCTCCGACTGCAGCGCGGCGAGCGCGCCGATCGTCCAGGCCGCGCCGAGGACTCCGCCCGCTCCGAGGACCAGCCCGGTGCCCCCCGCTTGTTGCATCACCTGTGCACGTCCATGCCCGGCACCGTGCCCACCAGCTCGGCCAGTGACTCCTCCAGCAGCGACGCGACCACGTCCACGTCGGCGAGCGCATCGCGGTCGGCGTTGAGCCCGTAGAAGACCCCGCCGTCGTAGGACGTCAGTCCGATCGACAGCGCCTGGCCCTTGGCGAGCGGCACGACGGGGTGCATCGACAGCATGCGGGCGCCCGCCGCGTACAGCGGGAACTGCGGCCCGGGCACGTTGGTCACCACCAGGTTGAACAGCCGCCGGGTCATGCTGCTCGCGGCGCGGGCGCCCAGGGAGTGGATCGTCGGCGGGGCGAAGCCCGACATCTGCACCAGCGCCTGCGCGCCGACGGACTCCCCCGACTCCTTGTGGCCGCGCATCACGTAGCTGACGCGCTGCAGCCGGAGGACGGGGCTGCCCTCCCCCACCGGCAGGTCGACGAACAGCGACGAGATCCGGTTGCCGGTGGCCCCCGCCGGCGCGTGCGAGCGGACGGACACCGGCACCATCGCCCGCACCACGCTCGACGGCGTCACCGCCTCGCCGCGGGTGAGCAGCCACGCCCGCAGGGCGCCCGCGACCGTCGCCAGCACCACGTCGTTGACCGTCCCGCCGTGGGCCTTGCGCACGAGCTTGTAGTCGTCGAGGTCGGTCGCCGCCATCCCGAAGCGCCGCGACTCGCCGATGCGCACGTTGAGCGGCGAGTCGGGCGCCGGCCGGGCGATCGACACGGCCGACGCCAGCACGCCGCCCGCGACCTCGCCGACCTTGCCCGCCGTCGCGCGGGCGTCGAAGACGGCCGAGCGCGCCGTGTCGAGCGCCTGGGTCGGGCGCTTGACGTAGTCGGTGAGGGCGCCGACGACCAGGCCCGCCGCGCCCGGCGGCCGGGAGGGCCGCCAGTCGTCGGCGGGGACCTCGCGCGGCTCCGGCGTCACGTCGAGGATCACGGTGCCGATGTCGACCGCCGCGACACCGTCGACCATCGCGTGGTGGGTCTTGGTGATGACGCCGACCCGCCCGCCCTCGAGCCCCTCGACGAGGTAGGTCTCCCACAGCGGGCGGTTGCGGTCCAGGCGCCGCCCCATCAGCCGGCCCACCAGCTCGCGCAGCTGCGCGTCGGTGCCCGGCTTCGGCAGGGCGCTGCGCCGGACGTGGTAGGTGACGTCGAAGTCCTCGTCGTCGACCCACACCGGGTTGGCCAGCCGGCCCGGGATCGAGCGCACCTTCTGCCGGTAGCGCGGCACCAGCGCGATCCGCTCGGTGATGAGGTCGACGAGGCGCTCGTAGTCGAAGCCCTCGGCCGGCGGGTCGAAGGTCGCGACCCCGCCGACGTGGAACGGCGTCGTCGGCGTCTCCATGTAGAGGAAGGAGACGTCGAGGGGGCTCAGCCGGTCGCTCATGGGGCCACTCTCACACGCCCCGCCCCGCCCTCCGGCGGTGAGGCACGGCACACTGGGCGCGCAGCACAGGACGCGGCGCGCACCGCGCCCGTGACACCGAGCGCGCAGCGCTCGCGAGGAGAGGCAGCCGTGGACTTCGACCACTCGGCCAAGGCGCAGGACTACATCGGCCGCATGCAGGACTTCCTGGACACCCGCATCCTGCCGGCGGAGGCGGAGTACGAGGCCTACCGCAACGACAAGGGCCGCGAGGACCACACGCTCCCGCCCGTCGTGGAGGAGCTCAAGGTCGAGGCCCGCGAGCGCGGGCTGTGGAACCTGTTCCTGCCCGACGTCTCCGGCATGACCAACGTCGAGTACGCCGCCATCGCCGAGATCACCGGCTGGAGCTCGCACATCGCCCCCGAGGCGATCAACTGCGACGCGCCGAACACCGGCAACATGGAGGTGCTGCACATGTTCGGCACCTCCGAGCAGAAGTCGCAGTGGCTCGAGCCGCTGCTCGAGGGCCAGATCCGCTCGGCGTTCGCCATGACCGAGCCCGACGTCGCTTCCTCGGACGCCACCAACATCTCCACCTCGATCGCGCGGGACGGCGACGACTACGTCATCAACGGCCGCAAGTGGTGGACCAGCGGCATCAACGACCCCCGCTGCAAGATCATGATCCTCATGGGCAAGACCGATCCCAGCCAGTCGGTGCACCGCCAGCAGTCGATGATCCTCGTGCCGACCGACACCCCCGGTGTCGAGATCGTCCGGGCCCTGCCGGTGTTCGGCTACCAGGACCAGCACGGCCACGGCGAGGTGCGCTTCACGGACGTCCGCGTCCCTGCCTCGAACCTCATCGCCGGCGAGGGCGACGGCTTCATGATCGCCCAGGCGCGGCTCGGCCCCGGCCGCATCCACCACTGCATGCGGGCGATCGGCGCCGCCGAGCGCGCGCTCAAGCTCATGTGCGAGCGGGCGACGTCGCGGTCGGTGTTCGGCGGCGAGATCGCCAAGCAGGGCGTCGTGCGCGAGCAGATCGCCGAGTCGCGGATGGCGATCGACCAGGCCCGCCTGCTGGTCCTCAAGACCGCCGATCTGATCGACAAGGTCGGCGCGAAGGGCGCCCGGTCCGAGATCGCGGCGATCAAGGTCATCGCCCCGCGGGTGGCGCTCGACGTCGTCGACCGGGCGATCCAGGTGCACGGCGGCGCCGGTGTGAGCGAGGACTTCCCGCTCGCCCGCATGTACGCCGGCCTGCGCACGCTGCGCATCGCCGACGGGCCGGACGAGGTGCACGTGCGCACCGTCGCGCGGCAGGAGCTCGGGAAGTACGCCGTCCGCACCTGACGTCAGCGCCGGGCGAGGGCCAGTCGCCGGCGCGGCGCAGCGGTGGGGATCCCGGCCAGCTCCGCCGCGAGCGCGGTGAGCGCCGCGCGCACCGGCGTGCTGGGCGCCGCCTCGGCGAGCGTCCGTCCGGCCGCGACGGCCCGGTCGAGCCCCACGACGTCCAGCGGCAGGAAGCGCACCCGCTCGACGCCGGCGTAGCGCGACAGCGCCGCGCGGACCTCCGCCTCGGCGTCGCCGGGGACGGCCGTCGCGCGCAGGCGGTTGACGACGACCAGCGGCTCGACGCCGGGCACGGCCTCCTTGAGCTCGCCGAGCCCGCGCACGAGCCGCTGGAGTCCGACCGGGTCGGCGGTGCCGACGGCGAGCACCCGGTCGGCGGCCGCGAGCGCGGTCAGCGTGGCGCCGTTGCGGCGCGGCGCCGCCGTGTCGTAGGCCAGCTCCTCGTCCTGCTCGAGGGCGAAGGCGCAGTCGACGACCGTCGTGGCGGCGAGCGAGCGCGCGAGCTCGAGGACGACCTCGAGCGAGGCCGGCCGCAGCTCCGGCCAGCGGTCGGCCCGGGTCACGCCCGACAGCACGCGCAGGTCGGCGGCGACGGTGCGGGAGAGCTCCGCCAGCGCCGGCAGGTCGAGCGTGCCCTGGTTGGCCAGCCGGGCGGCGGCGGCCAGCCCCGGTGCCTCGTCGAGCAGTCCGAGCACCTGGGCGACGACACCGCCGTAGACGTCGGCGTCGACGAGCAGCGTGGAGCGGCCGAGTGCGGCCAGCTCGGCGGCCAGCTGGACGGCGACGGTCGTGCGTCCCGGGGCGCCGGTCGGACCCCAGACGGCGACGACCTCGCCGGACCCGAGCTCGCTCACGCTGCCGGCCTCGTCGAGGTCGGGAGCGGACGGCAGGGCGGCACGCGGGTCGGCGTGCGCGGCCCGCGCACCCGGGGTCGGCGAGCCGGGCGAGCCGACGGCGAGCACGACGGCGTCGGCCAGGTCCTCCGGCGAGGTGTCGGACGGCAGGACGTGGGCGACGCCGAGCGCGCGCAGGCGCCGCTCGGCCTGCTCGTCGCCCGGTGGCGCGAGACCGACGACGGCGACGCCGGCCACGGCGAGTCGGGCGAGCGAGGCGCGGTCGAGGCGCCGGAGGTCGGCCGACAGCAGGACCGCCCGGGCCTGACCGGTCGTGGCGGTGGCCAGCAGGTCGGCCAGGTCGACGCAGCGGCGCACGACCGCGACGCCGAGGTCACCGCGCTCCAGCGCGACGACGAGCTGGGCCTCCCAGACGGCGTCCGAGACGGCGGTGAGGACGGGGACGGGCACTAGCCGGCCTCGACCGGTGTCGCGAGGTCGCCGGTCGCCTCGTCCGCGCGCGGGACCCGCACGAGGTCGAGCCGGCCCAGGCCCATCGCGGAGACGACCTCGTCGACGTCCTCGGGGCGGACCTGCAGCACGATCGGCACCGTCCCGCCGGCGCCGGCGAGCTCGTCCTCGACCGGTCCGGACGCGACGACGACCTGGGACAGCACCTGCTGGGCGCCGCGCAGCACGAGGGAGCCGGTCGGTGCAGCTGCCGGGTCCACAGCAGCAGCGGGGCTCGCAGCGGGGGTCGCAGCGGGGGTCGTCGCGGCGGCGTCGGCGGGTGCGTCGGCGTCCAGCGCGGGGGTCACCCACAGGTCGACCCGCTGGTCGTCGCGCAGCGTCGGCGGGTAGTGCCCCGCTTCGACCGGCACGGTCACGAGGCGCAGCTCGGCGCCGCGCTCGGGCTCGGTGAGCGCCTCGTGCGGCAGCAGCTCGCCGGCTCCCAGCCCGCGCCGGACGACGTAGCCGACCGGTGGCGAGCCGTCGGCCCCGACGTACTGCGCGGTGGTCTCGAACAGCCGCACGCGGACCGGCTCGAGGTCGCCGGCGGCGAGCAGGGTGCCGGCGGTCAGCTCCTTGCTGGCGGCCCACACGAGCGTGCTGCGGTCGGCGCTCGAGAGCACGCGCGCACCGACGACGACGCTGACGAGCACCAGCAGCACCCCGAGGACGAGCCGCCCGTCCAGCCACCCGGGGGTGGCGAGGCGGGACGCCCGGGGCGAGGAAGGGGGGTCGGACACAGCTCCTCCGGCACGCTCGTGAGCGGTCATGGTGACCCAGCTCGGCCAGGTCGGAGGCGCCTGTCCACAGATCCGGTCTGTGGACGACCCGTTCGGGTGACAGGCGCGGGTGCCAGACTGGGCGCCGGCGGCGACCTCACCCGCCCGCGCGACCCGGAGGAGCGCCCATGGCCGCAGGCCGCTTCCTGCAGCTGACCGACGTGGCCGAGATCCTCAACATCTCGTCCTCGCAGACCTACGCCCTCGTGCGGTCCGGCGAGCTGCCGGCGATCAAGATCGGTGGGCGTGGCCAGTGGCGGGTCGAGCGGACGGTGCTCGAGGACTACATCCAGCGCTGCTACGCCGAGACCCGGGCCTTCGTGCGCGCGCAGCCGGTCTCCGCCGACGAGGCGCTGGTCGACGACTGACGGTCCGGTCGGTCAGCCGCTGCGCACGGCGGCCAGGGCCGCGAGCGGCACCAGCCTGACCTGACGGACCATGGCGGCGCGCCGCGGCTCGTCGCGCCCGTGCTCGGCGAGGTCGACGTGGTCGGCGCCGACCCGGTCGAGCGTCCCGGGCAGGACGCTGCCGTCCACCAGGACGAGCCGCACGGCGGTCCGGCTGCGGACCAGCCCGCGCAGCGCCCACCGCAGGTCGAGGCGACGTCCCACGGCCGAGCCGTCCGGCGCAGCGGTGGCCGCACCGACCCCGGTGACGCCCAGCACGGCGGCGTGCGGGACGAGCACCTCGCCAGCGCCCGGCTCCTCGACCAGCAGCCAGTCGACACCGGCGTCGACGAGCAGCCCCTGCACCCGCCCGGCGCCGATGAGGTGGACCGTCGCCTGCGCGCCCACCGCTGCCGTCAGCCGGTCGACGAGGTGGACGAGCGCGGCCTCGCGGCGCGAGCGCTCCGCGACCTCGGCCGACAGCTCGGCCTCGTCGGCCGCTTCGGCCTGCGCCTCCAGGTCGTCGAACAGCCGGCGCCACCGCATCCCCCGACTGTGCCGCCTCCGGCGTCCGTGCACAAGCGGGCTTGACGACCACTCATCAGCAGCGTACGAACGCAAACGACGGCAAACGACATCCAAGCCCGAGGACGCTCATGTCACTCCACTGCTCGCGCGCCGCGGCGGTCGCCGCCGCTCTGGTGGCGCTCCTGCTGGCGGCGCCCTCGCCGGACACCGCCCTGCGCCAGCTCGCCGACCCCGCGCTGAGCAGCGACCCGACAGGACCGCTCGTCGCGGTCGTCGCGCTCCTGGCGTGGGCGGTGACGGTGTGGCTGGTGCTCACGGTCGCCGCGGTGCTCCTGTCGCGGCTGCCGGGGCTCGTGGGCGCGACGTGCGCTGTCGTGGCGCGGTGCGTCGCACCGGCTCTCGTGCGCCGGACCGTCGAGGGAGCGCTCGGGCTCACCGTGGCCGTCGGCGTGCTCGCTCCGTCGACGGCGCTCGCCACCGCTGCACCCGGTCCCGCCGCCGACCCCGGCCCCGTCGCCGAGGCCACGTGGGACCTCGACTGGCCGACCGGCGATCCGGCGCCGGGGACGGTCGGCGCCGCACCGACCCCATCGGCGGCCGCCTCCTCCGCGCCGTCCACGCCGTCCACGCCGTCTGACGCGACGGCACCGCC
>Ga0210040_10000874_pt1 | contig 48135 bp, 34 predicted proteins | sample CryGeyCG12114_NA_FD_185462 | JGI IMG/M metagenome (GOLD analysis project Ga0210040, IMG submission 185462) | Groundwater microbial communities from aquifer - Crystal Geyser CG19_WC_8/21/14_NA (SPAdes) (version 2) | ecosystem: Environmental > Aquatic > Deep subsurface > Groundwater | place: USA...
CATAGGCCGAATGGGCTTGACTTTGCACAAGTGTATGTGGAGAGGAGCCCGAGCTTTTCGAGCGATGGGATGTCGAGTTCAGCTCATTCAGCGGGTACTGCGCATACAGTCCCTCATGCTGGTCCTTCACCGGCCTACATCGCCCAAACAGAAGCATCCGACCTCATTTCAGCAGAGCTGGATCGCAAAGTTCTAGTAACGCAGCCCGCATTGACTCTTCTGAACGAGTTTCTTGATCATGTCTTGTACAGCATCCTTTCAGTATCACACTCTGTTTCACTTGGTCCATTGAAGGCTGCAGTGCCTGCTGTATTGAAACCACGACTTGGGAAAGCTGCGCTAAGAGTGGCCGAGGAGGAACTCAAGGAGTATATGGAAGACGAAGAAGCAGAAGAGCTGTATTCCAAGAGAGAGTCCTTGCAGCCTAGGCTGGATTTTGACACAGATCTGGTTTGGAAGCTGGCACGGCTGCGCTGTATGGTCTACGCTCGTATGGGTGACCTCGAAGAGGAAGACGAAGAGGAATGGCTCGAAAAAGAACATCTACTTGAACAGGCAGCGGCATCTCCTGTCAATGCGCGACAGTCAATGGCAGTAACACCAGGTTCGGCAATATTTTTGACCTCAGTCATTGAGTACCTGGGCGAGCAAGCCCTGTACTACGCTGCTCAATACGCTCAGAAACGTCACGACAATGCACAAACTCATGATGAGTCCACCGCCACTCCAGGGAACCAAATCATCGCCCGCGATTCTGATATCATGCTGGAGGGTAAAGACATGAACCATGTCGGTCGGGATAGTCCACTTTCGCGCTTGTGGCGTTCATGGAGGAGGAACACTCGTTCTCCAGTTGGTGCTCCGTCGCGCCCGATGTCTCCGGACGCGTTGTTCCCTCCAGCTGCGGGCTCCATACATAGCAGGACTACAAGCGGCAGTGTCCACCACCCATTCCAACCAATCCTGGAGGAGCACCAGAGACCCGCTGCAGAGGTGGGAAGCTCACGAACGCCGTCGCAAATACCTTTACCAATCGATCATCACGATGTTGAAGATATAGAAGGGTTTGAAGGCGACGAGGACGGTGACGATGTCGGCAATGCCGCAAAGAGGCCTACCAGCATGCCCGCCTTGCCAGGCAAATTTTCTAACCCTCCTGAGGAAGAAGTGCTTGACTTCCAAGAGAGAAGCCCGCTTCGCCCGAGCTTCCATCGGAACAGGTCCAGTTCAATGCCCGTCGTACCTACGCCTTTTGGGACGACGGCACCAACCGATCGCGATAGCTCTGTCCTTCCTATCCAGAATCACACTGCCGAGGATACGACTGATGCCGCACCCTCAAAACGGATGCTCAATAATTCTACAGCCACTGCTGGCTTCGACCAGCCAGCAGTCCAGGTACCTACTACCATAGCCAAGCCATCACGGTCCCAAGCCCCAAGCAGACCACATGATGCGCAGTCGTCTGAGCAGCTAAACACTACTGTTGGCATGCTGGCAGGTGCGCTCGGCGCTGTGGGTGTGCATCATGTTAGTAAAGAACCGAAGCCAGGTGAAGTTGATCGGGCTCAGGAACTAGCCAGACAACAGTCTGATCCATACGACCGGCCATTGACAAGTGCGTCCATCAAGCGGCCGGGAGATTTTGACACAATGTATGGTCCCGAGGGCTGGCAGTCGCCTGGAAAGCAAGAGCAGCAGCGTGAAGGCGAAGCGGCGACTTCAGAGACTGATCACCACCATGGTCGCTCGCACGAAGATACGGGTCTGAAGCAGCTTGAAGAGCACAAGCAACAACCGGACGAACTTCATGAGATGGACACGCCATCAGTCTATAGCTTTAGGGGTCATTCGCCGCGATTCCCTAGTGACATGAGAGCAAACGCATCTGAAGCAGAAAGATCTGAAAATGTTGATCTCAACCATTTCCCGAGGCCGGGTTCGGGTGTTCCTCGCTACAGTGGAAGCACATACTCAAAGGTAGTGTTACCAGTATCTGAAGCGGAGGCTCGTCAGCAGCCGCATGAAGAATCACCTGCGTCACCCTTTAGCAGCAAGCACTCCAACAAGGCTCTACCTGCAGCTTATGCGTCTGTGACGGGGATGCCCAAATCCCACACCAGACAACAATCTTCCGTTGATCAAATGCAAAGTGCTCGAGCTCGAGGACATTCGAAATCGTCTTCGAGCAGCAGCCGCCTGCTTGGCTTCACTAGGGATCCTTCAGGCCGGCCGCAAACTATATACCAACAAAGAGCCGCCGGCGAAATGTCGGACGACGTGAGACATGCCCATTCTTCTACTCCGAATAGTGGAAATTTGAGTCGCCCAGACACCGCGAACTCTGCATCCTCATCCAGACGACAATATTTGCGCTTGCGCGCTGATTCTGATAACAACATTGCCAAGGATGGACCTGGCGACGACATTGCTAAGCGAAGCCTGGAAGTTTTGATCAATAGTGATGAGACTCTTCACTACACACTGACACCTCCGACGGCCACTTTCCAGGAAAACCCTGTGAGTTATTCACGCTCATTGTACAACTACTTGCTAACATTTGTTCAGGCCAACCCATCACCAGACCGAGCACAAACACAAACACAAGACTTTACAGATTTCTTCCGCAACACAACGTCGCGTGGTCAAGAGAATGCTACGCCCAGGACGAACCGTTCGCGAAATATCAGCTTGGATGCTAGTCGACAACCTCAGGTAGCGACAAATCAAACAGCTCAAATGCCACAACCTTTGTCGAACAATGTCACATCGCAGAAGCCGCCGGCACCGAAGCTCAAGAACCCTCTAGGTGAAGCGAGAGATGCTCAAGTACCGCGTACAACAGGTGTCAGAGACCTTGCTGATTATGTTCGATCAACCGGTCCGAGCAACGATGATCAATTGCCCAAACCCATAAGTAGTGATGTCGCTGCAGCACATTCCGCGAGGCAAGCAGCTATGAGCTCGCCCGGCTCGGCCGTAGCTGCGAGACCCCAGAATCGACTGAAATTTCAAGCTCGCGATGCACGACCGTCGCGCACTGCGGAGTCGTCAGCGTTGATCGACTTTATCCGAGAAGGTCCGCCGCGCGAGCAAGGCGATCACCGCATCAACCGCCACATCGCTCCTTTTCGCACGACGATGGACTCTGATGACCTTAATGCTTTAGCCTCCTCATTACCAAAACTTTCTAGTGACACCAACGGCAACACAACGTTGAACTCCAACACACCACTCATTAGCAATGCTGCGAGAGAACCAACCTCATCGCAACCACAGCTACAAGCGGCGTCTTTGCCGCAGACCATCATGCATGACAGAGTCACGACTGAAGAAGACAATGGTATGCCGAAGAGGACACGCCGAAGGATAAAAGATCCTTATGCGATTGATGACAGCGATGACGATCTGCTAGAAGATGCTGCACCCAAGGAGCCTCGAGAAGAATCCTTAGCCGACTTCTTGCGGAACACAGCACCATCAGCATCTATGACAGCACAGCCCATAATGTCCAGTCCTCCGTCAACAAAACCTCTCAACAGAACAGCGAGCGTCGACAGGTTGAAAGAGTTCGTCCGTAATCGAAGCACTACGACTAGTTCTGACCGTCAGGAACAGCTCAAAGCACAATCTAGAGCACGAGCCGAATCACCGCATCTAACGCAGAATGGCTCGAAACTTGACAGCTATCGGCCTACACAGCCAACACATGCCAAGCATGTCGATCGGGACCGAGCGAGCAAGGTTGGAAATAGGACAGAATCAAAAACGGAGTCAAGAGCTGAATCGAGGCTTGAGACCAGAAACCCCGTGGGAAGTGTTGGTGCGACCTCTGACCTCGCCGATTACCTCAGGAACACGGGACCACCGCCCAGCTCGGAGGAGAAGCCACAACCATTCGTCTTGTCTAACAAACACACCAATGGCGTACAAAGGCAGGAAAGCGGCCTGAAAAAGTTCTTCTCAAGGAGGGGCAAAAATCAGTGAGCCATGGTTCACGGAGTTGTTCTCCAGAGCACAATCTGAAGCAGCCGTTCATATATTTCACTCTGTTGTACATAATGGTTATCTGGAAGACCTGGCCACCACGAGCATACCTGACCAAGATTTCATTGATATCTTTTCATTACTGTTGTATCTATAATGAGCAATATGCGGGAGCCATACTAAAAGCCGAATGTCTACGAGATAATTCTATATTATCTATCCACTTAATATGCTGAGGACTGTCTGTCGTCTGCAAGGCATCAGCCGCTACCGCTCTGACATTTAGTGGGTACCAATACTCACAGTCGTCAGGAAGGCGTGAAGCGGAAAGTTCTGACCATGAGCTTGTAGCATGGAATGAAGAACTCGGCGTGGCTTCACATCACTGATAGAAAGATGATTCAGTGGTGTTGGGGCGACCGAGACATCGGATTGGTCCATCATGGCAGGGTGCCACACGCCGTCATTGATTACGGTGTCAAGCATCCGGGGTGATCGACTTAGATCAGCTACAAGCATGGCGGCACTTCCATGATGGGCGCTGTCATGTAGCACGCTCGACACCTTCCACGCTCCTGCTCCGGAGAAATCATATGTGTCGCACTCTGCAGTGCGACTACACACCCAACCAGCGTTCGGTACAACAGGTAGGCCTGTTCGCGCTAAGGAAACAAGCTGTTCGTGAGTGAGCGGCTGCGGCATCTACGTGAGAAGGACTCTCGGAGCGGAAGGCAGGTCGCATACACGTCGTGGTGGGGGGTCAATCTCACCGAACGGACATGGGTCACGGTTGCGGTCGATACCAAGCGCATGGACAATGCCCACTTCGGGAGTTCACCAGAGTCGAAATATGCCATAGAGACTGCGTGCGACGGGTTGAAGGTCTAGACCAAGAGCTGCGCAAGGATGTAAGAGCGTTTCTGAGCGGTCGTGATGCTAGCAGATATCGAAAACAATGGTCTTCGCCCATCTGATCATACTCATTTGCTAACGACAGCGGCTTGAGACCCTACGAGGGCCCCTCATGGCATCTCCTCCCTGACACCACCCGACGGGGCCGCCCTTACCGCATCTACCGCTTCATCATCTAGTCCAGCGTCCTTTCTTTCAGACGTCTATTGATCCCCACTAAGAGGGTCAATTTTCGCGCTTCCAACAGTCTCATCACTATCGACGACGCCTTGCGAACCAGCCTGTGGAGCTGTGGTCTTGTCTTGTCCTGCACCACCAAGTGGGTCTATGCGCGTTTGGTCGATGCTCCGATCGGTCCCAGCTACGCCTCGGGAAGACTGATCATGGGCAGTATCTCCCTTCTGCTCGGAGTCAAGGGGCTGGATCTTCGAGGCGGATATCTTCTCGTCGCTGCCTGATGCGCCTCTGAACCGTAGCACATTAGTTCTGTGATGAGAAGCTTGAATGAGACAACAGCACGGAACTCACGATGACATGTTTGATTCTGGTTGTAGGAATTCTCTCGATTACGTGAAGCTCTTGCCGTTCTCAGAGGTGTTATTTGGCCAATTTGAGAACAATCACTCGTAACAAGTGAATCGCTGAAACGTGTTTGTGGTGACTCTTGAGCACCCTTACATCAGACTGACGCTCCCCGCCATACATGCATTGCACCCTAGTAACTTTACATCATTTTGACGAATGAAGTGGTGGTGAAGCACGTGAAGAACACGTCATCTCTGGTCAGTGCGTACTTGGTATGGCGCGAGGAACACCAGCAGCTTTTCATCCTGCTTATGAACGTAATATATACTCGGTTCCCCTGTGCAGAGTAAAAGAGGATATGAAGTTCTTCTCATGGTGGAGGCAACACGCTAGCTGAGACGAGACTAGCGGGGAAAGGTAGGTAGCCGACGCGTTGCATCTTCCCGGCAAGGACGGTGAGCAGGTGAGCTAATATCCAAGTGCCACCTCTCTGTCGTCGATTTTGAACGGACAAGCAGTAGTACATCGGGTCAAAGGTCGTTATGCGCGTGATATTCGACCAAAAGGCATATCGTTGTTTGTGAACTTGGCGCGGCATGAGTACAGCGCAAGTTCCACCATTCTTTGGCAGGGTCACTGTAAGGTGCGGCCGCTGTTCGTGTCATCGTGGTGGGAAGGCAACAGAGCCGAACCCTTGCTTCAACTTGGATCTGATGTGGGGTTCACAGACAGGACTTGGGATTGCTCATTGGCAGACCATAGCGGCCGATGTGAGAGGGGTCTTTTTCAATAAGCCACTCATGGATCTGTGCCACATGCCTTGTCAGAGTAAGGGGGACTCTCCGCACCAAAAGATATCTATGCCAGCGCAGGTTGCAGTTGTCTATGTTGCGCCGACATGATTAAACAGCCAAATGATCAAGTGGGCCTCCTTTGAGAGAACGGCAGTCCTTCCGGATTCTATCAGGCGATGTGATAGCGCAAACCTGCGTTACAGCTCAGACAGACTGGTTGCGCGAAAGGGATCGGCCGGGAGGCGCTCTTCCTGCTAGATGCCTATCATGAAGGATGTGCTTTGTGTTGGATGATATCGATCGGGGACGGTCATTCGCACGAGCGAGCTGTTGGCTTCGGAGCGACCGACGGCTGAAGCTGATCGATGTGTCCGTCCGAATACTCCTCCCTCAAAACTGAGCCTCGTGCACGTCTCGAGCAGCCGAACAACACGGCGGGTGTAAAGTTCGCGAGTAGCCCTGTGAGCCACGGAGTATTTGAAATGTCTTCCAACTCTTTTTTGTTGCGCCAAACCTCAATGATGCATAACCAGCAAACGCTGTGAGAGTACGACATCAGTCCACAGAACTAGATCTGACATTCACGCACACCTCATCATTGAGCACTAGGACTAGTGGGCCATCCCTCGTATGGACAAACTTGTCTGTGCGGGTTAACACGTCTTCCGCGCAGATAGTGCGTTGGCTTGTGAAGGGGCTTGGCACGGTCTAAAGTTGTTCGAAGGAGCAAATGTCGAGCTTGCTGGTCTTACATTTCCGCGCGAGTATTCTTCAACAACAACAACAAACATTATCACCTAACACGAGCGAGGCTCGTATCCTTACCGCTCAGACGCAAGGATGTGACGACCGTAAGGAGGCTCGGTGCTGCCGTGCCAACTAATAATGACACCTACCAAGCTCGCATGCCGCAGTACTATACCTGACATCGGCAAGTACGGCAGGGCGCAGGGGGCTAGCGTAAGCCTTGTTCCTGCAATGCAGGCCGACTGGAGAGTTGCTGTATGTAATTAGCCGCAACTGTGAATCCGGCTTCCAAGTCTGAACAAGAGTCGCAATCGGTATTGTGCTATAGGAAATGTCCATACGCACAAGCACGATGACCTGGCAAGCGATTTCCAAGGGTCGTGGAGGACAGGGTGAGCTTTCACGCGGCCCTTGTGGCGCGGGTGATGCCAAAGGTTGAAGGGGTAATTATGCCGTGGCACCTACATAAGTAGCCCCTGCTCCAGACTTCTAGAGCCGCAAGACGAGAGCAGCAAGAAACTCGAAAACCCGATACTACAGACAAATTCCTCTCCAGCGAACGCTATTCACAATGCTCACTTCAAGCCTCATCCTCGCGGGCGCCCTGGTAGGCAGTATCTCTGCGTCCCCCCTGTACCGCAGACAGTCAAGCAGGGAGCCAGATGTGATAGATCTCCACTGGGACGGTCAGTGCTTCTATCCAGAAGCAGATGACGATTTCGACCTGGATGACTACGCCGGCCGCTGGTACCAAATAGCTGGTAGCCCAGCATCCTCCACCTCAGACTGCAAATGCGTCTATGCAGAAAACTCTAAGAACGTAAGACTTGACCCAATCTGCGCAAGGCGGGATAGAGACTAATCAGCCCCTTCAGGATGATGGAACAGTTCGTGTCTTCAGCAGCTGCGAGCGTGAGGGCGAAGAAGTCACCACGGAAGGTACTGCAACCAAGGTTGACGAGGATGATGGCTACGGTGGCGAAGGAGCTTACCGGTAAGCGTGTTCAAACGCGAACCTCTCTCACAGTACAGTGCAGCCCATATTGACGTGTTCATAGCGTGCAATTTGCCGGCCAACCGGACCCTGAGTGCCCAGGGCCGAACTACGTCGTAATGCGTGATGATCAGCCCTCTCAAACCGAGTTGACCGAAGTGCTAATGAGATCGCTATATAGGCTTCCGCGGCGCGAGTGACGATGGCGACGATGGCGACGATGACAAGGATGACGATGATGATAACGATGGCGACGATGACAAGGATGACGATGGTGACGACGATGACGAGGATGACGACGGTGATGAGGATGACGAGGATGACGACTATGACAACGATGGCGACGATGATAACGATGGCGACGATGACAAGGATGACGATGGTGACGACGATGACGATGGTGACGAGGATGACGATGGTGACGAGGATGACGACTATGACGACCGCAGGAACTGGGCAATCGTCGGATCATCGAACTTTACCTCCTTTTACGTCCTCAGCCGTTCCCAGAACCCTTCTGAATCTAACATCGATGTGAGTATAACCCAGTGTATATATGGACGAATGTGAGCTGACGTGTACAGTCATGGATCCAACAAGCTGGGCGACTCGGTCACGATATCAGTAATGTTGTCAGATTTGACCAGAGCGATTGTTCTTTCACCTAGAGTTGGAGCGCACAAGTCAGAATGTCTGAACAGTGCCACCCACTCTTACCGATAACCGCAGTCTCGATCAGGCTGCGTGTCTCGACACTACACTTGGTCATGATTCTTGTTCCACGCGATACGTTCGTTGCTGTCCGTCCTGGTTCCGAGTTACTGTGGTCTGTTTATTGACAGTATACCAAAATCTCAAATCTTATTCTATCTAACCGTCTTCCATGGTGGAGCTCTGCAAGCCTCGTCCATCCCGTTGCCACGAGCTTAGATGCGTCGGCAACAATCTGTCACATTTTGATGCAGATACCCGTTTTCAACAAGCATGTCTACGGAGTCGCGAGCTGCGTTTGCGCAATGGGAGACTGCCTTGCGGATACGTACTGAAAAGACGTGTCCATGCCATGGCTAGCCACGCTATATCAGGACTCTGCTTGACAAACAGCTTGGGTCTGCAAAGTTGCCGATGAACTGGGTCGAGCGATATGACCACGGATTACAAGTTATATCCAATTTGCTATCAGTTCTCCCTCCTGACTCTACCATATCTGCTTCGGGCATGCTTGCACAAGCCATCGAGGCAGAAGAGAATGAACGCCCCCAACGCAGTGGCTCCCAGCACTCACACAAGCGGTTTTTCCAGGATTACAGAACATGGCACTGAACATTATCTGCTGGCACGCCCCAGTCGAAGTTTACATCAAGACTCATTATGATACTAGCAGTCATAGCTAGAAAAGCCAAGAACACATTGATCGTCCAAGACATATGCCACTGATAACCAAAATCGGGTCGGCGTAATGCGTCCAGCTGCCTATACGGACGGAAAACGTTCTTAAAGGCCACAAATGCACAGTCAAAGCAATGCCGAACACTGTTTCTTCGAACTACTGGTAGCCACTCAGAGGCATTTGGACCCCTCCCCAGGCTTGTGACCATGCGTTACTATGCGTGGTCGACTGGTTCGAACACAAAGAGCAACTCGCGGAAATGTGCCCGGATCGAGCTACAAGCAGGACAACAGGCACAAAGGAAGCTGCGAAATTGGTGTCATAGGCCACATGCTTTGACGTGATTCGACCGATGTCCCAGTCCTAGTTTATTGAGTTGACCACGGCAGACAATGAGGTCTGAATGGAATGCAACGATCAACTAATGGGCGATACATCCGCCAACTACTTTTACCACAAAGCAGATCGAACAAAGGAGCTCGATGCTACAAAGACCTCATTGTGCTCGTAATGGCAGACCGCACGGTTGTCATATATATATTTAATGGACACCACCTCGAGACGTCCATCATTAGGTTCACCATCACAAGCGCCACAAGTGTAAAGAAGACGCAAATGTATCATCAGGAGACTAACGCGATCCCTGCGCTGGCGCAGGCGGACCAACCATACGATGAGCACGACTTGCAGTGGCCCCAGATCCCAGACGGTACGACGTGGGCCGAGCATGAGGCACTAACCAACGCTGCTTCAGGGGAACTCGACACCTCGTGGCTTCAGGAACCGATTCCTTGCGGCGACTGCTTCCAGACACCTTGCAGTTGCCCGCACTGCCGGTTCTGTCGCTCGAAGCTGGGCGGCACCGAGTGTGCCTGCCAGATGACAGCTTGTTGGAATGCGGCCCGAACTGCATTGACCCAGGTTGTGACAACGTTCGGCCCGGTAAAGTCTCAATCTGTTCAAGCACTGAGCCCGCTGGTTAGCGCTTTCCGTCCGGTATGGCAACAATACCACATCTACCGCTGTCGACAGGCAGTCCGAGCAGAGACCGACGGACCCCGGGGCTATATGTACGTTACAGAACCTGAGCACGTTGCTGACATGGTCACGCAGCTTGCTGACTTACCGACAGATAAGCCCAACATTGGCTTCGACATGGAGGCGAACAACCTCGGCCACAACTCGGAGCTCTCCTACCTCCAAATACGAGACTATGACAATAACGTCAGTTACCTTGTTGACCTTCTTGTTCTGCAAAAGGCAGCTTGGAAGACGACAGGTGCAGATAATGTGACGACCCTGAAGACCATCTTCGAGGATCCGAAGCGGACAAAGTTGATCTTCGACTGCCGCCAAGACTCTGCCTGCCTATACGCCAAAGCAGGTGTCAAAGTACGAGGGATAATTGATTGCCAATACTTGCACATGCTGACCATGGACAGATATCCGAGGTTTCGACTTGGTCTGGCCGCTGCAGTCAGAGAGATGGCAGGCCTCAGCAATAAAGAATGGGCTGAGTGGAGTGCCACGAAGAAAAGCCAGCGGTCACATGGCATCTGGGAGAAGCGACCAGTACCGGCCGAATGCAAGGCTTACGCCGTCGGCGACGTTGAGATTCTCCGAGCTATGTATGATACTGCTGAGGCGATGTTGGAGCCATACGCGATAGAGCTCGGGGCTCAATGGTCAGCCTTCGAGGTAGGACGGACCTGGTGCGGAGCTGAAAAGTACACGACAATCGCGGGCAAGACCTGGGAGCGGTTTGCTCTTTGTTGGTCATGCGAGCTGCTGAAGGAAGGCGTTATGCCAAATCCTGCTCCGCGCGAGAGAGCTGATGCGTATTAGAGCGCCGTGCTAACGATATCGCTGTACTAAAACATCAATTATATAAGAGTATTTCCAATCAAACGAACATGTTTTCATAAAAGTCTCGTATAAGAACCTCGCGTTTACCGCGTGCCTTAGCCTATATTCTTTAGGCGGTCGTGAAGCCTCGTGGAATGGATGCATGTTCACCACAATGACGTCGTGGGTACAGTGGTGACGGTAAGCCACCTACCTTCCACTTGGTACCAACGCCTAGAAGCTCTGAGAAGCGGTTTGGTATACATTTCACCATCTGGTAGCCGCCCAGAAAAGCTCTCACTTTGACATCTATCTGTGCCATCAAGTCGTGTACCTGCATTGACATCGTGCTAGGGCGCTGGAGCTTGTTCCACGCTAATGATAGTGAGGCGAGCTTGATTGGCTCCAAGGTGTCATTGCTGGAGGGATCGCCTCGGAAGCTGACTAGCCTTGGCCGCGCTAAATCAAGCTGCGTCATGGAAGCTGCGGCTGGGGCTGCGTGACCGTCCAAGGCAACCTCCAAAACGACGACTTGCCGCTGCTTGTCAACAATCCATCTCTCTACCCATCTCAACCCTTCCCTGTCATCGTATATTCGTCGTTCTTCATTCATTATTCCATCTACCTGACAGCACTGTGGACAGAGCTCATCAAGATGAAGAACACACTCATTGCAGCCTCTGCGCTGCTCGGCTCAGCAACAGCTGGTGTCCATCACATGAAGCTTGAGAAGATCCCTCTCGACCAGCAGTTTGAGACCGCAAGCGTCAGGGACCATGTCAGGGCCCTCGGTCACAAGTACAGCCAGAAGTTCATGAACGCCGAGACAGAAGACATCTTCAAGCACACCGCTATCGACATCGATGATCACTACGATGTCCCGGTTGAGAACTTCCTCAATGCACAATGTAAGTCCCAGCTGTCCATCATCAAGGATCATCCCGACTGACATGCTTCCAGACTTCAGCACAATTGGTCTCGGCACACCGCCTCAAGACTTCAAGGTGGTCATGGACACCGGCAGCTCCAACCTCTGGGTGCCCGGCTCTGAGTGCGGTTCGATCGCCTGCTACCTCCACTCGAAGTACGATGCCTCTTCCTCTTCCAGCTACAAGAAGAACGGATCAGAATTCGGCATTAGATATGGCTCAGGAGAAGTATCCGGATACATCTCGGAGGACACCCTTCGAATCGGAGACCTGAAGGTCAAGAAGCAGCTCTTCGGCGAGGCAACCAACGAGCCAGGTCTCGCTTTCGCCTTTGGCAGATTCGATGGCATCCTCGGTCTAGGCTACGACACAATCGCCGTCAACAAGATCCCACCTCCATTTTACAACATGATCGACCAAGGTCTGCTCGATGAGCCAGTCTTTGCCTTCTACCTCGGTGATACATCCAAGGGCACCGACTCAGTCGCCTCATTCGGTGGCATTGACAAGAACGCCTACGAGGGCAAGATGATCAAGCTCCCGCTCCGCAGGAAGGCTTACTGGGAAGTCAACCTCGACGCAATCACCTTCGGCAAGGAGACTGCTGATATGGACAACACCGGTGCTATCCTCGACACCGGCACATCCCTCATTGCCATGCCCACTGACTACGCCGAGCTCCTCAACAAGCAAATTGGTGCTAAGAAGGGCTTCAACGGCCAATATACCGTCGAGTGCGACAAGCGTGACAGCCTCCCAGACATGACTTTCACCCTCTCTGGCTACAACTTCACCATCTCCGCCTACGACTACATCCTGGAGGTGCAGGGAAGCTGCATCTCCAGCTTCCAGGGTATTGACCTGGGTGGCAACATTGGCCCGCTGTTCATCCTCGGTGATGCTTTCCTCAGGCGATGGTACTCTGTATACGACCTTGGCAATGATTCTGTTGGTCTTGCTAAGGCCACATAAGCAGTCGCTGTGTAGGAAATGTACGCGAATCAGCCTGGGCTAGGCAAGGTTTCCCTCGGCGGCAATATTGGTTTTGCATGGATGCACAGACCCATTAGCCTTGGTTAGTATTAGTATAAGCATGCATAATGCGTAATGACCATATGGTCTACCATACAATGTGTCTCAATGCTTCCGAACTCGTCCATGTGCCTATATATTGCTTGAACCAGTCCTGATTGATCCATCTAGTCACCAGTGCATCCAAAATGTTCAACTTGCGATACGTATCACTTTAAAGATCCCGTCCAGTCTGCTACTAATAACGGTCGTCGTCTTCGAGACGTTATTGCAAAGCCAGAGGTTGCCTTCTTGCTGCACAAGCGATTCGCAACTACTTTCATTCAGCAGGCAACGGTGCTGGCCCAATTGAGTCGCGGCAAAGAGAACAAACATGGGGGTGCCATGAAGCCTGTCGTCGGTTGTCTTGGAAGTCTAGACCCGACACCCTCGCAAGCACAGACAATCCCACCTTGATTCACATCTTGCCATTGGAGTTACTCATGTAATGTCCGTGATGATGGTGACCACCTGCCACAAGCCCCGCCATGATGTGACATGTGTATGAGGACAAGTCGCTGGAGACGTGCGACCCGCTCGTCAGTACATGATCTCGCCCACTTTTGTAGCTATCATTCTGTTCCTTTGATTACCACCAATATCATAGAATGTCTCCAAGCCCCTCCTTGCTTTACGATACTGTTAAGTCACGTGGGTCGTCTGTGTCGATATAGACACGTGCAGAGCAGGCACGTGTCACGAAGACAGCGCTGGAAACTGCGCACCTTGGCCTCCTCGTCGCTGCGCTGCGCTGCGCTGTGCTGCGCTGTGCTGCGCAATTCGCAACCTATTAGTAATCATCCTCTTTTAGCTAGCTGCTCTTAGCACATTCATTGCGCTAGCTAAGATTGACTAGTTCCAGGCGCTCAGGCCCTTTAGTCAGGCATCACAGGCATCTTAAAGCTGCCGAGCTACCAAATAGCGAGCAAGCAAGCGCTGGATGCACAGCCACATCCCGGTGCTCGATCTCTTTGGAGAGAGACTGCAGACTGCGTTTTTGTATCGTTTGACTGTGACTGTGGCTGTGGGCGAGAGGGGTGATGTACTTGACTGTCTTCGCAAATAGGAACAGAAGGGCTTTTTGGATGCACTGCAGTATAGTTTTCCTAGCACAGGGGCCTTAGGCAATGAATGCGTCGAGTTCGGAGAAGAGCTGCTCCCAATCAGGCAGCGTGTTCATGTCCGTTTGATCAAGGATGTCCTTCCACGCCCAGTCAATACCAAGTGTGGGCGGCTGGAGCGTGTTGCTCATGCCCGGATCTTGTGCTACCGGAGCGAGTTGCTGCTGTGACGTCGTGGATGGCCATGTCGGCATCGTTGACCATGAATTTTGAGTGTTGGGAGTGACCTCGACAGGCTTCCTCGAGTCGTCGACCAGGCCAACGTGGTGCTTCTTGAGAGCTTCCATTAGGGAGTCAAGAAACTTCTGTACGGAGACAGAATACTCTTTTGCTTCTTCCAGCATTTTGATGGCGGTGGCGACATCCGTGCTTCGTAGGTCATCCTTGCCATCCGTGCGGTTGAAGCATACATCCATGACCAGGACGATGGTGGCCAGAAACATGTGATGCAGTAGTCCGACAAGCTTGACTTTCTCCGGAATGTAATGGGTCGGGTCGTGGCGTACTGCTTTGTTAATCTTAATGACTTCCATTGCAGATGATAGACAGATATCGACCGACTCAGCGTACTTTGCCTTGTCGGTCCCGCGCACAAGGAAAGGTTGATGGAGTTTGCAGCGGTTACTGTGTGCTCCAATACTGATAATGTAGCGCTGCATGGCGAAGTAGGGGTAACGTTCCAGTATATATTGGCTCTTCTGTAGGCTCTCGCTGTCAAGTTTGAAGAATATTGGCAGATCTTCCAAGAAATGTTGTATCCGCCTGTCAAGAGCCATGACTTGGTCATAGTCGTGTTCGCTGACATCGGAGATTCCGAAACGTAACGTGTCGACAATGTTGCGGCTGATTTCGCCCAGGCGTACCCGCTGCAGAGGGTAAGACATTGGTGTTGGTTGTGTAAGAGGTAAATCCTCCGTAGTGTTCCCACGGTCAAGGACTTCATCCGAGATATTACGAGGGAGACGAACTCTCATTTGCTGTGGGTGAGCCGTATATGTCCCTTCCTGAGCACTGCCAGCTAGACTGACCATCCAATCCGTCGCTACAAGGTGCCACCAGATCCTTCGCTTCATCTCCAGCTCTATCATAGAGTCAATAGTGGTTGATGCAGCCCTTCTCCTTGTCGCATGGGGACAGTCAATTCTGTGCATTGAAAGCTCTTTCGCAGAATGAAGGGCTTGGCCCAAGACAGCCCGCGCCCTTGAGGTAAACCCCTCGAGGTTGTAGTCCAAAAAGACGAGGATGATGCAACTCTGGACAATTTCAAGTGAGGCCTGCAGTATTCGACGAGAGTGATCTAGTAAGTCCAGTGCTGAGCGGAACCATAATTGAAAGACGTTCTCTCTATCGTCTGACACTTCTAGTGGTACAGAGTCAGGCTCACTCCATCTTGTGTAGCACACGACTGTAGCAAATACACCCAACAGCAACGTCCCGTGGTCTGTGTCGACAGCTTGGCCTCGCGAAAGCCTTGAGTAGAAATCCTCAAGGATCTTGCGAAGAGTAGGTAAATGGATGATGTGGTGAAAATGGCAGACATACTTGGCATATTTATCGAAAAGAGTGCGAGCGTCGCTGTAGGTTGGCAGCAGTATTCGCTTCTGACGATAGGATAAAAACGGAGACTCCAGCTCGTGCTTGCTGATAAGCTCCAGGGGTACAGTTTCGAAAACGAAAGAGCTAGACATAGCTGGAAACAAACTGGGTTGCTGCGTACCAATCTGGTTCAGAGTCTGTGACTCGATCTGATGCGACTCCTCGGCTGGTGTCAACAGGGTTGGCCCAGAGAAGTCGGAATCAGACTTTCGAGGACTTAGAGCATCGGGGGTCGAGGGCAGGTGGTGATTCATGCGTGTAAGCATGTCTTCAAGTCTCTGAAGTCGTGACAGGATCGCCGCGTTGGAGGGTTCGGCATCGTGCTGAATACGTGCACTGGCAGTGGCTTGGTTTGGCTCAAATTCACATTGTGCACCCCTTGCAACGCAATTCGAGCATGGGTTCTGACGATTACATTTGAGCTTCTTCAGACGGCAGAGACGACATGAGACGGGATCTTGTCGTCTTCGCGCGACGCGTTCTTGTTTCGGAGATTCCATGCTGAAGCGAGCGGAAGTCACGACAGGGCATGTTCAGGTCGCGACAGGGACCGTCGTCCGCCTTGAAGAGATCGCGTGCGCGAGGTGCCAATGCGTTCTGGCAAGCGGAGTGCCTGCCTGGAGTATTGAAGGCAGGCATCGCCCTCGGACGTGCCCGGAGTATCCGAGAATAGAAAGCTCGGTCGGGAATAGCTCAGGACCCTGAATCCATAACTTTAACCTTCAAGCGCCAACATCATCGGGGATGTAATTCCTGCCTACGACGGCAGCCATACACTGCTCACGCTTGTTGAGTCTTCTGCAATAGGTGCCGCACGAACATTGCTTGCCTGATGCTGTTTGCGCCCACTTTTTGTTCAGCAACAGCTAGACTGTGCAACATTGTCCGTTATTGATGACCTGCTCACTGCTCGGGCTCGGTGCTTAGCTGACCGTTGCGGCCCCCAACCGTACACACCATAGTACGAACACTCAAGGAGGCTATCGAGAGTACAAAAAGGTGAGCTCGCAAGCGTGTATTGTCAAGTAACTCCAGTATTGCAGCCCGTCTTACAATGACGAATTGGGTCTTGGGTGCGAAGTTCAACGAAACCTACCCGCATCTCAGCGGAGTGAAAGCACTGTGGGAGACCAAATGGAAGTTCCCTGTAAGCTATTGCCAGAAGTGTTTAAGGTTGAATCACTTACCATTGTACAGTGCTCCAGGAGTGTGTACCCTTTCCATCATGGCAAATATGAAGACTTCGAACCAATCTTCCAGAGACTGATCGAGGACAACGTCAACGATGCATACACTGATAGATATACTGAATACTTCCTGCCAACAGCTCGTCGCCTAGTCGACGAGGCGATGTCGGTGCAAGGCTCGGATAGGAAGAAAGCCATCGAGCTCTACGAAAGAGCAGCCTGTGTCTTCCGGATCTCGAGATTTCCCTCCGTAGACGGCGATGAAACTGGCTTCAAAAGAGAAGTTTTCAACGAGCAATGCCAGGTATACCTGAGAGGTGCTTCTCTGTGGGATACGCCCTTGAAAGAGGTTGTTATACCGCACACAGCTGCAGCTGGACAAGACCGCAAAGAGATACCTCTCTTCGTCCGTGTACCCAAGGGCGCGAGCGCAGCTGCTAAGTGTCCTGTCGTCCTGCTGCTCACGGGATTAGACGGCCACAGACCGGACAATACAGGTCGATCAGACGAATTTCTGAGTCGGGGGTGGGCATCTGTGATTGCTGAGATTCCAGGCACCGCTGACTGCCCTGCTGAACGACGAGATCCGAAGTCGCCCGACCGTCTGTGGACATCTGTTCTCGACTGGATCAGAAGTCAGCCATTCTTTGACGCGTCACATGTTGTTGTCTGGGGCCTGTCTGCAGGAGGCTATTATGCCATTCGTGTTGCTCATACCCACCACGATCAGCTCATTGGAGCCATTGGCCAAGGCGCGGGATCGCATCATTTCCTTGGCCGAGAATGGCTCAGTCGTGTGGACTACCATGAATATCCATTCACGCTGTCTCATGCATATGTCAAGAAGTATGGATACAAAGACTGGGAAGAGCTGCTTGACAAAGCCCAGAATGATTTCAGTCTAGTCAATAGCGGTCTGCTGAACGGCCCCTCATGCCGATTGTTGCTTGTGAATGGTACTTGGGATGGCCTCATGCCGATCGAGGATAGCATGCTGTTGATGAATTACGGCAAGCCAAAGGAAGGCAGGTTTTACGAGAAGATGCTCCATATGGGTTATCCACCCGCCAATGAGTGCGTCTATCCTTGGATGGAAAGTGTGATGACGAGCAAGTGATCGAGCCATCGCCCAGACGAGGCTCAGATATCTGGTGGTGCTTTGGGGCTAAACGCCCGCCGCGACTACCTCGGGAGGGTAACGCGTCAAGCGGGATCTCAATTCGGTGAACCGCCAAAGTATAACTCGGAAGGAACATTGAAGTCGTGAATGATGCCTTAGCAGCGGATTCTTTATGCTTTCTGTGCCAAACCTGTATTACCTAAGATTCCTCGATCTCGACTACTTGTAAGCATCCACTCCTACTCATCCGCCAGCACGTACCTGGCCGGAACGCTGAGCCGATCTCGGCACAAAACCGGGGGGTTCATACAGTGATTAGTCATGTAGTCATGGCGTCGTACCTAGCCATGTAGTACCCCACCCCGGTTCGCAAAGTAAGTTTCTGGCTGCCTGGCCTGATGAGCACGATTGCTGTGTGCGAAACATGCAGAGCACGAAGTGGCCAGTTCTGGTTGAGTCTGTGCAGATCGAAGCTTTCCATCAAGAGAGGCTAAGTCGTAGAAGATAAAATGCTATCAGTACGAGGATTGAGAGTCTGCTCTGTAGGCACCGCGGACCAGGTAAACACCAAGATTAGTCGGACCAAATAGCTGTAAAACTTTGAAGATGGCATGATTTCATATTGCATATCCCACGGTCTCGAGCATTGTAAAATCATGCCATGAATTTGTGTGGTCTGGAGATGGTCAACGCTGCGAAGGCACTCACTTTCTCATGCGTGCTTGCTTTCAACTTGTAGCTGGCGATCACATTGGCCAGGACTTGAAGCATGCCTGGCTGGGCGCAGAGGTGCTATCGGGGTAAATCGACATCATGAGGCTCCATTGAGAGGAAAGTCTCATTAACCTCAAGATTAAGCGTGCTCCGCCCAGTCATCCAAGTTAGCCGCTTGTCTGAAGTCGCGATAGCGTTACGATTAACATATACCTTAAGACTTGTCTTCATTTCATGTAATTAGTATCAATGTGATCGCACGAATGTCCAAACGACGAATACGCCGTCAGAAATCAGAGATGATAAGTGCTTGAGATGTAAATGTAGATGAACGATAAAGTACGATCTGGTAGAGTGTGAGCATGTTGAGCTTGAAGAGGCTTAGATGCTCCACTGTAGAACCGTTTGAAAGCAGACTACTGTGGGTCGATAGAATTGTAGATTGACTCCATGCGTCGCCATATGGTTGGCGACCTGCCGTGCCAAGCGGTCGACGACAACCAGTTGGCATCATCTTACACCTACGAGGTCATGACAACCGAAGCTCGCTCTACGCCCATGCAGAAGATGCTCACAGCTCTGCTGTGACGCTTCGCATGTCCTGAGCATGTGAAAGTTTCTGGAACTTCAAGTCACAACGAAAGCAGGACATGGACTTTCCTAGCTGCCGCTAATACCGCAAGTTACTTGGAAAGACTGGGGATGACTCGTGCCTGCGGTGATCGCGAATATGGCTTCCGGATAGACGTACAAGAGCTCGTGCCGAAATCTCTTTGCGCCCATGTGCTGGAAAATGCGCGGACGACTGCGCTTATTGTTCCTCGCTGGCGGAAGTACCGCACACAGTACTCTCTCGTAGGCTAATCATTCCACCCAGACGTGCTTGGCTCTCTCTCCTAGCCCCAGATCTACCCTTCGTCAGTGCTTCAGTTTCCTGCTGATTGCTCCTTTTGCTTTTTACATAGACTGTAGGGTGGACGAACTTGTTGCTGTAGCGGAGCTGAAGCACACCTATCCAAGTGAGCGGATTTCGCCATTCGTCTCAGGTCCAGTACAATTGCGGGACCGAGTTGCTCTCAATATGCTCTAGCCCGAGCACGTTGCTATGATACCATATTAGATTCGCATAAAAGGTTAGGGTTGTCGCCTCAAATTGTTCACCTGAATCGTCGTCAGACTAGCCATCAACGCATAGCCGCCATCTGATAAACATACTTGAACACACGTTCTGCTCATAGCAAGAAACCCTTCGCACAGCACACTGCGTCAGCGCCTTTGTTTTCAGCATGTTGATCCCCCGCGATCAGGACAAAGGCAAACAGCCTATGAGGAATGGAGATCTGTTTGGCTTTGGCAATTTAGCGGTCAAGGGGCTCTGGCCACCAGATTATGAGACTGAGGGTCAGGGACCTTCGGAAAATAGATCGAACGATCCGTTCAGGGCAATTGCACGGAAGAAGACCTTCGCCGCCCACGCAGTGTCCTGTCTGGTGAATAGGTCCACCAGTGGATCTGCTGGATCATTATTAATGGACAGCGAACCCATGACCCCGGACCGTCAATCCATGGCCTCGAACAGTCGACCTGCGACCTCAGTAATTCGACCTATCCCCGCGAGCAGTCGACCTACCCCATCGAACAGTCGAGCTATGACCTCAAATTTTGGACCTATAACCTCGCATAATCGACCTACCACGTTCGATAGTCGACCTATCACCTCCGGCAGTGAACCCATGACCTCGAGTAACTGGCGAATGCGATCCGATGAAGCTTCGAACAGCGGTGCCAATAGTCACGGAGTCCATGGGCCCAGCCTTGCACAGGGGTCAGGAGCTGGGCCTGTCCCTCAGGGGTCGCGAAGTTCAATGGCGCAAGATCGCGAACAGCGTTCAAGGTTCTCTCCCCAAGCTCCTGTCTACCAGCCCGGATCCAACGACACCGACAATACTCCGACACAACTGCAGCGACGTAACTCTTGGGAACTGATCAAGTCCCAATACCAACAGCGCCAGATGCCCAATCCAACTGAGCGAGCACCTGTGCAGTATGGCCAAGGGCGCAATGGACTTACAGCTCGTCAACCAGAAGATTTCATGACCTGTCTCCAGCAAGCATTCTCCAATGGCAGATTGGAGCAGACCGACTACGATATGCTTGCATACAGGCTCAGTGAGATGGCCCACTTTCAATCCGAAATGTCCTCGAAACAGCAAGCGCTCGAAGGCGGGCGTGAGGAGGTCAAGCAATTAAACAGGGACCTGAGTCTCGCCAGGTTCGCGGCAGACCAAGCAAGACAGACGGCAGCCCAAGCAGAAGCAGAGCTCCGTACTGCGCAATCCGACAATGCCGCCCTACTGTCGCGAAACGACCAGATGCAGATCCGCATTCAGCAGTGGGAGGAGGCGTGCAACGGATACGCCGAGGAGGTCCTATCCAACCAGACCGGGACGTATTGATGGTAAGCAGCGTGACCTGGGTCCTGCATGTTCTAACATATTCATCAGCCACGATTCAGCGAGCGAAGCGACAACTGGTGTGAATGCCAAACACCTCAGGTCAGAGACTTTCCTTGTCCTTGTCCTTGCCTTGAGCCATTGCTGACTCTCTCAGACACTCTTTTGACTGGACGCACATTGTTTCGGATGTGACAAGTCCGTGCTTTCCAATTCCGACCTATCCGCCGCCAGGTCAATCCAAACGACAAGAAGCGCTCCTGGGACACGGGCGGTCCTGGCGGTACTTGTGGGATCAGGTACTTGGTTGATGTTACCGTTTCTTAATACTTGTTGTTCTTACTGTTTCTCACACTCGTTGGATGTTACTGTATCTTAATAATTGCGAAAGATGTACGATGAATGTACGATCGACCTGCGCCAAATGCGCGAGAAAAGTACCATAATAAATCCATGATTTTTGCTGAACAAGTTCCAATTCGTAGTATCGCGTCAGCAAGTCGTGAATTCTTCTATGTCCTGCTGTTTGTGGTTTGCAATTATGTGGTAGTCGTGCACACGGATGCGACATTCGAACGATTCGTACCGCAAAAGCGCAGCTTTTTGTGTCGAGTGTCCACCGCTATTCAAAGTTGTCTGTGTAGAGGTCTGCAGCGTAAGCCACAATATGCTGCACTGCCACGTGAAGAAGCCCAGTATCGAGGAGGGTCGCTGATTTGATCCCAGCCACCGAAAATACCATTTCTAGGACACGATAGACGCCCTAAGACCGCCTGCGCATGCTCGACCATATTCAATGTGCGATGATCGCGGGCGCGGGTGCGGCTCGAAGGCGAGAGGATATAGATGCGAGGGTGAGCAAGTTTGAATGGGAAGGCGAGTGAGTCTTGACGAGAAGGCAATAAGATTCAGACGGGAGGGTGAGTGGTTTTCGACGAGGCTGCAAGTGAGTCTTGACGTACTGTAAAGATGAGTTACCTTAGACGCGAAGATAAGGGAGTCTAAACGAGAAGGTAATAATTACAAAGCAAGAACGAGTGGACTGGAGCAATCAACCGGCGGGGACGTACCCAGGCCTGCCAGCGTTCGTGATCCATCTCCAGCCGGGTGATGTACTGATTCAGCCGCCGCTCACGCCCCACGCCCCCTACACCAAAGAAAACACTATCATGAGTGGCACGCAGCACTGGCATAGTCGCTCCATGCTGCTCCATATCCGCGCTGCACTTTTTGACCGTGCACACGGCAAGACCACGAATGAAGACGAAGCAGACGAAGCGCTGGGAAAGTTCTGCCTTATAAGGAAGTGGATGCTGCAAGATCACAGTCGATGGCCATGGAACGAGGATGAGAAGCAAGCCTACTGCGAGGCAATCGAGGTATGTCCTTCCACACTAGCCGTCAACTCTCCCTAACATGGTGACGCAGGAATATCGCAGTGGAATTTAGGCGCGAAGGTGAACCAGTTTTCAGAGGAAAGCGAGTGAATTTAAGCGCGGAGGTAGATGGGTTTAAACGTAACGTGAGTGAATTTTAACGTGAAGGTGAGGTCTCTCAACGGCTGCACGGGTCTTCCTAAGCTCGGACGACTGTAACAGCTGCACGTCGCCAATCATATTCCATCACGCTGCTCTTTGTCTGTTTCCGGTGTGGACAAATCAGTCATGCGTAGGCATTTGCACGCAAGGTTTAGGGGGTTCGGTGCGTGTTTGACGGACTGGAGGAGTCCTAGCGCATACCGTATGCATACGCAGAATTTGAGCCGACGTGTGCCGCAGGGTAGGTAACAGTAGGGAGGCCCGTCAATCCTGGTTCAAGAGAGTCTGGTAGGCACTAGTGAAAGACTTTGCTGGATGCACTGGCATTATTGAGCCGCAATCCAGGTAGCTGGTCTTGCATACTATTCGGGGTATCTAGAAGTCAAAGCGCTCAATTCATGCGTCTGCCTCGCAGGCTGAAGGCGCGTGTTATTGTAAGACAACATCGATCTGTGTCTGTCTGTCCCTGCATACCTTGCAACCACCCGCAAGCTTTATGCGGTCACGGAGCAGTCTCGCATTCGTGACTTTCGTGGCGATGCTCCTTGTGAAACCGTAGCCCGAGTCATCGTCCTCTTCTTGTTCTTCGCTCGGAAGTGGGGCCTTGTTTTCCTCCTTGAATAGGCAGTCCACATGGTAGACGTGTCCGCAGGCGAAACCTACAAGCATCTTTGACTCCTCACCCGTGAAAGCTATGTCGCATCTCGCGCAGTGACCTGATTTTGGCTCTGAATCTGCATCTTCTGGCATGATAGTAGTCTCGAGCTGTGAGTCGTCCTTTACAACCTTGCGAGGCGCTACTGGGACATCAAACTTGATGCCTCTCCGTCTGCCACGCCGTAATATGTCCATATTGACTGCGACCTCGCTACTCAGAATTTTGGCAGCACCGGAGGAGATACTGTCTTGCAAATCGTACTCCCTAAGCATTTTCTTCAACCCGTCCTTGAGGCCTTCGATCTCGATGCCTGATGGTATCCTTTTTACTAACGTGATGGGGTCGACAGCCGTCCCCACCTGCGCCAGCAGACCAGCTATGAATCTCGGTCTGGACATGGAATAGTCGAGTAGGTCATCCCATAGCCCTCGGTCATCCTGCTCTTTTGCAAAAGAAATAGCTTTGCTCACGTCTTGCAGCTCTTCAATGATGAGGAAGAGCGCTTTCTTCAGCGCGCCCGTCTTACTTAGCAGATAGACTTCTTCTTCAAGGTATTTGCGCTTTTCGCAGACTCTCAGGGCGGTCGAGAAGTCGTAAAGGGTCGAAGTCTGCAAGAAGTCCATAAGCAGGTCTCGGTCATACTCGGCAAACAGCTCCACTGCCAGCTCCGGATATCTGTCAACCAGTAATTTTCCTTCGTCAGCTGCCAATTTAGCGGTACTGAAGCGATGCCTTTGTTGGTTCGTACTCTTTGCAGTGCCATGGGCCGTACCTTGCCAAAGGTGCTTGAAGTAGAAGAAGAGGAAGATCCTTAGATCCGGCTTGTCAAGCTGCTCTACGACATCGTCAGGCTCGACGACACCAAGGCTGGCTTCGTCCACAAGGAGCTTGATAGGTTCTGACGCTGCTTCTTCGAGGTCCTCAGGCGAGGACGTCTTGATTTGCTGTCTTCCTATTCTCAGCAGTACAAATCCGGGAATGTCGTCCCCAATAGCTTCAATAAGATGGTGGTCTTTTACGAGAGACATCGCAGTCTCAGCGTCTTGTAATCGGACATAGCATCTCAACGCCTCCCTGTAGTGTCCGTCTGCCAGGTATAGCTTGGCTAAGCATTCTTGGAGTCTCCGCCAATCATCAGGGTCCTTTTGAACGTCGCCTGATGATAATTGCTCCAGAATAGCGGTAGTGATGCTGCTTATCTCGAACAAATCCGATGGCCATAGATCGATCAACTCTTGGAATCTTTTCCTGTCCGCCAAAACATAGTGACCAAGGACAACCTCGAAGATTGATGGGGATAGTGGAGGGGTGAGCTCCATTGCTGGAATGTAGGGGCTGATCTCGTCGAACTTCTTGTTCCGAATAAACATCCAGGCCCAGTGTTCCCAGCGAGTTGTGGTGTTGAGGACCTTACTGGCCACCTCCCCAGCTTCGGACCACTTGGCTGCTTTGGTGAGTTGCTGCAGCCATAGTTCACCTATCCTCCGCTTCTCTTTCTCGGCTGTGGAGTACCTCTCCTTCTCGGCGACTTGTGTCGAACCGGCCATGGAAGCTGAGTCGGCAAAGAATTCTGCTAGTGTTGGCTTCTGTGCTTGTCTTGAAGGACTCGCTACGCTGTCTGATGTTGATTGTGCCATTGAGCTCGTCTTGGAAGGAGTCGGAGGATTTGAGGCTTCAGATGGCTCGGTGGTGGAGCCTGCAGCTTCAGGATGCTCATCTAGCAGTTCCCAAGCCTTCTGATATTGTTCTTGCTTCTCGAACCACTGTACGCGGTCGGTCAGATTTCTCTTGACAGCTACAATACAGTCATAGGGACTCATCAAGAATATCTTCATGCCTTGTGTGGTAGCGACAGCCTTAAGCTCTTCATTCTCGTTACCGAAGACGCTAGAGCCCAGGCCAGGAATCCAGCCAGTCAGATAGTTGCTGGTTTTCGGCGCAGGTCCAGGAGACCTGTCAGCACCAGCACGTATACTGCCAGTATCTGAGGTGAAGAGCCTGTTGGCACCCAGCATCCTTGGACCGTACATGGTAGCGTCCCACATGCCTTGTGCGACGACCTCTGTCCCAGTGACAAGGCCAGAGCCAACAGCAACCATGCCGGTTCCTACTTGGCCGAGATAACCTTTCTGGGCGAGTTGTGCAGGGATCTTGATGGGATAGAGTACTCCCAGGTGGTAGTCCGAGGAGGCCAGGCTTTCGAAGCGGCTGACAGGTAGAGAATCTGTCTCAATCTCTTCGTGAGAATTGATGTCAATCAATCTCAACTCGGGCTTCAAAGCGTTGTGACGCTTCGAGCGGCTCCTCGGAGTGCTGTCGTTCGACTGCTTCGAGCTGGTTGACTTTCTCTCCATATAGGCTAAGATGAGCATGAGAGTGGGTGTGTAGAGTGAAACACCAGCAATCATGCAGTCAGGATGTCTAATGACAGAGATGACTTCGGCACTGCCGGCGGGAGAAGCAGCCTTAGCCATAGAGCCTCCGTCGCCAGGGTGGACTCTGATAATCCAAGTGACGTCGCCCCAACCGACGACGACTTCTTCAATGCCTACTGTATCCGAGGCTTTGATAGCGCCATTCGACGACGGACGGTGCAAAGCAGGGTCCTGATCGGAGTCGAGGCTGGAGCGATCGACCCACTCTGCTCTTGCTTTCTGTACTGCAGCAAGTTCTTCCCAGCCAGACCTGTTAGGGCGACTGACATGAGATATCCTCTTCCATTCGAGACCAGTTTCTGCGTTGTCAAGCTTTAGATGCGATCTCGCAATCTTTATGCCCTGCTCGTTGACCCAAAGCACGTATTTCCCTGACAAGGACCACTTGATTGTGCTGATAATGCCTTCGCCGCTATGCAAAACTTTGTCGGTTCCAGTATGGCCGCCCAAGCCAATAGAGCCCAGCCATCCAGAAGCGGCAGCAGCAGTACCAGTGGTTGTTGCGTTGGCGCTCTTGCCTGATTGACCGCCGACAGTCAGTACGAGAGAGCCAGCTTGACCTCCTGACAGATAGGATTTGTCAGATTTGAAGTCTGGAGACAGGGCGACTGCTTGAACTGGACGGCCGAAATTCCTCAGCTGGACATCTTTAGGGTCGACCAAGGACTGGACGCAAACGTGGCCGTCGATGGATGAGGTGGCAATGTAGATGTCGTTGGAAGGCGAACGATTCAGAGAGGATTGCCTGGGACTGTTCCTCGCGTTGTCTGGGCTTCCTGCAGACTCGGCTGCTAACCTTTGAGTGGCATCGAGCTTGGTGGGGAGATGTAGCGGAGTCGGAAAGGGCGATATGGAGACGGACGAGACACTGGCAGTGTGTGCTCCATAGCTCTTGATGTTCTGCAGCATGGGCATGGAGTAGACGTGAATCTTGCCATTGTGAGTGCCGACGATCAGCTTGTCACCGGCGACGAAGAATGAGCTTGTAGCATCGCCGTTCCTGTAGAGGCCGCCCAGATTCTTGGTCAATGGGGCATATTTCAATCGAGGCTCTTCCTCCTCTTCATCCTCGTCCTCCTCGTCTAAGCCCTCGTCGTTCCTGGCCTTGTGGTTGTCATCTTCATGGTCACTATGGGTCGTATGGGGAGGAGTGGTGGGTCGGGGCCCCTCAGGATTGGGCTCTACCACCTGGGCAGTAGATGTAGCGTCTTCATCAGGCTCGGACGAGCCGTCCCCCACCGCCATAATCAAGAGGAGCTGTTGTTATCGATGCATGGTGTATTGGTAGTGCTTCGGGGCAGCTACACTGGCAGTTGGTAACGCACCCAGACTCGCGAATGGCAGGCGCGACTGCCGTATTAAGCCAGTGACGTTGCAAGGTCAATAGCTCGGCCAATAATCTTTTTGCCCAAGCTTTTGCCCTCGACGATCAACCACTGCGACGCATACCAGGTACAGCAGTGCAGTACAGTGCAGTGGATGGCACCTGTTATTTTGCGGCCCTTCTCGAATGTCGCTGGCAGCTTCATCTGTGCAAGCTGTCGAAGAGGAGCTGGCCCGCTCGACTTGAGCAAGCAAGCTGGACTGCGACCACTCCATGCATCGCCCATTTTCCAGCGGCCGAGGCGTCGCGACTTCTTCTCCAGCAATGCAGTCCTAGCCAACACCAACACGAACCAGAGATCGGAGAACACGGATACAGACACTGCTGCGGAGATATTGCAGGCACGGAAGCGCAAAGCAGGAGGTGCTGCGGCTGCAAAGACGTCGCTGCGCAGAGTGGCCGTCGAAGCACAACGCTCCAAAGATGGGAAGCTAGCACGCCCACATCGACACTCGGACGAAGTACCCGCTCCAAAGTTGGTCACTGCCTATGCAGTCGCTGAACGCTTCGACCTGGCCAAAGTGGTAGAAATCCTCCGCAGCAAAGGCTATGAGCCAGATCCCCTGTCGACCGGCCTCTACCCACAGGTCGTCCATGTCCAGATCCCCATCTCCTCCATCTACCGCTCTACCAATCCAACCGCCCGTGATCTCACTTCGGCAGACATAGGCGATGTCTTCATCTTCCCCTCTGGCACACTCGTGACATGGGCCCTACCCGAAGGCTTCACTTCCTACTTCGCAACCCGAACCCTCCTTCCTGCCGCTGAACAATCACATAGAGAGCCGATCGAAACCGAAGACTTGGACTACATAGAGGACTCTTCGCGCGAGCACAGTGCAATCAGAGGCGAAACCATTATACTCGGTACCCGCCAAGCATCATCCTCCAGAGCACACTTCGACGACGACCCTCCACACCACTCACAACCCCAGACAGTCGACACCGTCCTCACCAAGATCGCTTTCAGTTCTGGCTTTGCCCGCAGCACAAAACTCGCCATTCTTGAGACTTCCCTCTCCACCTACCTTGCCTCCACCTCCCAAATCCCACAACTCCTCGCCCGAGGCTCCCGTCTTCCCTACTCCATCAGCCGCCGCTTCATTCTCCGCAAGACCGGCGAACTGCTCCTCCTGCGCGCTCAATTGAACCTTTACTCAGAGCTCACAGATAGTCTGCCCGACCTGTTCTGGGATAGTAGGCACGAGTTGAATCTAGAAAGCTACTATGATCAAGTAGGCAAAGCTCTCGACGTCGGCATCCGCATCAAGCTACTGAATGAAAAGATGGATTATGCAAGCGAGATAGCAACTGTGCTGAGGGAACGACTGTCAGAGAAGCACGGTCTGTTTCTAGAATGGACTATCATCGTGCTAATCGCCATTGAAGTCGGGTTTGAAATCCTCAGACTATGGAAAGAAGGCTTCTGGAGTGAGGTCTTCGACAAAAACCATCAGTAGAAGTCACTGCCAAATGCTGAAGGAACGCCGCTGTTGGAAGATAGGTCTCAATAAGACAACTCGTGCGGAAACCCCTCTATAGGCGGTCTAAAACATTACTTCGGATCGTGCCCTCTCCGTCCGATATTTTCGTAGTCCTTGATCTTCATAGCGAAAGATACCCAGCTCAATTCATTCCTTTCAATTTCAGAGTCAAGGTTTTCAACCTTCCCCTTCCACGGAGCAGTATATGCATGCATGCATCCCTCCGCCAGTCTCACCACTTCGTGCGCCGCAACGCTCATACCCAGATGAATTTGATTAGGCACCTACAATCCTCACCACTGACCATTGTCGAGCTTCGTCATGTCCAGCCCCAACCACTCACCAACCCGTCAATGTCATTGCGAACGCCCCTTTCATTCATTCATGAACTTGCCGAGAACCCCAGCAAAACCAGGAATAAAAGGAAAATGCCATGCCCACCCATCAGACGATCTACGTTAATCTATTTTCGTGCTTCCACGAAGGATCACGCCTCTCAGCTAGTAGCTGGACATGTCGTTGTCGCAGAGGCAGTGGCAGTACAGTAGCGATATAGGCCGACGGTCGAGCTTGTGCGCAGCCCAAACCCATATTTCCAGCACGCCTCCACTCCCTTGTGGGACGAGCCGGCGGTCGGCGCCGGCGGTATATGGCGACCTGAGACGTTCATGCCGTGCTCCAGCCTAGGGAGTCTTGTGGTGTAAGGCGGTGCACAGTACAGGCCAGGAAGCATTTGGTTTGTGGGCTTGTGGAAACGAATGTCAGTGTTCGGGCTCGGGGATTTTGCAGCGGGAGGCTATGCTGGGAGTGTGGAGCTGACACGCTGAACGTGTTTGATAGATGAGGGTAGAATTTCGACGAACTGTGAAGGGGCGTTGATGATCCGACTTTGTGAGGCTTGCAGAAAAATTCAGTGTCTAGCACACCGACTTCATATTTTCTAGCGTAATGATAGTCCTCGAATTCGGCATCCAAGTTGCTTACGGCGTTCACCCCCACAGCCTGTGTAGCGCCATAGCCCAAGCTTTGACGCTCAGATCTCCATCTCGCTCTTCCTACGAACTTTCGAGCTCCCGAACTGTCCACGCCACGACCGTGCCAAGATCATCTTCGGAACACCGTACGACTTTCGAGAGGCGCTTTTTGAAGTCCTCCAGCTTCTGCCTATCTAGCTCGACGCCGGTTATATTCACGACTTCCACGATGCCGTTGAGCAGGATCTCGATCTCGAATTTGAGGAAATTCTTCGCTTTGAGTCTTTCTATTGCTGGCCGTGAAAAGATAGCTGTCGAGATGGGGATGCTAATGTCGAGTCTGCAGGTCTTGGTGGTGGTTGCGTATGAGACCGTGTCGATCTGGACGTCTATGGGGGTCACGCTACCGCTTTTGAGCCTGGCCGCCGCCGTCGGTTTCATGACGCTATTCAGCTTCGATTCCAGTCTGGGTTTGTTCGAGCGTACCCATAGTTTCTTTCCGTCTTTGACGACTAACTCTTTGCCGTCTTTTCTGATCGGCGAGGGTGGTGGTTCCCTAGTCGGTGCGTTTGGCTCTGCACTCGGCAACGGGGCGATAGACCGTATTAAGCTGTTGACAAGCGCATACTGTCGGAGGGATGGAAGCACGTCTGCGAATTGTCGAGGATGAGAGAAGGAAAGCTTATGCACGGGGTAAATATAATATTGTCCGGTGGTGTAGAAGTTGTAAGAATGCGTTCGTTCTTCCTGCTTCCCATCTTTGCTGAAGACATACTGAGGTCGTGTCCAGCGCGCTTCGACCGCGATGTTTGGATCCCTTGTTTGGCGTAATAGCTGTTGGTATGTAGTGCCTTGCTCTGAACGCACCTCAAGCATTTGACCAGTTTCACGCAGGCTCTGAACAACGTGCCAAGGTAGCAGCATTTCAGATTCAAAATTGCAAACGAAGTGCATGTCAAGAGTCTTTGCGAGGGTAGGCGAAAGGTCAACGTCCATTGAGTCAGCGTTGTTCGCAGATTCTGGTTGTGAAGACATCGGGTCCTGCCACGAGGGCTTGTCCACAGAGGACTCCTGGAAGATATCTTCAGCGCGTACGGTACTGGTGAGCGTATCCTCAGCCAACCACTTCTGCGGAGTTGCTATGGATGGCGAGCCTGATTCGACCGAAAACCTCGCTCTGCAATCACTGTCCTCTACGTCGTCAGCCCCAGTCTTTGGCTCCTGTTTTGCGTAGAAGGTCCGACCGCTTGTCCAGTATCTCACGCTCAGCCCCAGCCTGCGGTTTGCGTCTTTCGCTGGCTCACCAACATTGCTCTGGCAGAGGTGATGCATGTCATGCCTCCACTTCATATTCATACGCTTCTTTTCCTCGATCCAGATCTTCTGGAAAGTATCATACAGGCCATCAATGACCTTGAAGCAGCTTGTGCTGGAAGCTGTACTGACGCGTTCCACCTGAGTGAGGTACTCTAGATTTGCGGAGAAGTCTGTCAGATCGCGCCAGGGTAGACGGTCATTCGAAGCTTCGATTAGGTTCGTCGTTAGCACTTGAGAGGCGTCTTCTTGCACAACCTCTTCCTCCCCCTTTGCAGGGTCATTGAGCTTAAGCCTGGCCTTGTCTACAACGTTTGATTTGTGACCGTTGAAGACAACGTCTAGAACGACATGCTCCTTTCCATATAGATTCAGTATGTCGGGCTCGTCTTCGTCATAGAAGGGCTCAAAGCCATTAATCTTAGCCAAGTTTTCCACGTTATGTCGCGAAACTCCCTTTGCCTGCATTTTTCTCTTCAGAGTTTGGGCAATGTCTCTCAGACGATCGTGGCGCTCCTTCTGCGGGTTCTTGCTCGCGGGACCGTCTTGCGTGCTTGGAGCACCTAGCATGCCAGAGCTGATGCCTAAGCCATCCTGCGTCGAAGGGAGAGGGAGAGGTGTGAGACTCGTTGGCCCGATTGAAGCCATAAGCTGAGCTGCGGGCGAGTTCAGGTTCATCAGGTCATCGGGCAGGGTCGAGGCTGCAAGAGGCGTAGAGGTAGGGTGTGAGGACATGCTGATCTTATGAGTGTGTCCATGCCCATGTCCATGCAGAGAAGCAGGTGTGGGCGTCTTCACTGCTGGTGATTTTGCTGCCACCGTTTTGTTACCGAATGCTCCCGCTCCCAAATTTGGTCGAGGTGAGGCATTAGGACGGTTGGGAGTAGTCGTCAAAGGATTCTTAGGCGTCGACGCCATTTGCGACCTCGTCGGTGTAGCCATTGAGAAGCTACTATTAGTGGGTGTGAGTGTAGGTGTGATTGATAGAGATGTAGAACGAGTCAGTCAGTGCTAAATAGACAAGCGCGAGGTGAGCAGGAATATCCAAGAAAGCCACACGGGTTCATAGAATATTGGATGTGATAGTGAGCTACCCAAGAACATGCACTCCGCCTTTCTTTGTGTGATGATTCGCGACTCGCGGGCCAGACATTGCTCTCTATCATAAATGGAGGTCAGGAAGGAACGTTTCATGTCGAAGGGCAAGAGCCATTTTCTGCTGGCCTGCCGGCAATAGTTCGGATGGTCACATGCTCCTTCCACGGAGCACTTCGTGTCTCTATCCCTTAAATCAGGTGTGACTGTGAAGATATCAACTTTCACTGCTAGGCACAAGGACACGAGTCAAAAAACAAGATGCAATGCGGCAGGTTTGATTATCAAACGAAGCTAGTAGGCTTCTTTGTCATTCACTCATGGATATCATGTTTATAAAGCTAGCAACACTCTAAAGTACATACGCTAAACAAGCCGATACATAGATCAATCTGATCTCAACCGCTTAGTTGTTCAAGCCCTTGTGGGTACCTTTGGCTGGAGCACCGTTGTTATCGGTAATGCTCTTACCCATGGTGGCGCTGACACCATTGGCGGCCCTCAGCGAATCATCTTTGGCCATGCCGTTGTGTGTACCGTTGAACGAGAGGTTGGAGATACCATCATATCCTTTGATTCCAGTAGCCTTCTCGAGTCTGACGGCAATCTCATTGTCGACTTCGCGGAAGATGGCAATCTGTCGCATGATAAACTCCTTCTCCTTGCACACCTCCATCTTGCCGGCAACGTTGTTGATGAACCGCTCACGAGCTGGCTCATCCCACACCTTCTGCCACAAGGCTCTTGGTGCATTGAAGTCCTCTGGTCTGATTTCAGACAAGAAACTAACAGCCTGGCCAATGAAGTGACCGTGGGTCTTATCAAGATCCGTGCTTCGAGTTCTGAACTTGATAGGGTCGATGGAGCTCAGATAGTTGGGTCGAGCACCTTGGTTCCAGAAAGCCATTTGACCATCTCTCTGGAAGTTGCCAAACTGGTAGCTAGTCTTGGAAGTGTTGACTGGCAACTGCTGGTAGTTCACCCCAATTCTGTGTCGGTGGGTATCTGGGTAGGAGAAGAGCCGTGACTGAAGCACTGGATCGGCAGACGGCTCGATGCCTGGCGGCATGTGAGCTGGGTTGAATGCGATCTGCTCAATCTCGGCGAAGTAGTTGATGGCGTTCTCGTTGAGAGTGAACTCACCAACCTTCCTGCGTGGGAATTGGTCTTGTGGCCAGACATGAGTCAAGTCGAAAATGTTGATCTTTTGCGTTTCCCACACCTCTTCAGCCTGCTTAGGTGTCATGGTCTGCCACTCGACGGACCACTTGGGGAAGTCGCCACGCTGAATGGCTCCGTACAAGTCCTTCTGCGAATAATCTGGAGATTTGCTGGCAGAGTCCTCCGTGGTGATGAACTTCGTACCCTGCAGCGACTTCATGTGCATCTGCCCATACACCCAATCACCGTCCTTGTTGACAAGCTTCAAGGTATGACCAGCGTATCCGTGCATAAATCGATAACCATCTGGGATACCTCGGTCTCCCATAAGAATCATAACTTGGTGCACGGACTCTGGGTTGTTGCACAGATAGTCCCAGAACATTGTCGAGTCATCAGCATGCGTCAAGTGTGTTGAGGGATCTCTCTTCTGGGTATGGATGAAGTGTGGGAACTTGGCTGGGTCTCTCAAAAAGAACACAGGTGTGTTATTTGCGACCATATCCCAGTTGCCATCATCAGTTCTGAACTTGACCGAGAATCCTCTCGGATCTCGGGCGCAGTCATGCGAACCTGACTCGCCTCCAACGGTCGAGAATCGAACTGAGATCGGGCACTTCTTGCCCTTCGTAGAGAAGATGTCGGCGAGTGAAAGGTCTGGCATGGGGTCGGTGCACTCGAAGAAGCCGTGAGCACCAGAACCCTTAGCATGGACAACACGCTCTGGGATTCGCTCTCGGTCGAAGTGGGAGAGCAGGTCTACCAGGTGGAAGTCCTGCAATAGCAGGGGACCATTCTCACCAACTCGTTGAGTCTCGTACGGATGTGGCATGGGAACGCCATTGCTGGTGGCGTAGAGGACATCCTTCGAAGTCGCCTGTCGGTCTTGCTCATAGGAAGAGAATCGCTGTTGCACATGTCCAGCGAAAGATGTATCTGCTGAGGGTGCCATGGTTTCTGATCGTTTGATAGTATGGTTGGCTATCTGTGTTAGACGCTGAACACTCTGCATTGGAAGGACTTTATAGTAGAAAGTGGCAAGAGGCGAGACAATATACAGTGGACCACGGCAACACTGGAGACAGACGATCCTATAACTCAATTATTGGGATCAGGACATTTGACTGGAGAAACAAAACATCAAACGGGAACTTTGCACTTAGAGATTGGTCAGCTCTACTTGACAAAGCTATAAAAGCCCACTTGTCGGCAAACAAAAGCAGTCTTCAATCGTCCCTCAGCTGCAGCAGAAAGCCGCATCGCGTTATCAAAAAGTAACAAGATGATGAGGTACTAAGATCCTAAGCATTTTCGATGACGCTGACTGGAGCCTTCAACCAATGGCAATACAGATGATGTTAAGACCCTGCTTCTCCGACCATCAGCCGCATTGCCTAACTTTGACTGACACCCCCGCTGCTCACCTAGATACGCTCTCATACGCTGTGCGAAATGTGGTTTTCCACTAGAAATGTGATGAAGAAAAGATAGAGTTCAGCATTTCTCACAGTTGGGATTTCGTCCATCTGGGACGGGAATCCGACAGTAAGTTCCGGTTGATTCTACCTGCAACATTACCTCGGCGAAGATCTGCCCATATGTCGCCACTTCAGTTTGGCACCAGGCGCTCACCCCGCAGATTTCTTCTTCGCTTCCTGCAGTGAATGACGGAGAGATAAGGCGAATCGGGAGCGTGACGGATAAGCAAACAAGCATGAAACCTTACAATTGCATCAGACTACTGAACTCGTAATCTTATCCACATCCAAAGACAACATAAGTCGCCGCCAAGTGTTACTAATGGTCGCTGTCCTGCTCAAGGCGTACATGCTTGCACCGATGTCGCTAGAGCTGTATGGAGGTGTGGCGTACTCGGATTATTTCGTGGTGATGGTAGTAAGCTACCAACAGGTAGAACCAACGGGCGCCTCTCGTAGAGCATGACCCATTGTGCCGCGATGCTTTCTGTGAAGCCGTTTGTGTGACGAGGATACGAGGTCCAGGCACGAGGCACATTCAAGACGATGCCTCAAACGATCGGCGTTGCGCTTCGCCTGCAGAGGACAGACGGGATGCGAGCTGAAGGAGCTAAAGGCACACCATCTCGCGGTCGTCACTTGAGGACATCTTGCTAAGCGTGCGCAGTCGCCGACACCAGTCATGCTCATCGTTGCTTACTCTTCAGGTGAGCACACAGAGTTCAGAGCCTACCTTACTTGTGCTATTTCCATTGCTGTAGCAAGTGGATTAGTGCATTAAGGAGAAGAGAAGGCGTGCAGAACTCGTCTACGATGCTTTGGCGAACGGATGGCGACCAGCCTTGCGATGTTCTTCGGACCGGGCCTTTCAGATGTTCTGAGAATAGGATTGCCCACGGTTGCAACCTCATTCTAATACTTCCTGTAGACATGTCGTTGAAATAGGGGCTCAGCCTTCTCGTACAAGCAAACTGTTCAAAATTCGGTATGCCTTGACCGAAGGCGCCTGCTGTGGGAGACCAAGATAGTCTTGCTCGAATCTCTGGCGCAGTAAGGTGGCTTGTGTCGAGCGATGTCGGGCAAGATCACCAATGATGTTGATGGTGCTGGACCCATAGTCTGAACGTCAGCAGTCTCCCGACCCTTGACATGTCTTCTGCTGTGGCTTCACGCCGGCTGCTGCGCTAGACAGCTTTCTGCTTTTAGGCTGGATCGCTTGCAAGATTGTTGCGAGCTCGGAGACATTCACAACCAAGGATCAGTCGAGTCGGTTTTTCGATCCCGAAGGATCACCGATCAGGCTGGGGATGTTCCGTCCTCTGACTTCACCTCACATAGTCCATTGTTCCTACGGCGACTCTCCCGCCTGACCTGTCGTTGCTTAACGAAGCTGCTGCCTACAGACTGGCCGAAACCGATGAGAGAAGGACGTGAAGCGAGCTCTTTCCGCAGCGAAAAGATCTCGACAATCTCACGCTAAACGAATGTGGGACGGCGTCAGTCACGTGACTGTGACTGAGCTCGATGGAGTTGTACCTTCTGTGCGCGTAGAGAGAACAAACAAGGTATCGTGTACTCAAGCTAACTACAAAGTAAAGTACAAGAGTCCTTCTTTAAGTACACAGTAACGTCGAGGCGCTAGCAATTACAACCGCAAGTGCTTACGCAAATCCCGATACATCGCATGGAGATATCGCCGTCAAATAGCGTGCCTTCTTCAACCAAATGCAGTTCACCTCCAGCCTCTTTCTCATAGCCAAAAATCTCTTTGACCAAGTGGGTAGGACGGCATGCTAGTGTCATCTACGCGTGAACATGACCAACTCAAAAGGCCATGTCAGGTAACAGCTGGTCCCTTTCACACCAGTCGGGAGGTGGGGGTGCTGGCAGAGGTTCGCAATGGCTAGTCGCCATCGCAGGCTTTTCAGAGCTCAATCTTCATGATGCGCAAACACATAAGCAGCTTGCATTAAGCAATGTCGATCTGCACGTACTTGGCTGCATGCTGGAAATTGGCAAGTACATTCCAGCCTCTGCTGACTACCGAAAGGTCTTAACGTCTGCTCGTCGTTCACAACTCAACCAGGATTTGTGGCTTTACAAATTAGTGAGCATAGGGCCAACTTCAAACTATCTGGTGGACCAACTGCTCAAGACCAGGGCTGGAGAGAATGTGGTCGCGCTGTTATCCGTGGCGATCCCTGTCATGGGTGAGGATGCCTGTGTGGCTCTGCTTTCCAGTCTCTTTCAATGTACGGGTGCGGTGCCTGAGAATACCCCAGGGAGAACACAGCTGGAGAATTTCAGACAAGCATTGGTGCCGCTTGCTCGAAAGAGTGGTTTTGCGGAAAAGTTCGCTCACTATCACAGCCTCTTCAATCGAATACTGCAATCTCATGCTGTCGCTCACAGTCCCCATCACAGCATACCTGACGCACCACAGATTGCAAGAGTCATCATTCTTCTACATAAGATCGTCACTGCTGATGAGCCCTACATCGTCATCTGGAAGAGTACTCATGGAGCCGCATGGGTTGTCGGTTATGCAACATTTGTCTTGGGCATGAGTGTATGTGCTCTAGATCTTGAGATGAACCCTGTGCCGATCACGGGTTCATATGAGAGCGCAAAGTAGTGACACAGCTCAATGCAAACGATAGTGCTTGCGAACTTTACTTGGCGGGTGAGCTACAGGATATACTCCGGATCAGTCCCTCGAAATCATTCGACAACAGAGGCTGGAGTATTGATTGTAGGAAGATCAACATCGTCGACATGAATCATCCGGGCTTGAACGAGAAGGACGATTTCTCGAGACTATCTAATTTTGCAGCCATCGAGTTGTACAATACTGTCTACCAGGCGAGCTCGTTCTTCGAATAATGGACACCTGATGCTTTGTGGTACAGGCAAAATGCTCCCTTGTACGACCACAAGCGAGAGCACAAGCTTCCGCTCGGCTTCAAGACCTATATCAAGTCAGTGATGCAAGAAGTCTTTGGTCGAGCACTGATAGTCCTGCGTGACCTCGGCTTTCGTCCAGCCATGGGTGGATATGTTTTCGAAGGCAACAATGGTGAGCTTTGTGTCGGCCACGAGACGGACCCAGAAGTGAGCTACAGTATTGTGCAAACGGAAGGTGATAGCCATGAGATTGACTCCACGTTTTGGGGTCGCGTTCATGCTCAAGGCACAGGACGCAAGCTTAAGGTTGAGAACAAGAAGGGCCGATTTCTGCAACCGGGAGAAGTTATGAGAGAAAGTGAACAAGACTCATACGTTGCGAGATTGGACAACTACCTATCGGTACCCAAGACAAACACCTACAGCATCAATCCGACCTCTGCGCCAGAAAGTGTCCATGCATATGGCTCTGTCCATCTGGAGGGCTACGCTCATGCTCACCTCGGTGATGTACACTATCATCAAGTGGACTCCAAATTCCTTGACTGGTCGAAAGACACGCGAAACTCGATTGCAGAGACGATCAAGCTTGCAGTCCGTGTTGCATCCCGTCTGGCATTCACAGATTGGCATCAATCTTGCCAGCTACTTTCTATGAACATCATGTCACTAGGATATCGAATCGGAATTCCCGATGACCGCCAGTTCGAGGGCCTTGTTGCTGAAGCTGTCTCATTATGTTTCGATGGCGTCAATACTCGAGCGCTCGAGAAGAAGATCTGGTCTGACGACTGGACAGCGCTTGATCTTGATGGTGTGATTGTGATACGAACAGTTGCCCGGACACCAGACATCCGTGATGTTCGTGGCAAACTTGTCTGCTTTGCAAGTGGTAGTATTCAATTTGAAGGTTCAAGCTACAAGAAAGTCAGGAGTGACCGTTCTACGCCCACGGTCGACTACAGCTATCAAGACAACAGGAAGCACGAGTTACCCTCAGCTTCGGTGCGCTATCTACGCAACAAGTTCCCAAACACGAGGATGCGGCCTTTCGTTACAGCATCAAGCGACACCATCTTTCTGCGCGCTGAAGTATACTTCGAAGGCGACATTCCTGTCTTCGTCGACGGAACAATAAGCGCGAAGATGCTTCCTGACCTCCTCGTGACCGAGCGATGTGAGCATGGTTATCGTAGCGATTTCCCCATATCAGCGTTCACAGCCAATAAGCAGTACATCCGCCATTTTTACGAGGGCCTCTTTTTCGACGATGCAAGACATGGAGGCATGACCATCGGAGACAAGTTGAACGGCAGTCCAGTCTACGTCCAGCATACGAAGGACAATCCTGTGCTACAATGGCTTGCTCTGCAATGGATACCAAGGAGCGACTCAGAACGATGCATTCGAGTCTTGCAGAAGCATTGCTGTCTGCCATGTATCCTAAAGAGACTACATCGTATCGTGGAGAGCATTGGCGAGTCTAGTGCTCCAGTCCTCGCTGGAGGATATCCAATCTGCATCATCGCGGGAGATGATCCAGCAAATTCCACCCGGAGGCGTGATCGCACGCGTAAATCGGACGCTTCCAGACCAACACGATTGGACACCACGCACCTGTCAGATGGCCGTCATCGTAGTGCATCTGCTGGAACAGTTCCTGATCGAGCACCACCGAGCCCAGCAGCATTGTTCAGCAGCACTTCGACTTCTTCTGGAGCGGCTGATCAAACTCAGACGTCACGCGGGTATGGTATTGGGACTGTCAAAAGGAAGCCTGTACCGTCGCCAAATCGAGGTGGAAGAACATGAGAATACCTTACGTGTTCATAAGATACAGGGAAAATCACAACAGAGGGTGCACGGACGAGAACCTACCTATTGGTCGGCGCAAGCGTAAGGAGCTTACCGGTTTGAGAAAAGCCTCAAGCGTGGTGGGGTCAGCCTGTGCACAGCAAAGCAATTTCTTTGCACAAAGGGTGATGCCGCAATCGCACCTGTCAGTAATTTATCCTGCTAAGCAAGCATCGTCTCTAAAATTACACTTATCACCTGAGCTCTTAGTGCCCAAACCTTAACAGCTCCAGCCAAGCGTAATGCGATGCTGACGTCCCTGTAACAACGGGTACTTGACCTGCTGGTGCTGTTCGGGAAGGGACCTCAACAACCAATTTGTTCGGAATGGCTCCCTCACATGGCGCAAAATCTATCCGCCTGCAGCTCCCGGATAGCCTGACTTCTTCTCCGTAGAAGATGGTATCAGCGAGCCATCAAGTGCCGTGCCTTGGTTGTGATAGGCATTACAGTATGGCCATTCACAATAGAGGTATCCAGAGCCTCAACCACCCAAGAGTGTCCTGTAAGGATGAATCCGCCGTGTGGGTCTGCAAAGAAGCAAAAGTGTTATTTCAGGTGCGCTTCTTGCTCAATAACAGGGGGTCTATTGTGGTACTCTTTGTATGAGCTTCTGCTTGCAGCAGATGCAGGACCTAGACACCATGGTTGTCGTTCCTCCTCTCTTTGTTACGTTTGCATCCATTACTACAGACACGAGTCCAAGTTATGCAGTCCTTTCCATGCGACTCATCTCGATGGACCAGTTCACATACGAAGGTTCGACAGAGCAAGCTTGACCACAACGAAACGATCTAAATGAGGATACTGCTCAGCCTGACCTATGACCTAAGGCGTTGCCTTTGCAATCGATTTCCAGACATACCGAGGGAGCCCCGAACGCCATACTTTACCGAAGCTTCTCTAAGTCTTTTCCCAGGACGACTGAGAAGGAAGTTTACTTCCGAACGCTTTTGTATGCCCTAGCAGGTCGTGTCTTTCTCAAGTCAAGCGACCCTGAAGGCCTTAGCTAGAAGTTATGCCGCCGAAAAGGAAGGTGCCAAACACCGAGGCGAGCAGGCTGTCAGCTCGCAGAAAGAGAAACGCAACCTCGAGCATCCGAGATCCGAATAGGTTTACCAGAAGCCATCCGGAGACTAGCCAAACCATTCCGCAGAGCTCTAGTGGTCGAGGCATCGATAATGAGCACCAGCATACTAGTACTACTGCAGCTCCGACGACGGCTGCAAGCCACCTCGATGTAGTGGCAACGCAACTGCAATCCGTTGTGGACCGTCTGCATAAGCAGTCTGACACTGCTGCTGGACAAGTCAACCATGCTACAGAACGGCTAAACACCGCTACAGATCAGCTGAACGATGCGTCGGAGCGACTGGAGGCCGCAGGTGCTATGCTCGAAGTGGCGGCCCATCAGCTCGATGCTTTATCAGATCAACCGAGCACGGAGGCTCAGCCGATGGCCCAGGGTCCGAACTTCGTACCGCCGCCCCAAGGTTGGCAACACCTCCCAGGCGGAATCCTAGCTCAAATGCTCAGTCCTGATCGAGGGGCTATTTTCAGATCTTTCGTCGGCAATTTTAAGAGGGAAGATTTCTACTGGCTCAAAGCGCTAAATCGTGTTTGTGAGAACACTCCGTGGCCCGAATGGAATCCATTTCGAGATCCTTTGAGTGTAGGCTTTCCAGGTCCAGGACGCTACCTACAAGTTCAGTGTGGCAACTATCGGAGACCACTACCGATCTACACGGATGTCCCTGCCAACGAGCTTAACCCACCAGCAGTGCTCAGGCAGGAATGGGGCGTCAGCGAGGGCCCGGCAATACAATGCTCACACAATCAGTACGATTCACAGAATAGCGGTAGTATGGAATTCTTTCGCTGTGCGCACGTAGGCCATTGGCATTTTTGGAACGGTGGCCGAAACTCACACCGGCACCCAGGGGACTGGCTTTGCGCGCCGTGCGCCCAGTACAACCGACGTTATATGGAAACAAGACTTCAAAGTTACGCAGCCATGAGAATCTGGCCACTCTGTCGAGACTGTTCCAATTCCTTGCACGCCGACGAGTTGAGAAAGGCTTTACAGAGATGGAATGCGACACATCCTGCCACCGAGCAAAAGCACATGACCATGTCTGAAGCTGATCTGGTGCCAGTGCGGAGACTCTACTGGTGCAAGTGCAGGTACAATCTCCCTATCGGTACTGCACCGCTGTGTCTCGGTTGCGTTGACAAGGAGTGGCATAACCATCGAAAAACAATCGTGTGGGAGATGCGGGCTATGATTCCCTATAGAGTGACGAACGGCCATCGCGAAAACCCCAGCACGTACATTGAGTAAGTTCGCTTCTTCGAGATGCTTCCCCATGCTAACTTCATGCAGCGATCGTGATCCTAATCATGAACGCAACCTATGTCGCCCAAACTGCGAACGAACCTATGCAGAGATTCTGACCAGTCACGGCGTTCAATGGCCCCAACAAATACCGGACGCCATGCCACCATCGATATATCGGGTATGCGTGATGTGTGGCGGCCATGTTACACTGCGGATGATACGAAACATGAATTGCTTAACCAACAGTATTTGACGGCGTAGAATAGGGCCTCGCACCGGGGTCGAACGGTCTCGTCTCTCTACAAACAAACCTCTCTCACACAACCGCCCATGCTCAGATGCGCATGGTAGCAGCGAACTAAAAGCGGCCAGCAGGCTGATGGCAGGTCGACTCTATGTCGGCGAATGCCTGGCAGGACCCCTACCCTGTTGACATCAGAAGTCGGTCCTCGGTGGGATCTTCTACAGGTACTGGATCCACTAGAACAGTGTACTACCAGTTCTCATTCAGGTATTGACAAACATCAAAACGCATCGACAGGCAGCACGGGCTAAGCAGCAAATTCTGTCTGACCCTTCAGACCAAGCCAGGCTGCAACCACATTCCCACGAACTTGACCAGTTCGCCTGAGCCAGATTTCTACCGCGCGTTCTGCGGCTGCACCAGGAACTGCTGTTTCGGGCTTCTCGATCTCCAGACCGAAGTTAACACGTGCTTTGCTTCATAGCCTGCTGGCGATGCACCTCTCAGCCTACAGCGTACAATCACCATGCGCCTTCCACGAGCCATAGTCACCATAGCACCTTCTTTAGGCCGGCCATGCATTCGCATTGCAACGGCTTGATTGGGTCAGTCGGTGAAGTGAAGTCAAGTGGTCCAGGGGTATCTTGTGAAGACGAGGACGGCGATGAAGGTTTTGATGCAGGGGCAGCTCTCAGAGTGTACAGTTTAGGAGCAGCAGTTCGCGAAAAGCATGAATGAGTCCTATGGCAGTGACGCCGCGTGGTTGAAAACGCTTGTGGGTTACTGGAGAAGAAGGCATTTGACAGCTGTGGATGTTCTTCGTTCCTGGGTCGAGGCTCTATCAGCACTGACTACAGATTCCTCAACCGACGTACTCACTGAAGCATATCTGCTTGGCATTCTCGCCGTGTGCCTATCACGATCATCCCTGCTCGCCTTCTGCTGGGTAATCTACCTCTTTTCAGATCTCCAATGCCTCACATCCCTTTGCGCCATCTGCGTGCTCATGATAGTCGCAAGGCACACTGTGGTTGTGAATGTTTCCTCTCTTCAGGTTCGTGATAGACGCCTGCAAGACCATATTTCCAAATTCAGGGTGGTCGGTAGAGATCTGTTGCACCAATTTAAGGCCCTTTGGACTTACACTAAGCTTCCGAGCTCCCAGCGCAACGTCCTCGATCCAGTCAGCATGATATGTGGCGATGTCTTCAGCGATACATCTCTTCAAGGTGCAGTCCTACAGTCCATATTGAGCCAGAGTTCTGAGTGTATCGTGGTGAAGCCGAAGAGAGAACTCGTCAGGTTTACAGTCCCCGTATAGCTGAAAGAGGCAGTATCCGTCGACAACGTCGTTCTTCAGGTTTGACATGAGAAATCTGTCGGCGAGCACGTAAAGTTCGGCTAGGTCGCTTGCTACTTCTTTGACCTTGTCCTCTGGACTACTGGCGGAGATCTCTGAAATGTCTAGCGCTGGTTTGCCTTGATAGACCCAAGCTATCAACGTTTTCATACTGTCGGAGTTCTGCCATTCTCGAATTGTGACAGTCTGCTCTCGTCCTTCCTTGAAATCGTTTTGCAGACATCCTTTGATGAACGGGGATCGTGCGCAGATCAAGTCCTTGTGGACTGTGAACCTGGCACTGGTGTCTTCGAGGGTAATAGTGATTGTGGCGTCCAAGTCGATCGACCTTAGATCCATGTTTGATGTGTCCTGCAGAGGCGAGGAGATCGAATCGGTGGTTACGAGTCTTGACAGACTGTCAGCAGTCTGATCGTAGAACTAAGGATAGATCAAACTGTGTGTGGGATGACGGGTTTGCAAATGTTTGATGGTCGGGCGTAAGCAAAAAGTATTGCTTGGCACCGAAATGGGCGAGTGAAGGTGTCCAAAGGTAGCCGAGGGGAAAGTGGGAGCGTGAAATCTGCATCTGGACTAGGCCAGAGAAGAAGCTATCCCTTGAGTGTGAGATAGTGAAAGAACGAGGTGACTGCTGGTGGTGACCGCCACTGTTACTTTGAAGCTCTGCTTTAGCGTCCAGTCGTTTATCATGCACATGCACATGCTCAACCAGCGACGTCCTCAGCCGTCTTACTGCCATCGACGCCTACCTCTCCCGTCTGACGTTCAGCATCAAACTTATTCCAGCCTTCACTGAACAGTTTTGACAGCCCTTCAACCGTCGTGTTCCCACCGCTGATGATCACACCCACGTCCCACGGCCTTTCAGTGCTGTCCTCTTTTTGTTTCTCTGCCACGAGTTGTCGGAAGCGTTGATTGAATAAGATCACCGCAACAGGTACAGCACTACTTGGTTCAATCACGACCTTGACTCTCTCCATCATCAACTTCAAGGCCATCTTGATCTCGTCCTCACTAACGCTGAATACACCCTCGACGTTCTCGTTGTCGGAGATCACACTCCACGGTATTATACCAACCGGCGTCCTCAAGCCATCAGCAACAGTCAGCGTCTTGACATGCTCAATCCGCTTGGGTGGTTCCGCAGCAAGTCCTCGCTCGCCATCGTTCGCACCCTCAAAATTCGGTTCACAACCAAACACAAGCGTCTTTTTGCCAGATTCATGCGTGTGGGAGTACCAAGTGGCCGTCCCGCCTAACAATCCGCCACCTCCAAGAGGCGTAAGTACAGCATCGAATCTCCCCTCCTCCGCACCTCCTCTTCCACCATCAGCTGCATCATGCCCACCTTCAGCCGCACCACTACATATTTTGCCACTCCTCTTCATGCTCCTCAACTGCTCCTCAGCTTCGTACCCTGCCGTCCCCTGTCCAAGCAGAATATCCACATGATCATAAGGCGGCACCAAAATCGGACCCTCGTCACCCGTCTCCTTCCTCCTCCCCTCCACAACTTCATTCACCAACGCTTCCCGCTCCGGCGCCGTAGACCCCGAGAACACAACAGTAACGTCCTTATGTCCCTTCGTTCCGCTGATCTTGCTCTTCGTGCTGATAGTCGGCATCACGATCCAAGCCGGCACACCCAACGTACTCGCCGCGAGCGCAAGTGCCTGCGCGTGATTCCCACTGCTATGCGTCACAACTCCACGTTTCCGTAATGCTTCGACTCCAATGCCTCGTAACTCTGCATCGGGCGGCGAAGCAAGATGAGTAAGCGCACTAAATGCTCCCCTCGCCTTGAAAGCGCCGATTTTCTGGTGATTCTCGCATTTGAAGTACAGATTGAACCTTGGCACGTCCTTCCCACTTCCACTCCCATCCCCATCCATGCCGTCGTCATCCCATATCCCAGGCGGATCATCAGCCAAATAAGCCCGCGGATCGGGACTGCTAGCGATCTTATTCATCGTCCGACTCACGATGAGCGGGGTCCGGTGGATATACGTCTTGATTCTCTCATGTGTCCGGCGGATCGAGTCTGGTGTAAGGGGCAGACATGTCGCGGGATCAGCCATTTTGAGTCTGAGATTACTGACCGTGATCGAACGATTGTGCGACAGCGCAAATCTATATTAGGTATTCCAGGATTCGCTAGTGTGGTTGATATGTGGTCATCGGGCGGTGAAGACACACAGCTAGCTTAGCTATCTTACGATATCGTGAATGAACCGAGCGGCAAGGTTCAGAAGTACTTCGATTGACTTAATGCGTCCGAAAGGCTCTTCGTAACGGCTTTTTTTGGTGGCCTTTACTGTACTTCTGAATCCAGCGATGTAGTATCAGAGAAACACGTGAAGGAGGTGACCGAGGATGCGTAGTGTTGTATAAGTTGCCGAGACATTGTTTCGCTGATGTCCGGCTGAGGATCGGATGAGAGGAGTTAAAAGGCTTGAATAAGGCGAAGAGGTCACCACCTAAATTAGTTCCACTTTTGTTACACGCCAATCCCAATCTTGATCTCAATCAGATCTGATAAAGCGTTCGTTCATCTGAATATCATATTACGGTCAAAGCTGCAGGCACGTTGAACACAGCAGCTACAATACGACGAGGTCGGAAGCCGTGACTACGTCGCCTACTAAAGAGAAGACAAAGGGAAGCACAAGAAGTCACTCGACCGATTACCTAGACCTCGGGAGCACCCCAGTACCTCCAAATCCAACCACAAGACAAACAACATTATCACAAACGAGCTCGATCCTCAATCCATTGTCAGTAGGAGGTCCAGCCTGTCGACCAAGGGCTTGGTGGGCTCGACTTTCTGCGTGAGAGTCAAGTACTGCTTGCACTTTTTGAACTTGGAAAGATTGTCGAGCACGGCGATGTTCTCCATCTCTGCAAGCGTAGGGGCGCACCCTGTTCAATGTCTTCTTTCGAGAACTGTCTACGCTCAGGAGTAATGTTGCGTGTCACTGCACGCCATGTTCTCTTGACAGGACTGGACATTGAAGCAGCAGGTCTGTAGCCAAGTGTTAGCATTTATACGGCACGAATTGATAGATCTGCAAGTACGTCGGGGACACTTACTCGAATGCTTCTTCTTCTTCTGCTTCTTCTTCTTCGTCGTCCTCGGCTTCTTGTGCATATTCTGCCTCTTCTTGTGGTTGCTCTGCCTTCTGCTTTCCTTTGCTCTTACGGCTTTGGGAAGGAGCGACGGTAGGAACTTCAGACTGCTCGGGTGTTTGGACATCGTCGCCTGCGCCCAACTGCTCTGCGTAGTTCGGGCGGCCCGCAGACCGTCTGCTGGAGCGCCGTGGCTGCATCTTGAGGCTTCAATAGGATGTAGTAAGGAGGACGGACGGGTACAAACAGACCGTCACCCTTCCCATCAAACCATAAAACATTAACATTCACGAAACACCGTGTGGCCTTGGCAACGTGGCACAGTGAAAACAAAAACATGCTTGCGGCAGCGCAGGAAGAGTGAAGAGAATTTAGAGCAACAGGCAACCAACTACTTAACCACAACCGCAAAGTACGAATTTTCTTGCCTTCATTCCATATTCCACCACCCTACTTCGCAAAGCCCACCATGTCTCTGCCATCAAATGCCGAGGAATACTGGCGAGAGAACTATGACGAAGTCTGGCGTCTCTTCGGAGAGCGAGAGCAAGACGAAGACGCATTCCATAACCTGTGCACCAGCATGCTTGAGAATGCATCTCCTCCCCTGGCTTACCGAGTAACCTGTCAATTTCTTATTGCCTGGACCTCCGACAACCCTGATGTCGAGCTTCAGAAAGCACTAGATGTGGTCCGGGTCATCGAGGATGTGGAGGAATCTGGTGCCGTCCCCAGAACAGACTGGTTGCGAAGGTCCAAGGAGGAGATCGAACGAGCTATTCAATTGCTGCGAGACGCACTGGCTAGCGACACTTCCGACGTCCCGGAACTGACCGCAGAGGCAGCTACGGTCTCTAGTGAGCCTGTCACTCAAGCAGGAGCTGGAGCTGGAGCACAGGAAGAAAGAGGTAAGCACTGTTGCGAATGGCCTGGTAGCAATTGACTTACGATGGTAGCTGCTTCCCCCATGGTCCATCCCGGTGTCGCCCAAGCTGAACAGGACAAGGAAATATTGCTAGAGTCAGAAGTAACTACTGCCGGTCCGATCTCCGATGAATGAGATCAAATAGACAGAAGAAGCTGGGAACAATAACAGAGTTCGGGATTGTCTATGAAATTGTCGAGCAACGTACTTTTGCCATATAGACTAAACGCCACCCACTGTTGTAGCATACCTGTACATGTGCTCAAAAGGTCTTGCATGTCGAAAGTGTTTGTATATCAGATCACCCTCCAGTATCTTGCATTCGTTCGCCGCGACGTAAGTTGAGGAGTATTTGTTCAGTTATTCTCCGGCCGTAGCCCTCGTACCGACTTTCCAGCTCTCCATATCTATCGTTCCAGTTAGCTTCAGACCAGTACCAGAGAGAGAAAGATTGTTTTGTTTGTTGTGTACCCCACCC
>Ga0210040_10000875_pt1 | contig 48110 bp, 42 predicted proteins | sample CryGeyCG12114_NA_FD_185462 | JGI IMG/M metagenome (GOLD analysis project Ga0210040, IMG submission 185462) | Groundwater microbial communities from aquifer - Crystal Geyser CG19_WC_8/21/14_NA (SPAdes) (version 2) | ecosystem: Environmental > Aquatic > Deep subsurface > Groundwater | place: USA...
CGACCTGGATCGCAGCCGACCCGGTGCGCCCGGCCCCGCCGAGGACGAGCAGGGTCTCCCCGGCGGCCAAGCCCGCGCGGTGCTGCAGCCCGATGTGGGCGACGTGGAAGGAGCCGGAGAAGCCGACGGCCTGCTCGTCCGTGAGCCCCTCGAGGACGGGCATCGCGCTCCACCCCGGCACCAGGGTGTACTCCGCCAGTCCTCCGCAGCCCTTGTCGAAGGAAGCGCCACCAGCGATGCGGGCCCCGACCGGATAGGGGAACCCCTCCCCGGCCCGCTCGACGATGCCCACGACCTCCTGCCCCGGCGAGACCGGTGGGGCGGGGGTCAAGAAGTAGTCGCCGCGGACCATCATCAGGTCCGGCAGGGCGATGCTCGCCGTCAGGACACGGACCAGCGCCTGCCCGGGACCAGGGTCAGGCAGGTCGACGTCGTTCAGGTGCAGGACCTGCTCCACGTCACCGAACTCGGCTGCTTCCCAACGCTTCACGTGACGAGCCTCCCCGCGTGTTCGATTCGTGTCGGCACCGCGAGGGGCTCCCGTCCCTCGCCCGTCGACAGGCGAGCGTGGACAGGCCGAGCGCTGCGACGTGTCCGTCCACCGGGTGCGGACTCCTCAGCTAGGTAGAGCCCACCCGGAGCGCAGCAGGGCGCGCAGCGACGTCGCCGAGAGCCCATCAGCAAGGACCGCACTGCGCACCCAGGCCGTGGCCAGCACGCTGAGGAACAGCTCTCGTCCGCGGACCCACGGGTGTGCACGGCCGTCACGCTGGGCTGCGGCCAGGAACTGATCGGTGATGGTGACATACCCCTGACACGTCATCGCCAGCGGTGAGGTCTGCGTGCTGAGTGCGTCGCGCAGGGGGTCCGGAAGGCCGTTGAAAGCGCTGGCCCAGGTGTCCAGTGCCTCCAGCCACTGTTCCAGCGCTCGGGCGGAGTCGGTCTCCTCGCGCAGGATCGCCTCGCGGCGGGCGTTCAGCTCCTCCTCGCGCGCTTCCAGCAGAGCAGCCAACAGCGCTTCGCGGGTGGGGAAGTGCCGGTAGAGCGTGCCCGGCCCGATACCGGCCCGCTTGGCGATGGCATCCAGGGAGCCGGCTGCACCCTGCTCGGCGAAGAACTCCTCGGCGACTTCGAGGATGTGAGCGCGGTTGCGCTGCTTGTCGCTGCGCGTCTTGCGGGGACGGGGTGCGGCCGGCAGGCCGGTCGTCGCGTCCACACCCGCAACGGTGCTGCGGGTCGCGTCGGCGGGTGCGTCGGGAGCTGCTTCGATCATGGCGACACCCTCTCTTTGACAAATCGGAGACTACCTCCCTAATCTTGGCGGTGGCAAGCGGAGGTCGTCTCCTTCTGCGTGTGCAGGTGCTCCACCCGGCTGAGCGGTGGCCTGACGTGCTGCTGCGCCCCTCCCCGCATGCCACGACACGCCCCTCGTCAGCTCACCTCCACGGGGTGACCTCGACAGGGACGACGTGTCCTGACTCCCTCGACGAGATCCGGAGCCGACCGCCGTGACCCAGACGCAAGAGCCAGCACCCACGAGGACCTCGGACCACCAGACGGCCCATCACGCGGCGCGCCAGACGGAGGCACCCACCGTTGACCCAGGGCCGAAGACCCACCTGGAGCCCGGTGAGGTCGTCGTCATCGCCGTCCTGGCCGTCTCGGCGTTCATCGTCAACGAGATGGTCATGGGCGTGGCCCTGCCCCAGGTCATGGACGAACTGGGCATCACCGCCGCCACCGGGCAGTGGCTGACCACCGCCTACGCCCTGACCATGGCGGTCATCATCCCCGCCACCGGCTTCCTGATGCAGCGCTTCGACATGCGCCCGCTGTTCATCGCCACGATGGCCCTGTTCACCGTCGGCACCGCCATCGCCGCCGTCGCCCCCACCTTCGAGGTCCTGCTCACCGGGCGCATCGTCCAGGCCGCCGGCACCGCGACCCTGGCCCCGCTGATGATGGCCACCACCTTCCGCCTGGCCCCCGACGGCCGGCGCGGGCAGATGATGGCCCTGACCACCGCCGTCGGTGCCATCGCCCCGGCCATCGGCCCGGCCATCTCCGGGCTGGTCGTGGCCAACCTCAGCTGGCGGTGGATCTTCATCCTCGTCCTGCCCCTGGCCCTGATCGCCCTCGTCGTCGGCGGGAGGCTGATGCGCAACCTCACCACTCCGGTCCCCAGCACCATCGACGTCGCCTCCCTGGCCCTGGCCGCGATCGGGTTCGGCGCCCTGGTCTTCGGTCTGGCCAGCGCCCACGACACCTCCGGCGGGCACCTGCCGACCAACTCCTACCTCACCGTGGCCCTGGGTCTGGCCGGCATCGCTGCCTTCGTCCTGCGCCAGCGCCGCCTGCAGCGCCGCGACGCGGCCCTGCTGGACATGCGGATCTTCACCCACCGCGGCTTCACCCTGGCCAGCATCGTGATCCTGTTCCTGGTCTCCACCGCCTTCGGCATCGGCGTGGTGCTTCCCCTGGTCCTGCAGGACGTGCTGGGCCTGGGTGTCTTCGAGACCGGCCTGCTGCTGGTGCCGGGCGGCGCGGCCATCGCCATCGTCTCCGCGATCGTGGGACGCCTCTACGAGAAGACCGGACCGCGCACCCTGGTCATCATCGGCGCCCTGACCGACGTCGCCGGGTTGTGGTTCATGTCCACCGTCACCCGCGACCGGCCGGTGGCCGTCATCCTGCTGACCCACCTGACCATCTGCACCGGGCAGGCGTTCATGTGGACCGCGCTGTTCACCCTGGCCCTGTCCCCGCTGCCGGAAGACCTGTACGGGCACGGCAGCGCCGCGCTGAACACCCTGCAGCAGCTCGGCGGGGCCATCGGCGTCGCGGTGCTCATCACCGTGCTCACCATCACCTCCGATGCCAGCGACCCCGCCGCGAGCTCGGGCGGCAGCTCCCTGTCCGGGGTGCAGGGGGCCTTCACCGCCGCCGCGGCCGTGATCGGCGCCCTATTCCTGCCCGGACGCGCCAGGACCAGCAGCACCGGCTCGCCCCCTGCTGGACACTGTCGGCCGCGAGGCCGACACTGAACGGCAGAGCGCACGGACCTTCGCCAGCGCCCTCGACGACGTCTCCACCCCGCATGTCGACGAGCGCCGCGAGGACCTGAACGACGCGCAGACGGCCGTCGGGCACGCCGCCGCCGACCAGGCCACGTCAACCGCACTGCTCGGCCAGGCCGACACCAACCGCGCCGCCGCGGCCGCGACGGCGGGGGCGCCAGCAGTCGCTACCGCAGGGCAGAACTGCCCGACGCCGATCAGGGACGTGAGCGCGGCGCAGACCGCGCGCCAAGGCACCGCCTCTGCGCCTGCCGCTCGCGCCGCGACGCGCAAGACGCCGACGACAGGTGGCGCCGCTGACGCACCGCGTCACTTCCCAGAGGTGATGCGCATGAGCGGGCTCCCGGCGACCCACTTGGCGACCGATCCGACGAACTGCACCAGGTGGCTGCGGTGCGCAGGGGCTGGTTAGGTCGGAGACGACCTCGGCGAACATGCAGCATCGCTGGTCCGGGTGGAGTACGGGTTCGGCCCTGGCGGGCAGGTCCGCGCGCACCCCGTGCTTCGTCCCGGCTGCGGTCACCGGGTCAGCGGCAGGTCCCGGACCGCGGCGGGCTGGGACAGGCGACACGACCCGCACCGCCCGGGACTTCCAGGGCTTCCTGCGCGCCACCGGAGCTCCGCCAGCGCGACCGCTCGTCTGGCCACCGCTTCCCGAGGCAGGTGCTCCTTGCAGCGACAGCCGAAGCGGCAGAAGCCGGAGCTCAGTCGCTCGTCGACCGTGCGTCAAGCGTCGGGCCGTAGCTCCAGGCCGGCTTCCCACCCGCGGCGTTGGAGGTGACTGCAGGTCCGACGAGCAGGAAGTGGGCCTCCTCCTGGGCCAGCGGGCAGTGCTCGACTCCGCGGGGGATGACGAACAGGTCGCCGGGCTCCAGGTGCACGTCGCCGGACCGCAGCTGGATCGTCAGGTGCCCGCGCAAGAGCAGGAAGGTCTCCTCCTGGTCCTCGTGGCTGTGCCAGGTCGTCGACCCGATGCCCTTGGCCACCTTGAACAAGTTGCCGTTCGCGCTACCGATCACCTGCTGTGACCAGAACTCCGTGAGCCCCTCGGCCACCTGAGAGGGCGTCACCTTCTCCATCTTGCCTCCGGTGTTGAGCGCGTCATGAGTGCTGAGCACACCACGAGTCGAGGCAGCCTGCGGCACCGCGCAGGGCTGGCCTGGCTGCTGGGGGCCCGGCGCCGCGCCGTCGTTGCCGGCTGGTGGACGACCTGTTGGCTCACCTCCCACACGGTGAGACCGGGGACGTCATGCAGAGGTACCGGTGGCCTGCTTCACCCGGCCGGGACCTCTACCGGTCGGTACGGCCAGCACCGGTCGACTGGCGCTGCCCAGCAGCGGGCGCGGCCTCGTCCCATGCGGCACCGGCTCGATCAACTGCGGCCATGTTGCTCTCGGCCCAGGCACGCAACTGGGCCAGCGGCCGCTCCAGGGACATCCCGAGATCGGTGAGTGCGTAGTGCACGCGCGGAGGCACGGTCGCCTCCACCCGCCGCGTGACCAGGCCGTCTCGGGTCAGGGACTGCAGCGTGGCCGACAGCATCTTGTGCGAGACCCCGGGCATGCGCCGGCGCAGCTCGGCGAAGCGCACCTCGTGAGGATGGGCCTCAGCTAGGACCTTGACGGCCATCGACGTCCACTTGGTGCCAATGCGGTCCAGCAGCCTGCGGGTAGGGCAGGCAGGACTGAACAGGTCACCACGGCCCAGCGAGCCGGAGGGCGCGCTGCGTGCAGACCCCGTCGAAGCGATCACCTGAACCTCACCGCCTTCCCCGGAAGTGCCGTCTTCCGCTCGCCTGCCCCAGTGCCCACGGTCGCACGGTAACCACAGGTAACCCGCAAGAGACGGACACGGGCATGGGCGACAACGACACCACCGAGCAAGACACCACAGGGCAAGACACCACCGTCGCCCGGGTGGAGGCCAACGGCATCGAGGTCAACGTGGCCACCGCCGGCCGCGGCCCCGCAGTCCTGCTCCTGCACGGCTGGCCCCACACCTGGCGGTTGTGGACACAGGTGATCCCGGCCCTCGCGTCGAATCACCGTGTCATCGCCCCGGACCTGCGCGGCCTGGGCGACAGCACTCGCACCACCAGCGGGTACGACGCGGGCACCCTGGCCGCCGACGCGGCAGCCCTGCTGGACGCGCTCGGCGAGTCCTCCGCGGCCGTGGTCGCCATCGACGCCGGCGCACCGGCGGCCTTCCTGCTGGCCCTGACACAGCCGGAGCGGGTCCAGCGCCTGGTCCTCATGGAGGCGCTGCTGCCCATCGCGTCCGACCCGGCAGGGGTCTGGCCCGCCGGGCCGCCTTGGTGGTTCGGCTTCCACGCCGTGCCCGACCTGGCCGAGACCGTCCTCGTCGGTCATGAAGGGCAGTACCTGGACTACTTCCTCACCTCCGGCAGCCTGGGACGGGGCATCGAGCCGGCCGTCCGGGACGCCTTCGTGGCCGCCTACAGCGGCAAAGAAGCACTGCGCGCCGGCTTCGAGTTCTACCGCGCCGCACGCGACAACGCCGCCCAGCTCAGCGCCGCGGTCACCACGCCCACCACGGCACGACTGCGCATGCCGACCATGGCCATCGGCGCCCACCCGGTGGGCGCCGCGCTGCACCGGCAACTCGAGCCGATCAGCGACGACCTGACCGGTCACGTGCTCCAGGACTGCGGTCACGTCATTCCCCTGGACCGACCTCGGCCCCTTCTGGACCTGCTCGAGCCCTTCCTGGCGCCCTCCCGTCGGCCTTCTCCGGGGCGGGCTCCCGACCGCCACGGACGCGCCGGTCGACTCCCATCGAGCAGCACCGGCGAGAGCTCGTGAACGAGCCGATCTGCCCCGTCCTGCCGCGGGCAAGCGTGCAGACCGACCCGACGGGCAGTCCCGTGACGGCCGCCCTTCTTGCCGGTCCCGCAACAGGAGTGTCGCCCGGGCCGGGACGGCCCCGAGGATCACGACCTGGTCCCGGGACCCGTGTTGCCGTCCAGGACCGACCTGTCCACCCGACCGACGGGAGAAGCACCATGTGCACGTCCGCGCCCCCGACCACCCCCGACCACGACCACGACCACGACGGCCTTGCCGCAGGGCGACCCATCGCGCCGGGACTGGACGTGACCCACCAACTCGTCGACGTCCCCGACGGCCAGGTGCACGTCGTCACCCAGGGGACCGGGCCGCTGGTCCTGCTGGTCCACGGCTTCCCGGAGTCCTGGCGGTCCTGGCGTCATCAGATCCCCGACATCGCCAGCGCCGGGTTCCGGGCCGCGGCCGTCGACGTCCGGGGCTACGGCCGCTCGTCGGTCCCCGCGGCGGTGGACGCCTACCGCGTCACAGCCCTCGTGGACGACCTCGTGTCCGTCGTCGAAGCCCTGCACGAGCGGGCCGCCGTGGTGGTGGGTCACGACGTCGGGTCGGTGATCGCTGCCGACGCGGCCCTGCTCCGCCCGGACGTGTTCCGCGCCGTCGGACTGCTCGGCGTCCCGTACGCGCCCCGCGGCGGCCCCCGGCCGTCGGAGGCCTTCGCGCAGATGGGCGGGGCCGAGGAGTTCTACGTCAGCTACTTCCAGGAACCGGGTCGTGCCGAGGCCGAGATCGAGGTGAACGTGCGGGACTGGCTGGCAGGCTTCTACACAGCACTGGCCGGCCAGACCCGGGACTCCGCGAGCGACGGCGTGTTCTTCGTCCCGCCCGGCGGGCGCATGTCCGACCGCTTCCCCCGTGGCGACCGACCGTCCTGGCTCAGCGACGCAGACCTCGACCTGCACGCGGCGGAGCTGGCACGGACAGGCCTGACAGGCGCACTCAACCGCTACCGGAACATGGATCGGGACTGGGAGGACCTTGCCGCCTACGACGGTGCTCCCATCGAACAGCCCTCCCTGTTCGTCGCCGGAGGACTCGACTCCACGACCAACTGGATGAAGGCGGTCATCGCCGCGCACGACGTGACGCTCCCTGGCCTGGTCTCGTCCCACGTCCTGGAGGGTGCAGGGCACTGGCTCCAGCACGAGCGACCGTCAGAGATCAGCCGGCTGCTCACCGAGTGGCTGACCGCACTGCCCGAGAGCGGCCGGTGAGCACCTGTGAAGTGCCCTGTGCGCCTTGAGCTCGCGCTCCGCGGGCCGTCGAGCCCCGCTCCGATCCGACGCTTCTTCCTTGCCGTGTCACCGACCGGCGGACGCACAGTTGTAGCCGACTCCGGGGGCGGCCGACGGCCCTGGACCAGGCAAGCCCTCGGTCTCGATACCAGGAGCAGACGCTTGACGAGCACCACCCGCCGGACTCCCTCGCCGAAGGCAGCCACTCCGCTGCTGTTCGCGGTGTCGCTGCTGGCTGCGGCGGCCGGCTGCTCGTCGGACACCGCCGAGACCGGGGCTGATGCCATGGCGTCCTCTTCCCCGGCCGCAACCTCCCCGGCCGCAACTTCCCCGGCCGCAACTTCCCCGGCCGCAACTTCCCCGGCCGTCCTGCCGGGGAGCGATCGGGCGTTCCGGACCCTGGAGACCCAGGCCGACGCCCGGCTCGGGGTGTACGCCGTGGACACCAGCTCTGGCCGCGAGGTCAGCTTCCGAGCCGATGAGCGCTTCGCCTACGCCTCCACCGTCAAGGCACTGGCCGTCGCAGCCGTGCTGCGCCACACGTCCACGGCCGACCTGAACCGCACCATCGCTTACACCTCGGCCGAGCTGGTCCCCTACTCCCCCATCACCGAGACACACGCCGGAATCGGCATGACCCTGCGCGAACTCGCCGACGCCGCCATCCGGTACAGCGACAACACTGCGGCCAACGCGCTGGTGCGTGAGCTCGGCGGGCCGGCGGGGTTGGACGCCGCGCTGAGCGAACTGGGCGACGACGTCATCCAGGTCGAGCGGGAGGAGACCGAGCTCAACACAGCCGTCCCGGGCGACCCCCGCGACACCAGTACGCCCCGCGCCATGGCCACGACGCTGCGCCAGGTCGCCGTCGACGATGCGCTGTCAGGGGAAGACCGTGACCTGCTGACCGGGTGGCTGCGCGCGAACACCACCGGCGCGAAGCTGATCCGCGCCGGCGTCCCTGCAGGTTGGAAGGTCGGTGACAAGACCGGGTCTGGCGGCTATGGCACTCGCAACGACATCGCCGTCCTCGTGCCACCAGGTCGCGCACCGCTGGTGCTCGCAGTGATGACAACACACGATCGCCCGGACGCCGAGAGCGACGACGCGCTGGTGGCTGCTGCGACCCGGGTGGTCGTTGATGCGCTCCAGTGATCACGAGCAGTGGGCCGGGGCGGTGTCGGTCCTCGTGCGGGACCCGGGCGCTGCTGCATCCCCCGCGGCACCGTCGCGGTCATTCTCAAGCCGGCCGGGCTGGCCGCCCGGGCTGGCCGCCGCGAGCGCAGAAGCTCACGCGGAAGCCGGCCGATCGGCCACGACCGTCAGGACTACAAGCACCGCAACGTCGTGGAGTGGGTGTTCGACTCGGGCAAGGAACCGCCTCCCGGCCGGTGCCCTGCCGGTCTCGGGCCAACCTTGCGCGAGAACCTCCAGGGCGACACCGACCCGTGCCAGCGGGCGTAGGTGCTCGTGGAGGGCACTGGAACAGCGGCGCCGTCGACCCAGTGCACTGCGCCCACATCACACCACCCTGGTCAGTGCCGGCCACAGGCCGTCGGGCCCAGACGCCACGAGGGCGGCGCCGAGCGAGTGCGACCAGGCCAACTCGCTGCCGGCCTCGTCGCGCCAGGACCAGCAGCGCCGGGTGAGGTGGTGCAGGCGGTGTTCCTGGGTGAAGCCGATGGCGCCGTGCACCTGGTGGGCCAGCCGCGCCACGACCTCGACGGCCGAGCCGGCCCGCACCTTCGCGGCCGCCGCGGCGAGCTCCACATCCGCGCTGCACGCGAGCACCTGCACTGCAGCGTCCACCAACGCGGTCACCGCGGTCACCTCGCCGGCCATCTCGGCCAGCTCCATCTGGATCGCCTGGAACCTGCTCAGCGGCCGGCCGAACTGCTCGCGCTCGCCGGCATGCTGCACCGTCCAGGCCAGCACCTGCTCCATCGCCGCTGCGAGCTGCACAGCCCGGGCCAGCGCGAAGCGCGAGCGCATCAATGCGACCTGCGCGTCCGTCATCGGCGCGGCCTGCGCGACGGTGACGCGGTCCAAGGTCACCGACCCGTGCGGCTCCCCCGCCAGGCTCGCCACCGGCTGCACCGTCGCCGAGGACAGCGGGACGACGGCGAGCAGAGGCCCGTCCGGACCCTGCGCGACGACGGCGGCCGCGGACGCCACGGCGGCCCACGGCACGTCGATAGCCGTGCCCGCGAAGGTCCACCCCTGGCCCGCGGGCTCGGCCAGCACGCCGTGCAGCGCCAGCGTGAGCGGGTCCTCGACGGGGGGCAGGTCCAGCCCGGCGGCCAGGACCGCCGGGCCGGCGACGAGCAGCTGCTCGGCCACGGGGACCGCACCCGCGCCGCGGGCCAGCGCCGCCACGACCGCCACCGCGTCGGCCAGCTCCCCGCCCGACCCGCCGGCCTCCTCCGCCAGCCCCACCCCGGTCAGCCCCGCCCCGGCCAGCGCGGCCCACAACGCAGGGTCCCAGGGCCGGTCGGGGGTGAGGGCGAACGGCTCGTGCGAGGACAGGACGTCCCGCACGGTCGCCGTGACCATGTCCTGCTCGGAGGTGCGACGGTCCTGGCCGGCCATCAGCGCAGCCCGAGCCCGCGCGCCACGATCCCGCGCAGGATCTCGTTCGCCCCACCCCGCAGCGTGTAGCCCGGAGAGTGCAGCTGCGCCTCGGCGATCGCCCGACCCAGCGGGTCCGCGGAGCCCAGCGAGGGGACCACCTCGGTCACGCGCCGGATCTCCTCGACCACGTCGGCCTCGAACGTCGTCCCGACGTCCTTGACCAGAGCCGCGGGGATGTCGGGCAGCTCCCCGCGGTCCAGCGCGGCGGCGACCCGCAGCGACAGCTGGCGCAGCGCGAGCAGCCGCGACGCGAGCCGGCCCAGGGTCGCCAGCTGCGCGGGGTCGCCGGACGTGCCGGCCACCCGGGCGAAGGCGGCGATGAGCGGGTACGTCGACAGGAACCGTTCGGGGCCGGAGCGCTCGATGGCCAGCTCGGCAGTCACCTGGTGCCAGCCGGCACCCTCCTCACCCAGCAGCATGTCGCCGGGCACCACGACGCTGTCGAACACCACCTCGTTGAAGTGGTGGCCGCCGTCGAGGATGCGGATCGGGTTGATCGTGATCCCGGGCAGGGACAGGTCGACCAGGAGCTGGCTCAACCCCTGGTGCTTGCCGCGCGGACCGTCGCCCGGAGGGCCCGTCCGCACCAGCGTGATCGCGTAGTGCGAGTGCTGGGCGTTGGACGTCCAGATCTTCGCGCCGTCGACCACCCAGTCCCCGGCCGCGTCGCGCCTCGCCCGGGTGCGGATCGCGGCCAGGTCGGAGCCGGCGTCGGGCTCGCTCATGCCGATGACGAAGTAGCAGGTGCCCGCAGCGATGCGCGGCAGGATCTCGCTGCGCTGCTGCTCGGTGCCGTAGCGCAGCAGGTTGGGCCCGGACTGCCGGTCGGCGATCCAGTGCGCCGCCACCGGGGCGCCGGCGGCGAGCAGTTCCTCCGTCACGGCGTAGCGCTCCATCGCCGAGCGCTCGTGCCCGCCGTAGCGCTTCGGCCAGGTCATGCCCAGCCAGCCTCGCTCGCCCAGCTTCTGGGAGAACGCCGGGTCCACGCCTGACAGCCAGGTGTCCACATGCGTCTCGAACGTCCCCGCCGCCAGCTCCTCGGCCAGGAACTCGCGCACCTGCTCCCGCAGCGCGTCGGCGGCGTCCGACCGGACGGCGGGGTCGAGGACCAGCATGCTGCTGCTCATGAGGCGTTGCTCCCGATCGCGAGGTGGGCTGCCAAGCGCTCCCGGTGCAGGGCGGGTGAACCCAGGAACACCTCCGAGGAACGGGCGCGCTTGAAGTACAGGTGGACGGGGTGTTCCCACGTCAGGCCGATGCCGCCGAAGATCTGGATCGCCTCGTTCGCGGTCCGGCGGTAGGCCTGTGAGCAGTAGGCCTTGGCCAGGCTCGCGACCACGGGCAGCTCGGGGGACCCGTCGGCGGCGGTCGCCAGCGCGAAGTAGGCGGCCGACTTCGCCGCCTCGACCTCCACCAGCATGGTGGCGCACTTGTGCTGCACCGCTTGGAACGTGCCGACGGGCCGGCCGAACTGCTCCCGGGTACGCGCGTGCTCCACCGTCATGTCGAGGACACGCTGAGCGCCGCCGACCTGCTCCGCGGCGAGGCCGGCGGTCGCGGCGGCGAGCGCCGCGTCGACCCCCCGCCAGCCGTCGCCGTCCGTGCCGAGCAGCGTCGCCGGCGTCGCCGAGAAGTCCAGGCGCGCCTGCTTGCGGGTCTGGTCCATCGTCGGCAGCGGCGTGCGGCGGACTCCCTGCGCGGCCGGGCCGACCGCGAAGACGCCCGTCCCCGCTGCTGTTCGCGCCACCACCAGGACGAGCTCCGCGCTGGCCCCGTCAGGGACGAAGGTCTTGGTGCCCGTCAGCAGCCAGGACGACTCCCCGCGCTCCGCCTGGAGCGTCACGCCGGCCTCGTCCCACCGGCCTGAGGCCTCGGTGATCGCGAGGGTGGCGGACAGCGTCCCGGTGCACACCTGGCGCAACAGCTCCTCAGCGGCCTCGTCCTGCAGGTGCAGCAGCGTCTGGACCGCCAGGACAGCCGTGCTGAAGTACGGACCGCAGTACAGCGCCCGTCCCATCTGCTCGAGCACGACCCCCTGGTCGACCAGAGTCCCGCCCGCGCCGCCGAGCCGCTCCGGCACCGCGAGGCCGGGCAGGCCCATGTCGCAGATGCGGCCCCACGACGTGGCGTCCTCGGCGGTCGAGGTCGCCATGAGCCGGCGGACCTCGGCCTCGCTCGCGATCTCGGAGAGCAGCGCGCCGACACTGCTCGCCAGCTGCAGCTGCTCCTCGGTGCGCCCGACGAGCATGTCGTTCCCCTGACGCCTGCGAGCGGTCTGTCAACGGTACCGTTGACGCGAGGCGAGTCTCACCGCATGCTGGGGAGCGTGTCAAGACGGTGCGCGGCGGCGCACCCGACGGTGGACGGCCCGAGCCCGGAGAGCGGCGACATGATCCTCGACTACGAGAACGACGTCGCCTCCTTCCGGGCGGAGGTCCGCGGCTGGCTGGAGGCCAACCTCCCGCAGGGCTGGTCGGGTAGCGACCCCGCCACGTCCAAGGAGCAGCGCGAGCAGTTCCGCCGGGGCTGGAACGAGCGGCTGTACGAGGCGGGCTGGATCTGCGCCTCCTGGCCGCAGGAGTACGGCGGCCGCGGGCTGTCGACGCTGGAGTCGCTGGTGCTGACCGAGGAGTTCGCGCGCGTCGGCGCGCCCATGCGGGCCGACTGGTTCGGGGACACCCTGGTCGGCCCCACGATCCTCCAGTGGGGGACCGAGGAGCAGAAGCGGGCCTTCATCCCGCGCATTCTGCGGGGCGAGATCACCTGGTGCCAGGGCTTCTCCGAGCCCGAGGCCGGCTCGGACCTCGCCAGCCTGCGCACGACCGCCCGGCTGGTGGGCGAGGAGTGGGTGATCGACGGCCAGAAGATCTGGACGACGCGCGCCGACGATGCCGACTACGTCTTCCTGCTCGCTCGGACCGATCCGGACGCCCCGAAGCACAAGGGCATCTCCTACCTGCTGGTCCCCATGCGGCAACCGGGTGTCGAGGTCCGGCCGATCGAGCAGCTCGACGGCGCCGCCGACTTCAGCGAGGTCTTCTTCACCGATGCGCGCGCGCCGCAGGACAGCGTCGTCGGCGGGGTGGGCAACGGCTGGACGGTCGCGATGACGACGCTCGGCTTCGAGCGGGGCGTCTCCGCCAGCATGAGCCACCGCCGCTTCGAGAAGGAGCTGACAGACATCCTCGAGCTGGCCCGGCAGCGCGGCGCCGACGAGGACGCGGAGCTGCGCCGCCGCCTGGTCGAGCAGTGGATGAAGGTGCAGCTCATCAAGTACGGCAACCAGCGGCTGCTGTTCGACGCGGTCAACGGCACGCAGCAGGCCGCCGGCCTGAAGGCCACCACCAAGCTGTGGTGGTCCGAGACGCACCGCGACACCTTGGACCTCGCGATGGACCTGCTCGGCTGCGACGCGCAGGTCCTGTCCGGCGAGCAGGGGCTGGACCGGGAGTGGATCCCGGGGGTCGGGATGCGCCGCAGCCTGCGCGACTACCCGGCCTCGCCCTTGCAGCGCGCCTTCCTGTTCTCCCGCTCGGACACGATCGGGGGCGGCACCTCGGAGATCCAGCGCAACCTGGTCGCCGAGCGCGTCCTGAAGCTGCCGCGCGCGCCCCGCTGACCCGCCATACGAGGGAGGCCGGTCAGCCGAGCGCGCCCGAGGCCCGCAGGATCGACAGCGCGGGCCCGTCCAGCGACAGCCAGTCGGCCAGCACGTCGTCGGTGTCCTCGCCGGGGAGCGCGGGCGGCCGCTGGACCGCTCCGGGCGTACGGCTGAAGCGGGGAGCCGGGGCCGCCTGCAGCACGTCGTCGGTCAGGAACGTGCCCCGTGCCGCGTGGTGGGGGTGCGCGGGCGCCTCGAGCATGCCGAGGACCGGCGCGAAGCACAGCTCGGTCTGCGGCTCCAGCAGGTCGGTCCACTCCTGGCGCGTCCGCTCCCGGAAGACCGCCGCGATGCGCTCCTTGACCTGCGGCCACGTCTCCCTCCGGCGGCGCGACGGCAGCTCGTCGGGGTCGATGCCGAGCGCGCGCACGAGCTTGTGGAAGAACCGGTGCTCGATGGGCCCGACGGACACGTACTCGCCGTCGGCGCACTCGTACACCTCGTAGAACGGGGCGCCGGAGTCGACGGCGTTGGTGCCGCGCTGCTGGGAGTAGAAGCCCTGCGCGTGCCAGGAGTGGATCTGGCTCATGAGCGAGGCGACACCGTCGATCATCGCGACGTCGACGACCTGCCCGAGCCCGGAGCGCTGCGCCTCGAACAGTGCGCAGACCACGCCGAAGGCCAGGAAGAGGCCCCCGCCGCCCATGTCGCCGACCAGGTTCAGCGGCGGCACGGGCGGCTGCCCGGCCCGCCCGATGTGCGCCAGCGCGCCGGCGAGCGCGACGTAGTTGATGTCGTGGCCGGCGTGCTGGGACAGCGGCCCGGTCTGGCCCCACCCCGTCATCCGCGCGTAGACGAGCGACGGACGCCGGGCCAGGCACGCCTCCGGGCCGATGCCCAGGCGCTCGGCCGCACCAGGCCGGAAGGGATCGAGAAGCCCGTCGGCGTGCTCCAGGAGCTCGAGCACGAGCTCCTGTCCCGCCGGGTTCTTCAGGTCCACGGCGACCGAGCGCCGGCCGCGCGCGAGGACGTCCCTGCGCAGCTGCTCGTCCCCGTCTCTCGCCGCTGGAGTTCGGTCGATGCGCACGACCTCGGCTCCGAGGTCGCTCAGCAGCATGGCGGCGTACGGCGCCGGGCCCATCCCCACGAGCTCGAGGACCCGTACGCCGGCCAGTGGCCCCGTGCCGAGGACGGTCACGTGCGCGCCGGCGCAGCGCCGAGGAGCTCGCGGACGGCGACGGCGTCGAGCTTGCCGCTGGGCCCGCGGGGCACCGACGGGATCCCCACGACCTCGCGGGGCACCTTGTAGGAGGCCAGGTGCTGCCGGACGTGGTCGCGCAGCACGTCGACGTCGAGGTCCTGACCGGGCGCGAGCTGCACGGCCGCCACGATCCGCTCGCCGAAGCGCTCGTCGGGCACGCCGAGGACCGCAGCGTCGTCCACGGCCGGGTGGCGCTTGAGGACCTCCTCGACCTCCTCCGGGTAGACCTTCTCCCCCCCGGTGTTGATGCAGGACGAGCCGCGTCCCAGCAGGGAGATCCGGCCCTCCGGGGTGACGGTGGCGAAGTCGCCCGTGAACGAGCAGCGGCGACCGTTCACGACGCGGAACGTCTCCTCGGACTTGCGCTGGTCCCTGTAGTAGCCGAGGGGGAGCCGCCCGGTGTACGCCACCCGCCCGATGGTGCCCGAGCCGGGCGGCACCTCGGCGCCCTCGTCGTCGAGCACGACGACGTTCCCGCTGCTGCTGAAGTCGCGCACCGCCGGGGCGTCGCCCGACTGCGACACCGAGCGCGCGGCGGCGAGCGCCTCCGAGGAGCCGTACACGTCGGCGATCATCAGGCCCGGCAGGTGCTCGTGGAGGCGGCGCTTGACGTCGTCGGAGAACAGCGCGCCGCCGGACGTCACCAGTGACCAGGAGGCGAGGTCCCGGCCGGGTCGCTCGTCCAGGGCGGCGAGCACCGGCCTGGCGAACGCGTCCCCGACCCACGAGACGGCGTCGACCGCCTCCCGCTCGACGGTGTCCAGCAGCTCTGCGGCGTCGAAGGACTCGCTCTCGAGGAAGACGACGGTGCCGCCACGAGCGAGCACCGGCAGGCACGTGAGGCTGCCTGCACCGTGCATGAGCGGAGCCGCAGGCAGGTGTCGGCGACCGCGTGCGGGCACCCGCGCGCGCGCGTACGCGAGGTCCGGCTCGTCCGGGTAGCGGCCTCCGGCGGCGTTGCCCAGCAACACCAGCAGATCGTCCTGGCGCCACATCACGCCCTTCGGCAACCCGGTCGTGCCGCCCGTGTACAACAGCACGAGGTCGTCGCCGTCGCGCTCCCAGATCCGTGCGGGCGCGGCTGCGGCCGCGCCGGCGACGGACTCGTAGGACGTGGCCCACTCCGGGCACGCGCCCACGCCGTCGTCCACCCACAGCCAGAGCAGCACATCGGGGACGGTCGGCCGGACGCGCTCGACGGTCGCGGTGAACGACCCCGAGAAGACCACGGCCCGCGCGTCGCAGTCCCGCCAGAGGTGAGTCAGCTCCTCCGCGCCGTAGCGGTAGTTGCTGTTGACCGGGACGAGGGACGCCTTGAGCGACCCCATGAACGACTCGAGGTACTCCGACCGGTTGCGCAGGTGCTGCACGACCTTGTCGCCGCGCACGAGCCCGGAGTCGGACAGCGCCACGGCCATGCGCTGGGCCCGCTCGTCCAGCTCCCGCCAGCTCAGCCGGCGGGTGCCCTGCACGACAGCAGGGGCGTCCGGCACGGTGGCGGCGACCGTGTCGAAGACATCGGCGAGGTTCCAGCCCGTCACGCGCACTCCCGTGGTGCCGCCGAGTCGATGCGCGGAGGCGCGCACCGTGAGCATCGTCAACGCAGACGTTGACCGTCCGGGACCGCATTGTCAACACTCCAGGCGCGCTCGGCGCCGGCACACCACGCGGCAACACGAGCGTTGACGCTGGACGAGGAGCCGGTCTACGGTCGCGGCCCTTGAACGGGCCGACGCCTGGAAGACCTCCTCCAAGCGGTCGGGCCCGATCGTCGTGCGGACCTGCGTCGGCATCTCCACGCCGCCGCTCGAGCGCTCCGCGGGACAGGCCTCCCGACTCACCTGGAGCTCACTTGATCACAGCGGCCGATGCGGAGTTCCACGAGCGGGACGAGTCGAACCCGGACTGGGCCGAGACGCGGTTCATGAGCTTCTCCGTCCCCGAGGAGCAGCTGTTCGGCAACGTCTACGTCCTGGCCCGCCCCAACGTGGGAGCCGTGATCTCGGACATCACCGTCCAGAGGGGCATCGCGCTCCACCCGTACGAGATGGACTTCCACGACCCGCAGATGCACCTGCCGTGCCCCGACTCGTTCTCGAAGTTCACTCTGCGCAACGGGCTGAGCATGGAGGCGGTCCGGGCACCATACGACTACCACTACTCGTACACGCACAACCTCGGGAGCTGCAGCTTCGAGCTCGACTTCACGGCGGTGAGCGAGCCGTTCGACTGCCACGACCCGGACCAGAACCCCAAGCTGGGGGACGCGACGTTCCAGGGCCTCGGCGACCAGTGGCTGAACGGCCACTACGACGTGCTGGGGCACGTGACGGGCGAGCTCGAGCTGCGCGGCAAGCGCTACACCGTCGACTGCTACGACGGCGCCGACCACAGCTGGGGGCCGCGCAAGGAGGAGGGTCGGCGAGCGATCGGCTGGACGGCGGTGGCGTTCGGCGAGGACTACGGGCTGCACGTCGTGACCGCCGCCGACATCCGCAGCGGCGAGGTCTTCTACGACGACTTCCGCTTCGGCTACGTCGTGGACGACGGGAAGACGTACGGGCTGGTGGACGCCAGCGTCGAGGCCACCCGCATCGAGATGATCGGGGTCAGCAACCACGTGAAGGCCGTCGACGTGCGCGGCAAGGAGCACGAGTTCTGGGGCACGGCGATCGCGGGCCACCCGCAGTACACGCTCAACCCCTGCCAAGGCGTGTTCCAGAGCCTGTACCGCTACGAGCACGAGGGCCGAGTGGGCTACGGCGAGGGCGCCGACTGCTTCGGCCTCGACTTCCTCGCCGAGCGGCTGTCCAGCCTCGGGCGCAAGCGCTGACCCGGCCGTCGACGCCGGCCGAGCAGGGACTTCCGATGACAGCACCCGACTTCTCGTTCCTCGACGCGCCGCCCGCGTCGTTCGCCGAGGAGATGCGCCGCAGGTTCCCGACCGAGCGCGAGACCGACGAGCTGCTCGTGCGCAAGCTCCAGCGCCGGCGCGAGGACCGGGACCCCTACGTCCCGTCGACGATCGAGCAGATGTCCTCGTGCCTGGGCCGCTTCTTCCACGACCACCTCGAGGGCCCGTTCGAGCTCAGCGAGATCCGGTGGCTGGCCGGCGGCGCCTCCAAGCTGCAGGTGGCGTTCGAGCTGACCTGGCAGCGCGACGGCGCGGCACGCCGGGACCGCATGGTCGTCCGGATGGACCCGGCGGAGTCGCACAACGCCACCAGCCGGGAGCGGGAGGCCGAGCTCCTGCGGGCATTCGAGGGCGTCCTGCCGGTGCCGACGGTCTACTTCGTCGACGTCGCCGGCACGTGGTTCCCCGAGCCGGCCCTGATCTACTCGTTCGCGGAGGGCGCCTCGAAGCCCCGGGACACCCGCTCGGGGGCCGTGAGCGGGCTCGGCACGCAGTTCGGACCCGCGCTGCGCGCTCAGCTCGCGCCGCAGTTCGTCGAGCACCTCGCCGCGATCCACCGCTACGACGTGCGGCCAGGGTCGTTCGCCACGATGGAGCCACCAGCGGTCGGCACCACGCAGGCGGCCCGCTGGCAGCTCAACCGGGCACGCCGGGTGTGGGAGGAGGACCGGGCCGAGGACTCGCCGCTGATGGAGGTCGCGACCAACTGGCTCGAGCGCAACCTGCCGGTCCTGGACCGCGTGAGCGTCGTGCACGGCGACTACCGCAGCGGCAACTTCCTGTTCGACGAGGACACCGGGCGGATCACCGTCTGGCTGGACTGGGAGCGGGGCCACGTCGGCGACCGGCACCGCGATCTGGCGTGGACGACCCAGGCGATGTTCGGCTACCCGAAGGAGGACGGCGACGGCTACTACGTCTGCGGGCTCCTGGCCGACGACGAGTTCTACGCGCGCTACCAGGAGCTGTCGGGGCTGACGGTCGACCCCGACCGGCTGCGCTGGTACACGGTGCTCAACGCCTACCAGGTTCTCGTGACCACGCTGGGCAGCGTCTACCGCGTGGTGCGCCTCGGCAAGAACCACCAGGAAGCGCTGATGGTGGTCCTCAAGGCGGAGGCCGCGATCTGCGCGGACCGCCTGCGGCGGATGCTCGTCGAGGTCGTCTGATGGACCAGACCACCAACGCCCTGCTCGGCATCTCCAAGACCCTCGCCGACGTCGTCGGCCCCGCGATCCGCGCGGACGACCCGCTGGCGCAGCAGGAGCTGCGCATGGCCATCCGCTACCTGGACTTCCTGCGCGTACGCGTCGAGCACCTCCACGCGCGTGCCCGCTACGAGCTGCAGTTCCACACCGACCTCGCCCGTAGGGTGAGCGGCCTGCTCGGCGCGTCCCCGACCGGGGAGGCGATGGCCGGCGCGGCGGCGGGCGGCGAGACCGTGCTGACGACGCCCGGCGCGACCCTGGACGAGGTCCGGCAGCGCTCCGGCCTGCTCGTCGCGCGCCTCACCGAGGTGGTCCGCGACGAGCCGGACGCCGAGGTGCGCGCTGCGGTGGAGAAGGCCGTGGTGGCCGCCTCCGAGCGGATGACCGCCTTCGAGCGCTCGTGGTACCTCCCGATGGGGCTCGACCACTTCCCCTTCGAGGTCGCCCCGGTCGAGTCCTTCCTGTCGCAGGCCGGGCGGCACGACACGGACGACGCCGGTGCCTGACAGCGAGGCGGGCCGGCGGCTGCGGGTCCTGGTCACCAACGACGACGGGATCCGCGCGCCCGCGCTCGCCCTGCTGGCCCAGGTCCTCAGCGCCGCGGGGCACGAGGTCCAGGTGGCCGCGCCCGCCGTCGAGCAGACCGGCTGCGGCGCCTCGGTGGGCCAGGTCGACGGCTCCCTGGTCTCCGTGCAGGACGTCGAGCTCGCCGGCGCGCCGGGCGTGCCCGCCCTCGCCGTCGCCGCGCCCCCGGCCCTCGCGGTGCTCGCGGCGTGCCAGGGGCAGTTCGGCCGTCCGCCCGACGTCGTGGTCTCGGGCACGAACGTCGGCTACAACACCGGCTCTGCCGTTCTGCACTCCGGCACCCTGTCGGCGGCTCTGACCGCGGCCGTGAACGGCATCCCGGGTATCGCGCTGAGCACTGCGCGGGACGCGGGGATCGGCTTCGCGACGGCGGCCGAGCTCTGCGCGAGTGGGCTCGGGGTGATGGTCAGGTCCCTGGCCGCCCGGACCGTGCTGAACGTGAACGTGCCGGACCTCCCGCTGGCAGAGCTGGCCGGCGTGCGCGCGACCCGGTTCGCCGCGCACAGCCTGGTCTCCCTCGGGGTGGCCCGGGAGGCCGACGGCCTGCGGCTGCACCGGCTCTGGAGCAGCAAGCCGTCCGAGGACGACTCGGACGTCGAGGCCGTCCGGCAGGGCTACGTCTCGGTGACGACGGCGTTCGCGGGCGTGCGGGGACCCGAGCCGGAGGCCGCGCTGGCCTCCGCCCTGGCGGTGCGACTCCCGCAGGGGGCGGCCCAGGCCCCAGCCGAGACAGACGAGGCGACGGTGACCGGGCAGCTGACCACGCCGGGCACCGCACGCGAGGAGGAGCGGCAGTGACAGCACTCAGCTTCGAGGACCAGGTCGTCGTCGTCACGGGCGCCGGACGTGGTCTGGGCCGGGAGTACGCCCTGGCCTTTGCCGAACGCGGCGCCGCCGTCGTGGTGAACGACGTCGGGACGACCCTGCTGGGCGAGGGGCCGGGCGGGACCGAGCCCTCCGACGCCGTCGTCGAGGAGATCGCGGCAGCCGGCGGCCGGGCGGTCGCGAGCTACGGCTCCGTCGCGACGCCGGAGGGAGCGGCGGGCGCCGTCGAGGCCGCGCTCTCGTCCTTCGGCCGGGTCGACACCGTCGTCAACAACGCCGGGATCCTGCACATGGTGCCCTTCGACGAGGCCAGCCCGGAGGGCCTGTGGCGGCACCTGGAGGTCCACGTCCTCGGCACGATGATGGTCTGCCAGGCGGCGTGGCCGCACATGGTGCGGCAGCGCTACGGGCGGATCGTCAACACGATCAGCGGTGGCATGTTCGGGCTGCCCGGCCTCACGGAGTACGGGCCGGCCAAGGGTGGCGTCTTCGCCTTCACGCGCAGTCTGGCCCTGGAGGCTGTCGAGCACGGCATACGGGTCAACGCCGTCGCGCCGCAGGCGGCGACGCGCATGCTCAAGGCGTCCGCCCTGGCTCCCGAGCTCCGGGAGCGACTGGACGCCCTGATGAAGACCAGCCTCGTGGCGCCCGGCGTGCTGTACCTGGGTCACCCCAGCTGCGCGGTCAACGGGGAGACCCTCGCCGTCTCCGGCGGCAAGGTGTGCCGGATCGGGCTGACCTACAACGACGGCTTCACCGATCCGGCTCTCACGCCCGAGATGGTCCGGGACCGCATCGGCGAGGTGCTGGACGAGTCGACGGCCACCCACTGGACCAGTGCGGTGTCGCGCTACGAGACGCGCGCCAGCGAGGCGTAGCAGCGCCGGGGCGCGCCTGCGTCCTCCTTCCCGTCCGTCGCCGGCCCCTGCCTGCGCCGGTCCTGCCGGGGCTCCGGGCCGTCGTGCCGGAGCCAGGCAGAACGCCGCCCTGCACCCCCTCCTGGACCACCGCGAAGCCTGTCAACGCGCTAGTTGACGGCTCGATGTGACCTGTCTTACAGTCCGCCCGTTCCTTGGGGAACGCCCCTCCACGAGCGGCGCGCGACCCTCCTCGACCGATGGAAGGCTCGACGTTGATGGCGAATCGCGGGTGCCTCGCACTACTGGTCTCGGGGGCGATGGTGCTGGCTGCCGCCGGCTGCGGCGGGTCTGACGACGACGCGTCCCCGGCGTCGTCGAGCGGAAGCTCGGGCGGCAAGACGGTGACGATCGGGCACCTGGCCAACCTCACGGGCGCGGCCTCCTCGCTGGGAGCGCCCTACAAGAAGGGCATCGACCTCGCGCTCGCCGACATCGAGGCGGACGGCTTCCTGAAGGGCGTCGGTGCCTCGCTGCAGATCAAGACCGAGGACACCGGCTCCACGCCCACCAACGCGGTGACCATCTTCAACGAGTTCGAGCGGGACGGCGTTGCCGTCACCGTCAGCGACGGCATCTCGCCCATCGCCCTGGCGATCGACCCCCTCGCGAACGAGTCCAAGATCCCGTTCATCACGGGTGCGGGTTCCGGCACCCCCGACGACGACTACGAGTTCCACCTCAGCGACGTGAAGACGCAGTACGACGAGCTCGCGCCCTACCTCGTCTCCAAGGGCGGACCGCGCGTCGCCGCGATCGTGGGGACCGACAACCCCGCCTTCCCCCTGCTCACCGCCAACCTGAAGGCGGGTCTGGAGAAGTCCGGCGGCCAGATCGTGGCGACGGAGACCGTCGAGTCCGGCGACACCGACTTCTCCTCCGTCCTGACGAACCTGCAGAAGGCGGACCCGGACGTGGTCTTCATCAGCACTCTGGCCGACCAGGCCGGCAACGTGCTGGCCCAGATGCAGCAGGTGGGCGGCTTCGACGGCGTGCTGAAGACGGTGCAGAGCGGCGTCAGCCGCGTGGTGGCTGATGTCGCCGGCGCGGGCGCGACGGGGGTCGTGCTCCGGCCGGCGTGGGCGCCTGGCGCCCCGGGGTCCGAGGACTTCGTGACCCGCTACGAGGCGGCGAACTCCGGGGACTCCCCCGACACCAACGCGGCCTTCGGCTACCAGTCAGGCTGGATCATCGCCACTGCCGTCAAGAAGGCGCTGGAGGGCGGTGGCCCGGTCACGGGTGAGGCGCTGCGCCCCCTGATCGCGGAGGCCTCCACCTCCGCGGAGGTCAAGCAGCACGGCATAATCCCCGACCTGGTCATCCCCGCCAGCGGCGCGACGACGTGGCCCGGCGTGCTCTCGAACTTCACCGCCAGCGGCAACATCGAGGCAGTGAAGGGCTGAGCCGGCGGCGAGGCGGCACCCACCTGCCCGACTCCCACCGACGGAGACACCAGTGGCGTTCCTCGCCCAGCAGACCGTGAACGGGATCGCGCTCGGAAGCATCTTCGCGCTCTACGCGCTCGGGTTCAGCCTGGTCCTGGCCAACCTGAAGGTCTTCCACCTCGCCCACGCGGCCGTCTTCGCCTGGGGGGCGGTCATCGCCTGGCAGCTCATCGCGGTGTGGAGGTGGCCGAGCCTGCTGGGCTTCGCCGTGGCGATCCTGCTGGCCGGCCTGCTCAACGTGGTCGCGTACTACCTGCTCATCCGGCACCTGCAGCGGCGCAGGAACCTCGAGCTGGCCGCGTTCATCTCGAGCCTCGGAGGGCTCATCGTCCTGACGGAGCTGGCGGTGCTCGCGCTCGACAACAAGACGGTGCGCCTGCCCTTCGGCACCGTGCCGGGCGGCAACCTGGACATCGGCGGCGTCCGGATCGCCGCCATCCAGGTGATCACCCTGATCACGGCGGTGGTCATCTTCCTGCTGCTGCGGTGGCTCATGGACGCGACGGAGCTGGGCCGGGAGGTCAAGGCCGCCGCCTTCGACCGGGAGACGGCAGAGATGCTGGGCGTCAACACCGAGCGCATCAGCGCCCTCGTGTTCTTCCTGTCCGGGTGCCTCGCGGCCGTCGGCGCCATTCTCGTCGCGCTGGCCTTCAACGTGATCTCGGCAGATCTCGGCAGCGTCTACGTCGTCACCGCCTTCGCGGTCCTCGTCGTCGGCGGATTCGGCAGCATCCGCGGCGCCTATGCCGGTGGCCTGCTGATAGGGATCGTCTCCGCCTACGCGACCGCGTACATCTCGTCGTCCTACCGGGAGGTCATCGTCTTCGGCCTGCTCCTGGCAGTCCTCGTGCTGCGCCCTACGGGGCTGTTCACGGTCGCCGACGCCGCCGGCAAGGCGTGACGCCGGTGGACCTGACCCGGCCCCGGCCTGCGGAGCGCTGAGATGCGCGACTTCCTCGACGTCTTCGGCGCGTACGACTTCCTCGTCCGTGAGTCCCTGGTACTGCTGCTGGTCGCGCTCAGCATCTACCTGGTGCTCCAGGCCGGGATGTTCGCGCTCCCGCAGGTCGGCTTCATGGGGATCGGGGGCTACGTGGCGGCCGTCGCCTCCGAGCGGTACGGCGTGCCGATGGCCGGTCAGCTGGTCCTCGCCGCGCTGGCCGGTGCGCTGGCCGGCCTGGTCCTCGGGCTGCTGCTCGCCCGGCTGGACGGGATCTACCTGGCCATCGCGACCATCGGCTTCTCCGAGATCGTCCGGCTGACGGCACGCAACCTCCACATCACCGGTGGCGCCGTCGGGCTCAGCGGGCTGGACCGCACGCTCTGGGACGCGCTGATCGTCGCGATCGTCCTGCTTGCGCTCGCGGTGCTGGGGCGCCTGGCCTACACGCGCTTCGGGCTCGGGATGACCGTCATGCGCGAGGACCCGCTCACGGCCGCGCACCAGGGGGTGAGCGTGCGCGGCTACCGCGCAGCGCTGTTCACGCTCTCGGGGTTCATCGCCGGGACGGCCGGCGGGCTCCACATCCACCTGCGCGGGTTCATCGAGCCGAGCCTGTTCAGCTTCGAGCTGCTGACGACCCTGCTCACGGTGACCGTCGTCGGCGGGATGGTCAGCGTGATGGGGCCGGTGCTCGGCGGCCTGGTCGTGTTCAGCCTCCCGGAGGTGCTGCGGTCGGTCGACGAGTACCGCAACCTCGTCAACGGGGCGCTGCTCGTGGCGGTGCTGGCCTTTGCGCCCTCCGGTCTGGTGGAGCTCCCCCGACGCCTGTTCCAGCTCGTCGCGCGCCTGGCGCGGCGGCGCAGGACGCCTGCGCGGGAGGCACTCGCCGCCGGCCCGGCCCCGGCGGGTGGCTCGGCCGGGTCGGTCCGGGTGCCGTCCCCCCGCCCCGCCACGACGTCCTCGCCGGACCCCGGACGCCTGCCACCGGGATCGGACGCGCTCGTGGTCACCGGGCTGTCGAAGCGGTTCGGCGGCCTGCAGGCCCTGGACGACGTCGACCTGACGGTCCGGCGCGGCGAGGTGTTCGGCCTCATCGGACCCAACGGCTCGGGCAAGACCACGCTGCTCAACGTGCTGTCCGGGGTCTACCACCCGGACGCCGGCCGCGGCGTCGTGCTGGGGACTCCGATGGACGGGGAGTGGGGACGGCCGGACCGGCTGGCCCGCGCAGGCATCGCCCGGACGTTCCAGACGATCCGTCTGCTCGAGGGGCACACGGTGCGCGAGAACGTCGAGGCGGGCGCGTACCTCATCCAGCACAGCCCGCTGCCTGCCGCGCTGCTCGGCGTGCCGTCGTCCAGGGCGGAGCGCAGCGCCGTCCGGCAGCGGGTGAGCGAGACGCTCGAGCTGGTCGGCCTGGGCGACCTCGCCGGACACGAGGCCGGCGCCCTGCCGTACGGGCTGCAACGCCGCGTGGAGATCGCCCGCGCGCTCGTGCGCGGTCCGGGCCTGCTCCTGCTGGACGAGCCCACGGCGGGCATGACGCCGCAGGAGCGCGACGAGATCTTCCGGCTCGTCGACCGGGTCCGCGCGCAGGACATCGGCGTCATCGTCGTCGAGCACGACGTGCAGTCCATGACCACGCACTGCGACCGACTGGCCGTCCTGAACTTCGGCCACGTCATCTCGCTCGGGGATCCCCTGAGCGTCATGCGCGAGGAGGTGGTCGTGGATGCCTACATCGGGCGCCGTTCTTGAGGTCGACGACCTGGAGGTGGCGTACGGCGCGGTGACGGCGGTCTCCGGCGTCACGCTGCGCGTCGAGGAGGCTCAGATCGTCGCGCTGCTGGGCTCCAACGGGGCCGGCAAGTCGACGCTGCTGCGCGCGGTCGACGGGCTGCTCCGTGCGCGCTCCGGGAGCGTGCTGCTGCGCGGGGAACCGATCGACCGCCTCTCCTCACGCACGCGCACCCGCCGCGGCGTGGTGCACGTCCCCGAGGGCCGCCGGGTCGTCGCGCCGCTGTCCATCGAGGACAACCTCCAGCTGGCCGCGCGCGCGAGCCGGCGCCGGCGGGGCAGCGACATCGCGGACGGCCTCGAGGAGGTCTACACCCTGTTCCCCCGGCTGCGGGAGCGCCGCGGCCAGACCAGCGGGCTGCTCAGCGGTGGAGAGCAGCAGATGCTGGCGCTGGGACGCGCGATCATGGCCCGGCCCGAGGTCCTGCTGCTCGACGAGCCCAGCATGGGCCTCGCGCCGATCGTCATCGAGGAGATCTACGCCTTCCTCAAGGAGCCCGTCGGAACGCTGCAGGGCACGGCGATCCTGCTCGCCGAGCAGAGCGCGGCCCTGGCGCTGTCCGTGGCGAGCCATGCCTACGTGCTGGCCCGTGGCCACGTCACCTTCTCCGGGCCGGCGGACGAGCTCGACGCGCAGGCGACGGTCGACGCCTACTTCGGCCTGGCGCGGGATGCGGACGACCGCCTGTCGGGCGCGGGGTCCTGAGCAGCAGCCGGCTCGTCAGGCTCGGGACGGCACCAGCCCCTCCAGGTCGCCCTTGATCTGCAGGGCGAGGTACTTCGAGTAGGGCCGGCACTGCTGCAGGCTGCCGCCCATGAGCCAGAAGCCGGGCTGTCCGGTGCGCCGCCACATCGCCCGCACCTCACCCTCCTCGTCGAGCCCCCACACCGGACCCACCCGCCGGGCGACCTCGGCACCGAGGGCCTGCTGCACCGTCACGGACATGTTGTCGAAGCCGGCCGCCACGACGACGAGGTCGACCGGCAGCGAGGTCCCGTCGGTGAAGACGACCTCCCGCTCCTCGAGATGGTCGATCTCCACGCCCTGCTTGACCTTGATGGTGCCGTCGACGATGAGCTCGGAGCAGCCCACGTTGATGTAGTAGCCACCGCCGTGGCGGTGGTACTTCATGAGGAAGCCGCTGCCGTCCTCCCCGAAGTCCAGGGCGAAGCCCGCCGCCCGCAGTCCGTCGAGGAGGTCCGCGTCCATGTCGGCGATGCGCCGGGTCATGTCCTTGTGCAGCTCGGCGAGCAGGGGCAGCGGGAACGAGTTGTTGACCAGGTCGCAGTCCTCGGCGGGCGGGCCGCCCTCCCGGTAGATGGCGTACGCACGCGCCGCTCCCGGGTCGACGCTGACGACGCAGGTCGACCCGCGCTGCAGCATCGTCACCTGCGCTCCGCTCTCGGCCAGGTCCTGCGCCACGTCGTGCGCGCTGCTCCCCGACCCCACGACGAGCGCCCGCGTACCGGGGCCCCACGTGTTGCCCCGGTAGTCCGCGGCGTGCAGGAAGTCTCCCGAGAACACGTCCGTGCCGGGGACCGCGAGGCGGTGGGCGGGCCCGAACACGCCGGTGGCGAACACCAGGTGACGAGGGCGGACGACGACGCTCCCGCCGTCCTCGCCGGCGAGCTCGACCGTCCAGCGCCCGGTCGCGTCGTCGTGGTGGGCGCCGACCAGCCCGGTGCCGGTACGGACGTCCAGCCCGAGGATCCGGGCGTAGCTCTCCAGCCAGTCCGCCAGCTGGTCCTTGCCGATGTAGGCCGGCCAGGTCGCCGGGAAGGGGAGGTAGGGAAGGTGGTTGGCCCAGACCTCGTTGTGCAGGACCAGGGACTGGTAGCGGGTCCGCCAGTTGTCGCCGATGCGCGGGTGCTTCTCGACGACCAGGGTGCCGACGCCGAGGTGGTGCAGGCGGGCGGCCAGGCTCAGCCCGGCGTGCCCGGCGCCGACCACGATGACCTCGGGGTCCGTCGCCACCGGTGCTGCAGGCAGGACCGGCGCGGCACCCTGCGCCACGTGCGCGCCACGGGGGCGGCGCGCGCCGGCCTTCTCCTCGTGGCCCTTCAGGTCCTCCAGCGTGGTCAGCAGCGTCCACGCCTTCCACTGCGAGAGGTCGGGGGAGTCGGCCAGCAGGCGCAGGTGACCCCGGCACCAGCCGATGCTCGTCTCGAACAGGAAGAAGGCCTCGATGGACCAGCCCCAGTTGCGCCGCTCGTAGACCTCGAAGCCGGCCTCCTCCAGGCGCAGCTCAGAGGCGGTCGTCATCAGCGCAGAGCTGCGCAGCCCCTGCGCGATCGCCTCCCGGCCCTCGAAGGTCCGCAGGTCCCACGTCCCGGCGAGGATGTCGCGCCAGAAGCCGTGCGGCAGGAACATCTCCGCCGCCCCGTCGGTGTCTCCCGCGCGCACGGCCACGGCGAAGGCGTCGAGCCAGCGGGTCGCGACGTCCCGGCCCGTCACCTGGGTCGGGGCCAGCACGCTGGTCACGGGCATCCGCAGTGGCAGGGCGGACGGGGCTCGGGCACGGCTGCGCCTCCAGGTCGACGGCAGGCTCCGCAGGCGGGCCAGCGCAGGCCACGCGGAGTGCGGGCACTCAGCGTCGCACCGGCGCCGACGGCTGTCAACGCAGGAGTTGACAGGTGGCTCAGACGAGGCCGTACTCCTGCCGGCCGTCGACGTCGCGGCGCCCCAGCCGCCCCCGCACGACGAGCACATCCAGGTGCGCCGCGGTCTCCCCGACGGCGAGCAGCTGGTTCATCGTGTCGAGCTCGCCGAAGGCCCGCCCGCGCCGCGTCCAGGTCACGGCGCGCGCCGCGTCGTACGCGGTGGGCGCCCCCCCTCCGACGGCTCGCTCCAAGGCCGTCAGACGCTCCTCGTGGTGGCTCACGAGCTCGTCGACGCGCTGGTGGTGCTGGGTCCCGCTGGGGCCGTGGGCGGGCAGCATGAGCAGGTCGGGCAGCCGCCGCACCAGGTCGAGGGACTGGAGGAAGTCGCGCAGCGGGAGGTCGGCACGCACCGTCTCGAAGCCGATCGACGGCGTGATGTGGGGCAGCACGTGGTCCCCGGAGAACAGCAGGCCCGCGGCGAGGTCGGCGAAGACGAGGTGGCCCCGGGTGTGTCCGGGCGTCGGCAGGGCACGGAGCGTGCGGTCGTGCAGGACGAGGTCCGTCGGGCCGGCGATCCACCCGTCGGGCAGCTCGTACAGCTCGGGGGCGCGCTCCGCCGCGTGGAGCGCCGCGACCGGCGCCTGCAGGTCGTCGGCGCCCCAGCCCCGCAGGTGGGCGCCCTGCCCCTCCTGCGTCCCGGTGATGATCGCCTCGATCGACTCCCGCTCACCGATGCCCACTTCGATGCGGGTGCCGAACAGCCGGCGCATCCGCACGGCCATCGTGTAGTGGTCGCGGTGCATGTGCGTCACGAGCACGCGACCGACGGTCTCGAACCCGTGCCCGAGGGCGGCCAGGCCCTCCTCCAGTGCGGCGAAGGCGTTGTCGACGGCCCAGCCGGCGTCGACGAGGCACAGCCGCCCCCCGTCCTCGACCGCGTAGACGTTCACCGCCGCGAGGCCGTCACCGGGCAGCGGCAGGGGGATCCGGTGCACCCCGGGGGCGACCGCCTCGACCCCCGGCTGCGCCCAGACCGCCCGGGCCGCACGCGCCTGCGCCTCCGCACGCAGTCGCTCCACGGACTCAGACAGGTGGACCACTGCGCAGTCCGCCGAGCAGCACCTGCGCGTAGGCCTCCGCGACCTCCGAGGCGGAGAAGGTCTCGGGGTTGAACCAGCGGTGCGTCCAGTTCAGCATCCCGATCAGGCCGTACGCGAGGATCCTCGGCGAGGTCAGGCTCCGGAAGCTGCCCTCCTCGACGCCCTGCTCGACGATGCCGACGACCGCGACGTCGTAGCGGCTGTTGAGCTTCTTCATCTGGTGCGCCCAGGGCGAGTCGTCGTCGCTCACCTGGTTGAGGTTCTCCTGGATGTACACGTAGAGGAACGGGTAGTGCTCGGCGTAGGAGCCGAGCAGCGCGTGCACGAGAGCGCGCACCTTCTCCGGCGCCCCCAGGTCCTGCGCGTGGATGTCCTCGGCGCGCTGCACGTTGGCCTCGACCGCCTCCAGCACGACCTCGTGGAACAGCTCCTGCTTGCTGGCGAAGTAGTAGTAGAGCGAGGCGCGGTCGCCGCCGATGGCGTCAGCGACGTCGTTGAGCGTGGCCTGGCTCAGGCCCTTCTCCCGGAAGACGCCGGCAGCGGCCTGGACGAGCTCGGCACGGCGCTCGAGGTAGGCCGCACCACCCTCGTCTCTGGCAGCCTTGCGACGTCGCGCGATCCCACTCGTCATCGTGCTCGCCTTCCCGTGATGCCCGCCCGTTACGCCCGTGCGGCGCCACCTGGGGCCCGGGCGCCGACGCGGGGCCCGCAGGAGCCGGCCCGGCTCATGCACCGGTGAAGCGGGGCGCCCGCTTCTCCATGAACGCCTTGGACCCCTCGCGCGCGTCTTGCGAGCGCAGCACCTGCCGGATGGCGTCGTCCTCCGCGGTGAAGCCCTCCTGCAGGGAGCGCCCCGACGAGCGCAGCATGACCTCCTTGACCTTGCGCAGGGCGAGCGGCCCGTTCTTGGCCATGGCCGCTGCCAGTGCCCGCGCGGTCGGCAGCACCTCGTCCGGCGGCACGACGCGGTTCACCAGCCCCATCTGCAGCGCGGCCTGCGCCGTGATCCGCTCCCCGGTCAGGAGGATCTCCGCGGCCCAGGCGGACGGGACCTGGCGCGAGACGCGGGCGATGCCTCCGGCAGCCGGGATGAGCCCCCGGCGCACCTCGACCAGACCGAGCTGGCTGTCGTCGCCGACGACCCGCAGGTCGCACGCGAGCGCGAGCTCCATCCCCCCGGCCACGACGATCCCCTTCAGCGCGCCGATGAGCGGGGTCGTGAACCCGTCGGTGCGCAGGATCGCCCGGTTCAGCAGCGTGGGCTCGTCGAGCAGCTGCTGGTCCCACTCGTCCTCCGCCGGGCGGGCCCGGGTCAGCAGCGGTGTCAGCCGCCCGAGGTCGGCCCCTGCGCTGAACGCCCGGTCGCCGGCACCGGTGAGGACCGCCACGCGGATGCTGCTGTCCGCGGAGACCTCGTCCCACGTCCGCGCGAGCCGGACGATCATCTCCGGCGTCAAGGCGTTCATCTTCTCGGGCCGGTTGAGCACGACCTCCGCCACCCCGTCCGTGACGGAGAACAGGACGGGCGGCTCACTCATCGTCGGCGCTCCCGGCCGGCGTCGCCCACAGGAAGGCGAAGTCCTCGCTGAGCGCTTCCACGGACACGTCGACAGCCGCCCCCAGCTGCACACCCTCGTCCCAGCCCTGCCCGGCGGCCACCACACGGGGGCCCTCCTCCAGCTCGACGACGATCGTCGTGTACGGCAGGCGCTCCTTCCAGTACGGCTCGACGCTGTAGTGCGAGACGGTGAACGAGTAGACGGTGCCGCGCCCGCTCGCGGGCTGGAAGCTCCACTCGCCCGAGGAGCAGCGCGGGCAGTACATGCGCGGGGGGTGCGACGTCTGGCCGCACGACGAGCACGTCTGGACGCACAGCCCGCCGGCGGCCAGCGCGGCCCGGTAGAACTCCTGGGCCAGCTCGTCCGGGCGAGGCGGCTTGCGCTCGGCCGGCGCGGTCACCGGTCACCCCGCGCGAGGATCGCGATGCTGCCGTCGCCCAGGTCGCCGTAGCCCGTCACCAGCCCGAGCTCGCAGCCCTGCACCTGTGCGGCGCCACCATCGTGACGCAGCTGGCGGACGGCCTCCACGACGTGGTTCATCCCCCAGCAGTGCCCCTGCGACATCATCCCTCCCGACGTGTTGAGCGGCAGGCGCCCGCCCAGCTGGATGTTGCCGTCCTTGACGAAGTCGGCGGCGCCGCCCGGCTCCGCGTAGCCGAGCGCCTCCAGCTCGAGCAGGACGACGTGCGTGAAGCAGTCGTAGAGCTGCAGGAAGTCCATGTCGCCTGGTGTCACCCCGGCCATCGAGAACGCCCGCGGAGCGGCCCGCTCCAGGCCGAGCGACAGGACGTCGGGCCGGTTGGTCAGCTCGTCCGGGCGGTCGGGGTGCCCCTCCGCAGCGCCCAGCACGAGGACCGGGGTGTGCGGGAGGTCGGCCGCCCGCTCGGGCGTCGTGACGACGACGGCGGCGGCGCAGTCGGTCTCCACGCAGCAGTCGAACTTGCGCAGGGGCTCGCTGATGTACGGCGACGCGAGGTACTCCTCCATGCTCAGCGGCCGGCCGCGCATCAGCGCGGTGTCGTTGAGCTGGGCGTGCGCGCGGCAGGCCAGGGCCACGGCCCCGGCCGCCTCGGGCGGGACGTCGTACAGCGAGACGTAGCGCTGGAGGTAGAGGGAGTACCAGAACGACGCCGAGCGCAGGCCGTACGGCGCGTAGTAGTCGCGGACGGTGTCGAAGAACGCTGCGGAGAAGCGTCGCCGGTTGGGTCGCGCGTCGGGCCGTGGCCGCAGCGCGGAGTAGCCGTTCCACCCGATCGGGATGAGGACGACCTCGGCGGTGCCGCTCGCGACGGCGAGCAGGGCCGTCTGCAGCGCAGCTGTCGGGCTGGCCCCGCCCATCTGCGGGGTCGCGGTGAAGCGCACGTCCGGGATCCCGAGGTGGGCCGCGATCTCGTCCCAGGCCACGAAGCCGGGCGGCGGGATGATGCCGTCGACGTCGGAGGGCTTCAGCCCGGCGTCCGTGATCGCGGCCATGCTCGCCGCGAGCACCATCTGCAGGACGCTCTGGTCCGTACCCCGGACGTACTCCGTCTCGCCGATCCCGACGAGCGCGGCCTTGCCGGACAGGGCCGAGCGGGCGTCCTGTGTCTTGGTCATGCGGGCGTCCTCCTGCGGGTTCGGGTGGGACGGGACGTGAGTGCCACTCAGCTCTGGCCGCTGAGCAGCGAGCCGCGCTCGCGGCGCTCCGCGGCGATGTCGAGGTACGGCTGCAGACTCCCCGGGACTGCAAGGGCGCTCTCGCTCGCGACGACCTGGGGGTCTGCCCCCTGCAGGAGCCGCTTGACGGGGATCTCCATCTTCTTCGCGCTGATGGTCCGCGGCACGACGGCGACCTGGCGGATGAGATCGGGCACGTGGCGGGGCGAGGAGTCCCGCCGGAGCGTCGAGCGGATCAGGTCCTCGATGCTCGCCTCGAGCTCGACACCAGCCGCCAGCACGACGAACAGGATCAGCTCGCCGAAGCCTCCCTCGTCGTCCTCGAGGTGCACGACCAGGCTGTCCTCGACCACGTCGAGGTCCTCGACCACTCGGTAGAACTCGCTCGTGCCGATGCGGACGCCGCCCCGGTTGAGCGTCGCGTCGGAGCGGCCGCTGATGATGCAGCTGCCCTCGGGCCAGAAGGTGACCCAGTCGCCGTGGCACCAGACCCCGGGATAGCGGTCGAAGTACGTCGCGTGCAGCTTCGCACCGTCGTCGTCGCCCCAGAAGCCCACCGGCATCGACGGCATGGGGCTGGTGACGACGAGCTCGCCCTGCTGGCCGACGACGGGCTGCCCCGCGGCGTCGTACGCGACGACGTCGACGCCGAGCAGGCGGCAGGCGATCTCGCCGGGGCGGACGGGCAGCAGCCGGCAGCCACCCACGAACGAGGAGGCGATGTCGGTCCCGCCCGAGCCCGACGACAGGTAGAGGCGGTCGTTGACCGACTCGTAGACCCAGCGGAACCCGTCGGCCGGCAGCGGTGCCCCGCCGGAGGTGATGGTCCGCAGCGCGGACAGGTCCGCGACCTGCGCAGGGACGACCCCGCGTTTGCGGCAGGCCAGGATGAACGCCGGTGAGATGCCCAGGAAGGTCACCCGTTCGTCGGCCAGCCGCTGCCAGTAGGCCTCCAGGGAGGGGTGCATCGGGTCCCCGTCGAGCGTGACGAGCGAGGCCCCGCACATCAGCGAGGACACCCCGAGGTTCCAGGCCATCCACCCGGTGGAGGAGAACCAGAAGTAGCGGTCGCCGGGGCCGATGTCGTCGTGCAGCCAGAGCCACTTCAGGTGCTCCAGCACGATTGCGCCGTGGCCGTGGACGATCGGCTTCGGGCGCCCGGTGGTCCCCGAGGAGTAGAGGATGTAGAGCGGGTGGTCGACGGGCACGGCGTCGAAGGCGAGCTCGCCCTCGTCGGCCGTGAGCTCCCGCCACGACACGGTGTCCGCGGGACCGTCGACGTCCGGGTGCAGGTAGGGCAGCCAGACGGTGGCGGCCAGGCTGGGGAGGGCCGCGCGGATCTCGGTCACCTCCGCCCGCCGGTCGAAGTCGCGGCCGCGGTAGCGGTAGCCGTCCACGGTCAGCAGGACCTTCGGCTCCACCTGCGACAGACGGTCGATGACGCTGCGCGTGCCGAACTCGGGGGCGCAGGAGGTCCACACCGCGCCGAGGCTCGCGGCGGCGAGCAGGGCAGCGATCGCCTCGGGACCGGTCGGCAGGTAGGCGGCGACGCGGTCGCCGCGCCCCACCCCGAGCCGCTGCAGACCGGCTCGCGCGGCGGACACGGCCGCGCGCAGCTCGTCGCGCGTCAGCTCCGCGCGCTCCCGGAGCTCCGAGTGAGCGATGAGCACGACCTCCGCGCCCGGCCCCTGCAGGCAGTGCTCGGCGAAGTTCAGCGTGGCGCCCGGGAACCAGCGCGCACCCGGCATGGTCGCGGGCCGGCTCAGCACCTCGCGGGGCTGCGTGTGGAACAGCACGGGGGCGAACTCCGCAAAGGCGCCCCAGAACTCCTCCAGCGAGGTGACCGACCACGCGTGCAGCTCCGCGTAGTCGCGGAACTCCAGGCCGCGCTCGGCCGACAGCCACGTCACGAAGCGCCCCATGACGGTGCTCTCGCGGACGTCGGCCGGCGGGGCCCACAGGACGTCGTCCGCTCGGTCGCCGGTGCTCATTCGCCGGCCACGGCGGAGTCCAGGCGCTCGATCGCCTCCACGAACTCGTCGATCATCTCGGCGAGCACCCGGCGGGTGGGCTTGACCTGGTCGATCATGCCCACGACCTGACCGATGAACGGGCTGAGGAGCTGCACGGCAGCCGCGTCCGGCTGGTGCGCGACGCGCGAGATCCGCCGACGCGACCGGGCGACGAGCATGCTCTGCAGCGGCATGGGGAGCGTGGCGGGAGCGGACTCGGCGTCCCACGCCTCGGTCCACCCGCTGCGCAGGACGCGGCAGGGCTTGCCGGTGAAGGACCGGGTCCGCACGGTGTCGCCCGAGGAGGCCTGCAGGAACCTCGCTCGCTCGGCGTCGGTGGACTCGCCCTCCTCCGTCCCGAGCCAGATCGAGCCGCACCAGACCCCGGCCGCTCCCAGCGCGAGGGAGGCGGCCACCTGCCGCCCGTTCGCGATTCCCCCGGCCGCCAGCACCGGCAGCGGGGCGACCGCGTCGACGACCTGCGGAACGAGCACGAGCGTGCTGATCTCGCCGGTGTGCCCGCCGGCCTCGGTCCCCTGGGCGATGACGAAGTCGACACCGGCTGCGGCGTGCGCCTCCGCGTGCTTGACGGTCCCCGCGAGCGCGCCCACCACGATGTCCTGCGCGTGGGCCTTCTCGACGAGCCAGGCCGGCGGAGTGCCGAGGGCCGAGACCAGCAGCCGGGTCCGGTGCGCCAGGGCGATGTCCACGAGCGGCGCCATGGCCTTCGGGTCCACCTGCAGGCCGGCCCGCTGCACCTTCTCGCCGGGCGCCTCGTCGGGTAGCGGCGGCACGTCGTACTTCGCCAGCAGGTGGTCCAGGAAGGCCCAGTGCTCCGGTGGGATCCGGGAGCGCATGTCCTGCCGGGCGAGGCCGCCCTCGCTCGACCCCTCGAACTTGGACGGCATCAGCAGGTCGACGCCGTACTGGCCCCCCGGCCGCAGCTGCCCCTCGATCCAGTCGAGGTCGAACTCGAGGTCCTGCGGGAGGTGGGCGACCGCGCCCAGGCAGCCGAAGCCGCCGGCATTGGTCACGGCTGCCACCACGTCACGGCAGTGGGAGAACGCGAAGACCGGGAAGTCAAAGGCCAGCAGGTCGTTCATAGGTGTTCTCACGACGGCACCTCCGGCGGCCGACGCTAGGTGTCCGCTCCTGGCCTGTCAACGCCTTCGTTGACGCGGAACTCCGGCGTGCGCTTCGTGAGGAAGGCGTCGACGCCCTCGACGAAGTCGGGCCCGAACATGTTCACCATCTCCATCGCCAGGGAGGCGTCAAAGGCCGGGAGAGCCGACGTGAGCCAGTAGTTGAGCGAGCGCTTGGTGAACCGGACGGCGGCCTGCGGCCCGCGCGCGAGCCGCTGCCCCATGGCGAGCGCCTCGGGCAGCACGCGGTCGCGCTCGACGCTCATGCTGACCAGCCCGATCTCTGCGGCCGTGCGGCCGTCGACGCGCTGCCCGGTCAGCAGGTAGCGCTTGGCCCGGGCCATGCCGCACAGCAGCGGCCAGATCAGGGCTGCGTGGTCGCCGGCCGCCAGGCCGATGCGGACGTGCCCGTCGGCCAGGACGACGTCGTGGCCCACCACGCTGATGTCGGCGAGCAGCGCCACCGCGAGCCCGGCCCCCGCGGCGGGGCCGTTGATGGCCGAGATGATCGGCTTGTCGCAGGCCACGATGCCGTGCACGAGCTCGCGGGCGCCCTCGAGGGTCTGCACGATGCGGGCGTGGTCCCCCGCCGAGCGGCGCTCCATCTCCAGGTTGCCGCCGCCGCAGAACGCCTCCCCCGCGCCCGTGACCACCACCGCCCGCACCTGCGGATCCCAACTGACGTCCCGCCACACGCGGGCGAGCGCGAGGTGGTCGTCCTCGTCCAGGCTGTTCACCTGGTCCCGGCCCTGGATGGTGATCAGCAGCAGGCCGTCGTCGCGCAGGTCGAGGGCCAGCCCTCGGTACTCGTCCATGACTGCTCCTGGGGGTCGTCAGCGGAAGGGGAACCCGGACTACAGCACCGCCACGGGGGCGACGGGGCTGCCGGACCCCCCGGCGAGGTTCAGCGGCGAGACCACGAGCAGGAACTCGACCACCCCGGTCAGGGCGAGCCGCTCCAGGTCGAGCAGCTCCAGCAGCGGCATCCCGCGGTCGCGCAGCAGCGCGACGTGCAGCGGCAGGGCCGAGCCCGCGACGCTGCTCGGGTGGACCTCCACGGTGATGTTGTCCGCGCCGACCAGCGCGATGCCGTGCTCGTCCAGCCAGTCCAGGCAGTCCATGTCCAGGCCGGGCCAGGCGTCCGGGGAGGACGCCCCCGCCCGCCAGTCCCGCAGCCAGCCGGTGCGCACCACGAGCGCGTCTCCGGGCAGCGGCCGGACACCTGCCGCCGCCAGGCGCTGCTCCACGATGCCGACCGGCACCGGTCCCGTCGCACCGCCGGGTGGCCCGGCCGCGTCGACGAACAGGCCGCGGGTCACGATCGGGCCGGCGGTGCCGATCCCCGACAGCGCCGCCCCGCGGCTCGTGACGGTGTCAGCCGACACCCCGTTGTAGAGCAGGCCGTCCTGCCACACGTGGGCCAGCGCGTCCAGGTGCGTGGTGCCGTGGCAGGGCAGGATCAGCAGGTCGTCTGCGAACCCGTAGCCCGGCCGCTCGGGCAGGCCCGCCGCGTAGTCGGCGCCGGAGCGCATGAACAGGTGCTGCACCGGGGGGCGCAGGGCCGCCGCGGGCCCGCGTCCGTTGCCGAGCGGCAGGCCCAGGCTCACCGACTCCCCGCGCACGGCCGTGGCCAGCCCCCGGAGCGTGGCGGCCTCGTCGATCAGGTTCAGGCAGCCGCGCTCGTCCTCGGCCCCCCAGCGCCCCCAGTTGCGGGTCAACCGGGCCCGCTCAACCCTGCACGATCTCGAAGGAGAAGTCAGTGATCCGCCCCTGCGGCTCGTCGATGAAGCGCAGCTCGACACGGGGCTGCGCCATGAGCCGCTCGGCGGTGCCGGCGACGTCCGAGGCGTCCAGCCCCGTGATGAGGTTGACCAGCGCCGTGTCGGCGCCGTCCAGGGTGGCGTACGCCAGCACGACGGGCGGCTCGGGCAGGCCCGGGAACGCGGCCGTGATGACGGTGAAGGTCTCCAGCACCCCCTGCGGGCCGACCTCGACCCAGTCGCCCGTCCGGCAGAAGCAGGCGTCGCAGAAGGCCCGGGCGGGCACGAGCACCCGCTCGCAGGACGGGCACCGGGTGCCCATCACGCGCTTGTGCTCGCGCAGCTCCTTGAAGAAGCGGCTGGCCGTCTCGCCCGCGAAGTAGGTGTAGTCGAAGCTCCAGTTGCCCTTGATCGTGATCAGGTCGCTCGCTGTCGTCATGCTGGTCCTCTCACTCCGGCCGATCCGATCCCAGGACACACAGGGTGGAGAACTGCGTGGCACCGCCCTGCCCGGTGGCCACCGCGCGCCGGACGTCCTCGACCTGCCGGTCCCCTGCGCGTTCCAGGACCTGCAGCGCGCACTCCGCGATCCGCACCATCGCCGTGGCGCTGACCGGGTTGGCAGCCTGCGGGCCGCCGGACGGGTTGAACCTCGGCAGCGACAGGTCGACCTCCTGCGCCTCCACGAACGCCGGTCCGTCGTGGGCCTCCGTCAGGCCGAGTGCCGGGTAGGTCATGGCCTCGGCGCTCGAGAAGGGGCTGTAGAGCTCGACGACGTCGAGCTGCCGTCGGGGGTCGTCGATGCCGGCGTCGGCGTACGCCTGCTTGGCGGCCAGCTGCAGGGACAGCAGGTCCACCAGCGTCCCCTCCGGGCGGTGGAAGCGGTCGCCCATGGCGTACGCGTCCGACCGCGACGCGAAGCCCTGCATCCAGGCGGCGTCCCGGTCTCCGATGACGTCCTCGGAGGCCAGGACGAGCGCCACCGCCCCCTCCGACATCGGGCACGCCTCGAACCGGTGGATCGGCCAGGCCAGCAACGGGGAGGCGAGGATGTCCTCGGGCGAGAGGTCACGGTGGATGTGCGCGAGCGGGTTGCGCAGCGCGTTGCGGTAGTTCCGCGAGGCGATCGACGCCCAGTGCCGCTCGGTGTAGCCGTACATCCGCATGAGCATGGACGCCCGCAGCGCGGCCATCGTGATGGTCGTGAGCGGGAAGTCCTTCTCGTACACCGGGTCGAAGATGGTGTTGAAGACCTGCTGCGACGTCGTCGCCTGACCCATGCGCTCGAGGGCGAAGACGAGGGCGATGCGGGCCCGGCCGCTGGCGACGTACGACGCGCCGGCAAAGGCCGTCGACGAACCCGTGACGCCGCCGGTGTTGATGCGCAGCAGCGGCTTCCCCGCGCCGATCATCGCGGTGCGCTCGACGCTGTTCTCGCCAGCGAGGGCGTCGGGAGCGACCCCGGCGAGCACGACGTCGACGTCCGCGACGTCCACGTCGGCGTCGCGCAGCGCGGCCTCGACCGCTTCGAAGATCAGCTCGGCCGAGCTCTTGTCGGCGTGGTGGCGCCGGTAGCTGGTCTGCCCGACGCCGAGGATCCCCACCCGGGTGCTCACGCTGCCTCCAGGACGACTGCGGTCTGCGTCTGGCCGCCGACGACGGAGGAGCCGGTGGCCATGGCCCGCTGTGCGCCGCTCCCGCCTGGGCCGAGGCGCAGGGCGGCCTCGACGATCCGCGTGAGCCCCATGGCCGGCGCGCAGTAGCCGGCTGCGCCGCCACCGGAGGCGTTGACCGCGTCGTCGGCACTCAGCCGGGCCAGTCCCTGCCCGGGCGCCGCTCGTCCGACGGCCTCCAGCGAGATGGCCTCGTCGAGCAGGGTCAGTCCGTCGAGCTCCACCACGTCGAGCTGCTCCGCCGAGGCCCCCGCCTCGGCCAGGGCCAGCCGCGCAGCCGTCCGGAGGGCAGGCATCGCGACCAGGTCCCGGTCACCGACCAGGTAGGGCTCCGAGGACAACCCCAGGCCCGCCACGCGGATCGGCGAGGGCTCGGTGGAGAGCACGACCGCCACGACGACGTCGGCCAGCACGGGCATGCTGCCCGCGGGCATCAGCGGCGGCACGTCAGCGACGTGTCCGCCGTGCGACACCGCGCGCGGATTGGCCCGGGCCCGGGTCGCCCGCGAGTCGGAGGCGGCGACGACGTCGTCCCAGCCGCTGCTCCCCGGGTGGCGGAGCCGCCAGGCCTGCGCCCGCAGCGCCGAGACGTCCAGCTCGCGCATGCCCAGCGGCCGCTGCCAGAACGGGTCGAACAGCGCCTGCGACACCCGGTCCGGGTCGTGCTCGCTGGACCGCCCCCAGCCCGCGACGATGCTGCACCGCGCATGACCGGCCTCCAGCCGGGTGACGGCGGCGGCAAAGGCGCCGGCGGAGTCGTCGCCGAACCTGATCTCGTCACGCAGGTAGGCGCCGGCGGCAGGCGCCGTCACCATGCTGGACAGCGAGCGGCCGTCCACCAGGTCATGGGCGGCGAGCACCACGGAGTCCACCGACTGCATGCCGATGCCGGAGTCGCGCACCGCGCCGTCGACGACGTCGAAGATGAGCTCGCCGAGGTTGCGCGTGGCGTCCCGCCAGGTGATCTCCAGGGCCGTGCCGTGGACGTACACGCCGGGCCGCTCGCCCGTCACGCCGCCACGTCCCTGCAGCAGCGCTCGGGAGCGCATGCCCTCGCCGATCGACTGTTCACACTCGCTCCTCGCGCGGCCCACCGGGTCGCTGCGGCGACCGGAGGCGCCATGCAACGCCGCAACCCCTGCCGTTGTCAACAGTGTCGTTGACGCCTCCGGAGACGATGTGGGACTGTCCGCGACGACGGGTTCGTCGACCCCGGGAGGCGTTCGGAGTGGACAGGCTGCGCGGCAAGGTCTCCGTCATCACCGGAGCGGCGTCCGGCATCGGTCGCGCCTCCGCCCACGCCTTCACCCGCGAGGGCTCGCGCGTCGTCCTGGCCGACATCAACCGCGAGGACAACGAGGCGCTCGGCACGGAGCTGGCGGGCCTCGGCGCGGAGGTGCTGGCAGTACACGTCGACGTCACCGACGAGAAGTCGATCGCGGCTGCCTTTGCCGCCGCCGCGGAGCTCGGGCCGCTCGGCGTGCTGTTCAACTGCGCCGGCGGGTCGACGAGCTCGGACGGACCCGTCACCGAGCTCTCCGTCGGGGTCATCGAGCACACGTTCCGCCTGGACGTGCAGTCCGCGATGCTCTGCTCCCGCGCTGCGGTCCCGCTCATGACCCACGGCGGGAGCATCGTCAACATGACCTCGTTCGCGGCGTTCCGGGGGACGGTGCGCATCCACGCCTACGCGGCGGCGAAGGGGGCCATCGATGCGCTCACCCGCGCCATGGCCGGCACATACGCCAGAGACGGGATCCGGGTCAACGCGATCGCCCCGGGCGTGGCGCTCAGCGACCGGGCGCGCCGTCGCATCACCGAGAGCAACGTTGCCGCGGACCTGACCTTCCGGTGGGACGACTACCCGTTCGCGATGGGCGAGCCGGAGGACATCGCCAACGTCGCGCTGTTCCTGGCGTCCGACGAGTCGCGGATGGTCACCGGCCACACGCTCATGGCCGACGGCGGGCTGACCTCGTACTGAGACCGGACGGCGGTGCACCCCGCCGGGCGGGAGACCGGGCGGGGCCGACGGTCCGGCGCTCGCCGCCCCGGACACCGCCTGCGCGCCATGGACGACGGTGTTGACGTCCGTGCATCGCGGCACGCACGTTCGTGACCTCGGTCGCAGCACCCCTGCGAGGCGTTCCGATGGTCGCGACCTCGGCCGGAGCCGCGCGCCCCGAGCTCTCGGTCGGACTCGGTGCGTGAGCCTGCCGGCAGCCGAGGTCGGCAGCACCGCATCGACCAGCTCCTGGGCCCGACGTCCTTCCAGGAGGATGCCTCACCGGCGCCTCACACGCAGAGCACACCCCCTCCCGGGCAGATGACGTGACCGAGGCCTACGACGACAGCGTCACCGGTGCCGGATCGTCCGGCGCCGTGCTGGCGAGCAGGTTGAGCGAGGACCCCCTCGCCGGTTGCTGCTGCTCGAGGCGGGCCCGGACTACGCGGACGGCGAGTGGCCGCACGAGCCGACCAACGGGCCGGCAATGACCTGGTGTCCACGACTGGGGTACGAGTCCACTTAACGGGTCGGCGGTGCGGCTGCGCTGTTCGCGCGCTGCAAGGTGCTCGGGGCAGCTCGGCCGTCAACGGCGCCCTCGCCTTCCGCGGCACCCCGCCGGACTTCGACGAGCGGTCCAAGACCGGCATTGCGCGAGGGATGTGGGACGAGGTGCTCCCGTACTACACGGGGCTCGAGGACGACCCCGAGTGCCCGGGGAACACACCACCAGCAGGGCGGGTCGATCCCCAAGCGTCGCCCGCCGTTCGGCGCGACCATCCGGATCCAGGAAGCGTTCGCCCACGAGTTGGACCGGCGTGGGTACCAGCACGTCGACGACCTCGACGCCCCCGAGAACATCCCCGACGGCGACTACGGCAACATCTCCGTCAACGTTCTCAACGGCGTCCAGATCCCGACCGAGCCGGGACCCCTCCAGGCGGCGCGCCACCGCCCCAACCTGCAAACCGGCTCTGAACTGCTGCTTCTCGGTGCGCTCGGCAGGACTCGAACCTGCAACCTCTTGATCCGTAGATCCGAGGGGCCCGTGCTGAAGCGTCCGGACAGCGCCGGACACGCTCGACTCGTGCTGCTCCGTCCCGAAGCGTGGTCCGTCCTGTGCGCTCACGTGCTGAACGGTGCTGCGGGCTCCGTTAGCAGTTCGGTTAGCAGTCGTCGGCACCTAGGGCGGACGGCACCACGGAGACCGGCCCCGCGGCGCAGTCGTCCTCGCCTGGATCGAGTTGAGAAGACCCCACCTGACTGTCGAGGTTGCCGGACGAACTGACGCCGGTAGTCGACTCCACCGTCTGCTGCCTGAGCTCGCTCGCGGGCTGCAGCGGCCCAGACGCGGCAAGGGCGGTCGCGGGACGACACCGTCCGCGGACTCTCCGAGCTCGACGGCGACCTGGTGCTGCGCCGGATCTACAACGGGTGTGCGTGCTCGAGCCCGGCCGTCGGCGAGTCCTTGCAGGCCGAGCTCGCGGAGCAGGTCCTGCACGAGCAGGCAGGGCCGGCTCGGGGCTGACGCCCTGGACAGTGCCGAGCAGCTGTGCACCCGGCCGTGCTGCTTGAGGACGTCGGCGACGCTCTTGGCGTAGCCAGGCGCGTGTCATCAGTGTCGTGTCCGACCGCCGAAGCCGCCGCCCATGCCCGTCGAGGCCTGGGTCGCGTCGGTCGCGGTCACGGTGCCGATCTCGCTCTGACCCGCACTGACCGTGTAGGTCTGCCCGGACGTGATGCCGGCGGCGGTGATGATCAGCGACATGGACGTGCCGTTCGTGGTGAAGCTGGTGACGGCCTTGCCGGAGGCGTCGGTGACGGTGACTTGCTGACAGGCCTGGATGCTGCCCGCCTCGGCCGTGAGGAGACCCGCCTGCGCGGTCGTCGTGCCGTTGACGTCCAGGGGTCCGTTGCCGCCGCCACCGCCGCTGCTCGCGCTCACGGCCAGCGTGCCCCCCGTGATCGCCGCCGACCCGTTGGAGTCGATACCGTCGCTCCCGGCCGCGATCGTGACCGTGCCGCCGCTGAGGGTCACGAGCACGCCGTCCTCGGCCTGCTCGCCGCCGCCGACCTCGGTGTGGGACGTCGCGTTCAGCCCGTCGTCGGTGGCGGTCACCGCGACGGAGCCACCTGCGACGGTGATGACAGCGGCCTGCACTCCCTCATCGGACGTCGAGACGGTCAGCGCCCCGTCGGTCACCGCGACGGCACCGACGGCGTCTGCGCCCTGCGAGCCGGCCGAGACGGTGACCTTGCCGCCGTCGAGCCGGATCCAGCCGAGCTCGCCGGAGGTGTCGTTGTCGGACTTGAGGCCGTCGCCGCCGGCGGTCACGTCGACCGTGCCGCCCTCGATGACGAGGTAGTCCTTGCCCCGGATGCCGTCGTCGACGGCCTTGGCCGTGACGGTGCCGGACAGGACGACCAGGCCGTCCTTGCTGCTGATCGCGTCGTTGCTGGCACCTGTGACCTGCAGCGCCCCGGTTCCGGCGATGGTGAGATCGGCCATCGAGAACAGGGTCGCCGTCGGGGCATCCTCTCCCTCGTCGTCGGCGCCGCTGGCTGCCGAGTCAGCGAGCTGGTTGGTGCTGCCGTCTGCCAGGACGACGACTGCTTCGTCGGCGGCGGTGACGACGACCGGCGAAGTCGTTGAGGACGTGATGTCGACGCCGTCGAGGACGACCTTGACCTTCCCCTCGTCGGGGCTGTCCACGACCACCTGACCGTCCGCCAGGGAGCCGGACAGCACGTACGTCCCCGCCTTGGTGATGGTGACGACGTCGCCGTCCACGCTCGCGCCGGACCCGCTCACGGTGCTGGCGCCGTCGGCGAGCTTGATCGTCGTGGCGCCGGTGGTGTCGTAGTCGCCGTCATCGGCGTCCGCGTGCGTGTCGGTGCTGAGCGAGGCGGGATCGGCGGTGGGAGCTGTGCTCGTGCTCGTGCTCGTGCTCGTGCCGGTGCTCGTGGCGGCGGACGCGTCCGAGGACGAGCCCGAGCAGCCGGTCAGCGCGACCGCGGCGAGCGAGAGCGAGGCGAGAGCGGTGGCGGCCTTGCGGGGGAGCTTCACGCTGACGTCCGTTCGTGGGAGAGGGAGGGGGTGGTCGTCGGGAAGTGGCGGCGCAGCACGGGGTTCCAGCGGTTGCCCGCGACGGTGCGGTCCAGGGCGGAGAGCCCCGTGCCGTACTTGGAGATGCGGGTGGGGCGAACGCCCTGCGCCCACAGCTGACGGTCGGCGAGCGAGGCGCCGCCGCCGGACTTGGTCTCGAGCACGACCACGCCGGGAAGCCGGAGCTCCTCGTCGTTCCCGAGGCTCCAGCTCAGCCCGCTGTCGAGCGTCACCCGGGCGCCGGAGGCGGGCAGGAACAGCGTGCTGCGCCGGTACGCGGTGTGCAGCACCGGGCGCAGCCCCGCAGCGCGGACCCCGAAGTCGGTGAGGACCTCCTCGACGAAGCCGCTGGCCTCGGCGGGCAGGGACTGCCAGGCGCTCACCCGACAGCCGAGGGCGAGCCGGTTCTTGACCGTGGTGCCACGGAGCCCGCGGGTCTTCACCTCGACGAAGGACCGGCCCGACTCGGCGTACGTGCGGCTGCGCACCTTGAAGCGCCGTCGCCGTCCGTGCGCGGAGAGGTGGAAGCTGGTCAGTGCGGTGTCGTCGTAGTAGGTCGAGGCGTAGCCGAAGTCGCGCTCGCCGTCGATCTCCAGGACCCTCGCGTGCGGCCGCAGTCCGGTCAGGACGGTGCCGACCCGCGAGTGCGGGAGGACGTACTTGCGGTCCACCCGGGTCAGCAGGGCCGCCCGGTCGACGAGCTCGTCGAGGGCCATGGGCGAGAAGTCCTCGATCATGCCGCCACCGCCTGCGGCTCACGGACCTGAACCTTCGGGAGCTCGAAGCGCACGTCGACGGTGGTCGTGTCGTTGACGAGGTCAACACGCTGGACGCTCGCCCGGTGCACGCGCGCCCCCAGAGTGCGCTCGAGGTGCGCGACGAGGGTGAGCTCGTCGGTGAACGCCGAGTCGAGGACCATCAGCTGCTGGCGGTAGCGGCGGTAGAGCCGCGGGTGCCCGGCGACCCACATGGCCGCGACGATCACGCCCATCAGGGCGAGCGGAGTCGCCGAGGTCGTGCTGAGCCCACCGAGCAGGCCGAGCGACAGCGCGCAGAAGTAGTAGGCGATCTCGTGCTGGTCGAGCTCGCTCGAGCGCAGCCGGATGATCGACAGCACACCGAACAGGCCCAGGCCGAGGCCCGCTCCCACGCTGCTGTCCGACAGCGCGGCAGACACGGCAAGCACGCCGACGTTGACGCCGAGGAAGGCGACGACGAGGTCCCGTCGACGGTGCCGCGGAAAGTACACCCCGAACGTCAGCAGCGAGATCGCTACGAGGTCGGCGGCGTGCAGGAGCAGGTCGGGCATCAGGCTCTCCGGTCATCGGGTGCGGCGTCCCCCGAGACGGTGCTGGCCCCGCGTGCGCAGCCCCTGGGAGGCGCCTGCGCGTCACCTGTGGGTGCCGGTCGAGCGGTGCCCAGGGAAGTCCCAACCGGCTCACACCTGGTTGCCAAGCACGCCTGTGCCAATGGCCTCGTGACCATCGACGACCTCGACGCCGAGACCATCCCAGCGACCGACCCCACCTCAGCGCCGCTCGGACAGCCGCCCCACCGGCGCCGCCGAGCACGCACCGCCCTGCTGAGCGGCGCACTGTCGGTCCTGCTCGTGGCCGGCGGCACCAGCGGCTGGGCATTGAACCGCTACGTCATCGACCACGTGCAGGTCGGGGACGTGTCGGCGTACGCGGCGGCCCAGGGCGCGACCGTCACGACGAGCGACTCCGCGAACGCGGTGATGAGCGCGACGACGTACGACTCCGACAACGCCGACGTCACCCTCACGACAGTGCGGACGGGCAGCGGCGACAGCACGGTGACCTACTACGTCGCCGACGTGCAGCTGACCGACGCCACGGTGCTGCGGTCGGCCTTCGCTGCCGACGAGTTCGGCAGCAACATCGTCGAGGACACCTCCGACATCGCGGCGGACAACGACGCCGTCTTCGCCGTCAACGGCGACTACTACGGCTTCCGCAGCACCGGCATCGAGATCCGCAACGGCGTCGTCTACCGCGACGAGGGAGCCCGGGAGGGTCTGGCGCTCTACAGGGACGGCACCGCTCGGGTCTACGACGAGACGACGACGACGGCGGCCGAGCTGGTCGCGGGCGGCGTCTGGAACACGCTGTCGTTCGGGCCGGCGCTCGTCGTTGACGGGACGGTGCAGACCGACCTGGACGAGGTGCAGATCGACACCAACGTCGGCAACCACGGGCCGATCGACGCCGACAACCCGCGTACAGCCGTCGGAGTCATCGACGCGAACCACCTCGCCTTCGTGATCGTCGACGGCCGCAGTCCCGGCTACAGCGAGGGCCTGAGCCTGACCGAGCTCGCCGGTGTCATGAAGGGCCTCGGGGCCACGCAGGCCTACAACCTGGACGGTGGCGGCTCCTCGACGATGGTCTTCGGCGGCAGCGTCGTGAACGACCCGCTCGGCACGGGCGACGAGCGCGGCACCTCCGACATCCTCTACATCGGAGGCTGACGGAGATGGTCATCCTCATCCCGTCGTACGAGCCCGACGAGCGCCTGGCCGCGCTGGTCGGCGACCTCGCGGTCGCGGCTCCCGAGGCCCACGTGGTCGTCGTCGACGACGGCAGCAGCCCGGCCTACGAGCCGTTCTTCGCCGCCGCCCGCCAGCGCGGCGCGACCGTCGTACGCCATGACGTCAACCACGGCAAGGGACGGGCGCTGAAGACAGGGCTCGCCCACGCACAGCTCCACCATCCGCGGGAGGGGGTCGTCTGCGCCGACTCCGACGGCCAGCACCGCGTCGGTGACGTGCTCCGGGTCTCGCAGCGGGTCCGCGACGGCGACCGGGTCGTCCTGGGCGCGCGGCAGTTCACCGGCGACGTGCCCGCCCGCAGCCGCCTCGGCAACAGCATCACCCGCGTGCTGTTCCGGCTGGCGACGGGTCGCGACCTGATCGACACCCAGACCGGCTTGCGCGGTTACGCCGCAGCCGAGCTGCCCGGCCTGGTGGACGTGCCGGGAGACCGCTTCGAGTGGGAGATGACCGCGCTGCTGCACTCGACGCGCTCGGGCACCCCGGTCAGCGAGGTGAAGATCGAGACCGTCTACCTCGACGGCAACACGTCGTCGCACTTCCGGCCGCTCGTCGACTCGGCACGGGTCTACCTCCCACTGCTGAGGTTCCTCGCCTCCTCCCTCCTGGCGTTCGTCGTCGACCTGGTCGCCCTGCTCGCACTGCACGCGGCCACCGGGCTGCTCCTGCCGTCCGTCGTGCTCGCCCGCCTGCTCAGCGGCGGCGTGAACTTCGCCGTCAACCAGCGTCTGGTCTTCGGCACCGCCGGTACGAGGCCGCCGCGGACAGCGGCCCTGCGCTACGGCGCGCTGGCGGGCTCGCTGCTCGCGGTCAACTACGCGCTGCTGCGCCTGCTCACAGGAGCCGGGATCGGGTTGCTCCCCGCCAAGGTCACTGCCGAGGTCCTGCTCGTCGTCGTGAGCTACCTCGCCCAGCACTGGGTCGTCTTCCCCGACACACGCCAACGAGGCACCGCCGACGACGCTGCGAGCTCCGCCCACCACGCACCGCAGGACGAGCAGACCGTCGCGCTGCGGTGACCAGACACTCGAGTTCCCGGCCGCGGAGCCAGCGCAACGCCTGCCGAGAAGCTCACCCCTTGCCGGACGTGCTGAGCCCGGCAACTGGACAAGCCCCAGCCAGCGGCAGCCGCGTCCACCTGAGCTGCTCGAGACGCTGAAGTACTACCCGAGCGACGCCCCGCTTACGACCTGGACGCTGGCCGGGCTGCTGGGGCTCAAACCGCAGACCGTCGTGATGGCCGACCGGCTGCCAGCAGCACTGCCGCCCACCGTGACGAGTAGAGTTGACCCGCTTCGGTGGACACCCTGATCTTGAGCGGTAGCGCCTGAGGAAGGGGTCCTGATGGGCCGTCCGAGCAAGTACCCGGCGGAGTTCCGGGAGCAAGCCGTCGAGCTGGTGAAGGCCAGCGGCAGGACCGTCGCGCAGGTCGTCCGGGACCTGTCGCTCAACGACACGACGCTGGGGAACTGGGTCAAGGCCGACCGGGCTGAGCGCGCGTGCCGGACGAGACCGGGCTGCTGCCGCTGACGGCGGCGGAGCGCGCCGAGCTGACCCGGCTGCGGCGGGAGAACGCGAAGCTCAAGAGCGAGCGGGAGATCCTGAAAGAGCGGCGGCCTTC
>Ga0210040_10000876_pt1 | contig 48106 bp, 55 predicted proteins | sample CryGeyCG12114_NA_FD_185462 | JGI IMG/M metagenome (GOLD analysis project Ga0210040, IMG submission 185462) | Groundwater microbial communities from aquifer - Crystal Geyser CG19_WC_8/21/14_NA (SPAdes) (version 2) | ecosystem: Environmental > Aquatic > Deep subsurface > Groundwater | place: USA...
CACCTACGGCCTAGCCAATATAGGACCGTTGTTGTTAACAGGTAACGACCAATCATGCGCAGATTACCATGTACCTGACCTGCTTTGAGCAGCTGCATGTCGAAACTCTCAGCATGGCCAGCTGCGTCTGGACAAGCTGCAACCATGCTTCGACCCCAAACATGGATGTATTGGCACCGAAGGAAGACTGATAAATTACGGACCAGCTCTAATGCGAGCTTCCGAAGGCAGGACACATGAGTACTTCCATATAAGAGGTGAGCTTCAGCCTGAGTCTCCTTCTTGCGCTCCAAGACCTCGCTTTGACCATAACCCGCCTCCTTCGCAAGACCAAATCACTCGCTTTCTCCACCCACAAATACATCGCCACTGCAAACATCAAGATGAAGTTCACCATCGTTACTACTGCCACTCTCGCTCTTGCGACCTCGGCTTTCGCTGCCCCAACATGGTCCAACTGCCTTGCTCAGAGCGAGGCCGAGAGCATTGTCAACCAATACATCTCGATCTTGACGCATTCCGACATCCAAGCCGCCAATGCTACAGCCCAGGCTCTTCTCGCCGATGACTATGAAGGGATCTCGGACTCTATCCTCTCTCTAGAAGGCCAGCCAGTAAGTATTTTCATTTATTTAACCACCTCTCATGTGCTAACATCATCTAGCTCGGCGGTATCACCTTCCAGGGCAAGCAAAACTACATCAACGGTGTCCTGAACGCCCCTCCAGTTGCTGGTGTGAACACCATCGAGATCCTCGTTGGAGGTTGCAACAAGATCCTCTGGTACTGGAACTTCACCGGAATCGGCACTGGAAAGTACAAGATCAAGGGTTTCAACCTCATCGCGCTGGACTCCAAGAACATGATCGAAAAAGTGTTCCTGGAGTTCAACTCAATCGCATGGTAAGTTGTTATGCATTCTTCGATCACCACGTACTGACTATCTTGCAGGGGTCTTGACACAGGCTACACGGTGACCCGTCCAGCTGATGCTTCTGCTACGAAGTAGAAGCTGGACGATGAGACGAAGGAGGTGAAATGCTGAAGATACGTACCTTGAGGAGATAGTTTCACAATGTGACATCCTGTCAACCGTGTAATATTACGCGCAAGCTTGGCATTATTATTAGTTGAAGCGACCTCACTAGACCTTCACTTCTAGCTAGTTTAACACAACGTGACCTACCAAGGTCAACCTGGACTCAGCTGCATTCACGAGATTCGTCCCGCTGGCCGGTGCATGATAACAGGACGACGGGCATGCAGGATCCCGCTGCAGTACTCAGGGGTCAAGTATATCGGACAGTTCCGTACCCAGCATGCGTCAGTGTAGGTGGATTTTGAATCTCAATCCTACCCCTAGGGTGTAACATGCCGCAGACTTTCGATATCGAAATCCTTCCGTCCCTACCGTGGATCATGGTTGCCAAGACCAGGGAACAGGACGTATCCTGAGATCTGCACTGGACAGGATCTGCCGGCTGTACAATACGGCAACTGGAGCGTGTTCCAAATTACAATTATGGGCCGTCAGGCGTCCAACGGTAACTATGTGATACGCAGTCAATTTGAGAATAACCCTATCAATGCGACGTAAGAAATCAGTGAATGACGAAGCAAGAGAAAGACCAAAATTAGCCTGTTCGATTGCACAGTATGCTCTTCCCTGACGTGCGACGTAGACGCCTTCAAGTGACTTATCGATGAGCTGTTGGGATCTGGTACGGTGCAGGAAGTACGATCGTGAATTGACTGGGCTAGGACTGTGACACATTTCATCCAGTGCTTATAATCGAGCCGTTGGAGGACATAGGTGTTGTCAGTCAGTAGATACAGACATGGCTGTCGTGCGGTGGGGTGGTCTGCCTAGTCGACCGAGAAGGTGCCGTTGTCAATGTTGTTGCTGGTGATGCCGCAGCTGATTGAAGTGAGCAAGAGGCAATTAGTCACACGCCGTGTTGATTCAAGGCTCGAGCGGCAAGTGCTAGAAGCGGAATACAACATGGTGATGGTGAATGACTTTGGTGATGAAGGATCCCGTTGACGTGTATGGCTGAAAGACTGGGAAGGCATATTACCGAAGGCTATCAAGGGCTACGGACTGGACTTGCGTGGTGGAAAGCGGGTAGACAGTTGCAGGAATTGGCATACTGCAGGTGACAGACGGATACTTCAAACGCAAACAATGTTCATTCTGTGGGTAAGGTGATGCTGGATGATTCGGTGAATCGTCCGTTTACTGCTTGCTGTCGCCTGCTACTGCATTGTTGTAGCTAGGGAGTCCTTCAGCCTCATTCGAGGAGTTTCCAGCCTGGTTCTCTTGTCTCGTTCGTCGGCGTTCTCGTCGTTCGACCTCTCTAGCGACAGCCTTGGCCAGTTTCCTCCGCTCCTCTCGCTCTTTCTGCTTCTGCAGATCCTTGCCGTTACCAGTCCATGCCTTCTTGAATTCCTTGCGGAACTTCTGGCGGGGAGTCAGGTGCTTGTCGGCTTTTTCCTCGGCTTTCTGAGCATGATAATCTGCTTCGTCTTCTGTGTCGAGGAAGTCATCCTCCTCCTCCTCTGCGTTCAATGGCTCAGCCTCAATATTGTTGGCTTCAGCTGCCTGCTGCTTCTTCCATGCTCGAGTACGTGAGGCGGCGATGCAGCCTGTTACGCTGAGGACGATGCCGAAGGGGAAAAGGATAAGGAAGCAGAAGAAGAGGAATACGAAGACGAAGTCCTCGTCCATGGTTGTCTGTAGATTGAATTGTCGGTATGAGGTGAGTGGTGTGATTGAGGATGATGAGCAATCTGAATATGTCGGGTACTTAAGAGTTCTCAAGGTGATAGGAATGGGCACGGATGATATGTCGCAGGAAGCAGGAAGAAGGGTGACGTGGAAGTGAATCGCCACTTCCAGGGCTGTGGCTTAGACGGCGCGCTACGCTGGAAAGGGACAAGGCGCTAACCTCGGTATCTTACAGTAGGCTGGTGCTCCTGCATCAATTCACGAGTCGGAGGTGCTGATGCTGGCCGGCGAATATTGGTTGTCTCAGCCGCCACAGTATCTGATGGCAGGATACATTGTATGAAGACATCGTTCTTACTTTGCGGTAGAACAGACGGTTTGTTCCTCAGAAGCCCATGCGCCTCAATTTTGTCCGGCGTCGTCTGCAGCCAATCAGAGCTCTGAACTGTGATCTGGGCCGAGTCGCACCTAAAATGTTGCTGTCGCTGCCCATGAGTCCACAGTGCGTGATGGCACAATCATAATGTAGTGTGAGCTGATTGCTCATCTGTCATTCCTTTTCTCCTACCATCACCATGAGTAATACTAATCTACAAAGTCCTAATATGGCAGACCTGCTGGCGGGTCTTGCAAGCAACGAAGATGCCACACGGAAGATGGCAGCATTCAAGCTGCAGACACTCACCAACGATCCTTCCTTCGCAGAACACTTCTGTGCTCAGGGCGGCCTGACACAACTCAGGGATGTCGTGCTAGAGTCTTCTGGAAACACTCTTGCGTATAGCTTAGCCAGCTTTGCGCGCCTATTAGAGCTGGATCAGGGATGGGACGGTGTGAACAGTCAAGTGGTTCAAAAGGTGTGAGAATACTGGGGGACCTTGCGGCGCACCGACGGCTGACGAGCACAGGCCGTTGAACTGGTCGTATGCCAGCCATTGGTCAACATTCTGAGGGGCGCTATGGCTGTGCTCGTCTCAGTCGTTTCCAGACCACACAACGAAGACAGGCGATCCTCATCGAGCCAGTACATCGGCGGTTTCAAGGCACTCAAGCCAGCCATCAGCCACTATCCGCAATTCCTCGAAATGCTCGTTAGCCGACTCTCCTCTGCCGATCATGCTCTTTGTGCGAATGCTCTACAGCTGATCAATGCCCTGATGCGCGATGCTATTACCGTCGATGATGAAGCAGAATGGCCCAAGTTCATTAAGAGGATACAGGATCTCGGCGTGATCAAGGCAGTCTACCTTCTCATGCAGAGCTCAGCATTACAAGATCTGGCACATCCTTTGCTTGAGTTCCAACAGCTGACCAAGATACTTCTGAGTCGATGGCGGGATGTTCATGTGGACATAGCCAAGCCAGAGCATCGAAGGACCGTCAAAGCTATACACTTGTCGAGTAACCCACCCGAGAAAGAGCGGCTAGCGCCACTGAAGGACAAAGGTCAAAAGCCAAAGCACGACCCGAACAAATGGAGAAGACTGGGCTTCACTGCCGAGAACCCCGAACCTGATTTTGAGGATATGGGCTTCCTCGGCTTGATGGACATGTCAGACTACGTCCGAAAACATCAGGATGAGTTTCAGAACATATTGGCCGAGCAAGAGATGCTACCCAAGGAGAAACGATGTCCTTTGGCACGAGCGAGCTTGATTGTGACAGCGATATTGTTTGAGCACTTCGAGGTTGACAAGCTCGAGGAGCACGAAGCGAGAGCTTACTTGGTTCTCGAGAGCCGCACGAACTATGAACAGCTATTCAGACCGCTGCTACTACATTGGAGCAGGCTCCACGTTGCAGGCCTGCATGCATTCCTGAGGTTGTGGAAAGAGACAGGTGCTGAGACTGACGACTTCCATAAAATCATGGAGCTTGTGAGAATATTGGTTGAAAGTGTTGTTGGAGGTGCCGAGAGGACAAGGAGTATCGAATCCATCGAGCAAGAGCTGGCAACATACGAATGCAAGCGACTAAGAGAACTGCAGATGGAGCTTCTTGACTTGGCCTACGAAGACTTGTGGGGTCAACATCTGCGCGGTACCAGGGACGAACTGCAAAGTGAAGCGCTACAATTCATGAGAGAACAAAGGATACGATGCTTGCTCCAGGGCGCTTGGTTCCCTCACACCCAGACAGCCGTTCAAGATCAAGAAATTGGTGGTCCCGTGCAAGCACAAGATCTCGAAGAGCAAACCATCCATGGCTTTCGCTTCATCCAGCTTTCTGGAGACAGAAAGAATCTGCATTGGGCCGACTTCGAAGAAATGTGGGATATGCCGCCGCAGCTAAACACCTTACAGAGCACAGTGCCACTGTCGTCGGTCTCATCCGTCGCCTCGAACATAACCGCGCACCAAGAACGAAAAAGCTCGACGGACACAGAGCGCTACACGGCCACAAAAATCACGATTCATGGCTACGAACCAAAATCACGGCTCAGCTCATCCAAGGGCAAGGGTCACAGAAAGACAGAATCTAAGGCTTCTTCAAGAGCCAACCAGAAAGAGATTGCGTTGTTGACATTCCATCCTCAGAATCACGTTGTCGCTAGCGAGTGGTTGGATGGGTTGCTGATGTTGCTTGACCAGCAACCTATCACCGCCGAAACGAACAAGATCATAAAGATGATCGGGGATATGGGCCTAAAAGTGAAGCTTTTGAATGTAAGGGGCAATGACGAGGAGGGCATCATCGACGGTATCGACGGTATCGAGGCTCCTGAGGTGCCCAGCCGTGAGGGCTTGGATGAGGACTACTTCTACGAAATTTGAGCTTGGGAAATGGTGGACACATTTGCTTCGAAGATAGCATGATACCCAAATAGCGTTGATGGCGTACTTATTAGGTGGTTCAGAAAAGCATACGATCTTGTGGAACATCTCCCGTAGATATGCTTGCGGTCACGGCGTTCTTGCTCGTCCGATCTTGGCTCGGGCTCTCTTCATACACGGATAGCTCCTGATCCCTACGATCTGGCACCGAGAATTTCAGCTTCAAACCCCACTCTTCGTCTTGCCCAGCCTCCACGCACGTGCTGCTGAGCTGAATACTACCCTGCACGAACCAAGAGCACCACGTCCACACTATACCCACTCAGAAGGTTTTTGACGTCTCTTATTCGAGCCTCGAACGAGCGCAAGGCTTTTAGTACAAGAAAGACGCAACCTTATCTAACGCGACTTCCTTCACAGCCTATGCAAGCAGAGCACCTTCCCACTATTATCGTTCGCGTAGGCATTACCTGGCTTGTCAAAGCAATTCGGCCTCAAGAGCCTGTCATCTCGCACCACTCACGTGCTACCTGTTCGTCGCTCTCAACTCAGCTTGGTGCTCTCATTGGCTCATCTTGGACAAAAACGTGCCCTTTCGCTGATCTGGCCACTGGCAGTGAAAGAAACTGTTCGAGAGATACCCCGCCTAACTATGTCCTCTGTGGACTCAGCTATAGCGAACCTGATCTTTCTGCTTATCGAAAGCTCTTGATCTAGTAGCCAAGCAAAGTTCAAGCTGCTTACGTTCCTTCCATAAGGCAAGTTTTTCGTCTGACTGAACGCGTCTGCAGGGTCTTTAATTCTACGTGCAGCTGCTTGAGGTTGGTCGCATTCATAACAGCAGCGATCCTCTCATTACTTCCCTGCTCCTTCCAGTGCAACTCACTAGAATCTAGTCGCCGGGCACCGAACGCTACCATGGCGTACAAGGGCGAGAAGGCTGTCAGCACATCGCAAGACAACGACTTCGACCGGCACCACGATGGACGACGAAAAAGCAGTATCGCAAACGTCTTCCATGGCGACGATGACAGTGCCATAGAGGGTCAGCTTTTCTCTATGAACGCTATCGACCCTGCTTTGGATGCAAAAATGCGACTTGTCAACCAGGTGAGTGCAGCGATCACCTCCCACGAGCATACCGCTTACAGTGTCAGGCCATCAATCAGATCGGCTGGACCAATTTTCATCTAAAGCTCTTCTGCTTGAACGGATTTGGTTATATGGCAGACAGTTTGATTCTAGTCGTACAATCTGTAATCGCTGGCCAAGCTGCGGCGGAGTTTCAGCCGTCTTTCGCAAACGGGCTGACCTTTGCTTCGTATGCTGGGATGTTGGTAGGAGCTCTTTTCTGGGTACGTACCTCTTTTCCCATGTACCTCAGGGAGAGCGGGCTGACGTGACATAGGGAGGTTCTGCCGACATCATTGGTCGAAAAATCGCTTTCAACACATCCCTGTTCGTGAGCGCCATATTCGCCATCGTCGCTGCGGGCTCACCGAATTGGATTGTCCTTGGTCTTTTCGTTTCCCTCGCTGCTTTTGGCGCTGGAGGAAACCTGGTCCTCGATACGACCGTCTTCCTTGAATACCTACCCAAGGACAAGCAATGGCTCGTAACCTCGCTCGCAGCATGGTGGGGTCTTGCGCCACTTTTCCCAGCCGCTTTCGCCTGGCCCCTGTTCTCCGATCCCAGGTTCGCTTGCGACACCGAGCTCCCCCAACAATGCACGAAAGCGAATAACATGGGCTGGCGCTACGTCTGGATTGGCTGCGGCGGGCTGATTCTGGTAATGAGCATTGCTCGAATCACGGTCATCCGACTCAAAGAGACTCCGAAATTCCTCCTTGGAGAGGGCAAGGACGAGGCTGTCGTTGCTAATTTGCAAAGTATCGCGCGGAGATACAATCGACCTTGCGATTTGACGTTAGAACATCTGCAAGCTTGCGGGACTATCTCATCTGCTCACAAGAAGGGCCTCGGTGAGGTTTGGTTCCACATCCGGGGTTTGTTCGTCACTAAGAAACTCGCATTGTCGACGAGCCTTATCTGGTTTTCATGGACACTAATCGGACTGGCGTACCCTCTCTTTTATGTCTTCCTCCCACAGTATCTGGCTAGTCGTGGTGCAAATACTGGAGCTGGATCACCGGCCGCAGTCTGGCGAGACTACTTCATCAGCAATACTTGTGGCATATTCGGTCCTATTCTAGCTGGTTTCATGGCGACGACCAGACTTGGAAGAAGGTAAGCCAGATACTGCCGACACGCCTTTCGGTACTAACGGGCACTAGATACACCATGGTTATCGGTGCTTTGGTCACCTGCGCGTTCTTCTTCGCGTACACAGCCGTCCGAACGCATTCCGCTAATCTAGGCTTCACGTGTGCGATCTACTTCACAGTCAACGTGTACTACGGTACGTCCACGCTCCCTCGCCACAAGCCCAGAGAAGGCACAAATGCACGAGACGGTTTCCATTGTACAGAAACACTGACTCCTCATCAGGAACGCTTTACGCTTACACGCCAGAAGTCCTGCCATCTGCGCACAGAGCCACTGGTAACGGCATCGCGATCGCCTGCAACCGTGTCATGGGTCTCGTCTCGGCTGCTGTTGCCACGAGCGCGAACACAGCAACTTCTGCACCGATCTACATTTGTGCTGTGCTTTACATTGTGATGGTAAGTCAACACTCCATCGTGAGCGAGCCCCAAGCTGATTCAATTAGGCTATCGTCGCTGCTATCATGCCATTCGAGCCATACGGCAAGTCGTCTATGTAAGGAGATGAAGCAGATCTCAGTCAGGTCCAGACAAGTAAGAACTTACCCAGAAGCACCGTTACGATCCAAGGCTTCATTGGTAGAAGGGTGGTCTATGATGGTTCGAAAACGTGTGAACCTATGTTGTCGAGCTCTGGTACCGTGAACGGGTCTGTTTGGAGGCGGGAGCTGTTTTAACAATGGGACTCAATCACTAAGAACGGGGCTACCGCAACCAGTACGGGAATAAAACACGACTGGAACAAGTGTCTCACCGCTGGGCTCACTGAGCTGAAATACATGGCTGCAGAGCTTCGTTCATCTAATGCCGGGAGTTAGTTCGATGGTCCCAATGTGCAATGTGCAAGGACCACACTGAAGTAAAGTGACTTCTAGACGAATAATCTCGTATTCGGTCAGTGACCGGACCAAGATAACATTAACTAATGCTAGACGCCGGTCTCAAGAACGCCCCGTTCATCGTTTTCTCTATCTTTCCTGAGATCTCTTCATCAAGGCAAACATGTCAGCAAGCCCGACAGCTTCTCTTGCACGATGGCCTGTCTCTCGGCATCTACAGTCGTCTTATCGTCAGCATCTCCTGGGCTAACGCTCACAAAGCAGCCTGAATCAACCACTTGCCTCTCCAAGGGCAAGCGATCATCTCCGCATGTTTCGACATCATCGTCCGAGATGAGTGGCACGGGGACATTAATCCTGCTAAGCACAAACTGAAATTGACTGACATCGTTACACTCTGTGTCGTTCACAGAGGAGAAATTGACATTGAGCCATACACCGTCCGGTAGATACGGCGTACCCGACTCCAGGATATGGGTTGTCAAGTTCGTAGCCAGATCAGCATAGATCTGGGCGTATAGTGGTGTGTCGGCTTCGTAGGAGATTGGACTCCCCGAGCGTCCGCTAAAGGCGATGGCGGGGATGCCTTGCTTGACAGCTTCAACTGCAGCGCCGACGGTGCCAGAGATCTGGACCGTGACGTCAAGGTTTGAACCGACATTGGGGCCCGTGACCGCAAGCTCTGGGGCCTGCCCATCGAAGAAACGTGGCGCGAGATCACTAATACCGCTTTTGATCGAGGTGACTGGGAACGAGTTGACGTATTGCAAACGTGGGTTGTCCGGGTCAGTGCCTACGGCAGGACTGTTGGCGGGACAGCTGTCGAATTGGCAGGGTTCCTCTCGCGATTCTGGTGGCCGGTCGAGCGAGCTTGTCCCCGATTGGTTATCGGCGGGCGCTGAGAGCACAACGTCGTTGTCGGCGGCGACGAGGGCATCATTGAAGACGCGGATGTTCTTCTCTGCCCAGCCGTCGTCGTTGGATTGGAGGATACGTGCCGCTCGGGAGGCTGTGAGCAGAAGGGGGAGAGTCGCGACGGTCTTCATATTAACGAGTGTGGGAGTAGCGAGCGAGCAGGAACTACAACACTGGAGGAAAGACGTCGAGCCTACACGGTGAAGTGATGATATTGTACTGACGAGGTCTTATACAAACTCATCGAGGCTGGGACTTGATGGTGGAGATGGCGGAAATACATTCTCAGCACGTAAGCCAAGCACTGCCAGGATATGTGCGGCGACTACGCCCCGGTGGACGGTACTAAATCCAGTGGTAGAGGTCCCCATTGACCAATTAGACACATGCACTCCGCCAAGCTTCAGCCCATGCTGCAAGCGGGTCATGAGCTGACAAGTCACAAGCTGCTTAAGTACGAACGAAGGTTGGCAAGGGAAAGGGCTATTGTTGCAGGACGCGATCCTGACACGTGCTTGTTACTGTAGAATTCAAAAGATTAGCCGTATGATCAGCGAAGGACGTCCTGTGGTTGAAGGTTAGAAACAACAACCCTAGGGCCACATTCAACCCAGAAAGCGGCATGCGTCTACCATCACAATTTGTGTGTGTATATACCAAGGTATGATGGTTGCTTGCACGATCCATGGGCGTCACTACTCAACCATGTTTCGTTTGAGGTTGACATGAACGGACCTCTGAACATGTCTGTCTGCCTTAATCGGAACATTAAGATTCAAACGTCGATCATTGGTTGTTTCGCAGTCGAATATCTGCTACAAGATTAAACGCGCGCTTCGTGGATAGCCCCAACGTGGCCGTAAGTCTGTCGTTATTGCCCAGCAGCGTTTCAGCAATGAGACGCCCATCAGCACCAATCGTCGTCTTCAAACGCTCGTTCGCTCGCTTGCTGTGCACGCGTCGTTTCATGTAAACCCACCAGATGTGTTCGGGAAACAAGTAAGGTCTACTGGAGGTCACGGACGGACAGCAGTGGCCGCGAGAGTGGTGCGAGTGAAGCTCTAGTCCTCCTCTCTGGCTGCAGGACACTTCTGAAGCCGTGGGACTGGTGGCTAGCTGGCTCGGTCTCGCCACGCGGCGATATTAGACTTGCAGGCTTGACGGTGACGACGACGAATGGCTCTACTACTGTTAACTAGACGTGAAGATAGGACAGATACACAAGTCATCATCGGAGCCCCTCAGCATATGACTTTCCCCACCCGACCTCATACACAGGACGGACTGGAGCAAGTACACGGTATCCGGATCATCGCGACACACACCTGCCCAGCCCAGTCCACCACACAGCTTCGACACCCACCATGGCAAGTATCGTGGTCGTCGTAGAAAGCGTAGCCGTGCGCCGCCCCTTGAAGATAGTGTCTGTACTCATTGCCGCCGCAGAGCAAAGGACGATTGCTTCGACCTCACCCCGTATTGCATTGCGTAGCTCTGCCTTGTCAATGAGTCGCAGGTTCACTCTGTCCCAGACACCAGCACACATGCATTGCTAGGTTAGTATTCCCGGCTGCTCGGCCCCAGAAACAGGAGTCGGCGACGCAGCATATGAGTACGACGGTGCTTGCGAGGAACGCTGGAGATGATACATGTATTCGAGATTACCAGTCTTTCATCAAGCACACTTTGTGCTTTGAACGTGCATTCGCCAAGTCTTCTGTGACTTTTGAGTGTCGGTATGAGGCCGCAGACCGCGTTCGCCCGACAGCTATTCTGGACATAGGCCATGCAACTATGCCCGCAGCCGTTACGTTCGCTGACGACACGATCGAGAGTGACATGCATGCACGAAAGAGACTGTGCTAGTGGAGCAGTAGGCCAGACCTACAGGGCTGGCGGCGTAGATCGTCTGGGTTGGCCAGCTCATGCTGTCGGAGGAGAATAGTAACTAGAAGAAGAGACCAGGTGGCTCCCGAGGGAGATTATGATAGCGTTGCAGGTACTCTGTTGCACGTTCTGGCTTCTGGCTTGATCCTCGGTCTGCGACACCAATGCTCTCGGCAGCCGCGGCAGCGATGAAACCAGCTGTAGTAAGGCAAGGCTCGGAGTCAAGGCAGACACAGGGTTACCGCATGAAAATGAAAGGAAGGTTGCGGAGTCGCGGTCATGCCGCTGCCTGCGAATGGCAATAAGGATGTAGAAGTCGCCGGTCCTGATCTACCTGGATACGTGGACTCGCCGCACTGGCATTGCTGAGGCTGCCAATATGTTGCTGCTTGCGCGCAGTACGTGAGACCATCATCATTCCGAGAAGATCACCACCAATCTAGAAACCGGGAGGCTGGCGTACGACTGCATTGATTTATTGGAAGGGGTCAAGCAGAGAACTATAGTCCTGCCGTCAGAGGCACGCTCCGAAGAGCTGAAGAACGAGCACGGTTTTCGTGCGGATGGCGTCCGACCAAGCGTAGATTTGCAGACAACCAGATTTCAGCATCGAACTTCATCACGTGCTGATCGACGAATGGAGGCTCATTACTGTGGACAGAATTAGGTTAGCTATCACTCACCTGGCTCTGCTGCTCCATTCATGGTCGCCTGCCAGAAGGTTGCGTTGTGGTGTTGGTTCACGAGGAGTATGACTGATACAGAATAGCCGAACATGCTGGCACGCCTTAGACTGTAGAGCGCTCACGGATTCTCTGCTTACTCAGGCAGTACCGCGACTGATCCTCGTAGAAGCTCAAACTCGCTCCATCTTGCTGGGGAGCTTGAAAGCAGGATTGTGTCTTCGCATGACATCAACTGGTGGCTTGCAACCGCATCCCCATCGTTTGGTCTGTTGAAGCAAGGCAAACTTTGTGTCCATTGGAAAGTGGCCTGATACGCCGCTCGGATGGTCCGTGCACGCATACATTCGTGCCGAGAAAATTTTGGACCATCAGATACTGTTAGTCTGAAGTGCTGCTGACCGTTTCTTTCGCGTTTGAGGAAAAGGGCAGTCATGACCCATGCCAGTTTACAAGTCCTCGAGGTGATTGTCTTGGATGCGACAGCCACTTGCAGCTGCGTGAGCCATTTGAGGGTTAGCAGCTTCATTAGTGCTTCGCAAAACGAGCATCCGCCTCGCAGGATTCAGCTCCGTATCCCCCATGGTTCCGCGCTTCCTGTTTCAAATACCGGGAAGCTTCTTCCGGCGGGGAAATTCCCCGTACCTTCTGTGGCAGCAATTGGGGATGGACGCGCACGTCTCCAGCATGAGTCCTCGAACGGAAATTAGCATGGCATGTCTCACCTCTCCTCTTCGACTGACCGCCTTGACTTTGATGAACCGATGTTAGACTTCGTGAGATCATGATCGACGCAATGATCGGCACGGTATCGAACACGTGATTTGGTCTCACGCACCCCAGACCTGCTTTATGACTTAACCTTTTGGCCAGTGTCGCTACGGACGCCCCCTGCTGACGGTGCACTGTATCCAGCGTGCATGCGCTTTCTGCTTCCCGCCAGGAGCTAATGAGAGTCATGGGCAGCTTAGGTTTGCTGGGACTGCTGAATCCTCAGTAGGACATGTACAATCCCGCGCGTTCTCCTATTGATCATCGATAATTCTGGTAGAGCTTGTGTTCTCTTGAGATGCGGCTGAAGAATGTACGCCTCCACGCACTGGTGGGCACAATCGATCGTCTGGAATCAATTCCTAATCTTGCTTCAGAGTGCCGGTATCCTAATGCTCCAGCATTGATGCGCGCTGTTCTCGTTATCGAACGCTCTTCCAGTTTGTTACTTCGCGTAGTGCACCATCCTAACGACTGCACGGATGATTCTGAGGATGACTGCTGTCGCGCAGGCGCAATTTGTGGCTGCTTGTGTTCACAAGTCGGTTATTGGGAGGCCGGTGAGAGAGATTTTGAATCAACATCGCAGGCGGTGTGGAATTGCTATTCATTTTGAGGCTCGATTGAACGTCATGCCGTTGTCATTCATTACTCGATTAGTCCCTGACACGCTCATCTTTGCCGCTTTGCGCGATGTATTCCTCGGTAGCACGAAGATTGCAGATTGACAATGACTGCGTACTACCAAGGCGACAATGTCAAATTGAGTATCGCGAAGCGTCGGCCAGGGTGCAAAACCAGTGAGAGGTACTTGCAGCGACAATGAAGAGGTGTCGAGGTTGTCACAGCCACGTCGTCAACGTTTTTATTGCTGTCAGTATGACACGGAGAACAGCTGACAAGGCTGCCTGGTGCACTTCGGCATAGTCGCACAGACCAGTCCGGCTCGGGCTGGGCCGCTCTGTGTAAACACTCGACCCAGATTCAGACCCAGCCCACCAGTTGCGCTTCAAGATCTGCTAAAGATTGCCATGTCTAACATCAGTCAATGATGCCGTCGAGGCAGGAGCAGGCAGTAACCAGGGCTTTTCGATCGGGTTGACATAAGCCGGAACCTTCTCCCTAGGTCAGTTATGTCTTCCACAGACACAGCGCCAGATGCATCTCGTATTGGAGCACACCTCTTAGCAGTGGGACTCCTTCTTGGCGTCTTCGATACCTGCAACGTAGGTTAAGCGACAATGCGACATGTCAGGAGCTTTCCAATGAGCCAGTAGCACAGCCACCGCTCAATAGATTCGTCAAGGACGGCGATTATATCTTCCCGGGCCGCATAGACTGGTACTTCGCAGGACTTCATCGTGGCACAGCAACAGCAGCATTAAGAATCAGACGGAGCATGTCGAGTACGCGCGTGAGGGCCATCGGCAAGACCGTTGTAGTCGAGAGTCGGTATCTTTCAAGCGCGTCCGGAGCATTGGAATGTCATGGTGCACCATTCATGCAACCTTGTAGCTGTGAAGGGCTTGATTGCTTGAATCCAGGGTGCGCATGTTGAGCCCGTGGCAGGCTCGTATACTCGTTCTAGCGTGCCGAATCTCGGGTATAAGGCTCCACTAGGATGACCAGGGTCGACCGGCATCTGCAGGCCACCTTAGCGTCTTCGAGCATCTAGCATCGTGCATGGAAGATGGTCGTGGTGATTCGCCTCGCGATGGACGACGAGTCGCAGAATTGGCATTCATACTATTGACGCAGACGCTACTCGAGCTCCGCTCCTGCCCATCACAAGATGATCTGCCAATGACAGCTAAATTCGTCTGCAGGATATGACATGTCAGAAAGCGTGATCAGCGCGCTATGCGGTCCAAGCGACAACCCCAGCAGTCTCGGTCAGGATGGCTATCTCGAACAAGCTCATTCGTCAGTCGCGATTGTTCTTCAGACTGATAATAGCCACCTGCCACTGAAACCTTAATCTCCCTGTTCTCGAGCTGTCGAATTTGCTGGTGCGGTATGTAGTGAATCTACAATCTGTAAGGAAGTTTGTTCCATTCTCGTCCGCCCGCAGATGACAAGGCTCAGCAAGCCGGGCCTGTCTGACGGTACTTTCCTATGTCACAAATCAGTGATAGACTGGAGCGTCCGTCAGGCACTAGATTACAGTGCCGCGGTCCGCCTGTTGGCGTTTGTTGTCGCCTGGCGATTCAACGCCCCGGTGACCCGGTCAATGGCCTGAGACAATAGAGTTTTCCTGTTCAATGGCCAGAATATGACCCGCTTAGAATAGTCCATCATATTTCCTTGTTTGTCTCCAGTGCGCATAGACTTCACGACATTCAACTGCCAGCCGCAAGTCTCCAGCATTTGACTAGATGTCGGATCAAGGGTGGCACGAAAGTTAGGGCGTCCTCGAAGATAGTGAACGGGGCCAGAAGAGCGGACAGAGCCACTGTTTGAGTGAAAGGTTTGGAGGAGTATATAGTCTGCGCAGATCGAATGTCGGAGATAGGTCGAAGCCTCATCTTTCGTCTACACCTCCCGTCTATTAATCGGTCAACTCGCAGTTGCTGTAATTGTTTCAGCGCATACAACTTTATCGTACCCAACCAACCAGTTCACAATGGTTCCCTCAATGATCGACAACGTCCCAGCTGGCTCTTTGATGCTAAGTAACCTCAAGCGGATTGATGCCGAGGAGATCCAAGCAATAGTAAACAGATCAATCCTGACGTGAAGTCTGTTACTGACAAGGATAGACACGCGACCACATGAACGGTGTCAAATGTCCCAAATGCAAAGCCAAAGGTCAAGAGGTCTGGGTCATTCCCGGTACTCGATGTCACAAATGTGGTAACCCGTGCCGGAGCTGAAAGCTCGATTGCTGAGGTGGGAAACGCGATTGCCATGAGGTTAGGCAAGACTGACGCACATCAGGACGAATAGGCTTCAAGAATTTCGGATTTCGTTGGAAGGGAACCTGTCATGTTCTGGAGGGCGCAATTAGCCCATTGGGGCCATCAAGCCAGACACTCGGATTAGACTTGCAAAGCGCCGTATGAGGAATGCTAGCTTTGTGACAACAAGCATTGCGGGTAGCGATAACGACACAAGCCATGGCGAGTTACCACAAAGCAGCGATCGAGGAGTGCGAATTCGAACATCACCTAATAGAGCAACGACTGCACGAAGGCGCGCAGCAAAAGCTCGCGGTCGATTCGACGACGACCTCGGAGTGGATTGCCGGTTGACTGCAGGGAAGGCTGAAGAAGCTGGAAGCTCGAGACGATATAAGATGTCTGTACTACTGCCTGTACAATAGGTTTTGTCAAAGCAGCACGGTGTTGGGAGTGTTTCAGGTTTGGTTTGCCGGCACAAGGCCCGCGGCTTGTCTGCAGGCCTTTTCATCAGGAGTAGAGAATGCATAGACTTCGAGCTCAACAGCTGCTTCCCGAATGGCATTCTTGATGCCTCCCAAGCCTACAGCGTTGGTCTGCATGCTGCTCAGGTGATTTTGAAGCTGCTGTAATATGGGATTCAGCTCTGCATCTTCGAACAGCTCAGCGATCGGCGGCTCTGACGTTTTCGTGTCTCCGTGGTCCGGCGCAAGTAGATTGACATGTTGATCTTGTCTGAGCTTCCGGGCAACTGGATGGAAGGTTTTGTTCTGTTCCCTCCTGAGCATCTCGTTTGATCTCAGACTGTGTTCGAGGTAGTCGACTTCTGCTTGGTCTTGGTTGAGTAGCTGCTCTTCTTTGGCAATCTGAGCTCGGAGCAGGTTCATGGAGTGAATGTTAGCGTTGAGTTGCTCTTCGACCTTGCTGATACGGTGGATGTTGGCCTCATGGTCGAAGTAGTACTCGTCGGTCGAAGGAGGGAAGGGAATGCGTGGGAGACGGTCAGTCAGCCTGGAAAGTTGTGTCAGCAAGCCGCATAGAGTAAGACCTGAGACACCCACTTGTTGGCGACATCCTGTACACACTCTTCGGTAGCCGTATCAATGGTGTTCCTGCCTCTGCGGCTTCTCGATTGGTCCTTGGCAGACAGTATAGCTTCTCGGGCAGCGGTATGGCTCGAGGAAGGCAGTTTCTTCCATCTCTTGCGGATCGTCGCTTCAGAAACGTGCTTGACGCGTGCTTCCAGCGACGCATGGCCTCCTTTTATGGCCTTTGAAGACTTTGACTGTTCCATGATAGCCAATGACACGTCCCCCGACGCGTGATCAGGTCTTCAGACACCTCAACAGACTATTGACGACTACGTGTTCCAGTGGTTGAAGCGCGCGATGAGGTCACTCCAAAACAGGAAGTCTGTTTGCTTGGCACTGTCTGTCTGTCGAACGATAGGAATAATCCATGAAAGATATGCAAGCATACTAGTAGCTATGACTGATGGATTGATTACGCTTTCTACCGAACAACGAAGACATAGAGTGGTGGTAGTAATGTGTGACGGTTGTTGCACTTGGGGGGTTTCAGTAAGAAGGAGGGGTGGTTCAACTCGCGTTCTCGGGTCACGGGTGCTGTTTTCAACTCGACTTCTTCATTTTTATTCTGCCGCTGTGCCCTGTCATCCATCTCGTAACTGCCAAAATCACACGAGTTACTAGAACACCAGTTCCGCACTCGTTGCTACCACCTTGACGAGGACTCGGCGTTGAATTTCGAAGAATCGAGAAAGTGAATCAATCTTGCAATTTGGCGATCTTTCTCTTTCGTCACAACGACCTCCCCAAACACGGGACACATCGCTTCAACCCTGGTTTGGAACAGCAGACAACCACTGAAGCGACCAAGAAGAGTTTATCTCTCAACTCACTGTAGCATCTTCTTTGCTACATCAGCAGGCATACTGTCCCTACTCAACTCCAAGTCTTCGCTTGTTGGTAAATCAACGTTGATCACCATCGACCTACAGACGCTCGTCAGCTTCTTTCTGCTTTCTCACTCCAGAAAAAAGCAGATCCTCGGCTTTACTCCTCAAGCTTTCCTCGCTTCCCGTTGAGTGTCACATCATGTCTACCGTCCAACAGCGCCGGCCGCAGCAGGCACCCCTGGTGTCACCAAATGAAAAAGCACTCCAACCAAACACTGGTTCATCCGACACGACACCTCTCGTCGACTCATCTGTGATCAAAACTCTACTAGCATTCACAGCAGCGATGGTCGTGATTCCAATCGGTTCCTACTTCGTGACAGTGAACACGATTTTCAGAGGTAACTCAACTTTTGCTGGTGGCTTCGCTGCTCTGATGGCGAACGTTGTGTTGGTCGGGTACATCGTTGTGGCGTGGAGGGAGGATCAGGAGGACCAAAGGGAGAAGGGCACTGTTGGAACGGGCGTGAGGCTGCCGGAGCAGAAGAAGGAGAAATGACGAAGCCCATACCAGGAGAAATGAGACATGATGAGCCTTGCCGAGTTTATGTTCCCTCGAGTGATGCTTCGGCAGGGATGCGGTCCTCCACGACCACGATGAAAGCTTTGCCCTTGCCGTACATAGCTAAGATGCTCGATTGACCCGCGTTCGGCATGCAGGCAACCCTCAGCAAATACGAATCTCTATTTACTGGTCCAAATCTGCTCCAACGTTGATTGCCAGACAGCATGGTCTAGCGGTTAAGACGCCGCCGCAAAGCCCTCAGCAAGATAAACCCCTCTCTGGCCTCAACGGCTACAAACAAGCTATAGTTGCGTTCTGGTTTCAAAACATCGCAACTGAAACCCACACCGGGTGTTTGCCTCTGGAACACGCCCACAAATCTGCATTACAACCTATTTGGAAGAACCATTGAACACATAACTCAAAGGGACCTACAGCGCCATCAATCCGAAAGGTCCCAACGATTACAACAGTCGTCAAGAACATACGTACACATCCTGTACGAGCCCTGCAGTCTCGCATAGGTCGGGGAGGGAAGACCCCAGCAAGGTTGGCAATGCCAGTAGTTCGGTGCTGAATACTCCAGTCGTGTCAACTTTCGACCCGGCACTGGTGTTCTCGATGGCGGAGATGGGAGCAATGCCGGGATCTTCCATCAAGGGTTCTAGCTTGTTCGTGCCCCAGCCAACCAAGCCGCCGAGGTCAGAGAGGCCTTCATCTTAGCGCAGCCAACTTTGCAACCATTACTGCTCTTCATGTCTTGTCCCCTTGCCCAGCAAGCAACATCTTGAATCTGGCGTCTCCTGTGTCCCCCATCGTTTCTTACTGCGACGCACAGGCGCATTCGGGCGATACGCACCGCCACTGTGACTTTGTCCTGACCCTACTCTTCAGGAAGCACCCTAAGGTGACAAGCCCCTGCTGTTCCTCATCGCCGCTTGAGTCACACTGAACCCCCCAGGGAGCACTCGTCCCGTCGAGCCAGACGCAAGCGGTGCCCTACCACACGTTCGATCATCAGCAGAACCACACAACAACAGACAACACAGCCTAATCCTAATCCATCGCGTTGCGTCCCGTCCCTCCAGCAACATGAGCACTCTTCCGACTATCAAGCCCAGCACGACGTATCTTGAATCCAGATCCGCACACAGTGCCGCCAGTGAGTAAGTGGTCGCAGCACCACAGCTGATTCGCCACGAGTATCTCAACTCCTCCACGACTCCGCCAAGGTCTAGTTAACGCCGCCAACCGTTCCGCCTTCTATCATCCCTTACTCACCCACCCACTTACCCACTCTTCGCGACGCCTCTCCCTAGCTCACTCACAACAAGCTTCCATAACCCTCTCTTGTTGGCATGTAACTTATCTACCTCATCCCAACCCATCCCATCTCATGCCATCTTAACCATCAGACCACTCTCACCCGTCGACCCGACTCAACCCAACCCAGCCCAGTAGGCCAAGATAGCCGTCCATTTCCACGAAACTCGGACTTACCACCTTGCCGTCCGCGCGTGAATGCGCCTGGCTGCGAACCGGAGGAATCTGCTTGACGCGTACGTCCTAAGCCCATGCGATTGTAAGATTGGTCGGCAGACGATGGTAAGCACGATAGATAGATAGATAGATAGAAGAGAAGCGTGTGGAACAAAGGATTGCCGGACTTGACTTGTCGCTTTAAGTATGAGCATAGCCATCTTGCTGCAGGGTGTTAGCCAATGCGCTGACGCCTAGCACAATCGCACAATTGGCACTTGATAAGTGGTCGAAAGGCTCGCTGAATTATAGAATGAAGGAAGCATGCTAGTACCTGTCCACGATGAATGATAGCATTAATCAATTAGAATATGCACTAAATCCGTCGCTTTCGTATCCTCGTAATATATCATCATCACGTACTTGAACTCATACATGACCGCTCCTGAACAGAGAGCATTCCTTGCGAGCGTTGTGTTCGCTACTTTTCCTGAGATGGATGAAGCCCAATTTTTGCACGTTTCTTCGCCAGGATCGGTATGTGGTCGCCGTACGTTCCGGCAGAGCTCGCCAATCTATACATCGCTCTTTTCCAATAACTCCCAATCAGCCCTCATTCCGGCTGTTGTCATGCAGGCAACCGCTCAATCGCGTTTAGCCCAAAGAAAGTTGATGGTAGGCGTTTCGTTAGTCAACGTTCCCTTTCTATTCATTTGACTCCCGTCTCACACCGGAATGTTTGGTCTTGCTCCGTGTACATCTGATTTTTCATCATGTCCTCCTGGACAACTTTCGCTTGAGCCAGCTTTGCCTCTTAGGCTCCTCCTCCACCCTTTTTGTCTGCGCATTCGAGTTAGTCCTCTGTAGAGACATTTTCATGGGCGCTACGCGATTTGTGCTTCCATTAACCTGCCTCTGCGGAGAGACTGGAGTTGGTTCCATTCCATAGTCGTCCATCGGCCCACTCGGTCGTCGGCCATAGCCATTGTTGTATCCGTTACCGTAACCATTTGGCATGGCCGAGGGCGGATATGGATTCCGCATAGGGCCTCCGTTTTGTCTGTATGGGCTGGGCGGATATTCTCCTTGGGGCTTGGGTGGACCCATTTGGTGCAGCTGATCGTATGAGCTGTTCTGCGAGCTCGGGTTCGTGCTCTTGGACATCTCGTCTGAACCACTCGTCATGGTCTCGTAGGAGGGCTGGTGGGAATGGGCGCTAGTGGGTGAATCACCTGGCTGCATATATGGCTGTGACGGATGTCGCATGTGTGGTGGTCGAGGTGGCCCCTGCTGTACTGGCCCACCTTCCTCGGGAAACGAATCTGGTCTCATATAACCGTACGAGCTGTGTCTGTAGTATCCGCTACCGCCTGAAACAGATCTTGGACCAGGCCGGCCACTTTGCGAATACATGCCGTTGGGCGGACCGTAGTTGCTACCGCGTTGAGCCGGACCGTTTTCCCAGCCAGAAAACGAAGCTGGACGGTGTCAGCGGAGGCGGATGGAGAAGGATGTTTGACTTACGAGGTCGCTGGTATGACGATCTTCTGCTACTGGTGCCCTCAGCTGCCGCATTGAATGCTCGGATAGTGTCGAGTGGCCTCTCCATTCGTGGTCGAGTGGGGTTGCATCTGTCGGGATCAGCTGAAAAAAGTTAGTCACTGTATCAGGCAGCATCTCACGAGTAAAACGTACTGATCAAATTGCCTTCCCAATCTTTGTACTGTCCAACGCGGATATCCTCGAGGTTGGAGTGCTCCAGAGCCACTTGGCCTAGGCTCGTCAGTAAGAGTCCCGACAACATGATGGATCTGGTATACCTGGCTGTGCCTCGTGCAGAGGATTTGTGGGATCTGATTTTGTTTCAAGCCTCCTCTTGTCCCTAGCACTCTCCGTGAGCTCGAGCTTGTCACCCCAAGACCGAGAACTTTTGTGAGAGTATGTTGAGACATGGCTGTTTGCTGTGACTGCTCGGGGCCTCTCTGGGCGAGCTTGCGGCGACGTTGAAGGTGATAGTGTAGCCATTTTCAGAGGTGGTTGCAGTTAATCCAATACTGGCAGCGAACAGCAGGCACAATAAAGTGCTTTGCAGCAGGCGCAGCGATGCTGGTGATGTTGAAAGAGCGTACAGTCGTTCAGTCACGGCAATGATCGCAACGTGCTAGCGAACGGTTTGCTGTCGTATGCAAGGGAGTGGCAGGTACTCTTTGCTGTCGTGGTGGCAGGTAGGACCAATTGGGTGGCTCGGGATGTAGCTACTAAGACGACCAGGGTGTGGCGACGATAATTCGTTGACAAAGAATCAATATTTCGAGACCCGAGCAAGATCAAAAAGTGAAGTCAAGCGACGGTCTAGAAACTGTATGGCTATACGGAATGGTAGGCAAAATGCGGCAGAAGCAGTGGTGGAATTATGGATGGAAGAGATATGATCGGTATCTCCACCGTCGACGGCGATGGAGACTTACGTTGAGGCGTGGTGCGTGGTGAGACAATAGGCTTTTGCTGCCTCAGACACCGAACGACTGCGCCTTCCAAGCCTACGTCGAGCTACGGATAGACTACGAACCTTTTCTTCCGCGCGCGACAAGCCGAACATGAACCGTGTCAATGATCGTGATGCGGCGCAGACATCTATTGCACAAGCCCATGAAGGAGCCAGAGGATCTCCGCCGTCGAGGTTGCTTGCGTCTGTCTCGAAAGATAATCCTTGCGCGCTCAACAGAACGCGATTGGTCTAGGCCACAAGCAGTAAGGGCGTTGAGGTACCTGCGGAAGAAGTCCCAAACCTGACCATTAGGCTTCTTCGGCTGGTCCGGCCGTGCCAGCACCTTGAAGCAGAAAAAGTCGGAAACCTTGTTGGGAGGCAGGCCGTTACTACTACGGAGCCTGAACATGCTTTTCATGACCACGAATCCTTCACATTCTCCAGTAAGATGTGCTCTTGGTGACAATGTCGCAGAAACTCTGGTTCGGACGCGCACACTGACCCATCTCTGACCAGGAGTGCTTCCCAGCCGCTGAACTTGCCAGCTGGAGGAAGCTAGGGTGGATTGACCTGTCAAAGTCTATGCCGGCTACAAAAGAGATACGTTCGATACAGGTATTGCTCGAGCACGAGCATTTATGTAGATTGTGCTTCAACCACATGTTAGAGCTCGACTCGCATGCATAGGTGCCGTGCCCGGAACCATCGGTGCTTAGCATCTTAGCAAGCTGCAAGTCTTGTCTGCTTCCTCGTTTGTGACGGGGACAGCTGCGAATTGCGACAGCGGTAAACCTCCGGCAATCCACAGTGATGCTTTCCTTCGCCGGTCGCTTATCCTCCACGGATCCACAAATATCCACAGATAGAACGTATCGTCCTGTGAGAACATCTCATGCTGTGCAAGGGTACACTTCGTGTCATCATCACTCGAGAGGCGTCTTCTTGCTCGTCAAGGCAGCAACCCCAAGTGCTTGAGAGGTGCAGCTGGGATCCAATTCGCTGCGTGGCATGATTATTGCCAGTATTCAAGCGTGCAGAATTCTGCCATGGTCCTAGCTAGCCGAGAGTCTTGACTTGCAGTAGTGAGTGCACCTTAGCTATGGAAAGTTGAAGGAAATGCTGGCCGTGGCTCACAAGCACAGATCTTAGCGACATTTGAAGGTGTGGCTGACCGTTGCGGACCAAGGCGGAAACTGCCACAGTTGTCTCGGACGTGAAGCCCACGGAACTAGATCGCCGAACAGTCAAATGAAGCGTGGGGTAGGAACGATGGAGGTCCCATCCGTACCGCCTGTCATCCTACTTGGTATATGCTAGGTCAACCTGACTTCCTACGATAACGTGGACGATATCGCAGCAACAATGCTGGCAATGCCGAAGGTCGCTATTGTTGGAGGTCGCTGCTGCTGAAAGGCAAGCGATTTTTGCAAGTCGCTGGCTTAGATTCGAAGTTCGATATCACAGCTGGCTACCGCTGACTATGCGTACCGAGTTGACTCACGATGGTTCAGCCATTGCCCTTGTACTTTCGGGAAGAGGGAGCTGTTGAAGCACATGTGGCCATCTTCAATAAGAGCCATCGTCCCCTGATCTCGAATTCATCTTTATCAGAATATTCGCTCTTCCCCGTCGTTAATCGCCCGTTCAATTGCCCCTCCATATACCTCGAAGACTAGGTCGCTCGTGTTGGTGATGAAGGCTCAATACGCGCGGCAAGCATGCTTGTTCAGAACCGGCTATGTGTGGGGCGCGCTCGGGGAGGCCTTGGGCTGCTGCCGTCGTGTCCACTGGACGGCGAGCTTTCAGGAGGCTGTCCGTCATACCTGTATTCACTGCGGCGCTGACTTGCAGTCCTATGTGTGGTAGCATCTAAGTCCTGTCATATTTCAGGTTGTGCGCTCACGATATGGAAGGCCGTCTCTTCACGAATTCGTCCAGATCATGCCTGGTTGCAACACCCAGGACGAATTTCCTCCCATAGTCGGTAACGACGGCGAAGTCCTGCTTCGAGCCAGTCGCGTAATCCCCAATATTCTCGAAAAAGCCTTCGAGCTCCCACAGCTCCGTCTCCATGGATATAACCTTGTACTGCCTCCCCTCGCTTCTCTTAAACTTTACCATGGCTTTCTTGACAGGATCCGAAGGTGCGAGCTGCTTCGACTCGAACAGTGATTTTAGCTTTGATACCGTTAGGTAGCCTAGCAGTGATCGAGTCTCATTTGATAGAACTGTGAGATGTGAATAGTCATGCGACGAGGCAGAGAGCATTGCATCTGATAGGGAGGTGTCGGGAGATGTCGACAACGCTGGAGGGAGGTCAAGGTCCTCGACCGTGGCGCCGCGATATTTGCGTGCCCACGAGTCGAGCAGTGCTGTTGTTTCCTCTTCTTGCGGTGCGATGCCGTTAGCCCCGTCCTGTGCCATTCTTCACTTCTCGACGCACAAACTCTAGCGCCCGGAGTCAAACACAACGGCGGTATGCTGGAGAGGTCAAGATGAGGTGTTGACGGCGTGCAATACTCGGCGAGACCGTCTGCGTCTCGTAGTGGATGTGGGTCAGTACTATATTTTGTACGGGTTCGCAAGCCTGGTCTATCACAAAATTGGGACAAGTCAACAATGGACGGGAATGCACGCCTGGAGTTAGTGCATATTTCCGCTAACGTGGGTCGGCAGCTCTTGCTTGTCGACTCTGACGTAGGGCTTGTAGCTTCCCTCGGACGGCCATTTGTGGAGGAGGAAGCTCGACTTCACGAAAGTACACTGGCTCGTAGAGTCAGATTATTCTTGTTTATCATTACACTCTGCACAGTCAGGCCTCACTACGAGCGTAGCAGGTCTACAAGCTTCGCATCTCTTTGCTATCATTCGCGACTCAGCGAGCGAAACAGCTCTGTATCGAGTACACCGCTAACAGTTCACCGGCACCGGCGCACAAGATGGTCGGACTCTTCCCATCTCAGGCTGCCGTCAGGGGTTCTCTCCTACCAACCTCACCTTTCTACAAGCCAGAGCCGGCTCCAGCACCACATCCACAGAAAAGACCAATCTTCTCTGCATGGAGTGCTGCTGATACCGTCAAAGACAAGGCCCAACAGCTAGGCTCCGAAGCTCAGGCCGAGTATGAGAAAGCAAGTTCTAAAGCACAAGCAAAGGCTGGCAAGATCGAGCTGTACTCTGGCAAGTACTACGCTGCGTGTGTAGTGGGAGGTATCCTGGCATGCGTAAGTGACCATGCATCAGCAGAGAAGTCGTAGCTGATGGACAATAGGGTACCACTCACACAGCCGTTACTCCTCTCGATCTCGTCAAATGCCGAAGACAAGTCAACTCGGATCTATACAAAAGCAATGTTCAGGCGTGGGGCAAGATCTACAGAGGTGAAGGTCTCCGAGGCGTCTTCACTGGTTGGGGCCCTACCTTTGTAGGTTATTCAGTGCAGGGTGCCGGCAAATATGGCTTCTACGAATACTTCAAGCATAAGTATGCCACACTGGTCGGTGAGGAGAACGCTGCCAAATACAAGACTGCTCTGTTTCTGGGCGCCTCTGCTTCGGCTGAGTTAATCGCCGACATTGGTCTCTGCCCGTTCGAAGCTGTCAAGGTTCGAATGCAAACTAGTATCCCACCAGCTTTCTCCGGAACCATGCAGGGTATCAGCTACATTACTGCTAGGGAGGGAACGGCCGGGTGAGTTGTAAAACAACGTCTTCGGTCTGCTCAGCTGCTAACTGGACGCAGTCTCTACAAGGGTCTGTACCCGCTTTGGGGCCGACAAATTCCCTACACTATGATGAAATTCGCATCCTTCGAAAACATCGTTATGGCTATCTACAGCTACCTTCCAGGCCAGAAGGAGGACTACGGAAAGGGAGCTCAGACTGCTGTTGCCTTCACCGGTGGTTACCTTGCTGGTATTCTCTGCGCTATTGTCTCTCATCCTGCCGACGTCATGGTCAGCAAGCTCAACGCTGATCGTCAACCCGGCGAAAGCTTTGGTGGCGCGATGAGCAGAATCTACAGCAAAATCGGGTTTGGTGGCCTCTGGAACGGTCTCCCTGTCAGAATTGTAAGTCAATCACTCTAGGCCTCGGATCATACGTGCATTGCTAACTGTACTCGCAGGTCATGATTGGTACGCTCACTGGTCTCCAATGGATGATTTACGACTCGTTCAAGATCTTCATGGGTCTGCCAACGACGGGAGGTGGTGGCGGTCAAACAGAAAAGCAGACAGCTGGTGCAACCAAGGCTTAGATGAGTGTCACGAATTAGGTCCGCAGGGCGTTCAAGATTCAAGTGTCACTGTAGTATCCCTAACCAAGCAATGTATTACCCTGTCCCTCCCTCAATACTCATCCGTATCGCACTTCGTATGGTTGATTCGAGCAGACATCCTCAGCCTCTTCTCTTCGTCCTCCCCACTATCTGCGATGCGTCTACAGGCAGTCTAATAAGATCGTCTAAGCATGGGAGCAGCACTGTCAAACACCAATCGCTTCAGAGATAAGCTGAAGTCTTGGCACCGGCTGAGATATGACGTTCCTTATCAGCAACGAATCGAACTTCACCCTCTCCACGCTGAACACTCGACTAAGCCTTGAAGAAGGCGCCCGTCAGCTTCTACTACTTCTGCCAAGTTCAGAACCTTCATGTTTACATGCTTGCCTTACATGAGATATGAAGTTGTCCTGGGCGCCGAACATGATATCATGCGCCACGTCTTCTGCTGTACTCCCTGTCCTACTTGATCCATTAATCTCTCCTACAGCGCATAGAAAGTCTTTCCCGCTGGAGGTCTAGACCTAGAGTAAATGAGTAACCCTTAAGATTGCTTCCGGACCACAGGTACACCCAAACGATAGCAGCAACTCCCCACAATCAAAAACATGTCTGAACTGGTCTCTCACGGCCGCGGCGGTGGGCTCGCACGCCTAGACTCAACAAGTTCACCTTAGCTAATGTGACCTGCAGGCGCCGCCAACATCAGACCAGACGAGACGCCCTATGCTGATGGTGAGATAACTCGCCAAGGTCCGGTTGGCGACCAAGGGGATGGTCCATACTCGGCCGGACGAGGAGGCGCAGGCAACATAGGCAAGGAAGCCACACCCGATCGGCAGGTTGGCGACGAGGCCGTTGTGCCTGAGACAGCAACTCGAGAGCACAAGCCAGACAATTACCACTTCGGACGTGGTGGTGCTGGCAATGAGTGGCATGAGAAGCCCAAGAAGAAGACAGTCTCACAGGCTGGATTTGACAAGCCGGTCCCTGATGAGTCCCTGAAGGACAAAATCAAGGATGTATTCCAAAAGAACTAGCTGTGTTGATATAATGAAGCGGACAGAACGAGCAAATGGCGAAGAGAGCATGATATAGAGATACCCCGGCTAATCATCAGTTGTGAAGAGCACTGGCAGAGCAGGGGGCTAATGCCGGTTCAGCTTTCAGGGTCGACATGCTTCCATTCCACCAAACCTCTTGTCTTGAGAGAATAGAGCTCATTGAAAGGCCATATCACATTTCACTCGTCTGCTTGTCTACTCGGCGGCCAGCCTGGGCTTACGTACCAGTTCTTTACAAGGACGCTAATTCAGAAACGCGCCCAGAGTATTTTCGAGTCCCTCCCAATCAGAGGACGCGACTTCTGTCACATCGTCACTGCCACGCTCACACCTTCCACGCTTCACTCTGCCTTGTTCCTGGCTGCGCGAGACATAATCGCGCCGTTCCTTCCCCTATGATTTTTTATATTGACGCGCTCAGCATTAAAATATCCCGTTTGAGAATCATCACAGACGTAGGTGTAGGCTACTAGATCGCTACAATCGTCACGTTGGAGGCACGAATTAAGTCATTCTGCTCTGGGCTTTCAAGCAGCTTGGTCATACGCGCATAGACGCAAGAGCAACTCGCTCCCAAACACTGTCCTCCAGCTCAATCTTTATTACAACATGGCACCACATAAGCGCAAAGCCAGCGAGCTCGACGATGCTGCATCAAAACAAACGGGAGGAAAGAAGCGCGCCAAACCGGGTAGAGCCAAGAAGCAGCAGCAGCCGGAAGATGAGGAGGACAAGTCTGAGCCGTTCAAAGCCTACTCTGCGTCAGATCCTCGAGCGCAGGAGGGTGCCTATCGCAACACCATACGGCTCATGGACGGCTTCGATGCAAGCTTCGCAGTCAAGCCAGAGACATGGGGAGCCATTAAGCAATACACAAACGTCAAACGTATGATCCGCACTGCTTTTCTCGCGCTTCTCGACATACTAACGAGCTGTTACAGTACAAACTGAGACCTTTTCCAAAGGAAACATAATATACGTATGCAACAAGGACCCTCCACCTGCGCCCCCGGCTGCAGATTTACCTGACAGCGAGTACCTCGAATATGAACGGCAGAACTTTTGGGTGGGCAAAATCGTAGAAGCAAGAGCCACAGATGACCGGAATGTGTATTTGCTGGTGGCCTGGCTGTATTGGCCGCAAGAGATCCCACAGCAAGTATCTGGAGCACAGGCCGCGCGCCAGTATTATGGCCAGGGAGAACTGGTTATGAGCAACTACTTTGACGTGATTGACGCCATGACTATATCCAACAAGGCAGACATCCAGCATTATGACGAGTGGGACGATGCGAAGCTGGGAAGCCCGGCTTGGAGATATTGGCGGCAGAGCTTTGATGCACATGGATTTTCCAAGAACAAGAAAGCTAAAAACCTCTTGAGTGGGCTGAGGTCACTCTGCAAATGTGGGAAACCACACAATCCGGACAAGAAACTATGGCATTGTCCACACGCAGCGTGCCATAAATGGAATCACAACGAGTGCCTGATTGACGATATTGGAAGAAGAGCCTACAGCGATTTCAAGGCAGGAAAGATGGACGATTTCGCTAAGGAAAATAAGCTTGAAACGAAGGACCTGACGAATCAGCTGCTGTCACCTGTTAGGGCGGTAGGTCATCGCATTGTCGAGGCAGTCGAAGAGGTACTTGAAGAAGGCATTGAAGAGGTCCAGCACGAGACCACTATCGAGCTGCATTCGTCAGCGAATGGTGCAACAGGGCCTGAGAAAAGAAAGCAAGGAAGGCCTAAGAAGGACGAGACAGGATGGCAGGGCAAGTTCGACATATCCATCGTGTCAGAAGAGAACAAGCAGCTATTCGCACGTGTAGAAGAAAAGTCTGGAAATAAGAGATGGGAAGTCAGGGTGAACTGTCTGTGCTGCCGCAGGGTCATGGACTAGGGCTGTGAAGGTGTATGATTCTGGCCTTCTGCGCGATGAGTTTACCTGGTAAATGCATGTAAGAGGAGAATGTATCGACACAGCGACATATAGAGAACCTTGTCACAGGCCGACTGGTGTCCCAGAAGGGCACCAATATGAGGGAAGCAGACGGCAAACAGGGCACTGCACCTCAAAGAGCCTTGAGGTAAGTGAAGATCATAACTTGCAGTGCATGCTCCACGAGGAGAAGAGTGGTTTGGGCAATTCTTATTATACAGCATTGGAGTGGCGACGGCTTTCACCTATTACAGATTTAAGCAGGCAAGCATGTATTATGTTACATATCTATGGTCTGATGCAGCTGAATTTGGTCATTGGAAGCAAGGCGTGGTCCTGAATGCTACTATTTCACTATTTCTTGCCAGTAGTCCCACCATAGCGCCCTCGAGCCAGCTTACTTGAGCTGTTGTTGGTGACGGGTGGTGCTAGACGCATGTTGAGCACAGTGACCACGGCTCTCGAGCCCCAATGCCTGTCGCGAGACAGTTATATAGTGAGTCGAGTCGAGACCTCAGGGATTCGCGATACTAGTTAGTACTCATACCGTACCCGAGCTTGTACGATTAGCTAACCTCGTGGTGAATGGCATCGTGGGTAGCTGATTGCATGACTAGAGCTTGTGTATATATATGTCTTCGTCTTCCTCGAGCTGGGGCAGCGCAACCTCGTCTGATTGAAACAGAGGACGTTGTGTATTTTACGACCTACTCCGCGAGTGCACTGTGTGCAGTGAACAACAGTGTGACTTTATCCTAAGTACTAGTCAACGCTTAGCAGGGTGTCAACACAGTTTTGATACTCACAGCTACCACTTGGGCCAGGGATCCCAATGAGGGTGTCTCGAGAGTGGTGATCGCTGCTTGAGCAGCGAAGTCATGAGAGGTTGCTTGGGTAGAATCGACAACGGAAGAATGCGCTGTCGAGGGAGGACAACGAACGCTTCTTTCACGTGTCTGCTGGTCTGGCTTAAGCTTGTATCTTGGTAGTAAGAGGGCCTCTCTGTTATTAGGACACCGCGACAGTCTTATCAGTATACCATCTACCTCAGCAAGCACATGATGACACGACAATGGTGTTGACGGCAGTCCTCCGGTTAAAGGATCCTCCCGGCTGGGAAGTCTCGTGCCAGTAGAGGATCATTTGACTCGGACACAAGCACATCGCTCCGTAGTGATCTGTGCTCCTCACAGCAATCACTGCGCATTGTCGCAAGTCGTTCGGGAATACGCAGCTCCTTCTCGTCTCGGTCTTCGAGGTGAACCAGGGCAATGTCCTCGTCTAAGAAATGGTGCTGCAAAAGCAAAAGGCAGGTTGCTAGGTTCAAACATACTCCTGATGCTGAGCGGACTGGATTTTCCTGGTCGCACATGCCTTCCAAGAAAACGCCGTGATATATCAGCATTCGAGAATCAGGGTCATCCATACAAACGCTTGAGCTGGGTGCGAAGGACAAGTGACCGTGTATACCGGATGTGTCTAAACAACAGAGCTGGGTGAAAGTATCGGGCCGGAGGGAGGAACTAACGACCCACCCACAGTCAGGACATTTCATAGCGCAGTCGTCGGAGGATGCCTCATGTTTTGTCCCTTGTTCAGGCCACTGGTGCGTGGGCCAGTCGAAGAATTCTCCGGTGGTAGTGAAGAGAGCAAGAAGCTTGCGGTACGGTTGCTTTGTGCATGCGCGAAGCCTGAGCTCGTCGGAGAAGCATACTAACAGTAGATCGAGCGACTGGGCCAACCTGTACACTCTCTGAAACAACTTTGGGATATTTATGTGGTTGCGAAAGAAGAACATGGTCCGAAGGAACAGTCCATAGCTATCTTCGTTATAGTCTACATCAAATTGGTCTCCGCCGGTTACCAATGATAGTTGACTGTAGATGCGGTCTCTGAGGTCGACGCAGCCAAGGTTGCTTGCGTCGTCGAACACAGACCACGGAGCAGCCCAATGCACCTGGGCCCTTTGCGTTTCCATCCTCGTCGATTCTGCACGAGTAAAGGCAGTGAGATCAAACCACGTAAGGCGTCTCTTTCGCCTGATTCTCTTGAATGCGGTAAAGTAGACATTCCACAGTACGTCGAACCCGATTGCTCTTGAACCAGATAGAAGCATGACGCTTCGTGCTAGGATGAATTCTTGCTGTACCCATGCGCGGGACCAATACCCTAGACTCCGAAATTCTTCTAATGATTCATACCAGTCCGAAATAGTCTGAGTGTTAGCATCCCGTCGACAAACATCGATCAATATCTCGGGACGGCCGTGGAGCGCATCGGCGGAAGAAATCATCCCAGAGTATTCGATGGCGATATCGAAGGCTTGGTCAAAGGCCTCCAAACCAAGGCCAAGCCAAGCAAGTACTTGTAGTGCCTGTCGATAGATTATCCACATGTGCTTGACCTGGTGGTTCCTCTCTGAGCTCTCTGCTTGATTGATGCACAACGCATCGACCCAAATCCTGAGTCGTGGATAGTTAACCCGAGCATGGTTCAAGAAGGCCCAGAGGTTTTGTCCGACCTCATGTTCAATCCCGTTGACTTCGATCGTCTTTTGGACTACTTGGTCGCCCCATACGTACGACAAGGCTTTGTATTGACGTGACTCGGCTTGTTCACCTTTAATACGAATGAAGAAGTTCTTCAGGGAGCACTGAATATGTCCTCGCTGCGACAGGTCAGGAAGGACAGTGACAAGCCTCGTGGCAATGGTGTTACGGGTGCTGATACCGAGTGGCTTGTATATACTTGTGGCGTTGGCCCGGCTAGAGAGGCGTTTGCTTCGGCGGAGTTTGGTTGGCGGCATATCTCAACAACGCATAGATTCCTGTTGACTGTCAATGTAGAGATCAGTGCACTTCCTGCTTTGGTAGAGCAGTTGACAGAGACAGGTATAACCTGGACACAGCATGAGATAGAATACTTATTAGGCAGCAGCGGATGCCACTCGTTTGTGTCCTTGGATGGGTACAGGCAAATCCCGTTACTAGTCTGTAAGGCAAGCATGGCGTATACACAGCTAACTAAATCAGCAGTTATAGATTTATGTCCAATGGGGGTGCTTGCTTCCGATGAAGTGCTGAGACCAAAGCCCTAGTACAACCGGTTATCCTTCGATTGGCGTAGCCAGCATGGGCATGACTGGGGCAGTCGGGTTTCAATGGATTGGCACTTTTGTTCGGATTAGCAGGCTGTGCTCTACCGGTGTGGAGCGCCTACCTTGGTCGGCCCGCTGCGCTTGAACGAGTGCCTCGCGTCAGGTGCTACGGCGGAAAATACGGCCGAAAAGTGCTGGAAGCAGCCAGTGAGACTAAGCAGTACCAACGTCAAGTCTTGGCGTGTGCTTACCGTTAAACCTCTTCCTCTTTGTTCCCTCAAGTGCATCTTTCCTTCTCGTCCTCAAGACGAGTCGTAACAGTGTATTTTTATTTTTGGGCTATATGCTCGAAGCGAGGTGTGGTGCAGACATTGTGGGACATGGGGCCAATTGAAAGGTGATGATATGTCTCTTGTGTCTCGAAAGAGAGATAGTACGCAGACCGACAAGCTTCATGCTTTGAAGTCGAGGCTGACATATTACAAACCACAAGAACATCTGATTTTCGAACGGCTGCGACGCAGTAGCATTTTATTTCTGTCGGTTAGAGATAGGTTTTCTCGATGAAACAGTGATCATTGTGCCGCTTGCTTTGTTATGCAGTTCCGCACACCCTCAGGAGCCAGGAGACGTAGATCAAAGCTATTCACATATCACAACGCATGCAATACTGGGTATTCCATGAGCCCCGTCCTACGCTGGTGTCCTCATCAACGAACCTATGGCAGACGGTAAAGTAGTCGGTCCGTCCATCAATGGCACCATACTTAATGGCGTTGCGCATTCACCTAGTTACACAAATGCGACGCTCGAGGTGCCGATCATTGATGTATTCGGGTCACCAGTGATAACGAGAGCTTCTATATTTATGAAGCGGGGATAGGAAGTATTAAGGCGCAGATCACCAGGATTGTAGGTGTTACAGATTCCTAGATGGGACGACTGACTGACGAACTTGACAGGAACCCAATGTTGGTGGAACGAAGTACCAGCCGTTGGTTGATGGTTCCATCCTAGCGAATGTGAACGGCCCAAAAGTGGGCGAGCTGCTGACTGGTCCGCCGCCCCGCGCTAGTCATGAGAGATCAAGGCTGATTCAATGCTAGTCCTGAGTCTATGGTTCTAACGACTATTTACCTTTGCTACTCTCAGCTTGAGGCCATTGCCATAAGACAGCTCCATATGGCGACAGCAGCAGTGGCCTCGCCCGTTGCCGTGAACTTAGACGACACTAGAACCCTACCCCATACATTCAGAGCGAACACCGGTTCTCTACCACAAGCAAAGCTAGGATGGCTGCAGCCAACATCTGTGGACACACCAGTCGACACTATTCGCTACCAATTAGAGCGAGATGGCTATGTGTTCATCAAAGGTCTTATACCTCGCGAGGATGTGCTTGCAATGCGTGAGCACTACTTCTCTCAGTATGCAGGCACTGGACTGCTCAAGCCGGATACGCCATTCGTGGACGGCATCTATAACCCTGCCGAAAATGCTGCTTTCCATCGTGGCATAGGCGGCGGTGATCCAGCTGGCGAGGATCTTGACCGGCTCATCGCAGCACACAAGACACCTTTGTATCAGCGGTTCGTGTCGCATCCTAGCTTGCGCAAGATGGTCCGCGACTTGATGCAGTGGGACGAAGAAGTCATGCTTCAGCGTTCCATGTTGCGCCACAACGTCCCAGGCGGTCAAGCGACAGGTGTACATTACGACAAGCTTTTTCTGCGTGGCGGTGAAGGGTTTTTCCTTACTGGATGGGTGCCCATTGGTGATATTACCCCTTGTGGTGGAGGACTCTTCTACCTCCGAGAACAGTGTTGAGCTCGGTCAGGCCATCGAGGACGACTTCGATCGACGGGCGCTCGCCTCTGGCTTCCCCTTGGATGAGAAGGTGTCAGCATTCAATGCGCATATGACGAGTATAGGTATCCTTTCCGACCATCCCACAGCATTCGAACAAGACCACAGTCATATTGCGCAAGGAGTCGGAATGAGTGGTCGTGAATACAAGTGGCTGATATCTGAATACGAAGCAGGTGACGTGGTGTTTCATCTTCCATGTAGTGTACATTCGAGCTGTATGAACGAGGACCCACAGGGCAGAATACGCTTGAGTACAGAACTAAGGTTCTACGACAAGAAAGATTATGATGAGGGACGTGCGGATGAGAGGTGGATGAAATACTGGACACCAGGAGATGGTCTCTGACCGTACCAGTCTGCAGATCCTGATCCTTCTTCGTCTCCCAACCTACACCATGATGGCTGTTAAATGTGTATAAAAGACCAGTGGACCTTCTTGTAGCCGTTTCTAACGCTTTGATATCAACGTTCCCACGACCATCATGAATTGTAGTTCGTCAAAAGAGATATAGAAAGAATTGTGACCCACTCTGACCAAGGCACTAGCGTACTTGCGCGTGCCGCCAAAGCAATGTATTCAGCAGCCATGCACGACTGGTCATGTTAGCCCTGCAAGAACTTCATATGATAGTTTGAAGGTTGTCGCTACCTTCTTGCCTTCTTGACAAGATGGTGGGCTTCGTGAAAGCGACTACCCTTTCAAATGTTACTCCAAACTGGCGTCGCAGGATAATTCTGATGCCATCACATCACGTCATCCTGAACTCGAGCCTCGAACCTCTGGCGGCAGTCTCCATCATGGGTAGAGCTTGCAAAGTACGGCAGATAAACAACCTCCTACATTTCCCTCATCCAACTTCTTACACGCCACAAATTTGGCATCATGGCACCAACTAACAAGGCACAAGATCTTTTCAACGTCAACGGCCTCGTCGCGGTTGTCACAGGAGGCGGTAGCGGCCTAGGTCTCTATGCAGCTCGAGCACTTGATGCCAACGGCGCCAAAGCAGTCTACATCGTCGGTCGGCGTGAGCAAACGCTGCAAGACGCTGCCAAAACGGCGGTCAACGGCACTATCAAACCTATCGTAGGCGACGTTACTGACAAAGATTCGCTCCAGAAAATCGCCGAGCAAGTGCGCAATGAACAAGGCTTCATTAACTTGCTTTTTGCCAACGCAGGCATAGGAGGCCCTAAACATGCCTCTGCAATGTCTGAAAACCCGACAATCAAGGAGTTTCAGGAGACCGTGTTCAAGCCTGACATGGACGAGTTCACGAAGACACTGCACGTCAACACCACGGCTGTATTCTACACAGCCGTAGCGTTTCTCGACCTGTTGGACGCCGGCAACAAGAAACAAAACGTGGCACAAGACTCGCAAATTCTGGTTACGTCGTCAGTCGCGGGCTTTAGCCGGTATCTAGCGTCCAGCTTCGCGTACTCCGCATCCAAGGCTGCCGTGAACCACATAGTGAAGATGCTCAGCACGTACTTCGCGCAGCACAACTTCAAGATCCGCGCCAACGTGGTCGCACCAGGGCTGTACCCTTCGGAGCTAACCGAAGGAAAAACGAGCAAGATGGATGAATTCACTCCCGAGGGTCATGAAGGTGCTTTTGCTGGCGCGCGTAAGATGGAGCTGAAAGAAAGTCCGGCAGAGCGTACGGGAAGCGAAGAGGACTTTGCAGGCTTGGTTCTGTTCTTGGCCAGTCGGGCAGGTGCGTACATCAATGGTGAGGCGATGTTGACCGATGGTGGAAGGCTCAGCCAGCTTCCTGCGACGTACTAGGGAGCAGTAGGCCTTGATTTATGAAGACCAGTACGAGCAGCACACTTCATCCATTGGTAGACCGGCCCGAGGACCAGAGTTGAGAACAAACTTTCAGGAACCGTGGCTGCTCCTCAGAGATTCCACATTCTAGCGGACGTGCATAACTAAGGCGGATCAATTGCGGTAGCCATTCTTGACTGTTCGTCCAACCCAGAACATCTTTGAAACGTCTGCAATAGCGAAGTCCTGACATACATGCATCTGTGCCAGCAGCGCTTGCAGGTGAGTCTTGTGGTCAAGCAAACAAGTCATACTTCTTCGGTGCACTCATCACTGTCCCTGCCAAGGGATCGAATTATTATACACACGCTGAGGTGGAGCCATCCTTTCTGTTCAGTGAAGAAATACCAGTCTCGGCCTTCGACGCCCGAAGAAAAGCGGTCTATCAGAATCACTATCAGAAGAACAAGGACAGCCACAGAAGCGATCAACAGGTCGGAAACGACTCACGAGCGCTTGAACAACTGTTCTAGTTCCGACTTTCTACAAACTCAGTCAATGCTCAGTCGCTTAACTCCACTTCCTGAACTGACAGTTCCCCTTTTACCAAACACCAGAATCAACACTATGACCCCTTATGCATCCTTCTCAGTTGTCTCCCCCCCTTTCTCAATCCTCTGCATCCTCGCCCTTCCACTTCTCCAAACTACCTAACAGACAAGTATGGTCGGAACAAATGGCTTGCCACCCTGGTCTGCTTCGCTTTTGTGGTATCTGTCTCATGTACCTCCACTCCATCTCCTAGGCGGCCACCCCGGAACCGTATTCGGCCAACCCCCATAATTTGGATACGGATACCGAGGCGGATGAGCCTGCTGCCAAGCATATCCATTCCAAAAATTCTGGATAGGGATTGGTCGACTTGGGGGCGGGTTGTGATAGTTCTGCCAGGCCGCCCCATTCTGTGGGTTGGGGATGTTAATTGGTCGGGAGCCGTTGTTATTTGCCATGATTGCGCAGCTGTCTCTTTTACTTTGTTAGAGGAGCTAACTTGAAGTGAGATCACGTCGATGATGGAGGACAGCCTGAGGGTGGTGGTAGGCAGGAGCAGTATTTATGGCAGCGGCGTACGAACAGCTCCTGATGGAGAGATGGACGTTTGATTGCCTAGCAACGAACGCTGGCGTTCAGCAGCGAACTGAGAGCCAAGGTGAGCGAAAGCCATGTCTCGTTTCAGTCTATGATTTGTGCTAGCAGGGGGTTCAGCGGCGTTGGCAAGACACAACTTCCTCACTATACCGATTACACTCAACGCTGTATGGTGCCTAGCAATGAGCCACTGAACGTCGAGCTTCATAGGACCAAAGTGCGGACTGAGCCAACGACCGTCGAGCTCAACGACAGGGGCTTGAGGGGGTTACTGTATATGTGGCTTGGGTCTGCTTCGTAGCGGTCCATACAGATCTTGTGGAAGCTCGAGCGTCCTTGGCTCATCTCGTTTTGGTCCTTCAGAAGCTCGACGGTCATTGGGTCAACCACCATTTGGTTTTCAGAAGGCAATATATCATGCACGGCACGTTTCTTTGGAAGCTACCTACCTGCTTCCCCCAATAGCACAACGTGGGTGAATCGGGAAAGACTTTCCAATGGAAATCAGCCTCTTCTGAGAACAATCCCACGCTTGCCCAGATGCTACTGGAGTGCCTTTCTCCTCGCCGTTAGCCATCAAAAGTTGAGAACACGGTAATTGATTTTACTTCCGCTGAACTGCATACCGTACAGTACGTGTCCATTGTTTGCTGCCAGGAAACACGGGCATCAGGTCAACAGGAACGGTCTGTTCTCCAGTGGCAGTTGGAGAACTAGGTACCGTTCGGTATCTTCTCACCACGTTGCTGCCTCGCTAAGCTACCACACTACCACCATCGTCCACGAGGACCAGGAATGTGCCTGGTAACATAACATCGGCAGGACTCACATGCTGAGCACCATCTACCCGAGACCGATTCGTACCAATACCATGACGTGCCACGGTCCAGATGTGATAAGAACAAGCTCTGCTATTGAATTATGGTAGTATCCACTGAGCTGTCTCGAGGTCCTTGTCCAGCTGAGCTCCCTCTCAGTCCTCGGGGCTCACTTCCCTCCACTCATCCTCGTATCGCTCACTGGATTCTGTCACAGGCCTGTGCCTCAACCATGGACGCAACCCCGTTTCAATCCTCATCCTCATCCCCTTCCACTCCCAACCCTAATCCAGTCCTAAACCCGTACTGTGTACACCACGACGCCAGCCAGCATATACCGCGACCAACCCAACCAACCATATATCGACATATAGCAACAGCACCGCGAAGACACAGACCTCAACCACCCAACCAAGGAGTAAGGCAGACAACAGACACAGGCACACACACAGGCACGGACGCAGACAAACAAATAGCCGTCTGGTTTAAAAGCCCTACCGTACTGTACTGATCCTCTCCAACCCACCACACGACGCGAGGAGGAGAGGAGCGGCGCGGCGAACGTATACTTGCGACTAACCAACCAACTGACTAGCTGACTAACTGATTCACTAACCGGTTGGCATGAGAAGTAGTTCTTCCTGGTTAACGGATCTCTGGTTTGCGATACTCGATTAAAGTAGCCGTGTAGCCGTGCAGCCGTGCTTCAGGCGTCCGTGATAGACATACATTACAGCTGTGGGCCCGTGATGAACAAAGCCATTCTGCTTAGAATAGAGGTCGAAAGCTGGACAGGGAAAAATCGGATATTTGATCAGCGCTGGTAAAGTATGCAACTCAGATGGATACTCAACGCCTGCCTAGCAGGTTGCTATGTGAAGGAATAGAGAGCATCCAGAACCCACGCCACACCACGCTTACCATGCAATTCCCAGCTCCCAACACATCGAATCATATACACATGCCTCATCACTGTCGTCACAACTGCGTGCACAATAAACCTAGTCACGCCAGACGCCCATATCCCTGGCCCACGTATGAAAGCCTGTCTCATAACCCCACTGTTTGGTCACCCATAACGCCAAACCACCTATCACACCAAAGGAGCCAACAACTTGCAATGCCAACCACGTCTGCGCACGCATCAGGTCCTGCCACTTCAACAGACCGAGCGGGTCATGAACCTGGTAAGTCATACTTCCATCTCTGAAGAGCTTCTTCCTCTTACCCCGTGGACGACCTGCGACTTCCGCATCATGAAGTTCAGCAACAGGGACTAGTTGCCCGTCTTTGATCTCTTCACCCATTCTCTCTACTAACCACAAGGCCCGCTCGGAACGTGCGATGTTCTCGTATTTCTCGCGTTCTCGTTGCAGGCTGAGTTGAAGGTCGCTGGCCCATCTACTCAGCCTGATCTGCGCAAGGCGTTCTTCTTTGTGGGCGTGGTCTGCTACTTTGGCTAGAGCGAAACTATTTGACGTATTGAGTGAGAGCTCAGAATGCGAGTGTATTGGGACGAGCATGCCAGAGGCGGACAATGATGCTTGTAGAGGCGAATCAAGGGTGCTTAGGATAGGAGACTTGGTGCGTGCGGAGATTGGTGATTGAGTCCGTACACTCGTGTTATCGTTCAGTCGCGATCCTGAGTTATACCAGCTGATCAGTTTCTTTGCTGCTGTGTGACGGAGGTAGGCGACAACGTCAGGCTGGAACATCTGGTCAATGAGAAGGCCGAGTTCGGAAGGAAGGAGTGGTTGGATGTATTCAGAGGACATGAGGAGGGAGGCATCCATATTGTCGAAGTCTGGGCCGTTGACGCAGGAGATTGTATAGGGTGCACTCGCTTGAAGAGGGGGCGTATCCAGGGTGATCTGGGAGCTGAAAGTGATGGGTAAGCGGGGTATGCAGCAGATGTCAAGCGAAAGGGAGTCTCGGATTTCAGTGATGTGGTCGGGTGTGAGCAGGTCAGATTTTGCTATTAGTGGGACGATGTTGGCTATGGCGGAGAGCTGGTGGATGTGGTCGAGGTCTTGTTTGAATGTATCTGGAGTGGTCAGTGAGTGGCTCGCATATAGCTCATGGTACTCACCATGTGAAACAAGGTATAGCACAAGATCAACCTGTGTGCCACCCCTACCGCTCAGTAGTCCTGTCAGTTCTCCACTAGCTTGGTTGGCACAATTGATGGTTTTGGCTAGCTGCTGCTCGATATAGTGGGCGGCGAACATGGGCGACTTGGAATGAGATGTGTCGACGAAGCAGATGTTTCGTTCGAGCACGACATCGCCCGTGCTCTTCCGTCTCTTCAGGACACGGCTGTCTTCCATATCAGACCACCAAGTCGGGTAGGTCTTTGTGCTGGCGTAGGTCTCGCGAAAGGCATTGGCGGTGCTTCTACTTTGGGCTTTCGATCTCGGAGGCACACTGCTCGCTAGCAGGTCGACGTGCACAACGTCTTCGCATAGCTGGACAATCGACTTGATGAGCGACGTCTTACCGGTACCTGAGATGTGTTAACCATGCTTTTCCGGATCAAGGCTAATACATACCTCTTGAACCAACGACCATGATCTTGAACTTCCCCAACTGTTTGCCACGCTCGGTGAATGGTCTCCGACTAGGCATTCTGATCGAAGGCATGATGAGCTGTGGTGCACTGTCCTGCATGGAAGCGGATAACGATGCTGCTTGATCTGCTTGATCTTCATCCTCAGATTCTACAGCTTGACTACTATAGTCGTCGTCTGACTTGGGTAGTGACCTGGACGAGAAGGACTTGGGGCTGCCTGGTAACGAGGAGGCTTGTGATGTGGGAAGGGAGGGGTTCTGTGTTGTAGTTGAAGTAGGTGCCTGCTGCCGTGTTGCTTCATATCGTAGCTCTTCGATACTTCGGGGCCTTATGGTCGACCGTCTTCGGCTGCCATCTCGACGGGGTGTGGGAGTGAGGGACGTCCTTGTCTGCTGACTTGCTTCCTCTATTGTTTCTTTCAGTGTCCGTACTCGTGAAGAATCGTGCGGAGGGCTGGAGGTGGATGTGTTGGAGCCCCTTCGAGCAAGGTCTGACTCGGACGCTAGAAAGAAGGCGCTTGGTGCTGGTCCAGCTGCTGGTCCCGGTCCTGGTGCGGTGCCCAAGGAGAGGGCGATCGGCTGTTCAATCGATTGCTTACGAGGCCGCGCCGAAGCGTCAAGGGCAGCACTACTAGGACGCATCTCGAGACATGGACGGCGGGGATGAGGATAGAAGATAGACGAAAGTCTAGTGAGCAAGTGAATGCTTTGGTAGGCTGGTGGAGGAAGATCGGTTGCAGTTAGACCGCGTCTACGAGGCTTCTACGGTAGGGTTACTGTAGACGCTGCCAATCTGCGGGGGGACCAATGACGACTACCATACGATAAGCCGGAGATAAGGCATCTGCAACCACAGGACCCTAGTAAGCTACCTTGTTTCTGCCTGGCGGCCTCCCCTCTATGAGCCCCCTCGAGAAGTCCACTCAAGTTGAAGGCAGCAGGTAGTAAACATCACATTTTGTACATGAGCTCCTCGGCGCCAATCTACAAGACGCGTTTCGGTGCTTCTAAAGCATCATATAAACTCTTTCGCTGATTAACACAATCACCCCACTTGCAAGTCCTCATCTAGCTTCATTACAAATCTCATCGCCTGCTCCTGCTATCAAGTTGGTATCATCAAAGACACGACTCCACCATAGGCTATGCTAATAATTACCCATCTCGATGAATGACAAGCGAAGGAGAAAATACTTTTCCAAGGGCGCCATACTATCCTCGTCGCAAGAGTACAGCATCATCCGTCATCCGCTCCGAGGTCGAAATCACGGCATCGTCGATATAAACGTCCATGGCGAGGTTGGTGAAATAGTATGGTGAAAGGTTGAAGGCCTCCTGTCTCAAGCACAGAAAGCAGATATTGCCTTCTTTAGGCAGCTTGGCTCTGACCTCGGCCTCCTCGGGCTGGTCCGGCAGGCTTGTTGCCGCGTGGAGTTTGGAAGTTCCCTCGCCCAGCGCCATCTCGGGTGAAGCCAGCACCTTGGCTGCCGCTTCGCTGCTGTGGCCCTCCTCGGCCTCTTCCAGCGTTGGCTCCTCCACGGTTGAAGTTGCCACTGAAGCTGCCAGTGCCAGCTGCGCCCGGTCGTGGTCGTCGCTCCTCAACGTTGATCGTCTCCGTACCGACAGTGTGTGGGTTGTCGGCCACGGCAGCGGTGTATGAGGCAGGGTCATTGAACTCGACGAAGGCGCATTGCTTAGCATAGTCAGTATCGCTGAATTTAAGGACAATGTTAGTCGAGACGTACCTTTGGTCGAGAGACATCGTAGTATTTCAAGCTACCGTACTTTTCCAACACTTCTCTCAGTACTCGAGCGTCGATCTTGTCGTTGACGTTCTTGATGTAAGCGTGGACAATTCCTTCTTGTGCTTTAGGCTGCTGTTTTGTCTTCTTGCCAGCCTCTTGCCATCCATTGCTCTGTTGGGAGGTGGGGGTGCCAGGAGTATCGGCCACTGATTCGGTAGGAGTCGCTTTGCTAGGTTGTGTGGTCTGAACTGGTCGAGTCTTGGGTTGGGTAGGGGCGCCAGCAGGTGCTTGAACCTGAGCCTGAGTCTGGCTCTGGGTCTGGGTCTGAGGAAGGGCTGGAATGGCAGGTGCCTTGGTGCCAACCAGGCTTGCCCACGTCTTTCTGACAGGAGGTTCAGCAGCAGGGGCTTGAGCTGGCTGCGGTGATGTCTGAGCTTGAGCTGGAGCGGGACTTGGCTCGGCCTCGGCCTCGGCTGGTGCTTGCTCTGCCTCTTGCGAAACGGGCTCTGGTTCGGGTTCCTCGGCAGCAGGAGTGGCTTCTGGCTCAGCAGCTTCACTAGCATCGGCGACCGATTCGTGAGTGCCGTTGACATCCTCAGCTGGGCCGGTGTGGGCGGTTGGAGCACCTGAATCCTCAATGGCGGCTTCAGCTTCAGCTTCAGCCTCGAGCTTCTCGTCGACCTGGCCAGCTGTGCTCTCAGTATTCACGACCTCTTCAGCTGGAGCGACGCCGGGTGTTGGTACGGGCTCCTGCTCCACAGCTTCAGAAGCAGCTTCTTCTAGTACTGATTGTGTTGGCTGTACTGGTTCATCCTCGACGATATCCAGATCATCGTCGTTGAGGTATCGGAAGATATCGTTCAATACATAGTAACCGTTCGGTTGTGTAGCCAGGATGAAGGTCTGGACGAATTTATGGTGCGGTTGGTTCTTGTTGGACATCTCGCCAATGACTTGGACGACGATGTTCTCAAAGGAAGATTGACAGTCGACGTTCAAGACTCGCACCTTGCAATCGGAGATGTCGAGAGACTTTATCTTCTCACTGATTGCCTGTCTCACATTAGCGATGCCTCTTGAGTATGGTTCTGGCCAATTACCTTGGTTCCTACAGCTGGCAAGACCTTCTCGGCCTCGACGCCTGTGATAAGCTGCGACTTCTTATTGTAGAACAGGTGTATCTTGTCTGGTGTCTTTGATAATGTGGTGTAATATTGCTCGACAAAGTACCACCCTATCTCTTGTGGATCGGGCTTCTGGCTGGGTGCAGAATTGGAGCTCTGGGATGCTGATGCTTGGTGGGATGGAGTGGAAGCAGCTAGCTCGGCTGGCTGGCTGTATTGGCTGTAGTCCATCCCATTGACAGCGTCGGTAGCCATGGTCGATTGGGAGAGGTCGGTTTATGTACGGAAGGATGAGGAATGGCAACGAAGCAAGCAGACTGTCTTTGGAGACCTGATCTCAAGGCCTAAGAAGATATGATGAGAGCAGGTCGCGCAGTTGGTCGATGGTTGATGGTCGATGCCTTGGGCAAAAAGTTCGAGTTCGAGTCGAAGTCGAAGTCGAAGTTACAGTACAGGCGCAACTGTTTATGCGCAACGAAGAGCGGAGGAGCTGGGCGTGATCGCAGAAATTTTCGGTCAAGAGCAAGGAAAGTGGTGAAGGTACCTGAACTGCACAGTATCGATGAAGAAAGCTGTGAGTGTGTTTATGGTGCGGACCGGCGATGTGGAAAGTGGAAAGTGGATGGTCGATGGTCGATGGCCGACGGTCCTTGCCAGCGTTGTCATCGCATCGGCGCAAGAAAAATTGCCAAGCCAAGTTGGAGATGCCACTTCAAGCTGTTCTACCACAATTTCTACGGTCAATTGAAATGATTGACGAGCTACCCTATCTCCCGTTCGTTGTATTTTATGCGCCACTTTCGCTATCTCGTGCACATTGACTTGCGCCGAGAGTCAGCCCAAACGTCGCGCCTGCCTCAATATACAATGTAGCACGGCACGAGCATGCCGGAAATGCATCCCGAGGTTCGACGAAAAAGGAGTTCTGATGCTTGGCAATAGCCCTGCACCATCCCAGCTACCTTATTTCCGCCATTGTTCCTACACCATAGACCAGAAACAACATTGCGTACGAGACCCTCCGCCTGTCAGGTGTCTTCCATCTTCACATCCTGCTTCGGTATCGAGTTCAGGTTCTTCAGCAGATATGATCGCTTGAAGTAGGTATTTGGATGTACGATCGTGTCCAGCTCAGCAGGTCCCCATATGTTCTCATCCTTCACCTTCTTGATCTCAATCTTATGCGCCCACTCAAACACTCGATTGCACGCGATGTGGAACCTCATTTTCTCCACATCCTCCTTCACCCCTTTGAGCACATCTCGGTCGTTCACCCCAGTCGCTTGCAGCATGCTGGTCAGATTATCAATGTTGAAGTGTCGGTAAGGACAGCCATGCGCTTCTCCCGTCCCAGGTGGGTGCTCAGTCAGGATCTTCTGGCACGAATATGGCGAGTAACCTCGACCTCTTCGATTCGCGTCTCCTCCTACATCGCCATAAACGTGCCTGACATTATACCGGTACTCCTTGTTAAACGTGTCATCTGTGATGTTCTTAAATGCTTGTCTCCAGAAGACGAGGCAGTCTTCCAGGCTTAGACCGATGCCCTTCAGGAACAGCGTGTACTGTAGGCGACCGAAATGCTTGAGATGGTTGTTCTTCCGTAGCGTTGTATGCAGGTTTTTCATGCATAGCGGGAAGTGCTGTGAGAGGTTGTCAACATTGGCGGCGTTGATCGGTGCACCGGGTAAGGAGGACTCGGAGTCGTGGAAGCCAGCGTCTGGCATGGCGAAGTTCTTGGACAGATGGTCGAGGATGGGTGTCAGCCTGTCGTCTTCGTCCATTCGTGGCAATGCTCTTGAGCTCAATTCTAACGCCTTTTCCAGGTTCCGCGTAAATTCAGTCATGATCATGCTCGTTTGGTCTCGCATTGGCACGTATGCTTTGCCCTTCCGCAGGTAGACACCCCTATGCTCCACTAGCTCTGGCACTCGAGTCCAGTCCACCTTGAAAAAGCTCTCGTCATCTATCCGCCTGAGCCCTGGTGTTGATGCCAATAGATGTTCTGATAGCTCGAGCTTCTCGTCTTCTGCTACCACTTCCCAGTGGAGGTTGAGGCTATCAATGAAAGCCTTCTTCTCTCTTCCCTCGTCTTGCTGAAATCTCATCCTGAAAAGCATTGTCTCGACGCGGGCAAACCGCCGCCGGAGGTCTTCCGTGCGACAGAAGGCAAGCCGCAGGATCCAGTGCGAATAGTGGTCTTTCTTTCTCTCTTCTCTCAGCCTCTGGTCTACTTGTCCACCCGCTGCAGCTGAGTTGTTCGACAGCGGCATGTGTGTCTTGAGCAGAGGTTCGAGGTGTGCCACTGTTTCTTGTGGTGATCGATTCCGGAACGAGCATGATTCTATTTCAGCCAGTACTACAAAGGTCAGCATTACGATTTGTGTGGGTATACAAGTCCTACTTCTCAGTCTGTTGATCGCCCATGTCTCAAACTCCTCGAGACTGATCTCTGCTGTTGGTGGGATATCATATAGTGAGAGCCGATGTGGGTAGTCATTCTCTTTATATGTTGCTTTGGCGAACTGTGTTTTCTTGTGATCAACCCGCTTCTTCTTGAGCTCTGGTCGCGCCCCTGATCTGATCATTTTGGTTGCTTGCTATAATATCGTGGTGTTCGAACGGTATGAAACGTCCGGTAAGTGCTGCAAGCAAGTGAACCATGTTCTCGAGACGCGTCGGACGCGTTGAGTGGAGGCAAGCGCGACTCGGCACAAGGGTCGCGCCTGCCATCTCCCCGACTACCTCATCAATCATAATGTCCTCGTTCTGACAAAACACATTTTATCATTCATCCTATGTCTTTGAGGTAGATGCCCCTTGACAATGTAGCTTTATCAGAGAATACACTGTCCTGCTATGGCTGATCCCAAGTCGCCGCACAAGTAGGCTTTTGGAACACGATGCTTAGTCATTGAGAGCTGGTTCCATTTCCACCGCTGCAAAGTTGCAGGCATGAGCAACGTCGGCAGACGGACGTTATGTTTATCCGGAATCCCACTCGGAAGAGTACAGCAGTCAATCCTCAAGTCCTGCACGACATCCAGCACACCTTCCAGTCGTGAATGACCGTCGTGGACTAAGCAATATGACGGCATCACAAGAACCTGTACCAGCTTTTCTAGACAAATGTGTAGAATTCCCAGACGGCCGATCGTACGAATTATTACAGCCACTCACGAATTATCGAAGCTGCCATGATGGAACTCCTCAGGAGGCAAGAATAGTATTCCTTTGCAAGCAAGTAGGTCCGCTAGCCTCAGAGCACGAACTCGTGATGAAGGTCAAAGTGCAGTGGGTCTGCCAGTAAGGTTTCACATGCTCTGGCTGATCTTCCAGGTTACCAGCGGAAGGACAAACTCCCCAACCAGGGCCAAGCACAACAACGAAAGCCGAGCTCAAAGCACTCGAGATCTTTCGAGACGCCAAAGCGTCTTTCGCGCCTCAATTAGTCGCCTTCTGCTGCTTGGTTCAGGACGATCGAGGACCATTTCCTAACGGTTTCCTGAGTTTTACAGTAATGACCAAAATGCCGGGCCAGTCGTTGTTTGGGAAGTATTGGAACATGTCTCAGCAAGAACGTGACGATATTACGCCCAAAGCGGTGCAAGCATTACGTTCGATCTACGCCCTCGGCATTGAGCCAGTCGATCGCGGTCTGAGGAACGTTATCTGGCATCCTGCGACCAAGCAATGCAGCATCATCGATTTCGAAATCTGGAGTCCCATCAACGGTACCTTTGCTAATGAAACAAGTGAGCTACGAAGATGGGGTCTGCTCCGAACGCCGGCCGCCAAGGATCATTGGACCGCTTGGAATATGATGTATCGGTGAACCAGATGAGTCCAGCCACTCACAATTCTCGGACGTGGACTTGGGCCATCTTTGCTGCCGAAGCCTGTATCCACGCGCCTGCCCGGGCCTCCAGATAGAAGAACAGCCCAGACTTATTCCGCTACTTTCTACAGCTTCAGCTCAGGTCTCTGCTAAGGAATGTCGTCCTCAAGAACGCCATGAATATAATGCGGAGCAATCTCGACTTTTCATGGCGAATGAACCACATTGACGAGCCACGAATCGCAGCTGGCAAGTTTCAGGCCATCCCCTGTCCCCTTACTAGACATGATCATCCTTGCTCGCTGGCTTGGCTTTCGCAATATCAATGCTGGGATGTGACCTCTCATACCGCTCAGGTCAGGTTGTGCGACCAGTCAATGTAAGAGACCACAAGCTGGATGATTTCCACTGAGAGCTGCTGTGTTAGAGCGAGCCCCTGAGATCCAAGCGGAAGCCTTGAGACCATCTGGCGAAGTTCGAGGCTTGACGAGTACCCTGTATTCATGAAGACTGCGGATGCCGGCGAAAATGAGTCTGAAGCCGCTTGAGGGATGTGTCAATATTGAACTTTGTCCTGGTGATCGCGGTCAAAATGATTGCTTCAAGTT
>Ga0210040_10000877_pt1 | contig 48058 bp, 32 predicted proteins | sample CryGeyCG12114_NA_FD_185462 | JGI IMG/M metagenome (GOLD analysis project Ga0210040, IMG submission 185462) | Groundwater microbial communities from aquifer - Crystal Geyser CG19_WC_8/21/14_NA (SPAdes) (version 2) | ecosystem: Environmental > Aquatic > Deep subsurface > Groundwater | place: USA...
GTAACTTATCTAAAAAAATTCCGCTCCCATATTTTCAGTCTTTTCTTTTCAAGTTGAACTTTACCAGGGTAGTAATTGTATGACCGTTTCCATGTATTGGATTTGGATATTTACTTTACTTCTATACGACACGGAGCCTCAAAAAGGCCACTTTTAGTTATTAAATGCGACTTTCAAGGTATATCGTTTGCAAACTGTTAGAACACTTTTTGCTAACTTTCTTTCCTACTGAAGTGCAAAAACGTGGTCTCTTTGAGGATCTGTAGCAGCACTAATCGAAATACTTATACATAGGACTAAGGCTCACTTAGGTACATATTATATGATAACAAGCATCCACAATAGCTTAATTCAGACCATAAAGTTTATATAAGAAAAGCAAATACGCTTTATTCATTTTCATTGCCGTTTTCTTCCTCTTCGTTATTTTCTTCCCTCTCTTCCTCTTCTTCGGATGATGGGTCCCAATCCCAACCAAGCTCGACATCCAGGGGTGGGTTCCCTGAGTTGGGAGAAACCCAGTAAAAAGGATTTGCCTCGTCCGATGGGTAAGGTGGACTGAAATAAAACCGTTCATAAAAGTCCTCTGGAATCCCCAAGTCTTTAACTCCAGGTTGGAGAAGTAGTGAGTTTTGTTTAATACAGTAATTAACAGCCTCAAAAGCAATTTCTTTTAAAGTTGGGACCTTGAGCCATATTTTGAACAATTTATTTGTTCGCTCCACGTTTTCTGGTCTAGATGGATGGGTAATGCCTCCAAATACATACATGCAGCCGGACTGTAATTCGAAAGAAAATTCGATTAAAACTTATCATGCATAACATCGAGAATACTTCGGATCGGACAAGGCATGGAAAGCTACACGTATTCCACCATGCGATTGATGCGATCACAAAAAACACTTACGGGAGTCACAGCGCAGCTGTGAAAATAAAGAGGTATCGGCAACATAGCCGGCAGTTTTGTCCATTTGAGCGTTTCCAAATTCAACTTCCAAAAATCTTGTAAAATTTCGTCTCCAGTTGTTCCGCCACAGATAAATAAATCTAAAATATGGAGAAGCGAAACCCGTTTGAGCTGGGCACATTTTTATTTGAAAAAAATACCTTCTGCCCTGCAAGCTTACCCTTATTCATCTGAACAGACCCGTGACATCTACGAGGAGACGGGTAAAGGTTGTTATCGACACCATCGCCCTCTGTGACGATGAGTTTCCACGATTTTTTAGCCAGATAGAATGTCCAAATCTTGGTCAGGGAATGGACTTCAGTGGACGTTCCTCCGCCTACCACGAAAATCTTTCCTCCATCAAAAGCCACTTCATGGCGATAGCTGATTTTTAGTCGAATAACCAAATAAACGAACGCGTTTACAAATGGCATGTAAATTAATTAAAATCTGTATCATATGACTATTACTATTATGAAAACATAATAAAGCGGATCCTCAAAAACATAAATATAAGCAAAATAAATAGTATTAAGTGAAAAAAACCTTCCGGGAGGTCCATCAGCGTTTTCAGAAGTGTACAGTTTTTCCCATTTACGGGATATTAGATTAAACTTGTGTACATCTATATTGAAAATATATCCCGTGGTTCCGCCTAGCGTGTACAGGCACCGGCGGCTTTCATCAAGAACGATAGCCTAAAATATTTGTCATGCAACATTCATTCATTCATGATATTGGTGAAAATATTATATAGATTTAATTACAACAATAAACTCATTGTTTGTGTTCGTACAGCGGTACAATAAAGTAAATAAACCTTTTACCTGACCATAACCTGGTTCGGGTTTGCAGTCCCCAGGATTCCTTTCATTTCGAGGAGGCTTAAGCTCCATCCACTGCAGGGTTAACAAGTTACACCTTGTTACGGCGTTACTTAAATCGGTTCCGAAAGGAAGGCCAGTTCCTCCGTGAACCAATAGATTATTGCCATGGACCACCATAGCATGCGATGCCACATTTCTCGGCGGATGAATCGTAGGAAAGAATTTCCAACGGCAAGTCGAAATGTTATAGAGCCACAACTATAGTATATAGAAGAATAAGCCAATGGCAATTACAGTGATACATTGATAAATATGAAGATGAAACGACATCAAAGACGTCAGCTGTTTATCAACTTACGTCATTGAATAGATGCTTGGATAGCTCAAAGGGTCCGTATCTTTGCTCCATAAAACCTCCATAGAGGTATAAATTGCCATCGGAGGCAACCATTCTATGCCCACTACGAGGAAGTGGATCTGAATATCCCCCAAAAAGAAAGAATACTTGCATAAGAAAACATTCAATGAATATCGCTTAGCCTATTATGTCGTTGGTTCGCAGCAAATATCATCATACACATTTACAATTGATACTTCATGCATACAAAATGAAAACAAAACGGATATGTTTATTAACCAATGGAATGACACAGCAAAGCAAAGAGAAACTTACAGACGGGTGCAGTCAAAGGTGGATAGATCCTGGGGATTTGTTCTTCGAACTGCATTGTACGAAAATGAAAAATATCTATAAATAGAATCCATACGGACATATTAAACATTAAAGTATATAATTAAGGTGTACTCCATCCTGTCATATTTTAATATTTTAAATATATCAGATAGAGCAAACGTTAAGCTTCAAAAAAACCATACGGCTATCATTATTACTGCATTGGTCGCATCGCTTGGCCATAGTAAAGCTGAAAAATCACTTGACTTAAATCACTGGTAGTGTTAAACTGAGCAATAAAGCTCTAACTGAAAGCCTGTAACCACGCCTGTGAAACTGAAAGCCTGTGAAAGTCCGTAGTGCCATAACAAATGACAAAAGAATAATTTACTTAAATCGAACCAAACATTACATCGTATACACATTCTAATTTCTCAGTAAATTAACTTACGAGCGGTCTGGGGTCCCTACAGCAGCAGTGACAGATTTATCAAAATGCTTTTGTTTTACTTAGTTAGCTTTAGCTACACTTTGATCCTTAGATGACAATCAGATAAGACTGATATATATAAGACTAATTACTCTTCGTTATTACAGACTCCTTATTTCTCTTTTGTGGGTATCATAGTTCCAATTACGAATACTAATATTCGAAACAACTTAAAAATGAAATTAATCTTGCCTGCCAGTGCACTATAGTCCCCGTGTGTAGCCTCCCGGATGGGGTAATAAAACAAATCTTTCCAGTCGACTGAAATGTGTACGTTGTTAGATCAGATTCTGAATATATCACTTCAAGAAGTTGAAGAGGAATCGAGATTCAGATTAGATTTAACAGATACAGCGAAGCGTGGTAAGTGCATCAAACCACCATTACCTGCCTGCCCTACGATTACAAAGAATTACCCAGTTGCACGCCATGACCAAAGTGGTAGAATATTCTATCACCATGTGGCGTAACGATATGCAACTGAACATTTCCTTTGTTTACAACACATGCACATTGTCAGGGCGACGCAGGGACCCCGCTAACGCCAATGCTTTAGCGGGCAAGATTTTTTGGAGGTTTACCCTAGATGTAACGACATATTTGGTGAATAATTTTTGGACAGTTAGCGGTAGTATTATTTACTATTTAGCGGGCGGACGAAAAAATCCTGGCATCGCCACTGAACATTGTCGCATAAATTCATTATTTTGCCTTGTCCTATAGACCCCCAACAGAAGAAAAAAAGAATAAAAAGGTATGCCGCTGTCCTCAATAAGAATAATTCAGATTGAATTCAAAACTTTGTTTATGCCTCTTTTTAATGTGCCCCCAAGTTACTTAGGCAACTCTAGAACAGCCGGAATTTCGGTTGGTCGCTATCAATTCATATGCATCGTGTCGTTGTATTGTTACGTTTATTAAGCGTAAGCATTAGTTCATGGCTTTGCCAAAACTGTCTATAATAAGAATTGCAATTGAAGAACGAAACATTCTGCTATTACATAGCTGGGTACTTCAGTTACTCTTCCTTCTGTTTTTGGAGAAGGGTCAAATTTTTATCGTTCTCCTACCTTCCAAGTTAAATTTTTGCCGTTCCCTTCACCTTCATTCAGAAGGGTGAAATGAATAAAATCTTAACAATCCTTCTCGTACCACTCCTTCTGAAGGATTCAAAGTGTTCAAATCATTTTCTAATCAACCATTTACTTGACCAAAAAATCCAACAAATTTAAAAACTAGAACAACTAATACGCCTTTACCCAACCTTAAAACTAAAATGTCAGACATTCATGCGCAGCATACAAATCTTTCCGGATATACGCCTGAAATGGCTATCTTTTGCATGAAAATGAACGATTTTGAGGAATAGAGAAAGCCTTTTCTCACCCTTCCTTCTCAACATTTTGAAAACGTAAGCCGTCCTTCATTTACCCTTCTGAGAAGGATTTTTTAAACCAGGCTTTCAGTCTCTAATTTCGAAAAACACAATCCTTCCTTCACCTTCCCTTTTCCAACCGTTTCTTCTCAAGGAAGGTGCCCAGCTATACTATGCCCATTGATCATACAAAAGCGAAACTAACCATGAGCAGACAAATTAACATAAATATATGATTGCCAATCCCTTTTCTGGTAGATTGTTGTCTCTTTTTAACAATAATTTAATCCAATTTAAAATATGACGTAGTGGTGGGGGTAAAAAACGGAATATAATAAGGTTAAACACTCTTATGTGATGGATGACCAGGGTATGATAACGGTGTGATAGTATGTTCACAGTGATTTAATGTAGTTTAATGTTTTGAAATTACATTGTGCCCTACGGAATTTAAGGCTTCGACAAAGAAAACATAATCACATTATTTTAATAATTACTATATTCATAATCAGAAGTTAATACTAAAAGTAATAATATTTATATCAGATCAGAAGTAGATTCGAAACATCAAGGAAATGAAGGACACTCCATCCATATGAAGTAGATTTCAGGGTAATTTGAAATTTGAACTGAAACAAAATGGGGACTCTAAAGAGGAATTGAATGACTACAATTGAAAATCCTCTCTTTTTCGTCATTCATTTCATCATTTAACATCTTTCATAGTTTTTTAACTTTCATTTCATTTTGCATTGCCAGCCTTTGTCTTTGCGATATTTAGTTCCGGCGAACGCAGTTCGTTTCGTATAATTGTCTTGCTTAGCTGAATGCTGAACTAATATTATTGTAACTCAACTCAACTGTGCAGTCGTCGCGGAAAAGGATTCAATTTCAAAAGTCCTCTCTCAACATGCTCTATGCTTTTCTGGGTACTTACCCATTTCACAAACACCAGAAATCAAAATAACAAATCACTGTTTTGAAAAAACATGGTTCGTGAACGAGATTTACTCGATTTAATGTGATAATCACAAAAATCACAAAAATACAGAAAAATTACACTGCTTTGAAAAAAGGCCACAAAAATGTGATTTTCCACACCTTTGATACCAGAGAATACACGTGTGTAGTCGTACTCGTAGTCTCGTTGGTGTTGGTCACGTAGTACGGTGGGTCCGTCCTGTTTTGTATGGAATAGAAATGCATATGTACTACAGAGATGTGCGACGCCGCTGCCGGTAATAATTCTTTTAATAATAATGGTTTAATTGCAGACAGAATATTTGTCCATAGATGTACATACAAAGTCATAAAAATTGTTTTTACATAAAAATTACAAATTAGTAAAATTGAGAAAATCAGCTACACAAACAAAACTGCTGGTTGAAGTATAAAGTATCGAAAACCATGTTTGTAGCAATGCATCCCTATTCATAAACATATTATACTTAATTTTATTGACTAACAAATTATCACTCAAAGAAACTCGTCTAAATAACGAATAACAAACTTTTCGCCTCACTGCATTGAAATCCAAAATAGTATTAGACAAACAAAATTTCGTAACACTAACTCCTGTTGGAAACCTGAATAGTAACCTGATGCAGTCATTATAAGCAACTTTAACTTTATGTAACATATTACTTTTGGACTGGGTCCACAATGCCATACAATAGATGGAATTTAGATACGATGAAAAAAGATACCTCTTAACATCAAAATCCATTCTACCAAATTTTGATGACAGCATATTAGCCCTCTTCCGAAGATCATTAGCTCTTGTGCACATTTCCTGATCATCAAAAACCTTTATACTATTAGTAATTTTGAAACCCAGATATGTGAACGTGTCCACCCATCTTAGTTCCCTCCCATTTAAAATTATTTTTGCATGTTCAAAAATTTTTGAAATGGAAGTAGCTAGTGCTATTGGCCGGTAATTATTGCTACAACTAATAACTAAATATATGTAAAATTTCAAAAGTTTTGTGAAACCAGAAATGTTTAAAAACAAGTTTCATGAGCTCTAAGACACATTTCTAAAAGTATAATTTATGTGCATGGTTTTTTATAGTTAGACGGGTTAGACATTTCTTGATGACTCTCTATTGATGATTTAGCTGTGATTATTAGCTGAAAATACTTTAAATTTTAAAAGTTCTTTAAATATTACATTGGGAAAATAATTAAAACTGTACAAATTTATGAAGTTTACCGTTCCTATTTTCAAAAAATGTAATTTTTTTGAACCAAGACAGTCACGCACATTTGGCGGATAAATTTTTGACCGCGTATTTTAGCCTGTGTGTTACGTCACGTCGCTGACGCTGCTACCGCAAATTTTTAGTAGTTTTTCCGCCACTGAATACTTATCTTTTTTTAGCCACCGCAGAGAACTAACCCTTTTATAGCCGCCGCAGAAATCTTGCCATATTTTAGCCGCCGCTGATCGCTTATCCGTTTTTAGCTGCCGCAGAGAGCTTATCCTTTTTTGCTGCCGCTGGTAGTATCGGTGCACATTCCTGGTTCTGATATCTAAGATTATGATCATACGAATGAAACAAGGATCAGCTTACCTACCGCGCACGTTCAATCTTTTTTTGCAAGCCATCTATATTTCACGGTCGGTATGTAACACACAATCTCAGGCACGCTAATAAGCTCCAAGCATTTACCCGCTACGAACGTTCCCAAATTATTTTTTAATTGAAAATTGTATTTGAAATTTAATTTTAATTCACAATAAGTCCCAAAAAATCTGAATGAAAAATAATAGATCTTAAAAATAAATAAACATACAGCCCAGAAGAAAATTTAAAATAGATCTGAACACAGAATATGGCTAATAAAAATAAAAATGCGTTTACATAAAATATCCAGCTTATTTATTTTATCTTTTTAGCTTATTTCATTTCTATATTTTCCAAATTTTCTTTACTTATTCAGGGTTTTGGGCAACAAGATAATGATGAAAATTTCAGGGAAGTAACTAACTATATTGAGTGTTTGTGTAGCGGATAAATTATTGTAGAACATGCTAGCGAGCGTGCGTAGTGAGTAAATGCTTGGAGCGTAGTAATGTGCATGTGAGCAGTGAGCATGCTTGACCATAAATATTTGGGTGTGAAAACGTACATTAGGGCGTAGAAACGTACATTATTGGATCGTGCGAAACTACTGAGCGTCGGGTGGCCTGACGTGGTAGGTAAATGGTTTTCAAAATTAGGTAGAACGTGCCTGGTAGATAAATGAACTCTATACTCACTCTGAAAAAAGCACTACTTTGTTCCGGGAATTTTAAAAAGCTGTGTATCAAGCTATAGCTAAGCGAAGCGAAGTTATCAATGCTTAGCAAGCGAAGCAGAAACACGGAAAGGTTACCCGGCTTTTTTATTCTCCGAAGGAAATTTGTTTGTTTTTTTCCTTTTGATGAGTGAAATTAAACTCATTGTCTGCTAATAAGTGGTAATTAATTGCATACATCATACTTTGTGAGAGTTTACCAGCCTTAGTCGACGTATAATTGTTGTTCCTGTTCTTTATTTGGTTTGTTACAGAGGAGACATCAACAAACTTTCAAGGTAAGCAGTACAAATAGCGTACTCAAATTTAATTATCGTTAACCAGTTCAGTCTTATAACCGTTGCGTTAATTTTTAATCAAACAGATGCAGATGCCTATGAACCCCAAACCCTTTCTGAACTCACTGACGGGTAAACCAGTCATCGTAAAATTGAAGTGGGGACAGGAATATAAAGGCTACCTTGTGTCTGTTGACGGATATATGAATTTGCAAGTAAGATTATATATCGAAAGGCCATTACGAAAAATTAAAAATTAAGCCTCATTGCTCTTGTGATTGAATTCAGTGATAATCATCTTCATTTTCGCTATTTTTTTCGAATAGTTGGCTCAAACGGATGAATATGAAAAAGGAGAACTACGGGGAAATCTGGGCGAAGTTCTAATTAGATGTAATAACGTTTTATACGTTCGTGCGATAGATGATGAGGAAGGGGGAGAGGGAGAAGCGATGGATCAGTGATGCAACTTCTCTGTTCTTCAATAGTGTATGCTTTTGATATTTTCCTTCTACTGTTTTGTTATTTTTAAGAGTTATGAACTATTTATGTGAACAAATAGTTGGAAATTTGGTACCTCTCATGCTTTTAAACTACTTTACAACTATGGTATCACTATAATGTTTTGCATTTTTACTGATTTATCGTGTACGACTGGCACTGCAGACTGGAACGTAGTTTAAATATGATATATTATACGTTTTGTAGATATTTGTTTTTCTCGTTCTCCAGTAGTAAATGAATGCTGTAAGACCTTAAATGAAGAAAAATGCGTCAATGCGTACTATACTAAAATTAGTTAGCTCGAGATCACAAATAAATAATTGTTTATTTGCATTTGTAGTGATTGTCATTTAGATTGATTATTGCGTATAAAATGGTTTTTAAATTTTATAGAAGTATTCTGTGAAGTTTCAAAATGGCAAAGCGGTTGGTGCAACGCTGCACAATGATAATATGCTACTGTAAAAGATATTTGAAAACACCTGGGCGAATTTTTTCGGCCGCTGCTTGTGTTATGAGGTAGTCCAGGTCATCGAGCCCCAGTGTTTCGGGCATTAGTTTTAGCAATCTGCGTTTTTCTTTATCAGGCTTGCGCCTATGAAACAAAGCAATCATGGTAAAATAGACTTCGTATTAGTTCATAGGAAACGAATCGTAGTTGTGAGAGGCACAAGAAGTATTTTTTATTATTGACAAAAGTCACTAAAAGTCAGTGCTAACCAATAGTTCAATGTTAGCTAAGCTGACTCACAATGAGATGCCGAAATTGGGTGGCTGAGTTGTACATTGTAATATAGCTCAAATGAAGCTTGAGTACTTCAATAAGAATAAGAACCCCAAAAAATATTAGATCCTTATATGGCCGCTAACTCTCAGAGGATCAAAAAGTGTATTTTTTTACATGCATCTACTAAATACACGTGTTGCCAAAATCGAAAAAACGGTTGGGGGGTCCACTTAATTTCGAGATCTTCCCTATCTTATTTTCCATAAAAAAATCGAAAATGGATTCTCGATTTCCAGAATTTTAGTCAACCGTAGCATATGTATACTTGAGCATGGGGAACTAACATTTTAAGGGATTGTTGTAGGCACTCTCTAAATCATTGTAAGCTATATCTCATTTCCCAACTCCGCCACCCACCTAAAGCACCTCATTATCAGCATAAATACTCCAAATTCCAAATTATATATTTAAAAAATTTGAAACAATAAGTTCGGACAACATTTTAGAAAGTAAGTTAATTTTAAAAATTATTAAATTCTTATTCTTACTGAATAGACTGAAGGTATGTCACCAGTGAAATAGCTTTTGCATGAATTTGACGTCTAAACAAAAGAATTCTTCTGTACCGCTTGTTTGGAGGAAGAAGTACTAGATCACTCATGAGTTTGTTGACCAATGCAGAAGAATCTTTTGCCGTTAGTGGAAAAGGTCTGAAATTTGCAGAAAAGTAATTTGATGTCATTCTACTATTCATTACCATCAGTGACTGCCAGATTCTCGGATAATTATATATGTCAATAAATTCACTTTCTAAAACTCACTCTTGCTGTGGGGAAACGAAACTTCCGCAATTCCAAATGGATTCTAATTCCTGCTTGAGAATAGCTTCCCTTTTTTGCCGATGAATGGAAGGAACAATGAATTTAACCTTTGACTTGTCTGTCTCTATCTGTTTAAGATATTTAAATAAAATATTAAGGAGGAAGACGAGATAACATATGAAGCCAACTTTTGTTGCCTTACATATGTTAATGCGGTTTGGTGAGCGATAATTTGGGAGTATGTGAGACTTCTTTGTTTAATGCCATCACGAGTGAGTCCCTGTTGAAAGCACAGAAGTTGAATATCCCAAGCTGTTTTAGACTTATCTTAGTTTGTAAACAATATGGATGTTATTGAGAATAATAGTTTACCTGTATGAAGAGTCCTTTCATGAATGAATCAGGTACCGTGGTTAATGAATATCGAGAACAGTTCTGCTCTTGCTTGGTAGCAAAACTTAAAAGGAAATGGATGATCTATAAAGTAATTATATTATTTAAAGTCGAGAAGGGATAATCCCAGTTGATGATGACGCTTCAATTTGATATTAGTTTTATCAGCGAACCTGATTGATTGCAGCGTTGTCAGCACTTACGACAATTGAGCTGCAGGAATTGATTAAATGGTATGTAAGTATTGATCCGAGTGTCGCTGGAGTTAGTGTCAATGTTGGCAAGGAAAACTCTGAGCCATTATCTCCCATATCTTGAATCTTACTCGTCCCTGACTTTGTCCCATCATGTCTTTTTGCGAGATCGGATACATCAGGTTTAGATATCTCTTTTACCCAACACGTTTTCAATGCAGTTATTGTTTTGCAGAGTTCAGCACACCAAGAATTAATCATTGAACATCTTAGTCGGTTCTATAAGAGCAAATAAGAACTAAATTACATTAAATTCAAACACCACCACACATCAATGATAAATCTCAAAACCAAACCTGAACAAGGAATACGCCAATTTTAGGCGAAAACTCTGACAGCCAACTGACAAATAATGGCCTAAGAGCTAAAAAACGTGGCAAAAACTGCATGTTTCCCAAAATTGAGATAGCATGTGGAATTGTAGAAGAGGGGATATGGTCATTCATCACTGGATCAAATTCAGGGGGAAGACGAATGGAAAGAGATAAGTACACAAAATTTAAATCAGGCACAATGCATAACGTGATTCTTCTCGTAGAAGCTACGACGTTTTCATCCTCCTGATGATCCACAGTATGCTCGGTGACATACTTGATCAAAGGAGATAAAGTCGAGGAAAAGACGGTTGGATAAAATACACTAGTGACTTCTTCGGTCCATAGATAAACACACTGTGGTCCAACAATATTGTCCCATCGGGAAACAACGATAGCTTCTAATAATTCGTTTTTTCTTAGACTACTCATTGAGGCTAACATGTTTAACTTTTCACTGACATCCCCCACTGCACGGAGCGCATCAGTCTTCAGGACCTCTATCACACTTGAAGAATTTTGACCACCAGCTTTCGAACTAGTTTGAGAAATTATAGCTTGTGACTTTGAATTTAAGTATCCTCCGCCAGTTTCCGGTACAAACGAGCCCGATGAAGGCAGTCCAAAATCAGTTGCAGCCGACATTGCTGCGGAATTCATAGTTCCTTTGGTGCCAAAAAATACGGGACTACTAACACTAGTTGAAGTCGGAGCCATTCGAATCATGTGAGAAACCTCTTCGACAACAGATGAAGCCACGTTACTTGACATTGACAGCGACCTGACCAATTTTGGCGTGTGCTCGGCTAAATGCTCTTCCTCATTGGACCCCATCAACAGAATTCCAATTTTACTATAGGTTATAAAAAAAAGCTCAGAAACAAGCATATAATTCGTTAAACAAATCGTGTTGTTATTTATTAGTACATTAAATTATAAGGATTAGGAAAAATGCAGACATCGCGTCCTTTATGTCTTCATTCTCGTTAAACATGCATGAACTTTCTTGAAGCTACGAATATACAAACATATAACTAGATTTTTGAGTAGTGTTGTTCAGTTCAAAAATCAAAATAATTTCACTTTCACTTTTTTAGACTAATCCTTAGTAAAACGGAAATGTTCGTTTCTTTAGTGCTAGAGTAACTTACATTCCCACAGCATTCTTGCAGTAATCGACAAGCTTTTTAATGGTTCAAAAGTTATACTTTTTGTAGCTATGCAAATATAACAAGACTGATGACTCAATTTTCTATTGCTATTTTTATGTACAGACTACGACTAGGCGACTAACTAACTAGTTTTTATCTCTCTTCTTTTATTTATTTGTGCACCAACTGAAGCCACCCATTCACTTTTCTATGGTGCTCTTGATGGATACTTCAACTGTATTAAGTGATCCTGGTGCATTCTGAAATTCTGAATTCCGATTTTATGATGTGATAATGGAAAACCCGAATAATTATTCTTATTCATTCTTTCACCAATATAATTATCCTTAATGAATTGAGTTATTATTGATTGTAAATTCAAAAAAAAAACATTTGCTCTATAAGGTCAATGTGAAAAGCGACAAATCCATGAGTGATGATGCTCCATATTTTTAGTTTTTTGGTGCATGCAAACCATGCAAACAAATATACCATGCTTTCAGATGACATTTCAGTTTCACAGTGCAACCATGTTGTATAGTAATCTACTTCTACGGGTACAACCAATCTTACACAAAAAATAAATGCGTGCATTCAGCTTAAAATAATTTTAATTTTGTATTTCGGTTGGAAGATTCATTGAAACAGTAGCTGTTTTGGTTGCAGAATTGCAGAGAGAGAGAAACGAAACCTTTTAATAACTGTAACGTTGTTGTGTCATGTACGCACAGATAATAGGATTCCTTTGTTATGAACAGTTTGAACATAAATAATTGTGAATTGTTTGTAATACGATTACATTTCTTTTATTGATTCTTTTACGAAAATATCCTGATAAAAATGTAAATAAAAAACAGTGAATTTACCTTATCAAAACAGATCGTTGGCTGTGTTTTTATTAGTAAACACCTTGAAAGATGCCAAGATTAAATTGTGAAATGTATCATTACTGTTTTGTTCTATATTTGATGAATCGCACTCATCACGAAATTTTTGCACTTTAAGTTAATTCCGCCTAGCAGACGCCGTCTAACAAATATTGTAACTACAATAATGAATTATATAATTTCTTTTGTATGCAAATATATTATTACGCCATTTACAAATGATACATCAACATGAGTGAGTACAAATGCAGAAAAATCTTTGGCTACAAATACTAAAGTAACAAAATAAAGAGATACAACCATGAAAACAAATAATTGCACACCCAACAATGTATATACATCATTTATGATAATGGACTTCCGACTAAAAATTTAGTAGTCAATTCTATAAATGTTTAAGATTACAGTTACATATAAATATGTATATATATATACACTTAAAATTAATATAACACAAGAAAAGATTACACAAACGTTTGAACCTTCGAGCAGCTTAAGTTAATCCATAAGCCAAATCCTCCATAGAAATAGTAAATGGCTAAAACGGTTACATTACATAACTATGTCCTAACTCAATTACCATATATTGTACTGAATTAAAATACTTACTTTAGAAATATAAAAAGTTTCCAAATCTCGCAGAACACAGCTTAAAATTGCATTATCATTAAATATTAAAACATGAGGTCTACACCTGAAACCTCATTTCGCATGCACAGTTACTGTTTTATCAGATCAAAGAATTTATTGAGGCATTTAAATGTAGCCGGACAGTAGAGATAGGTTACAAAGAAGAAGTTGTAACATCAAATCCGAATACCTAAATCGTAACTTATTACTCATGGAATTTGCATAAACCATTAACAGGAAAAAAATCTCAAACCAGACTACTATGGAACCAGAACGATTCAACAGATTAAATATGAAAATCAGGATCTGAATCTGGATTATCACTGTCGTCATCATCACTCACTGTGTAGCGTTTCTTCTTCTTATGTTTAGATTTCTTGTGCTTATGATGATGATGATGTTCCTTAATTTTATGTGTCTTTTTTCCCTGACTATTCGGGAACTTCAATGGTACGATGGTCAACTTGGGCACTAAAGGCTCCATCTGAAAGAAAATAAAAAGTTCGTTAATTACTTTTAGTCTTTTAGTTAGAATCAAAATGTCAAAAATCCTGGCTCACGAATATTAAAGCTAAAGAGATCCCTTTGAAATCGATCAATTCATATAGTTATTTTATTCAATGCATACCTTCGGAGGTATAGCTCCATGGGTATGGGCTACGTGAGAGGAGGACATTTGTGAAACATCCATGGAGTTGGAAGATGATGCTACTCCACTTGGATTGTTCACATATGAGGAAGTAGGCATTTGTACTGATGTTGAGGGAGGAAAAGTAGGAGGTGGTCTCATCGGTTTTACCCCTTGATAAGTAAACATACTGGTATCTAGTTTAGCTTTATTAGGTTTTGGTTCTCCGTCCTCTTCACCCTCTTCAGGATCGATTCGTAGCATCAGTTGCTTGAACTATAAATGAAATCAAAAATCAATAATCAATAACCAATAACTAACAAGCTCTAACAATCAACGGTGTGCTGATATGGATTTATAGTAGATCGGATTTTTTATAAGCAGGTTTCAATGGCATGTAATGTTCATAACAGACTGTTCTGTAATACAACGGTAACTCACATGGATGTACTGTTCAACCAGCATGCGTTTTCCTTCCGGGGTTGCCCCAGACGGTGGCTGTTGTAGGCAAGCAATAGTACACTTGGGATCAAACTGAGGGCAGTTACGACGATTTACAGGCCGTTCATACACTTTAGAAGCATCCGATGGAGAGTACCCACTAATTTTTCTGTTATCGTACACATTAAACTATTAGTCAAGGAAATTTTTATAACAATCTTTTTTTTTTGCTTGAATACGTACGCTTCAGTAAGGCCATAGGTATCTTTCAAATGTTGCTTTAGCATTAAAAGTAAGAGACACCCTTGTGAACCAATGATACATTCTTCCAAAGTTTTTGTATCATCAGGGACACGAGCTACCAGGGCATCAATATCTTCTTCATCTTCATCTTCCATAATATCTGTAACTTTAGGAGCCGCAGCTTCCGGAACAATGGGCTCGCCGTTTTCATTGTAACTGTTCACTATTATTTCTGGATTCTCTGGTGGAGGATTTAACGGAATGAGAGCCTATATGAAATTAAAAAAAAAATTTATCTTTCTAATTACTCATATATATGATAGACTCAAGAACTATAAACTTTATAATAACTAAAAAAGTACCTCTTTGAAGCCTTGAAGTAAATTAGAGCCAGTAACAGATATGTTGATATCAATTTGATGAATAAGAAACAACGGCTCATCCACAACTTGATAAGGATAATAAGCCAAGTTGTCACCATAGTACAGAAGATCAGCGAGTGAGTTTTTCTACAGAGTTAATTTGCAGACATTGAATTATCTGTGCCTCAAACGAAAATATAAAAAACTTCCAATCTCCTTCAATGCAACTTACACTTTGTTCATCAAATTGCTTCAGCAGTAGCTGCGCAACTCCACGCCTTTGAGGCTTTGTTGACCTCAAAAGGGAATACAAAAATCCATTCAGAGCTGAAGGTCCTTCCTTTGGACGAATTCGGAATCCGCGTACGATCACTTTAGACTCAATGTTTTCTAATAGCCCATACTCCGAATTTTGACCCTGCATTTTAGAACAGTGGAGAATCTTTTGCAGCTGAAGACTAAGACGAATGCCCTTCAACACCTGGCTCTGTAAAAACTGAGGATGTTTTTTCTCCATTTCTTGAAGTTGCTTATCAGCAGTCGTACTAACTCCTGGTTCGTCATCCGTGCTCATACAAATCAAGTAGGGCACGATCTAACGGAAAATTAAATCCGTTGTATTACTTGCTCGTAGGCTCATTAAAAAGACAGTAACCTAGCCAATTCTCAACAACAGTCAGTGTTGTGTGTGTCGTAGAGAATAATTACCTGAATCGGATGGACTAATCCTTGTTGAAGCACAAGTTGAACTACTTTCACAGCAGCAAGCCGAACAGTTAAATCCTTGTGCAAAAAGGCTTCAAGTATTTGTTTCAAATATATCTGAACAATAGTGGAGGCCATTCCAGAAGTAACATCACCCATTTCTTTCAAGTTCTCTATTTTAGACGTCTTGTTCCATTCTTGATCTAATCTTATCATTCTTAATTCTTCCTCCGTCAAGTACAATTGAATGTTCCCTAGCGCTTGCACCTTTAGTTTGATCTCTTCAGGCGAAGTTAGAATACGATCGTAAATACGTTTTAGATCATCCCCCAGCATAAAATCATAATGTCGGATGCAGAGATTTCCTATTGCTTGCAAACTAAAATAGTGAAGGTCGCTGCTCGAAGTTCCCAGTAAAAACAGTAGCTGGTTGAATAATTGCTGTACAATGTCGGGCTGATTTGATTAAAAATAATGGTTTAGTTAGCATTGCCAGTTCATTTACAATTAGCATCATATGTAGGAATAAAGAAAATCTTACCGGATAATCCCCATAAATACTTGGAGATTTGAAGTCAAAGTATCTTAGGATTAAACCTATCGTGTACACTGACCGTCTGAATAGTGGCCTATTATCATTTAATCGAGTGTCCGAGGCATTTTCTTTGAACAGCCTAATTTGATTCATGAGCACCGCTACAAATTAAAAAAAAATAGGTAAAGTATTCACAAAACGTTAATTGATTTTGGAGTGATTAGCAACTACTTTATGAAATAGATTTTATATTAGCCGACTTACTTTGAAACCGTCTGAAAACATCTCGCACAAGCTTGTAGTTATGGGTTATTTTATTTACTATAGCGCCTAAACACGCCAGACAGGCATCAATCACTTGTTTCTCATTTTTAAATAAAAGTTTTACACAGTCTTCCTCCATTTGTGCCAAGAATGACTCCGCAGGATTGACTAGCAATGGAACAACCAGTTCTAAAATGTTACATATGTTCGCAACAGCAAGAAGTTCAGCTTGGCTCTGAAATAAAGAAATCACTTTAAAAGTTTCGTCTTAAATTCTCCGGCATGGAATCCCCAATATCCATTTTAATTCACATTGCATGAGACACTGCATTATGGTTATGAAGAAAGTAAAATTAGCGATCAACTTACTTGGCATCGAAGACTAAGATATCCTTCCAGAGTTATCGCATGATTTACAAGCAGCTGAGGCCTTATTTTTGCAAAGAGTACAAGGGTAGCTACACAGGCCACAAATCTTTGAGAATTTTGAGTTGCACCGGAATCAGTATTTTCTTCGATACGAAGAACATGTTCTACTAGACAGTTAACAATTTGCAATGAAGCTATTAGCACTGCCTTAGGAGGCTCTTGATTTTTCATTTTCTCTCTTATATCCTGATCCTTTTCTTCTTTGGGCTTGAAAAGCTACATAAACAAGTAATTTTTATTATAAAATCTGAAACTCCAATAGATACTGCACATATGAATCATAGAAAATACTTACACTCAGTAATAGCTGTTCGAAAAAGTCAAGACCCACTTTTTCGCAAGATGCCACCACGTCAGTCATGATGGAAACTTTGCGTAGAAGCGATTCTCTATCTAACGGCTCCTCTCTAACAGGTACAAACCACATATTTTGGAATACTTCCATCACAAGTTTACGAATGCCATCTTCATCATTTACTCTGCGAATCATTTTGCCACATATTTCCGGAATTTTTGAAAATTTTGGGAACTCCACGCAGATGTCCCTCATAATTTTTATAACACGTTTTCTAACACTAACACCAGTATCCTGAAGAAAAAAAATGTCAGAATGGAAGATTATGCATATTATATATTAATTTCTTTAAAAATCAAGCTGGACTAAGGTACAAGCCTATTTGCGAGTAAAAAAATCCAAACGAGGAAGGAGCGTACCAATATACGAAGAGATAAAATCTCGTAATATTTTTCAATGAGATCAGGACAAGATAATACATATTTTCCAATTAAATCAACAGCAGCTTCCCTCACAGCCGTGGACTGATCTAGGAAGGAGTTCTGAACCCATAGTTGCATATCATGTCTTGCTAGAACGCTAGGATCAGCTTCTACCACCATTGTAAGACACTTCAGTGCTTTTGTGCGGATGGCAACAGTTTGCTCTGTTGACACACTTAAAATCTATGAAACAAAAATTAAAAAAAACATGACTTTACAAGTTGCTATGCACATAAATTAGCAGCGGCATATTGACTTACCCGAGTCAAGAAGAAATCGAAACTTGCGGAGAATGGTCGCTTAGATGCCAGATAACGAGCAATGAGCTCTGCGCTTTGGTAGTCCACAAAAGTTTGAACAACCTCCGTTTTACGGGAAGCCACAGAATCAGTAAACGGTCTAATTTTGGTTAACAGAAATATCTTTCGTTTTTCTGTCATTTGAATCACTTGAACTGACATATCTTTATCTGCATTTTCCTCATCAACGTCCGATTCTTCGGAGTTAGAATCATCTTCCGAACTTGATCCTACGCATTGTGCAAGAATAACTTAGACAATACGATCCTAAATAAATTAGGCCTGATCATAAAATACAACTTAAGACCTTACCATCCGATTTCTTCTTTTTGTTTTTCTTTACTTTTTGATTCGATTGAAGAGAATTTTTTAAGCTTTTGGCAATATCGGTTTGTGCACTTTTCCACCAGGACGCAACATAAAAGTGGCGTGCCTGCATAAGTGCTGGGTCAGATTGACCATGTACTGCTAAGTAGTCCAGTAAAACACGCTGTAAAAATTCAGTCTTTTCCTCGTCAGAGCAAGTAGTTAAATCGGTTGTCTAAACAATTCAAAAATTACTTCAAGTCAGAAAATTCCAGGGACAAACAAATTAAATATACTGAAATCGATCATAACCTCTTTGTAATCAGTGGAGTATTGTTCTTCCTCGGACTTTATATCTTTAATGATGCGATCAATTGTGCTCATTCTGGACTGAGTGGACACAGCATCTTTTCTTAGTCGTGAGGCAGCAACACCAAGATACTCCAGAGAAGCTACCCTGAGAGACACTTCTAGATTTTTGTTTCCAAGATTTTTCACAAGCAAGTTTCCCAACAAGGATAGAAGAAGCTCTGAAGCAGGCCACTCTGGTTTATTAACAGTGGACAGCAAATCTTGAATAAAATTTTCAAATAAAGGCCGATAGTCAATGTCTTCGGATTTGGTTCCACACTTGCTCAGAAATACGGCTAAAAAGTTCCCAGCCGTTCTTACAGCCACATCAAATTTGGATGAAATTAAGCTGTCCTTATCGTTCTACATTTTACAAATTTAAACGGTATTCACGAATTCAAATGCAGAGTTCAGATATTAAGTGTTATCACTATGATCTGAGCGCTTACAATTTTCTGTGTTGGAGTTTCAGAATTTTCCATCTTTATTCCTTTGTGACCGATTCCCCATTTATCTGGCAGATGGGTAACGCATTGTATTAGTTGAAGCACCAACGCTGTAAGCATTTGGATGTACTCGTCAGAGCCAGAAGAAAGTTTGAAAGTTCTCAAACTTCTCTTGCTGCTCGGCAGTCTAGCAATTGACGCTAATATGTCGTCAAGTAGCAAACGCCTGTGCTTGTCGTATTGGGTAAAAATCTATAAAAAAAATCACATTCAGACATTCACATGCAATTCAGCTGTATTAACTTTAAATCCGAAAAAAAGGTGACTTACAGCAGTAACTAATCTAAGAGATGTTAACTGTAGTTCAGACACGTTTTCTACAAAAAATGGAGCAACCCCTAGAGTAGACAGGTGTAAAACCGTCGTATCTGTCAAAACTTGAACACCTAAAAGTTCCGCCAGTAACCCAACAACTTCATGAATTTTAGTATAAAACGAGATCATACTCTTCTCCTTAACTTCTTTAGCATGAGCTCTTTTCTTTTTACTGGAAGAAAAGTCTGTAAAAAACATTTTGATTTTCAGAGAAAATTCATGACAAAAACGATTGCATACTTTAAGCATCGTAATCATACGTTTTCCTCTAGGATCAACTCTATAAACAGGATCAAACGATGGAAAAATAGTATTCTGCAACTGGAATTTCGTAAAGATAACCATTCTATCAATGAGATCTTCTAAGTACACTCTCTTAGGCATATTTTGGCTCGTTAAAATGTGAAGAGCTGTAAGTGATGAAAGAACGCCACGAACAATACTTTCCATCGCCATTTCCACCCACATACGGCTTTCATATTCGCTATCATCCTGGGGAGAAGACAAACACATGACGTTACACCACTGCATGCAAATTTAATTGAAAATGCCAAGAGGCGTCAGAAACGTAAAATTAAATGTTTTAAATGCATACCCCGTCAGCTAAAGGAGTAACTTTGCAACCTTCGCGGATATTTTTCTCCAAAATATTTAAAAGTCGAATTAGCTTTTCTGTAGGGATTGCCTCCATGGCTCCAAGAGTCTTCAATTTAGCAGCTTCTGAGCAAATTTCAGACAACTGGTGCTTTGGGATAAGCAAATCTTCTGAAACTGCCTCATCATCATCTAATTCTATTTCATTCCTGTCGTTATCAATGCTCTCAAGAATGACATCCATGGCTTTCAGAAATCGTTGATAAGTATTGTTGCTTAGAGCATTGCTTCCAAGTTTTTCTATTACTGGGATGAGCATTCTCTCTACTCTTCGAATCTTCTTCTTCGGAGAGTCACTATTCTGAGCACCATCGGAAGATTCTGGAATAAGAGAGTCGCCAAGCTGCTTTTGGTCACCAGATTCGGAGATGTACTCTGAATCCCCTTTCATTTCTCCTGTTCGTAAGATAATTAGTTATATATTATTACCAACTGGAAAACTTCAAACATGTTAATTTCATCGTCATCAGCTTGCTCAATGCCTCATTTCCTTTCTCGAATTACAATACAACGCAAACAATGCACCATTCGTTATTAGCACTCGAAAATGATCAGCAATTAGTAGTTCAGGCAAGCCGATCTTCTACTCCACTCAATGCTGGACTAACGTAGTTCGTAGTTGGCTTGCTTAACTAGCCATTAGCTTAATACTTCGCAGACATAACATAAGTTTAGCAGACAACATTTTAAAAACAAACCAAAATCAACAAGTAGTTTGATCGACTGTTCAAAGAAAATGAGAATTCACGCACCAACAGAAAACTACCTCAACGAAAATGCCAGATACATGTAATTTGTGTGTGTTAAACTCATTTACCTAAAAAAAACGACACATTAAACTTCTAAATAATCTTTGCTAAATTGCGAAAAAATCTAAATAAACATGTCACTCTGACGACTTTCACTAAAATTAATTTTTCTCAAATTTATCTCCGCTCTCCGGTTAGGCGAAGAAAATATGAATTTACCAACACAATTATAATTTCAATCGGTATGATAACGGCGAGATGAAACATGAAAGAGTTCGTTTGTTATGGAAAACGTCGTAAACAAGAGACTAATACAAATTTACAAATAGTTCTCCATGCCAACAATCACTATACCCAAAAATTTCTGCTATAATCAGTTTATATTTTTGACTTATAGCCTATCTAGAAATGACAACAATTATATACGCATAACGCCATATAATAACATATCGGACATTTTTTCTACCTTGTCTTCTACTGCTTTCCCATGGTAAAAACCATAGTAATATTTTTAACCCCTCCTCCGGCCGATACAAAAATCAGTACGCCCTTCTTCGGGCCTTACATAAATTGGCATTCTTTTAAGCGAAAAGTCTGTATATGCCTAAATTTTGTACGGATACTGTGTTCCATGAAAAGCTTCTTTTTGATCATTTTAATTGTCCATAAGTGTTTAAGCAACCGCCAAAACGGCTCTTTTTAGTACATGAATCCCAATTCAATTGAGGCCTATAGATGTGGTATAACAAAATCTTGCACTAAGCGCAAGCAGCACGCATATCGGCAAGTTGCTTCTATTACTTCGCACAGTTTGTTCTCTGCGTCGTTTGGCGTACGACGTTATCCTCTCAATACTAACTTGCTTTTTAGTTTTTAAAGATTAATGAATTTCTATTAATTATTATAATTTAATGTTTTTGGCTCTAACTATAAATATAATCAGGTTAAAGAAACCAGCTGTTAAGTCAGCTTTGCTTAACTTACAATCCTAAACCAAAATTACGGGAATTTTTTTTGCTGACTGCACAGATTTCACTCGCTTAATTTTGATAGGTTTCCTCATCTGTGAAGATATGTCAAATACCTACGCTTAATTAAGTTCGAAATATTTAAGCTGCTGAACTCAACCAATATTCCCTGATCCTCTTCAGATCACTAGTGCTTGGCTTTTTAAGGGGAAAAAGAAGTATCTATAATCGCCTTAACCCTAACCCTAACCTCTAAATGATATCATTGTATATCACGTACGGCCTGACTGGTTTGTCTTCTATGATCCGAATAAAATTGGGACCCAAGAACCAATCAAAGTGTTGAACAATAGAACAACTTGCAACAATGATCGACCGAACCCCATGGTAAGTGTCTATACACAATATAGTAGCATCAGAATAACATGAGAACGTATGGAGTTAGGAACAGGCTTAGGGTGCGAGAAGAAGTTATCAATTTCAACCCAGGTCCGTATGATGTTAATCGAATCAATATGGTTAGTTGGGCCGGCGTCATGATCATTCATTGATTGACAATATATTCTACCAATCTGATAGTCTACAAATCTTTTAATATTTTTGCAAGAAACGCTCTGTTTAGATTTGATTTAAATTTTCTTTGCTACTTTGCTTCTTGGCTAAACTTAAGGTTGCTGAATGAATGCCATGTTTGCCAGGCAGGACTGCTACCGCAATCCGCTGCTGCTACTGCATGGACCTAGTCTTTTTAAAGTACTGCTGGTTCTAGCTAGGACCAGCAGAATTGAATAAGATTCAGCTATAAGCTGAACTTTTTTCATATTGGGAATTTGATAGAATACAACATTCATGGAAATGAAAAGTTGGCAATTTTCGATGATTTAAAGAGAATTAGCAGCCGCTTACTTTTTCGTTTGTTCTTTTCCTTTGTGAAGTTCTTAACTTTCATTTGAGATTCTTGGTTATCTTCCCCCTCTGAACTGCTGTCCTTGTAAGTTCTGCTTGCTGTGGCGGGGCGAGATCTGCCAAACGCCATTTTATTGTTTGGCGTTGTTGACGAAGTTGCTTGCTTCTCCAGCTTTGAAATTGCTAGCTGCATGCTATCACTTCTTTCAAGTTTTATCACAAGTTGTTTCTAAAAATAAAAATAAAAATATTTTAGTTAAATTGATATCCACCAGGTTATACTGCTGTCAAATAAATGACTGGTCCTAGTCCTATGTCGCATATATCTTACAAACCTGCATGCTGGGGTTTAGATTTTCTGCTTTAATCGAGGAGTAACGATTGGTGGGGTCAACAGTTGTGCAATCATTATTCCAATGAGATGATGAGAGAACATTAGGTGGTACAGTGGATGAAGCACTATTTTGTAGTCTGCCATGGGGATCTGTTGAAGATGCACCTGACATATTTCTCGAGCCTGCTAAATGCACATCTTCATGGGAACTAGGATACTGACTTGCGTGATTAGCTGGCTGAAATTGTACATTATGGTGAAGAGCACTAACATTATGGGCAGCATCACTAATATGAGAAGCACTGGATGCATGGGTCATGTCACCATGAGGGAGCTGTGGCTCTAGAGATTGCTTGGAAGGTGAATTGCCCATGTTTCCCATTGGTGAGATGTTGTTGCTAAATGGACTCGTTCCTGGTCCCATAGATTGCATGTGCTGATGCGATGGATGATGACGAGATTGGTGGTCGTGGTCGTGCTGAAGATGTCCCTGTAGTTGATGATGTGGTATTGATTGTTGCTGAAGGGACGGTAAAGGCTGGGACTGAGAATACTGTGGGTGAATAGGGGACTGCGATTGTTGCGGATGGCTCAATACTTGTTGCTGGCCTTTGCTCATGGTTGGCGGTAGCTGAAGTGGGGAGTTCTGCCCTGCATTTAGCTGTGGGTAGTTGGAGGATTGGTTGCCCATCCCTAGAGGAAAAGGAGAGGAGTGTTTCGAATGTGTCTGACTATGATTTGCACCGGCTTCTCCGTGGTATGGAGGCTGAAGTGGAACAGAGCAGGGATCAGACGGTTGATTAGGCAACACTGACGAGGATCGCTCATTTCGTACCCCTGTTCGAGCGTTGTCACAAGAATAATTTACCATTTGATTACTGACTTCTGGTAATATTTGTGCTCTTTCTGACTTCAAAGACGAACCTGGATGAATTCCGCTCCCATCGGTCATGTAATTCATATTTTCTGCCACCTGCGTTTAATAGTTAGTTGGTCATTTTAAATTTCAAATCTCTGAGAATTGGCTAAATTTACAACTAGTTAACTGCTTATGAATATCAACTATCAATTTAAAACGCTTACCATGGAATTTCTACTGTTGTTACTATTCAGTAGGTCGCTCGAATGGGAAGATTGCAAGTCTAGTTGAGAAAGTGGCAAATGAGAGGCGGAAGTCGATGGTAAATGTTGAGACTGGATGTCACTCGCGATACTGCTGCTTGAACTGGCTCCATACAATGTCATTTGGTTGCTACTGTGATTCCAATCGGCAATGTTTTGGTCTACAGGAATTGAAATCAAATGTCACACGTAATGAAAAAATATTGTTAAAAACACTGAACCAATTGTACATTCAAAATTATTTTTTTGTATCATTCTAACAATTCTCCAGTTTTCTTTAAATATTTATTACTATGTAGTGAAGTTCGTTTTTTCAAAATTTTTAACAATTCACCCTACAATTACTCTGCCTGCATTGCATTGCAGAGCCTCCAGTTGCATTGCTTTGTATGAACGGCTCGCAGCTGCGCACTCGTTGCTAGTTTTCTCAAGCAGTAAATCGAATGAGCAACAAGCGACAGCCATTTTCCTTTGTCTAATTATATTTTTGATTTTTCTTGTGCTGCAGTGCTATCGAAGGCTGGCCGCTGACTACCTAATATTACTTTTTCTGTTTGCTTCATAAATTTTCACAACAGTGACGATATTTGATCACTTTTATTGAAAATTGTCCGTCAAATAATGCTTTACCGGCGTGCAGTTTGAGTAGTATTTGAAAAAATGGGATGTTTCACTGCTCCAGAAATTGGAGTGATACAACTTGATATATCTCGTTGATTTTTGACATTTGTAAAACGCACTTCACGCCGAATTAGTGTCAGTATTAAATTTTTAATTAGTGTTGAAAGCAAATTAAAATAAACAGTGTTACCGTTACCATGTTTTCCTTTGAAAACATCAGCTTTTCTCCTTAGAATACCACTTAACAGTCTGGGAGCATTGGGTATATCCAGGGGAGTATCACTGTAATGATCTTTCAGTTCACTATCAAATGAAGAGAGAAAATCATATTAAATTTACGTTTGGGCATTAATTAGTTTAATATTAAAATGGTTTTTGTTGCAGAATGCTGACATACATGTGCTTCGAGGATGTCTGGCTCAAAGAGTGCACAAGCTGTGGAATAAGATTGTCATCATTTGTTGCCAGAAGTCGCTGAGCCTCCTCAGCAACGCGAGGATGAAATAATAGTGACTTGTTGCCCAAAGTTTGAGGAAGAGGGGATGGAAGTGGCATCTCTGGCAGTACTGAATTAGTAAAACACATTTTTTAATTATTATTAAAATTTTCTGGATGACTTAGAAAGTAATAATACAATGAGTTGTTGGTCTAGTTGTGGTCGATAATTTGAAAACTCAGGAGTAACTTACAGTCTACAAGACTGGAAACTCCAGCCAGAGTTGTAATGGGAACACTTGGAATTTCCCCGTTCATCTTGGAAGAAATTGAAGAAATGGCTGATCGTTAAAGAATGCCCGCACTTGTTTAGGTCGTTACAACCATCGTTTTCTTATCTCTTTTCCATGACTGAAAACAAATAAATATATTTTTAGGAATACTGATACAATGGACAACGCTGTCAAATTATATTTCAGCAGTTAAGTGCTAGGGTTATTGATTCAATGAAATTAAATTAGTTGTTTAAAAACTGGTTTTTCTATGAAAATGGACGTTAATCCAAAAATATCAATGTTTACTTTTGGAAGCACTTTGAATCACGTTACTATGACGCTGGATTTATGATCAAATGACATTGTTTAAAAAATAAGTGTGATAATTTCACTTAATCACAAGATATTAGAAATAATGCACTCTTTTTCTTTAAAAATAGTGGACCGATGAAATCACAAATGAACGTAATGAATTTGATGTACTTTTTACTTGAGACTTGAAATTCCAAGTATATTGATATTCATGTCACAGTTTTGTCACTTTACTTATCCGAACTAATTCGAATTATAAGACTGCTCTTCATGTCAAAGTGTTGAAAACAATATCTTCGATGAAATGACGTACAGTTGACATTTACGTTGTGTCATTTAAACTTCAAAATATGAAATTGGTCGTTTACACTTTATGGACGCTAAATGGCAAACACTGAAGCCATTTAATTTGTAAATTGAAAAACTGTGAGTTAAGTGAGAATTATGGAATTGGGGAAATATTTATATTATGTATATTTTCATTCAATGGGGGAAGGAACTAAAAACTTATCTTATTACACTTTTCCCAGGTATTACAGTCCTATTGACTTCGAATTCTATGATAAGTAGTAGTAACCTTTTTCAAGATGCAAGCAAAACCTGTGCTATGTTTCTAAGCATTTCCTCCACTTACAAACAGATATAGATGGATAGATAAGTTGTTTTATATTATATCCAACCCTATATCTATATATCTGCTACTGACATGTATGCGAGCTGTAAAACCTAGTCCCAAAATTTGCTTTGCGGTAATTTCTATCATATTTTGAAGTTGGTTGAATTGGAAAAAATATTATGAAAATCTCCATGGAAATAGCAATTGCTCAATTATTTTGTTGTTTTCAGGAACGCTCATCAAGCAAATGGCATTGAATATGATTTTGCTAATGGCTGTTGTATGAGAGAAGCCGCCTCGGAGGAATACAACACGAAAAAATCCGAGAGAGGCCTCAGTAAAGAGTCAGACAGAATAGCTTTCACCGCGTTGGTTCACAAAGTAGCTGCCTTCCATACAACAGTCTGATGGGCCGGTGCTGGCGATCTTGTTTTGGAACGATATGTACGAGGAGAAGTTCCCTTCAGGGTAGAAAGAATTGCTTAAAGAAGTTGAGCCGTAAAGAGTGTATGAAACATTTGTATAGGATAGCTTATATTCTTATGACGATGATGACCCGAACTAGGATCCCAAGCTTTGAAAAAAGCTTAACTTTACAGTATACGAATTACATTGACTTTCGTATATGTTTGTGTACAAAAAGATGGACCTATATGGTAAGGATGGTTGTGGTTCATTCATACGATCTCATATGACGTATGTACTACTCTTCAAATCTTTGCGGCTGTCAGCTTCAGTGCATTGGGCTTTTGAATGAACGTACGAGATAAAGTATGCAAACTTTTAGCTAGCCGCTATACGCGATACCTTTTTGATGCAAGTTTGCAAACGAACGTATACACATGCATATTTAAACTACTTGGTTCGGACTAAATAACTTTATCAGTGTGCATATTCAGATAATTTTCATGTTTGCTGAAAATAATCATAATATATTTTTTTGAAGTATACTTCATAACTACTTGTGTAATTAAATTTAGTTTTTTGTTTGTAACTTTTAGTTTTATGTAAGGTTAATTAGTATGCATGCCGTTATGTGAGTACTAGAACTTTCTCTCAAGTTTACATCGTTAAAAGTAAATAATAGTCTTATTGTATATTTATAGTTTCGCTTTTTTTCGTCTGCTCTGGAACAGTTTTATAAATATATTTTACTACCCGCAATCAAAAACTAGTCAGTTAGTAAGTTTACAAATTTATAAAACATAAATATTCGCTAACCTCTGTCATGTGAACTGTATATGCTATTATAAGATAGCAGCTTATTGGTAAACAAGTGTCATATTACATTTATATGTATTACTTACATGCTTAACTCTGGAAATCGTTCCATGCAGCAACGGAATGGACCTAATACCTGATGTATCATGTTAAACACTCAACTAATTCTTGGGACAGCAGCTGATGTCTGCGATCTGCAACTACACTTGCTTTTAGCAGTAGCTGTCTTGATTGTGTACTGTCAACATCATCCAGCAGTAGTGTAGTACTAGTAGTACCCTTGTCTAAAATTTTGTATCCAAAATCACCCGAAATCAAGTTTTCCAATGGCCGGAGTCCTTAGAAGAGTGTATATTGTTGGTGTGGGGATGACCAAAGTATGTAAAAATGGATTGTAGTAATTGTGTGTAAATATTATTGAAGTTTCAGTGAAGTTAAATGCTGAATTGATTTTCTGTTTTTAGTTTGCCAAACCTGGGACAGGAGGAGATTACCCTGAACTTGCTCATGAGGCGATAACCAGTGCCTTGTCTGATGCTAAACTTAATTTCAAGCAAATCGAGCAAGCTTGTGTTGGTTACGTTTATGGTAAGTCAGATTCAGACTTCTGCGTGTTTTTTTTTATTGAATTCAATAATGACGATTTCTTGGACCAACGATGATTATTATTTGCATTTCTATAATTTAGGGGATTCTACATGTGGACAGAGAGCCATCTACTCTGTGGGAATGACTGGCATCCCAATTTACAATGTCAACAATAACTGTGCTACTGGATCCTCGGCATTGTTCTTAGCTAAGCAGCTTGTGTCTGGGAATCAAGCTAATTGTATCCTGGCGTTAGGATTTGAAAAAATGGAGAAAGGATCGTTAGGATCAGCTTTTGCAGATAGAACCAACCCTATGGATAAGCATGTTGAATCGATGATGAATAATGTCGGGTATGCTCAAGCTCCCCCTGCTGCACAATTTTTTGGCAACGCTGGAACAGAGCATATGAAGAAATATGGAACCACGACAACCCATTTTGCCAAAGTTGCCTTGAAGAATCACACACATGGATTAAAAAATGAGTATGTAGTATATTATTGCTTCCACACAGGATGCAGCTATACATGTTCAATATTTTAATGAAATGCCACAATTTTTGTGTAATATTTATTAGGAGATCACAGTTCAGGGAGATTCGAACACTCGACGATATTGTAAACTCCAAGCAGATTCATGGACCATTGACGAAATTGCAGTGCTGTCCAACATCTGATGGCGCTGCTGCAGCTATTGTTGTCTCTGAGGAATTCGTCAAAGCCAATAATTTGCAAGATACTGCTGTCGAAATTCTCGGCATGGAAATGGCCACCGATTTTCCTTCCACTTTCGAGGAAAAAAGTAGCATGAAACTTGTTGGCTACGACATGACTAAAAATGCAACCAAAAAGCTAATGGAGAAGGCTGGGTCTAGCATTGAAAATGTTGATGTTGTGGAACTCCATGACTGTTTTTCTGCCAATGAGCTGGTAACTTACGAGGCATTGGGACTTTGCAAAGAAGGAGAAGCTGGGGCTTTCATTGACAGGGGCGATAATACTTATGGTGGAAAATATGTCGTCAATCCATCTGGAGGATTGATTTCAAAGGGACATCCATTGGGTGCCACTGGTGAGTTGCTTTTTATTGTTTCCTCCACTTTTTCATTTCACTCTTCAATTTAGCATTGAATGTTGCATATACTATTAGTACATAGGAATGTGTTATTCTTCCTTCAGCATCCTAGGCTGGTATCAATTGGAAATTGAGACTGGTTTGTGAGAACGTTTGGTTATATTAAATCATAATTTAGCGGTTGATAATTTACTGTAATTCAAAACGGCTTGAAGACCCAAATATGTCCTGGGATTTCCCATTGTTTTTTGTCATAAATACTTGAACAATATCCTTAAATTGATTGACTTTATCTCTATTACTTCATTAACATTGTTCTTTGTATGAATAAGTCTGACTTTCCTGATTTTAATGAAAACACTTAAGGTTGAGACAAATATCTACGCAGGCACAGGTAGACTTTCGAGTGCAAAAACGGAATGGCGAGTGACGGATTTACTGCTTGAAATAAATTTTGGGGGGTCATGCCATTAGCATGGAGTATTAGGAGGGTCACAGGATCTTTTCATCCTTCATCCAACATATTCTCTGTAAGATATGAAGTTTCGTCATGAAAGGCCAAGCTTTTTTGCAAACTGTTTACAAATGATATCATTATCATGTTAAACGCATATTCCTTGGATGATCTTGTTTATTACTCAAGTTTTCTTCTTGTTTTTTCGCTTATGATTTTTGGCTTTCGCGTATGAATGTAATCAACGCACATCATATCATCATTTGCCATGGTACAAAGTTTAGGCATATACATGAACTTTGGAAGGGCAATAATTAAAAATTACGGAGAATATTTATTAAGGAAAAGCAAAAAATTACTATGTGAGAGCTTTTAAGATTTTCAAGGTGGTAGTCGGTATGGAATTTTTTTGCTCTCGAGATTTTTGTTTCATAACTTGATGGAATCAATCAATATCTGGCGTTGTTTCAAGTGACATTGTTTGATAAATTGTTTTCCATGTAATCATAAACAACAAAACAATTATAACAAGTTTTATGCACTTCCATTTAATTTGACAAGTGTGAAAGAAAATTGTCGTGTATACGGTATAGGAGTAGAACGGTGCGATTCTGCAATGTTCATAGTCAGAAGATACAGACAATACTACCGAGGTTTGACCAGGTTTGACAGCATATACTAGCAATACATGCACATTATTCAGTTTCATATTCGCATGATATTACATTATATCATTATGCTCATTGCTCGAGGCAATAAGAAAATTTCTCATCCGTTTCACTCTTTAAAACCATTTTTGCCGTATAATAGTAGTTAGGAGGTTAAATAATTTTAACTAGTCATCAATCTACAGCATCAGAAGGTTGGATTGTATTCGTTCTCACTCAGTCAGTTTTAAAAACAAAGTCCAAATACTGACTTCTGCAAGCTTTAGTAAGTAATATGATTTGTATTAATTAGTTCAATATACATACGTACGGAGTATCTAGTTTCATACTTTTTTTAATTACTGGACGGTTCAACTGTTCATTCATTTGCATGAACATATTTGTACCACATGGTTCATTTTAATTCATTAGGCTTCAATCATTTTCAGTTGGTCTTAAATTGATATTAATGTGAATGAGTGTTTGTTTTTGGCATCAATATAATTTTTTACTGTATCTGGGACAGCCTGAATTGGCTGTGACAAGATTCAAGAGGTTGGACTTTTAGGTCAGATGACACAATATTATCTGTTCCTTTTATCGCATGGAATTCGAATACTTATCTACGCTTTATTTATTCAAGATTTTAAATGCACTTCTTCTTTATGTAGGTTTGGCTCAGTGCGCAGAACTGTGCTGGCAATTACGAGGACTAGCGGGACCAAGGCAAGTTCCAGGAGCAAAACTTGCACTTCAACATAATCTCGGGCTTGGCGGAGCTGTAGTTGTGGGATTGTACCGTAGAGGATTTCATACTTCTGCAGGAGCAAACAACAAAGCCACGTAAGTTTAATGATTTAAAATATATTATATTAATCAAGGAATATTTATTTTTGGGGCTTGAAAATATTAATATGTTTTGTTCTTTATAGCGAAACGATGGCTGCTACTGATAATTTCAAATGCGCTCCAGTTTTTAAAATGTTGAGCGCCCAATTGGAATCCCAAGGTGCCCAATTGGTGAAAAAGATCAACGGAATTTATTGCTTTAAGGTACAACTTTGTTTTATTGCCAAGTATAACATTTTTACACTTGAACCTTTTTAGTTAATTGTGATAACACGACTTTTTTGTTGTTTACTCAGGTTTCCGGAGGTCCGGATGGAAAATCCGCCATGTGGATTGTGGATGTGAAAAATGGCAACGGAAAAGTTGAAGCCGAAGGAAAAGGTATTTGGGGTTGTCGGAACTGCTAATTTCCGTTTCTCTTTAGCCCATGATTTAATACTGAGTTTTTGTTACTCCAGACAAGCCAGATGTAACACTAGAGATGAATGATCAAGATTTATGGGACCTTATGTCAGGTTCCTTGAACGCTCAAAAAGCTTTCTTCCAAGGGAAACTTAAAATTAAGGGCAACATGGGCCTTGCGATGAAACTTCGTGAATTCCAAACAGAAATACAAAAGGCAACGGCTGCTAAATTGTAGATCCTCATTGTTGATTCAAACCGGCATGTGTCTTAGAAGTTAATATATTTTAGGTTATTTTGCGAGCTCAATTAGAGTTAGAAAGTAATTTAACTGGTGCTAACGCTGCGTTATTGACTTACGATGATTTAAATTTTTTTTGACGCATCATATAAATGATGACAATCTACCGCTATAGATTATGTAAAGCAACTTGTGATATTTTTCTTGGATTATTAATTGCGAAATCGTTGTATCCTTAACCATTTAATTGAAATTTTACAGGAAATAAATGTATTTATGTAAGAAATTGATTCACGAGGCAGCTTGAGTGATTTAGTTTTTTAGTGGAGAAGTTTCACTGTAATCTAATACTCTTTAATTACCAAACTACATGACAGGTTCACATTTCGCCTATCATTTGAGAAAATGTCTTTGAAGTCATCATTATAAAATGCATGCAGATATATTGAAATATAGTCCTCTAGCGAGTTCAGCCGTGTGTTGTAAATATTAATTGGCAATTGACATACTCTCATCACTCTCCTGTGGATCGAGAGCTTAGAAAGGTCCCCGAAACGTACCGCACAATTTATGGATTCGACTCGCACTCAAGCATATTGACAAGGCTTTAACCATAGTAGCTTGTTTATAAAATGTAATGTGGGATAAAATGCTGCAAATAGCTGCCTGGACAAAGAATGAATCCAAATGGATAGTAAAACATTGTGTATCCCTTTAAAAAGTTCAACTAATGAGGAATGAAGACAATTATTAAAAAAATTTGGTCGTAAAAAATAGTAGAATGCAATTTCACATCAAGACAATGTGTATTCATAAGGAAAGTTAAGTACTATATCTGTCACGTCCATTTTTTCTGACGTAATTCTTCGGGCGTTTTATTTCGTCTTCGTCTTGGAATCCTGGAGTTTCGGCGTCCCTGAAAAAGAAAAACAAACAGCAAAGTAGTCCCTATTGCATGCATTTAGGGAATTGGGACTACAGCTTACCTTTTTCCTGTGGTCTTTTTGCGGTTCTCCTTTTCTTCTTGATGGATGTGGCGCTCCTGATCCTGCGGATAGGCTTCTTTGTGGACGGGGATCCCTCCTTCCTTTCCGAGCCCGTTGACTGAATCCTGGCGTCCAAGATGTCGTTGGAATCCTCGTCTCCTCCTCAATACGATGGACCTGCAAGAAATAAAGAACATTTATTTATTAACCATTAGTTAAGTTAATTAAAACTATTTAGGCTATAATTATATATTCTTACCATTCAATATATGTGTATATGTGTGTATACCTTGGCTTCTCGTAGTTAGCAAATTACACAATTACCTAAAAACATCCTACAATCTAAAGCCTTAATCATCCCATTGTGTCATTTTGCTCATATAGGCTACGAACATTATCCTAAATAGCCGCGCGCACCCCTATATTGTATACACTTAAGTAAGTTCCCACTTACAAGTACTATATGAATTCCTCGTTTTGCTCACAAATCATGAAAACAGCAGACAGATCAAACTTGTTACTGTCACTATCCTAATAACCTAATAGGTTTGTCATTTAATTACTCCTGGTAAAGACTTTACCTGTGAAAATTACTCTATGTCTATGGTAAATAAGTTATGCAATGCAACTTAAAAGCACAAAAAATTTTACAATCAAACTCTTCATGTAAACCAACCAATCACAGGAAAAGACGCTATTTTAAACACATGCGCAATTTCACTTTGCATTCTTCCTCACTATTTGCTTCACGCGGGCTAGCTTACATCAACTTCATGAAGAACACATTTCACTGTTGTGTGTTGTCATTAATTTGAATTCAGGATCACAACTAGTTTATTGGGTATTTTACACTATTCAAATATAATATACGATTTCCCCAGTCTAGAACAAAAAATTTAAAAATTTAGAAGCCATTATTCGCCCACCGCTTTTTTGCACAGATAACGTGTTTGTCCCTATTTACTTTCACTTAGAATACATTGTGTAAATCTGATGTAGATAAATAGCTCCAAACGGAATCCTAGCACGTAATATTGAGACTCAACAGAATACATTTTTTGCAAAGCCTATCAGAAAATCGAGTTGTATAGATCAAACCTTAGGACTATGGAAAATAACAAAATATGAGTCTGAGAAGTATTTGTTTTCTGCAACCTCCCATCTGGTATGCAACGTTTGTTTAGTCTGCTTCCAGTATCAGGTCAGTAGTATTTTCTCATTCCATTTTTATGTGGTATCCCTAGTTTCCGGGCTGTTGAGCTTTACATGGTCTCATGGGGTTAATTTAAACTCGATGACATGTTTCTTCATTTCAAACGTTCAGCTCATAATTGTGACAACAAACGCATACTCTAGCAATAGGCTATCAAACCCACACCCACATTTTAAAACCACATCCTAGCCAAGTCCTAATACATTTATGATATTCTAGGGAGCATCCATCTGTACAATAAATCATCCTAGTAACAACGGGCAGCAGGGATGATTACAATGTAAAAGCTTACTTGTACTTATAGATTCACAATCTGATTGCATATTAGTGAAAACATTATTTTCTGCACTCTTTCGCTCAACTGTATATAAGAAAATTTGTTTTCTCTAGCGAATCGGAAGTTATGGCTCTCGAACACTTTCCACTCCTGGTTGTTAAACCAGTCCTGCGTACCGAAATGCTTTCCTAGCAACATTCCATGCCATTACTTCCCATACATTTGGAAGACCGTGCATTCAACCAAAATACAGAGTTGCGTACGGCATGTGTGCACACTCTCTGGAAAGTGGGTACTCTGTTATGTCTTGTGGGTCGATAACCTGAGAAGTTTGCTTCCTCATTTCCTTATATCCTTCGTCGCGTGTAACCGAAAAAGTTCCCCTGTCTGCATTCACCCAAACAGTAGCAGTACACACGGCTGGTTGATGTGGGGACCCATTTGGCTCTTGTGCTAACACAACCAAGTAAATTTGGAATCAGCAGGCTTTGGGTCCTACATTCTGGATGCACAAATGTGCACAGTTCAGCCAGTGCATCAACCTACCCACAATAGCTTTACTACTGTCCAATACCCCCTATAATAATCGTCGGTCGGAAATAGATAATGTATTAGGGAAAGGAGAAAACAATAATTTATTACTACTTTTACCCGAATAAATAGGGAATGGAACTGGATATCGTCAGGCATAAATCTAATGACCAAAAAGAGCTTATTGCTTTTACTCATCCAATATATTGAGCACTGTAGCACCGATTAGAACCAGGGGTATCCATAATGATCAATGTGCTCCAGCTAATGAAGAATTTTTACAGTTAGTTAGTTAGTTGATGTCTGTTATTTCTTATTTCACTATATTTCTACAAAGTTAAAGAAAGTCATTCGGTTTCGCCTTGCTATGTAGTGAGGATTTTTGTACATACTACCAGTCACTACTCACTAGTCACAGTCTACGCACCATACACACACAATACAGTGACAATGCTATTCACAAAAGCTAACTTTCTCAACTTTCTCTACGACGAATAATGACCTGCCCCGGGTTCAGTTGAGTTCACGTTGAAAATTTTATGAGAGCTATCAGATGCTGTTATATTAGTTGTTACTTCCGTAATAAAGTTGGTGTAGCCAATGAGAGGGAATTTAAAAAGTATTGGAAAACTAAATTAAGATTTGTTGATATGTTTTTTAAAAAGCTTTTTTTGTATGACTTATTGTGAAATGAAAATTGATATAGGACTTCGGTTTCTATGAAAAGTAGTTTTGCTGACCCAAAAGCCTGAATGTAAAATTAAACGCTCAATTGGCTCAATAAAATAATCAATATTAATCGGGAGCATAGATATTGTACTTCTCGTTTAATTAATATGTTGATAGCACATTGGAAATGCAATCTGTAAGTCGCATTTTTTGCAGCATGCCAGGTTGCCATTAAAAAAATGCATTTCACGTGATTTTTCCCCAAACGAACATTATAGTTACCCCAATTTCAGGATCCACTCACTCCCTAGACTAATGAGCCATTGGCTATTTTGACCCATCCGACAAACGACAATAACTCACACAGCTCTCATAAAGCGCTCTATGTTTCGAATGCAAAAACTACTGTCCAGCATGTAAGTCTAAAACTCATCAAAACCACTTCATCAAGCATAAATTATCTCATCTTCTCATACATCATTTTTTTCATTCTAACCCTTTAAACCTTTGAGCTTGTCATCATAGGCACTGACTCACTCATGCTCTTGTGATGTGCAAACTTACTTAACAATGACATACTATATAGATACCAGCAACAAAATAGGAAATAGAATCAACTCCACTTATCTTAATTTGACAAAAATACAGCCCTACTACACCAAACATGGCCATTGGCTACCACAATCCGCCATTATGATTTCCCTAAGGACCCTTCGAGTGTTGACAGCACTTGTATGATTTAAGCGTTAAGGGCTACGATTTCACATCGATCTTGATACACATTCTGTTTTACATGTATGCTTATTGTTATTAGTTGGTTAGGAATAACCCAGCCCTATGCTGTAAAACGAAATCCACTAACTGAAACTACTATACACAGTACAGTACACGCACATAGGGTTTTTGTTCCTATCCTACTACTACACTGTGTGTGTATGCAGTTGAACTAACTAACTTTATTCCCCGTTGTACTGATGTGTAACATGGCGCAGACGTTATATGGGGCTAGCTAAAAGTTTGCTCCTTTCCTTATATATTCCCAAACAGAGAGGTAGCAAAGTTGGCTAGTATACACGAGTGTGTCTTTAACCTTCCAATTGGCCACTAGTTTCTGTCAGTTGTTGTAGAGTCGTCTTGAGAGCAGGACGACTGATCTGGGTCTCCAGTTGTTAGTTGATGTGTGAATTGCCCTGAGAGATAGGCAGAAAGTGAGTGGATATACCTTCCTGAAAGAAGTGGACTTGAAGTACCCTATACTATAGAGGAATAGTATATAAGTTTTGTTTTCTCATCGAATCCTTATTTTTAGATCACCTGTGTGAATACACATTGTTATTATTAAGTTTGGAAAGTGTGCAGTCAGTCAGTCAGTTGGTTATAGAAAGCCACTCGTTCTGCTGCCTATTTCAATAATAATTCTTGTCATTGACTTGTATTTTGGACAAAGGTGAGTTGTTTTTTTATTTATTTCTTAGTTTGTTAGTTAACGAGATTTTTGGTTTGTTATGGAGGGTCATTCGTTGTAAGTGTAATGTTTACATGAGAGAACTAAAAACACGGAAGCGCTGGTTAATGCAATAAAATGCATTCTCAGAGACGCTATGCCGTTGAAAAATAATGTGCAGTTTAATTGGTGCCATGAAACGATTATGTACATGCATATACAATTTGGCGTTGGATTTAAATTGTCTGCATATTTTTATTTTATCCAAAAAATGTAATTTATTAATGTCAGTGTATGACTAGTTGCATTTAAATTATAGGATGGGCATTACAGTTGTACATCATTTATAGTAAGTGAGGATTTCTAGCATCCTTTAAATTGTTGGCATTGATTTGCAGCATTTTTTGTTCGTCAACTATTGGTTGCAATATGTATGACGAGTTTTGTAATATTTTGTTCTGCTCTTGAAGAAAACAAGTCAAAAGTCGGTTGACTCACCATAAGTATCATAATAGTAGTTTGCACGTTTATCATCTAAAGGCAGTTGCCCTCAATCGTGGTCTCCGTGTATACTTGAATGCCAGTCTTCTCCCATGTTGTTGTACTTTGTTCGAGTCAATGAGCATGCACATTAGACGAACTCTTCGTTTGAGCTAGTTTGATCATCTGCTGATGAGATTTTGGCACTAGGTATTCAGAACTTCATGTTGATCATTACTTCACTAATTCATACCCGTACATATCTTTTTGCTCAACACTTTCTGAGCTCATGTCTAAACAATTGGTTCTTTAATTTTCTTTATCTCCACCGACAGAGTGTATCAATGCAAGTTGAAAGGATAGTTAGTTTAGCTAAAACCCAACAAGAGTGAACAGAAGAGAAAAAAATATGAAACAAATCGTATGGCTATTTGACCATGGAGGGCAATCAATTGGTCTTTTCCTCAGATAGCCATTGTTTATTTCTTTAAGGTTGGTGTGAGTCGAATCTATTCTTTTGTCAATACATTTTAGCTTCTTAGGTCACAGTTCATTTTCCTAGTTTGTTTGTCATCTAAATAGTAGTCATCCAGCTTTACACTTACTCATCAAACGTGTTTATTAAAAAGTGCAGTATATTCGTTGGGTTAGTAATGCCACTGTACGTCTTGGCAAACTTTGGGTTTGTAACTGGGAAACAAGTGTACATCATCATCTCTGTGTGCTGAAATTTGTGCACGTCATGTGAATATTAGATTTGTTGCTCGAACACTGAATAAAATTGTGTTGATTCATTTGTTTTTCAAATTTCTAGGTGATCCAGCTGGGAAAATCTGGAAGTGACTAAAGTCGTACATATACACATCAGTAGTTTCTCTGTGATTACATCAATGTGTAGTGGATACGTTTTTTGTTTGTTTAGTGAAGTGAATTTCCAAATTTTGGAAAGTAGTACACATGTTCCCAGTGCTTATTCTTGTGAATCCAACTAAGTCATGTCTAGTGGGTCTACGGCACTGATTTCAAATTCTACCAGTCTACCACTACACATTAACACTGCGAAATTCGGAGAGTTGCCAGTTCCTAAGAGCCGGTACTACGACCGAAAAGCGTCACTCACAGACAGTAGCAGTGGGGGAAAGGACTCATCCTCGTCTCAGTTGTTCCAAGAAGAGCACCATCTCCCCCCTCTCAAGAGTTTGACTCTTAGTTCGGCCATGACCAGTGTCAAGTCGTCCGCCTCAAACGTGGGTTTGGAAGTGGGAGTGGGACTGATTCGAAAACTTGGGAACAGCACCTCAGAGGATTCGTGGTCATCCATGTTACCTCCCCCGAACGGAGTTGGTAGTCAAGGAGGACTCATCAACTATAGTCACATGTCAGTATCAACAACTCAAATCCAGAGTCACAGTCTACCGCCGGCAATGCCACGGCCAGCGTCTGCAGACTTTACGGTGGCAAGTCAAACCAATTCTCAGGAATCTAGCAAGATGACACCGTCCAAAACGAAATACAAAACGATGCCAGCCTCTCCTGAACACGTGATCAAAATGTATTCAACACGACTGACGCCCTATGAGCTCAATGAGATTCTCAACTACCCCGAAATCTTTTTCATTGGCGTGGGAGCTCAAAAACGACCTGGCATGATAGGGACTACCAATAATAACTCATATGACGATGATCAGGGCTCGTATATACATGTACAGCATGACCATGTAGGCTACCGCTATGAAGTTTTGAAAGTGATAGGAAAGGGGAGCTTCGGTCAAGTGGTGAAGGCATTTGACCATAAGGAGAATGTGCATGTAGCTCTCAAGATGGTGCGAAATGAGAAACGGTTCCATCGACAAGCTCAGGAGGAGATTCGTATTCTCGAGCATTTGCGGGAGCTCGACAAGGATAATGTGATGAACATTATTCATATGTGCGATAATTTCACATTCCGTAATCACACGTGCATCACATTTGAACTATTGTCACTCAACCTATATGAGCTAATCAAGAAGAATAAATTCCAAGGATTTAGTATCCAATTGGTTCGCAAATTTGCTCACTCTCTACTTCAATGTCTTGACGCACTAGCTAAAAATAAAATCATCCATTGTGATATGAAACCGGAGAATGTTTTACTTAAACAACAAGGAAGAAGCGGCATTAAGGTAATTCTCGTTTTTTGGCCTCTTTTTTTCCCACTTTTCAGTTATTGTTCCAATCTTATCGATTATGCCATAGCGTACTGCTGTATTTACTACATCGTCTTCCTTGTTCGTATTTACAAACATTCGTTATCTGTCGTCTAAAACAAGCAGACAAAAAATCCTGTTCGTATTTACATTCATGTTGCATTCCACAAATCTCCTTATTTGTATTCGATTTTTTATCGATAATGTATTGTCTGCATGCTGGAGTTCCGACTTGCCATATTCTTTATGCATAGGTGGCATAAATCTTGTATCCACATTTAGCAATTGAGTTTGACAGGCTTGCTCACGGCTCACAAGACTCGTTGATCAAATACTCATTACATTGATTTTGAAATTGATTGGGCTTGTTTATAAAATGTCTATAGGTACTCGATGCTGTAAGTAGTATATCTTTTATTATTCATTGATTTTTTAGTCACTTATCATTATGTATTGTGCCTCATTGACTGATTATGCAAACGTAAAATGTAGTCGTTTGACTACTACGGGAACTTCAGCTATCCGTACAGAGAATGCCTAAACGTATTGCTATTGGTAAATACTAATATTGCAACTGAAATTATGTTTTTTGTTCATTAAAATTGGATGCCAAATACCCCAGAATTATTCCCATTATCTATTGACTCTGTTTTGCTATGAACTTATCAAGGTGTATAGTCAAGTCAATGTGCTCTGGATTTATTTCCCCTACAATTTTATTGCTACAAAAATAATGTAGAGGCGGAATGCGGAATTAATGGAAGTTAAATAGAAACGGGCTAGCCTAATCTTCCATTATGATTACATCCTATCTGCACTTCCTATATTTGATTTGTGTTGTCTACAGACTGGCAAATGTTATCGGTCAAATCGACTCTTTTCATTTAGACTGTATACTGTTTGTTTGGGAGTAGTTAAAGTTAGTTAGCTAGTGTATATGCTCACCCTTTAAATCCCACTTAACCAATGCATGCACGTACAGTAGTGTGTACAGTAATGCCTGTACACACCTTGTGTCAACAAAAAATCATTCTTTTAATGAGCATGGTCGTTTTAACGTTTTAAGCGCATTTATTTGCATCCCTTTTTGATGAACGTGCTCACATTGGTTTGGTAATGAGTGTCGGCACTGCCACACATCCTTATCTTCCGTACATAACCTGGCGTTTGCAATATTTTAACATTGTCATGTATTATTCAATAGCCATTGGCATGCTCTCACCATTTATATACACTAAAGCTCCTGCTGTGGTTTCACTTCCCTTGTACTCATGCATAGAGTAGTAGTGGGAACAACAATGCATAAATGAACTGTTGTGTATGCACACTTTAGAGTTCATTCCCTTGATATGCGGATATTTTTAGCTAATGCATTCTTTGTTTGCATACGTATCTGTTTTCACCATGGAGCAATTCAGCCACAGTAAGTCAACCATTAACTCTACTAAAATGTGTACATACACCCAAGTTCCCATCTTGTCCATTTTGTGACCACGTGAAGGCTTCAGTCGTTGTTGTTTAGTTAGCTACTAGTTTTGCCTGTGTTTTTTTTTTGTTTCACATGTATTAGTTATGCAACGTTGCAGTAGATTATTGTATATTTGGCCGGAATCGAGTTTTACTGTAATTCATGAGAAAAGTGTAACTCCTCGGAAATATACTCTAGGATTCCAAAAATAAAAGTAATTGAATTGATGTAATTAATAATTGAATTTTTTTGTTTGCCGAGTGAGGCCTGTTGGGTTTCACCTTATCATGGTATCAATAGATTAATGAAATTAATTTTAATGATTTATTTTTTTCCTTATTTAATATGTAATGAAATATGTTTAAGATGTTTCGATACTGTTGCATTTGGTCGACTTGAAATTACTATGAAAGCATTAAGGAGTAGACAAGGTTCTTCTCTCAATCTCTATTTTTAATGATGCTTGGAGCACTTTGTTTTCAAACATTATAATCAGGAGAATGAAAGCAATTTGATGCTTTATCATATGTTGCAATGTTTTTTGGCCTTCATTTTAACGCACTTAATAAATAAATGATATGAAAGTCATGAAGCATGAATAGTCAGTGTGCTCTACTCTTGTTTATAGACTATACACAATAATAGTATAGTTTGAGTAAGTACAAATTTGCACTCGTATATCATAGCCCGTCATAATGTATACACGACTCGATATATTCAAATAAAAATCATGCTAAAATGGTAGTCCACATGTGTGTGTGTGTGCTCACTTCATATAAGAGACCTTTGAATCGCCACTACTCTATGGTGCTCTTGTAATTGATAACATTTGTCAGCCATGTCCTTCCAAGTGTTCAACCATAATTTTTCTTTGTGCCGTAAATCTTGGATAAATAATCCCTATTTATTCTGAGCCAATAATGTGTTCAATCAAAAGTTCTCCCAATGTTTCCTTCACGTTTGAGTTTACTCATTAAATGTACCTTTCTTGGCTTTGTAAATCCCACATGTCTGTATATCCGTAATCTTCGCCCAAATTATATTTTCTGGTCCACTAACTAATAAACCTTAATAATTCCCCTGAAAGTGATCCCAAGGTAAATCTTTATTGCACGTAGACAACAATGAGAATATCACTCACTGTCTTTGCTTTAATTACATGGAGAATAAGGGCTGTAATTTAACCTATCATTGTGACTTAATCTGTGTGAGCTGATTACGAACTAGCAATCTTATCCCACATAAGGTGATCAAAAACTAGTACTCAAGAAGACTAGTAAAAGTCTTTGTTGACTACCGTAAGATGCATTCATTGTTTACAATTTTTTTCCACACAACAGTGCACAGATGTGCTCCTGCTCCTAACTTTAATGGTGAGAAAAAAAAAAGACTTGACGCTTTTTAACAGCTCCACTTGTTCCAATAGTATACTATGCTAATAGGGTAGAGCTGAAACTGACTGTAATGAGAAAAATCACTGGCAAAGGAAATAGCTAGCGATGCTGATAAGAAAAGATGTTTTGTTTTAGCCAGGAGCACTCCAACTTTCCAGTGAGTTTACTAACTCAGACGTCCATTCACCATTCAAGTTACTGACTAAAGAAACTTACATAACTTAATTTTACTACAACGAACTTCATGTTCGAGTTTCTCATCAAACTACTTGTGGAGAAAAAAAGACTAGAGTAACAAATGTACATTTTATATCCCCAAAAGAGGATATAGTATATTATGTTGTTATTCACTGTATAGAACTCACATAATTTGAGCTTGTCTACATCCTGTGTGTCTAAAATCCCAGAGTATTGAACATCTGATGTTTTCATGTACATACGTTCATTTCTTCATCCATTGTGACTTTAAAATCTGGTCCATTATCTTCTCCAGGAAAATCTATGATGAATTTGAGAGAGTGCCTAGGCTAATAATTATGTAGCCAAGGGATACGGCATTGTTATAAAGATTTTTTGGTGCCAGGGATCTCGCTCAGCTGCTACTTTTACAACCTTTGTTTAGCCTTTGAGTGAGTTAGTTGAGTGGAATGAAAAGCATATGATGGCGTAAGAAAGAACGCTGTTGAGCTTATTATATGATCCACATTTGTAATTGAAATATTTACAAAAAATTTACTGTACAGATTCAATGCGGAAGCTTTTTGGGGACAGCTCCTTGAATTTATACCAATCATGTCACTTATTGTGCCTATATCATTTTCATTGGCTACATTGTTCAGTGGTGTCCTTCTTTGGTTATAATACCTAATAGTATTGACCTCGGAACAGTATTCAAACCATTTTGTCTATCATACGCTATTTTAGCGTGGACTTAACTGCAGAGCTCTCATAAACACTGGTTTTTCATGCCTTAGTTTCCTTGAGCAATTTTCCAAACGTTTATATATTTTTTGCCGACCGTTGAGAATAATGTAAACAGTCTAAAGCTCCCCATTGTCATTGCCATAGCCAAAAGGTTTTCCAGGAAATCAGCACACTTTTTTATGTCATATTGCACACAAGCATTAAAGTATATAAAGCAATCTCCATTTCTATAGAAACCGCTGACGTACTGACTGAGTGAGTAGGCCGAGGTCCCTAAGATCCAACATCCCGACCACTTGATATTTATAGTTTACATCAATAATTTTCCAGCCTCAACTAGATTTACTATGCATGAAAGGAAACACTTCAGAATTCATTATTGACTCCAAGGAGCTAAATAGGCTAAAAAAGATAAAACCTGATGGAACTAAAGTCTCGGAGAAACAAACCAATGTTTATATAATGGGTCTGCTGGCTCTGATGTTTACTATGTGTGCGACAGATAGTGAAAAAAAGGCGAGCACAATGTTTGCAGCATATCCTTCTCTCCGGACTATATATCCTTGTATAGGCAATCTCGCACTATCTTTATATACTGTAAATGTGCGTAAAGACTCAAGTTTACCCCTAGTTTCAGTGTTTTTGTCTGTATGCAACTCAAACTGCACCATGATGCAGGCAAAGTTCTCATACACAAAGGCATGATCACACTCGCACACACACACATATGAAGCTCTAATATTTTTCGGCCTTTGCACCCAGCAGCTAGCTCCCTGTTATATCCGCTGTAAAAAAACTTGAATCGACCCTTTCATTTCGTACCATATTCTTCTCCCCTCGTCAGCCTTATTTGAACGATTATTATATAGTACGATGGTTTGTACTATTATTGCTGACTGTTCCGTGTGATCAGTTTTAGTTAGCACGTATATGTCTGTCTCGTAGCGAACTATAACTAACTAATGTTCCCTTGGAAATCATATGTGAGAAGGTAAAATTGGGTATAAATGCATTGGTTTGTTGATATTTAGTTAGTTAGTATATGATTTTCTCATTCTTTATGTATAGATAGTGGGTTAGATAGTAATAGCTGTGCTGTTGTTAATTCCACATTCTGGACGGAACAACATGCACAAAGTAATATTTATGTTCTTATTGCTTGCGTGCTGTAGCTACTGCTACTATTTATGGCTCAAACTGGATGCGTCCCACGTTTCCTATGTGCATACTGACTAACTACGTAGTTTAGGGTTGATTTTTAGGGATGAGAGATTTTCTCATGTGCTTTAGCATTACTCATGATTTCTGTACGACTAGTCACAACTGGCTCATAGTTCCAGATCCCGTAGAGGCCTTTGTCCCTCTATTTATTATTATGGAATATACATGATGCTATAGGGAAATGTAAACTCAGTCAGTTAGATATATCATGTGTACGTACGTCGTACATACAGAACTTTTGGGTTGATTTAAACTATATATGTTTTGGTTTCCCAGCTGCTCACATTATATTTTCCATTTATATATTCCCAGCCAGTTTAAAATGGATAGAAAAAACCTCTTTTTTAGGTACTTGATATACCGTACGCCTTTTTCTTTCCTATCTAGCTGGCCTGAATCTCTATTCATCTCTCACTCTCTGTACTCGTTAGTCAGTTAGCTAGTTGGTTAGGAATAGTATAAAAACAGTTGGCTATACATAGCATAGCATAAGAATAAAGGGTCTATAATCAGTCAAGTGGATCTCAAACTTGTGCACTCTTAAGCATGTAGGGAGCAGCAAGGTACAGTAGTGGGGAGAGACAAAAAGCCCGAAGATATAGAATGCAGCATATGAAGTGCACACACACATACGCATGTTGGGCTATACAGAGGAAGAATTGCATTGCCCAAGTTGCCATGTTCACTGTATTTTTTGTGCAATGCACACATTATATAGGGATGGGTCTTTTGTACACAAGAAGTGGTTATACTATTCATGGGAGAAATACTAGTATAATGAGAGCCCAGGAAGGCACTTTTATATTTCCACTACTGCGTTTGGTATGAATTTGTGAGAGAGCTGTTATTATACCTGAGGGCAAAAAGGAGGCAATGGCTTTACGTTGGATCATGAGATTGGAAAAAAGAAGTTGATGATGGTGTTTTTGCCTTCTTGTTATGCTATGCTCAGTTAGATCATGTGTACTGGCCAGTACCACTTTTTTCTTGCCGTGCCTTCATTTGCTAACCATAGAAGGGGCAATATTTTGTAGCAGTGAGAATATTGTATATGGAGGCATAATTGTTTTATTTTGCAAACTATTTGAAACAGAAAATCGCCAAGAGTTTGAGGCAAACATGATAGCAAAAAGTCAGAAAATCATTGAGAATGTTTTAAATACATTATTAAAGACTAATAATCTGTTCAATAGGTTGTTTGCATGATACAACAGTTTTTAAGTACCATACTAATTATTAATGCAATTTAAGCTTCTTTAAATCTTCCGTATTTAGTAAGAATTTGAATGATAAAAAAATTCACTTTTTGTCCCAACATTTAGCCTTTGTTTTTGTTACCATTGCTGTAAGTTTTTTACAGCCGGTCGTCATGTTATTACTGATGCATTGAAAAATTAAACACAAAGCTCTTTTGATTCAAGGTGACGTTAGATTATGCAGTATGGGCTGTGCTGGCAGTGTTTAAACTTGATAAAATGATATTGTATGATAATAGCTGGATTTTGTGCATTGCTAAAAATCTTTGTTTCTTGTCTACCAAAGAAAGTTACAGTAGGCCTGAACTAAACACTATGATTTTTGGTCCATCGGCCATTTGTTTGCCATATTGTGTAAAGTCTTCGCTGTTACGTTTTCAGTCCTCATTTGTTGACATAAAAGTCAGAAGTCACGAAAAGGGACAAATTAAATGGAAAGAATGGACTAGATACTTTTTGTATCCAAACCAGGTGCCAGTGTTAGCTTTGTAGTTAGTTAGTTACATGTACTTGTCTAAAAAAACAATCTCGCTCTGACATTCTTTTTTTTATTTCACGTGTTCAACTCTTGTAGTTTATTCTCTGGCTCAAAACTCTAACTCACCCATGATCTTTTGAGTGTGCACACTTTTTTCACCCTCTCGGGGTCTTCATAACAATCATAATATTACATATGAATCTAGCAATCATCATAAACTGTACAGCAATTTAGGGCAGGAGAGCGAACAATGCATTTGACGTGGCATCAAAGTCAATTAAAGTTGAAACAGTTGGTCATTGGTGAATGAAAAAAGAAGTTTCTTCTTCGGCTACTGTTATACGAAAGACCAGATCTACGGCTAAAGCACTAAAGCATTGTAAACTTTTTGTACACACCATTTGTGTAGTTATAGTTATGAAACTCTCGTGTAAATCTTAAATCAAGGAAAGGAGTGGAAAAATAATGTTTTTCTGCATCAAGTATAAAACCTATAATTTGACAATTGGGCACAACCTATGTTATCAAAATCTAATAGATTGATAGATTGACCAGTTGTCAAAAAAAAATCTTGTTACCATTTACAGTTTATATTTATTTTTCTATTATTAATTTTCTGTATAGATTTATAGTAATTTTAAATTTTCCTGGCGGATTCATTTTTTTGCACTCATTTTTTCTGTAGTTAAGTGTCCACATTTTCAGGAAATAACTATTGACGCATAAAAAATATCATCTAGTGTGCTTGGGAAATTTTATGTGTAAAACCATTGCTACGTGGTCGGTTGGCATAAAAACTTTTGATCGTGACAGGCGGAGATTGCCGAGTTCATTTTTGGCAATTGTATACAAGGTGTAGCTTTTCACACACACTCTGGGTCCATCTGTATTTTGCACTCGTTTATAATTAAGCTGAGCTACATTACTAGAGTGTTTAGCCATTTTCCTTCTATTCGTTCGGTGACCTACATTTTGCAGCTCGTTCGGGCTTACTAATCGCAGCGTTCGCCAATTTCTCTCTGTGTATATATTGCATGTACAATAAAACCTGGGCATGTTAAGAAGCAAAGTGAACGGCTTACGAGTGTTTCGAAATAGATGCACATGTAATCGCAGTAATAATGGTTATCTTTATGTCTCCATGTTTGTCCCTATTTTTGTGGTTTCTATCGTCTTATGAGAATTGCAGTGTTATATAAACACTCTTAACGAGCAAAACTTAAAACCTGCAAAATTGTCAATGATCCACAAATTTTTTGACGTATGGCAAGTTTTTAGAATGTGATAAACAGAATTATGGAACAGTAAAACAAACTCGTTGTAGAG
>Ga0210040_10000878_pt1 | contig 48008 bp, 38 predicted proteins | sample CryGeyCG12114_NA_FD_185462 | JGI IMG/M metagenome (GOLD analysis project Ga0210040, IMG submission 185462) | Groundwater microbial communities from aquifer - Crystal Geyser CG19_WC_8/21/14_NA (SPAdes) (version 2) | ecosystem: Environmental > Aquatic > Deep subsurface > Groundwater | place: USA...
TGTTTAAAATAACATCGCGTTCTGTAATACCAACTACTGTTCCTCTGATTACTTCTTCTTCCTGAACGGTAGTAAGAGTATCACCATACATTTTTTCTAATTCGGCACGCTCTGATTTAGAGTAATTACCACCGAATTTCTGAGACTCGAATTCGTCCCAGTTAAAATCATCATTTGCACTCATGCTTTATTTTGCTCTGGTAAAGCCATCGGCAGGCGAGCAATCAACCGACCATTTTAGTTAAACATCACTTTGCTTAGGCAAAGGCCATCCATTTTGAATGAACAGCAAAGATAATATATTTTCCAATGTAAATTATAAATAAAAATATTAAAATGTCAGGAAAAGTGACTAAGACTTGTTGATTATCCTTAAATTAATGGAGGTATAAATAGGTACTAATTTAATCTCGAAATCAAAAAAAGAGTTTATCTATTCTTGTGTAAACTAAATTAATGAATTTTAGCTTTGGATAAGTTTGTTAAGGCTAAAGGTATTAAATACTAATATGCTTATGAATATTCATAGATAAACGAAATAATAACAAGCGCCAAGCTTCTAAATTCTAGAAAGATTTAACACTTAAATTTAACTGAAATTATTTAGGCCAATAAACGAAGGAATTTTCCTTAATGCTACTAAGTTATTCTTCCCGATACTTATCTTTTACTTTTAAATAAATATGCCAGTTCTGATCAAAAGAACCAGCGTGCGCAGCCAAAAAGGCAGTAAGAGAAGGTTTACGTGGTTTTTGTTTAAGCGTTAAGCCGGCTTCTTCGGGCGTACGATCACCTTTTTTAGTATTGCAACGCATACAGGCAGTTGCCAGGTTTGTCCAACTGGTACTACCTCCTTTGGATTTAGGAATGAGGTGATCGAGGGTTAAATTTTTGGTTGAGCCGCAATAGAGACATTGGTATTGATCGCGCTTCATTACATTGTGCCGGCTTAAAGAAATGCCTTTATAAGGTATATGCACGTAATGCTGCAAACGTATAATAGAGGGCGCCGGATAAATTTTGGTGATGGTCCGCAAATTAGTTGTTTCGGATTTATGCACCATTTCGGCTTTTTCTAAAAACAACAAGACAAAGGCTTTTTGAATACTACAAAGCGCCAGTGCCGTATAATCCTGATTCAATACAAGTACTTTCTGATCCATAACTGCTTAATCACATCCAACTTACAAATTAATTTAAAATGGATCAAGTAGGCAGGGCTAAATTATAAAATATTTTTAAGCTTAATTTAGAATGATAGAATAGCTATATTTTTCAGAAATGTACAATAGTTTACCTTTATTATTAATTTGCTCGCCCCGGAAATTAAGGTAAATTATAAATCAGGAATAAGCCTTTTAATAATTCGCAACTGGTGGGTATAACGCTTCCGTTCGGCGTTGTAAATACCCTGATGATCGAGGGTATCAATGCGCACTTCGCCATGGGCATGAATAATTTGGTTGTTTTCCAATATTAGGCCTACATGCACAATCCGACCCTCCGGATTATCGAAATAGGCTAAATCGCCAATTTGCGTTTGGGCGGCAAAATGCACCTCCTCGCCCCTCGCCGCTTGTTGCCAGGCATCGCGCGGTAATTGGTAACCACAAATACTATAAACTTGTTGTACAAAACCAGAACAATCAATTCCGAATACGGAGCGGCCGCCCCACACGTAAGGAGCCTTAAAAAAGGTAAGCGCAATATTTTTTAAAAATTCAGCATTCACACGTAAGTTTGCATGAGTGGCTTTACCATTATATATACATTGTTGCTCACCCAAACGAAAGTTTAAACCATCGAAAAACGGCAAAATACTGCCAATCATAATAGGGATGTTAACATCAGCCTTATTCGCAGTTTGTAGTATATCTAATGTACGAGGATGCTGCTGCTGCTTCCATTCCTGGAAATACCCAGTTGTAACCGGAAAATGTTGTTTTACATCAATCCAGCCCACGTAATCATCATTGGCATTTTGCACCTGCATCCAATTGCCTTGTTGGGCTAAAATGGTATAGCACTCCCCGAAAAACAATTCGGTAACTAATTCACTTTTATCGTTGGGCTCAGCCCTAACCGGCACATGACTTAAGATACAAATTCCAGAATCCACTTTTTATTTATAGAAGTTAGAAATTTAGATGTTAGACTTTTATGTTAGGTATTAAATAAAATAATCTTAATACCTATTTTGATTCATAATCAGGAATAATTTAGCCGAATATCAGGCAACAAATACTTAACAAACTTACCTAATAACGCTTAGTAACGCTCTCGCTGCATTTCGCGTTTTACATCGCGTTCTTTTATATCTTCGCGTTTATCGTATAGTTTTTTACCGCGAGCTAAGGCAATATCAACTTTAGCAAAACCCCGGTCGTTGATAAACAAGCGGGTAGGAACAATGGTTAAGCCTTGTTCTTCCGATTTTTTTAGGAGCTGGTTCATTTCCCTTTTATTCAGTAATAATTTTCGCGGCCGGGTTGGTTCGTGATTATTATAAGTACCTTCGGTAAACTTGGCAATATTTACCTGGTTTAGCCACAACTCGCCTTGCAAAAACGTGCAAAAGCCATCGCTTAAATTTACATTACCTTCTCTAATCGATTTTATTTCGGTACCAGTCAACATGATACCGGCTGTGTACTTACTTAAAAACTCGTATTCGTAAGAAGCGCGACGATTCTGAATATTAACTGTTTTTTTAATTCTATCTTTTTCCTGGGCCATGTAAAAATGCTTAGGCTATAAATTTTTACTAATTTATTCTCTTTTAAAATCTTGTTGCGAGCTTTATCCTATCCTTGTTTTAAGACATATTATACTCTTTGCCAAGTTAATTAAAGCATAACGAAGTTGCCCCGTAATTAAGTTATTATTGTGGCTGATTTAAATTTTTAATCATTTAATCAGTTAGAATTTAAGTCGGGGTTCGGGGCTGGCGTATTGATTGGAAAAATCTTTTTGTAAATATTTAAAATGAGCGGCCATTGCAATCATTGCCGCATTGTCGGTACAATATTCAAAAGCAGGTATATAGGTGCGCCAGTTATAACGTTTGGCATATTCAGTAATAGTCTGCCGTAAACCCGAATTAGCTGATACGCCGCCCGCAATCGCTATTTCTTTAATGCCGGTATCTTTGGCCGCTGCTACTAACTTTTTCATTAAGGTTAGAATTAAGGCCCGTTGAATGCTGGCACAAATATCGTTTAAGTGCTGCGGTATAAAATTCGGGTTTTCGGCGCTATTATTTTTCAGAAAATTAAGAATGGAAGTTTTAATGCCGCTGAACGAAAAATCATAGCCCGGCATATTTACAATCGGGAAAGTATAGGCTTCGGGGTTTCCTTGTTGCGCTAATTTATCCAGCATAGGTCCGCCCGGATAAGGTAAACCCAATAATTTAGCCGATTTATCAAAAGCTTCACCCACGGCATCGTCGGTAGTCTGGCCTAAAATTTCCATATCCAAATAATTTTTTACCAATACAATTTGAGTGTGGCCACCACTTACCGTTAGGCATAAAAAAGGAAAATTGGGTTTCGGATCATCAATAAAATGAGCCAGAATATGGGCTTGCATATGATTTACTTCTATTAAAGGCAAGTTTAAACCCAACGCAAAAGCTTTGGCAAACGAACAACCCACCAGTAAGGCCCCTAATAAACCGGGTCCGCGCGTAAAGGCTACTGCGTTTAATTCACTTTTTATTATATTTGCCGTAAGCAAAGCCTGCGTCACCACCGGTATTATATTCTGTTCGTGAGCGCGCGAAGCCAGTTCCGGAACTACGCCACCGTATTTTTCGTGAACGGCCTGCGTAGCCACAATATTAGCCAGTATATTTCCGTCTTTAATGATAGCGGCAGAAGTATCGTCGCAAGAAGACTCAATTGCTAAAATAGTAGGACTCATAATTTAATTGGAAAACCAGAACCATAAACTGCCTGCACTAGGAAAAGCTTTACTGAAAATAATTTTCGGGCTTATCCTATCTATATTGCTACTGGCAGGCCTGGCGCTGGTGGCTATTCGATTGCCCGCAGTACAAACCAGGGTCGTACACGAGGCTTCCGAAATATTATCAGAAAAACTGGGGCACGAAGTAAGTATTGAGCGGGTAGATATTGCTTTTTTTAACCGCGTAATTTTAGACAAAGTTAAGGTACTGGATTATAAGAACGAAGTTTTATTTTATGTAGGTAAAGTAGAAGCGGATATTAGCCTTTTTAATATCTGGAAACCCAACCAATTACACCTCAGTAACCTCACCCTAGAGCAACCGCAGGCTAACCTGGTACGATACAAAGGCACCAATACCTTTAACTTAAGTTCTTTTATGGCAGCAATAAATAAGTTGCTTACTAAAAAAACTACTACTAGCCCCTCCAAGCCTTTTCAGTTTGATATTGATGCCGTTACTTTACGGAACGGTCGTTTTACTTACGATGATCAGAATAAACCATTTACGACATTTGGAGTCGATTACCGCCATATTGTGGCCGATAGCATTTACGGTAAGTTTTCGGAAATAAAATTAGGCGATACGTTGCAGGTGCGGGTAGATAAATTACGAACCACTGAAAAACGCTCCAATACCCGTTTGCACGAGCTAACTACGCTTATGCGGTATGCGCCTACTTTCTGGGAATTTGATGAGGTTGCCTTACGATTAGGCCGCAGTAATTTAGCCAAATACATTCGCTTCGACTACCGGCAGTTTAGCAATTTCCTCTATTTTAACGATAGCGTAAAAGTAACAGCTAACCTTGTAAAAGCCCGGGTTTATTCCGATGATATAGCCTTGTTTGCGCCCCAAGTAAAAAACTTACACGATAATATATTATTTACCGGTGAGATAGAAGGCCGGGCAGACCGTTTCCATGCGAATAACCTGGACATTTATTATGGTAAATATACCCATATTGTTGGCAACTTAAATTCACATGGCTTACCCGAAATTAAAGAAGCGCTGATTGAACTGGAACTTAAACCATCGGTTGTTAATGCGGCTGATATTAAGCCTTATATTCCCCGCCAGACTTATTTAATGGCACAAAGGCTGGGGACAGTAAAGCTGCACGGTAATTTTTTAGGTTTCTACAACGATTTTGTGGCCAATGGCACCTTTGCTACTGCACTAGGCCATGTAGTGTCGGACATTAATTTAAAAATAAACCCTAAAACCCATCTTTCTTCTTATAGTGGTTATTTGCGTAGCGATAATTTTAACGTTGGTAAATTAATTAACGACAATTCAATTATTTCTACCGTTTCGCTGGATGGGCGGGTTAAAGGAACTGGATTTAATTTAAATACGGCCCACTTGCAACTAGATGCTACCCTGAAAGCAGTTAAGCTGTATGGTTATAATTACCGCAACCTTAAAACCAATGCAACCCTGAACCGCCAAATAGTTAGCGGAAGCTTTAATATTAATGACCCTAATATCAAATTAACGGCAAATGGCGAGGTAAACATAAACAAACAAAATCCTGCCTTCGATTTAGTAGCCGATGTGCGGCACCTGGACTTACAGGCCTTGCACCTGACTAACCAAAAAATTAATTTACAAACCCAGGCTACTCTTAATTTTAAAGGCTTATCGCTGGATAAGATAGTTGGTCGTGGTTACTTTGCCAACACCATTTTAACGTTGAATGATTATGTAGTGCCTACCGATTCGGTGGTATTGGTTTCGGAATTAGTAAATAACCAACGTTCCCTGTCTATCCTGTCGAATGTGGCGGACATTACTGCTACCGGTACCTGGAATTACACTACCTTAATCCGGGATTTAGGCGTACTAATTAAGGAATATCAACTTAATTTTGAAAGCAATGCTGTTGCGATAGCTGCTTACTATCGCAACAAGAAAAAAAGCACTTTGCCGGAATACGAATTAAATTACCACATTAATTTAAAGCAGTTTAACGGTATTATTAAAGCTTTCACCCCTGCTATTGGCATATCTCGAAATACTAGTATCGAAGGCAGTTTCCGGCAAGGTCCAAATGCTATTTTTACTGTTTATGGCCACGCCGACACGCTCTCTTACAGCAAAAATAAATTTATAACCAACGATTTCGAGCTTAATACCTCCAAGCTGCCTTATAGTCCGGATGTACTAGCAAATGCTATTGTTAATTCCCGTAGCCAGCAATTAATAGCGGGTGGCAATACCGAAAATCTATACCTGGAAGGAGTTTGGAGCGATCGGGCTATTCAGTTTACCTCTAATGTAGCCCAGGCAAATTCTACTAACCGGGCCAACATAAGTGGTAATTTGGCTTTCCTGCAAAACAAACTAGAAATTGTTTTTAATACCTCTAATATTAATGTGCTGGATAAAGCCTGGAGCATCACTCCTAACAATACCATCGAAATATCCGGCTTGGGTAAAGAAATAAATTTTAAAGACTTTGTTATATCGCACGAAAATCAGCGCATAAGTATAATGGGCATGCTCAGCCAAGCGCCCGATGAAAAGCTAAACGTAGATATTTCGAACTTTCGTCTCGAAAACTTAAATCCGCTGTTCGGCAGTAATATTCGTGGCATTCTGAATGCTAATTTAACGGCTCAGGATATTTACCGGCAAATTATTCTCACGAGTAAACTCACTGCCGATTCGGTTTTAATGGATAACTTTTTTGTGGGCCAGGTTGCCGGCACTACCAACTGGGATAATGTTGGCGATCGTTTAGGAGTTGACCTAGGTATTAACCGTTCGGGCATGAAAGTATTAACCGTTACAGGTTATTATAATCCCCAAAAGAAAGGCAATGAACTAGATTTGCTGGCTATTATGGACGAGGCACCGGTAAAATTGGTAGAGCCCCTCTTAAATACGCTGGTAGCAGATTTGTCGGGAACCATGGCCGGGCGGCTACGCGTTACCGGCCCGCTAAGCGGACCAAACCTCGAAGGTTCGGCTTTGGTAACCAATGGTACCTTTACTTTTAAATATTTAAACACGGTTTATACGTTTACGGATCGGATTTATTTTACCCAGAATGATATAACTTTCAGAAATATAAAACTACGAGATGCGCTGAATAACCAGGCAACTTTAAGTGGCAGTATTATTCACCAGGGCTTTAAAAATATGATCCTGGATTTACAAGGTGAATTCCGGCGTTTTATGGTGCTAAATACTACCCGCGAAAACAACCAATTATACTACGGTACGGCCATTGCCACGGGCACGGCCACAGTTCTGGGGTCCCCTTCTAATTTAACTATTAATATTGATGCGCGCAGCGAAGCCGGCACCCGACTTTCTATTCCTCTCGATAATAATAGTACCGTAACACGGCAAAATTTTATTCGGTTTGTAAACCGGAATATTCCCGACACAATGGCCACGGTTCCTGTTGCCGCTGCCAATCAAACCGATTTATCGGGCATTAACATGAATTTTAATTTAACCATTACGCCCGATGCTTACATGGAAATAATTCTGGATCAGGCTGCCGGCGATAAGGTACGGGGCCAGGGCAACGGCCGAATTAAAATGAACATTGATACTCGTGGCGAATTTACCATGGATGGTCAGGTAGAAATTGTAAGAGGTGCTTACAACTTTACTTTGTATGGCGTTATTAACAAAGAATTTATTATCAGGCCGGGCGGCACCATTACCTGGAATGGCGATCCTTTTGCGGGAGTTATGAATATTTCGGCTACCTACACCCAAAACGTAACCATACCCCAAAGTTTAGTTGGCAACGATGAAACCTTATCGAATGTACGGATTCCAGTAACAGCCATTATGAATTTAAATGGTAACCTCTTAACGCCGGAAATAAGATTAGACCTGGAATTTCAAGATACGCCCAACGATGTAGAAACGCAGCTAGCCCGGGTACTGGCTGATATCCGCAATGATCAAGACGAATTGAACCGGCAAGTATTTAGTTTATTAATTTTAAAACGGCTTTCGGAACGTAATGATTTTGGCAGCAATGCCATAGAAGCCGGTTTAACCGGCAGTTTAAGCGAATTGGTAACCAACCAACTCGGCAATATTCTTTCGCAAGTAGACTCTAACTTGGAAGTAGATATTGGTTTGCAGGCCACCGATGCCAATAGTAGTGCCCTAGACCAAGTAGCCTTGCGCAATTTACAGGTTCGTTTAAGTTACAGTTTACTCGAAGGCCGGTTACGCGTTACCCGCGAAGGTGGTATTAATAACAGCAATTACGATAACAGCACCAACAATTATTACGGCACTACCAATACAATTGCCGGCGATTGGCGGGTTGAATATTATTTAGGTCAGAATGGTAAACTGAGGTTAAGAATGGAGTATATTACTTCGCAGCGGCGCTTTGCCAGTACTACCAACACCGCCACTACTAACGTTAGTTTATTACATACCGAGCAATTCAATCGGTTTAGCGAATTATTTGCCCGCCGACGGCTCCGGAGAAGATATGCCCAAAGAGAACGCGAGAAAGTAATATTAGATTCGGATTTACGCTACGACGACCTTAAATAATTAATCTTAACCAATAAGGCACATCTGTATACTTTAATTACTGAAAGCTAATTATTTATATAAATTAAAACTATACATTATAAAGCTTGAGTAATTAAATAAAATCTAAAGAGAACATAACTGTAATATTTATTTCTAATTTTGCAGCAATATTACCTCTATGACCCGAAATCATTTAAAACCTACACGCAAAAAAAAGTTAGGTAGCTATCCTTACGCCATGGTAATATTTAGTATTACGTTGGCTCTTTTTGTAATTGGGCTATTTGGTATTTTACTCATTCATGCTGGTAAATTATCTAAGATTGTTAAAGAAAGCATCGAAGTGCAGGTTTACCTGGATCGCGATTTAACCGAAACCCAGCTGGTTGCCGTTCAGAAAACCCTTGCTAAGAAAGAGTATATTGCTTATGAAGGGCAAAAAGCCCAGGTTCGTTTTTTTTCGAAAGAAGACGGTGCGAAAGAGTTTATTAAAGAAACCGGCGAAGACTTTCTAAACTTCTTAGGTGAAAATCCTTTACGTGATGCTTATATTTTAAATATCGCCGCTGATTTTGCTAATTCGGCTAACCTGAAAAAAATTAAAAGCGACTTGGAAAATATACCGGGTGTATTCGAAGTACAATACGTAGAAAGCTTAATCGACTCGATTAACAACAATATTCAGAAATTAAGCATTATTTTACTGAGCTTTGCCGCTATTTTGGTTTTGGCAGTTATTATATTAATAAACAATACCTTAAAACTAGCTTTGTTTTCGCAGCGTTTTTTAATCAGAAGCATGCAATTGGTGGGCGCTACGCCCTCCTTTATAAAACGGCCATTTCTTAACCGGGCTACCATGCAGGGTATTGTGAGTGGCTTATTAGCTTCTTTTATGCTTTTGGGTTTATTACAATATGCTTATTATCAAATAAACGAATTGTACGTTTTACGCAACGAACTACAAATTGGTATTTTATTAGCCTCACTCATTATATTGGGCAGTATTTTGGGTTACATCAGCTCGTACCGGGCTATTAATAAATATTTAGGTATGTCGCTGGATGAATTATATTAAAACCGATAAAGAAAGAAGGAGAAAAGACTAAAGCTTATTAATCTTTAGTTCCTTTTTTCCTTTGTCTTATAAAAAAATGGATAATAGAAATAATTTTGCTTTTGGCCGTAAAAACTATCTGCTTATGTTTTTGGGCATTGCTTTTTTAGCGGTAGGTTTTATAGTTATGTCGCTGGATAGTGAACCGTATGGCTTCGGCTTTTTAGGTCTGACCTTGGGACCAATTTTGGTATTTATTGGCTTTGTGGTAGAGTTTTTTGCCATTATGCTAACGCCTCGAAAAGACGCTTAAATGACCTGGTGGCACGCCTTTATTTTAGCGGTTGTAGAAGGACTAACAGAATTTTTACCGGTTTCTTCTACCGGGCACATGATTATAGCTTCCAGCCTTTTAGGAATCAGCACCTTCGAGTTTACTAAATTATTTACCGTTAACATTCAGTTCGGTGCTATTTTATCGGTTCTGGTACTTTACTGGAAAAGATTTTTTCAGTCGGTAAACTTTTACAAAAAGCTATTAGTAGCTTGTATTCCGGCCCTGCTGCTGGGTTTTGCCTTGAACAACTTAATCGACCAAATGCTGGAAAGCGTTTTAACGGTAGCAATTTCGTTGGTTTTAGGTGGCATTGTATTATTATACATAGACCGCTGGTTTAACAACGATCCCACGCACAGCACTCCTTCTACCAAACAAGCTTTTGTAATTGGCTTAGCCCAATGTATTGCTTTGGTTCCGGGGGTTTCCCGTTCGGCTGCTTCTATCATTGGCGGTTTGGCGCAAGGTATATCGCGCAAAGCGTCCGCTGAATTTTCTTTTTTTCTGGCCATTCCTACTATGCTGGCCGCTGCTACCTATAAATTTATTACCGATTTTCTGCACCTCGATATTAAAGATGATCTGCTTAAATTTAACACGCCCAAAATACAAGCAGCTTTAAATCAGATTTCGGCGCACGACATAAAAATTTTGCTGTTTGGTAATTTTGTTGCTTTTGTAGTAGCCATGCTGGCTATCAAATTTTTTATTGGTTTTTTAACCCGCTATGGCTTTAAAGTTTTTGGTATTTATCGGCTGGCAGTGGGCCTATTACTTATTGTTTTGCTCGCCCTTGGTATCGATCTAGAAATATAGGCATGAATATAGATTATGAAAACGGGCAAATTCTCCTGGTAAACAAACCTCTTACCTGGACTTCTTTCGACGTAGTTAAAAAAGTACGTAATATATTAAAAATAAAAAAAATTGGTCATGCCGGCACCCTCGATCCATTAGCCGAAGGATTATTAATACTATGTACCGGCAAATTCACGAAGAAAATTGAGGAAATTCAAGCCCAGGAAAAAGAATATACCGGGCATTTTACTCTGGGGCAAACCACTCCTTCTTTTGATCTCGAAACCGAAATAGACCGCACTACCGATATTAGTTATTTAACCAGCGAACAAATCTTGGCAGCTGCCAGTAGTTTCGAAGGAAATATAAATCAAATACCACCCATTTATTCGGCAGTAAAAATAAACGGCGAACGGGCTTATAGCTTGGCTCGACGGGGCGAAGAAGCAGAAATTAAAGCCAAACAAATTTACATTAAAAGTTTTGAAATAACCGGCATAGCCTTGCCACTGGTATATTTCCGGGTGGTGTGTTCCAAAGGTACTTATATCCGCAGCCTGGCTCGCGATTTTGGCGAAATGTTAGGCTGTGGTGCTCATTTATCTAAGTTGGTGCGTACTCGTATTGGTTCTTATGAGTTGGCCCAAGCCATTACGATAGAGGCGCTGGTACAGCGTCGGCAACAAATGTTAGAAAATGAAAGTCATTCGTAATCTTGCTGATTTCCCGGTCCTGCCCCAAGCCGTAGTTACCAGCGGCACTTTCGACGGGGTACACATCGGTCATCAGAAAATTATAGAAAGGCTACTGGAAGTTACCCGTGCTACCAATGGCCAAAGCGTAGTAATTACTTACTGGCCACACCCCCGCCTAGTACTCGATGCTGCTAATCAAACACCTTTACATCTATTATCTACTATTGAAGAAAGAATTGAACAACTAGGTACATATGATATTGATTATCTATTAATTATTCCTTTTACTAAAGAATTTGCTTCTCTTACTTCTGAGCAATATATACAACAAATATTACTCGCTGCTATTCATACTAAAGTTCTGGTTATCGGCTATGATCACCGGTTTGGGAAAAATCGCGAGGGAGATTTTAAATACTTACAAAAGCACGCCCCGGCTCTTGGCTTTAGGGTAGAAGAAATACCAGCTCAGGATATTGATCATATTGCTGTTAGCTCAACCCGCATCCGGAAAGCACTGGAAACTGGTAATATTGTTAATGCCACTACTTACCTGGGCCATTACTATTCCTTAACTGGTAAAGTGGTATCAGGTCGACAGTTAGGCCGCACCATTTGCTATCCTACGGCCAATATAGCCGTAACCGACCATCATAAACTTATTCCGGCGCAAGGTATTTATGCCGTACAGGTAAAAATTAATCAGCAACTACGAGGAGGCATGCTCAGTATTGGCATTAACCCCACGGTAGGCGGCACCACTCAAACCATAGAAGTGCATATTTTCGACTTCCAAGCCGATATTTATGATCAAGTAATAACGCTCTATTTTGTAGCGTATATCCGGGCAGAGCAAAAATTTGATTCTCTTGCAGAACTAACAGAACAACTACACCAAGATCAGGTAACGGCTTTGGCTTTGTTAAACCAGCAAAGCTAAAAACCGGCATGTATATCGTTGGTATACAAGTTTGAGGCAAGGCGTATTTATCAATAACTTACTTTAAAGCTTTTTATATCGAGATTTATACTTAAATGGTATATATTACCTGCTTAACCGCTTAAAGTATGATTAATAAAGTTGTGCCAAACGCACAGGCCGCGCTGCAAGATATTTTGGATGGAGCTACTTTAATGTTAGGTGGGTTTGGTTTGTGCGGTATTCCCGAAAATGCCATTGCCGAATTGTTAAGAAAAAAGGTTAAAAATCTTACCTGCATTTCGAATAACGCCGGGGTAGATGATTTTGGCATTGGTTTACTGTTAAAAAACCGGCAGGTAAAAAAAATGATATCTTCTTACGTAGGCGAAAATGCTGAATTTGAACGTCAGCTCTTATCCGGCGAATTAGAAGTAGAACTCATACCCCAGGGCACCTTAGCCGAACGCATCAGGGCCGGAGGTGCCGGCATACCTGCTTTTTACACCCCCGCTGGTTATGGCACTGAAGTAGGTATTGGCAAAGAAACGCGGGAATTTAACGGTAAAATGTATTTGCTCGAAAACTGGTTAAAAGCCGATTTTGCCTTGGTAAAAGCTTGGCAAGGTGACACCGCCGGGAATTTGATATACAAAGGTACAGCCCGCAATTTCAACCCTATGATGGCTACAGCGGGCAAAATTACCATTGCCGAAGTAGAAGAATTAGTTCCGGCCGGTGAGTTAGACCCGAATCACATTCATACACCGGGAATATTTGTGCAACGTATTTTTAAAGGAGAACATTACGAAAAACGCATTGAACATAGAACCATTCGAAGTTGACTTAATGTATTAATACTTTAATTTGCTAATGTGCTGATTTTAAATGTTAAATGGAGGGGTAGCTTTCAAAATAATTCTTCAAAGGATAATATAGTTGTAAGAAAATCATTTGAATTTGCTTTAAGCATTTTAGAATATTCAGATAGATTAGAAAGTAGCCGAAAATTTGTAATAGTCAACCAACTATTAAAAAGTGGGACTTCTATTGGTGCTAATATTAGAGAAGCACAACAAGCAGAAAGCAGAGCAGATTTTATCCATAAGTTGAAAATTGCTGCTAAAGAAGCTGAAGAAACTGAATATTGGCAGTTATTATGTCAAAACGCTACTAGCTATCCTGATGTTGAAAACAGATTGGAGAAATTATTAGAATTAAAAAAGTTACTATCTAAAATAATAGCTACAAGTAAGAGTAAAAAATAATTAGCATATCAACACATTAAGTAATTGGCACATTAAAATTATGGCTCTCGATAAACACGGAATAGCAAAGCGTATAGCCCGGGAATTGCAAAACGGAAATTACGTTAACCTGGGTATTGGTATTCCTACTTTGGTGGCTAACTACCTACCGGCCGACTTACAGGTTGAACTGCAATCAGAAAATGGTTTACTGGGCATGGGACCTTTCCCGACGGAAGCAGAACTAGATGCTGATTTAATCAACGCCGGTAAACAAACCGTAACTACCCTACCCGGCTCTGCCCTCTTTAGTTCGGCCGATAGTTTTGGCATGATTCGCGGCGAACACGTGGACATAACCGTATTAGGAGCCATGGAAGTATCGGAGCAGGGTGATATTGCGAACTGGAAAATTCCGGGTAAAATGGTAAAAGGTATGGGCGGTGCCATGGATTTAGTAGCATCTGCGAAAAATATTATTGTAGCTATGCAACACACTTCTAAAGACGGGGAATCGAAGCTATTAAAAGAATGCACCCTTCCTTTAACCGGTTTACAATGCGTAAAAAGAATTGTAACCGATTTAGCGGTTTTGGATATAACTCCCGCTGGATTTTTATTACGTGAACGCGCGCCGGGCGTAACCATAGCGGATATACAAAAGGCAACCGCCGGACGTTTGATTATACCGGAAAATGTACCCGAAATCGCCTTTTGATTTAGTTTAAAAAATGCTTTAAATGCCTTAAAGTAGCTTTAAAGATAAATGTCTAAGCTTTTAGCTACTACTTTATAGAACTATATAGGCACATTTATCTGTTAACTTTAAATATCAAATTAATTAGCAACAAATCCATTCGTTTAAAATGGCTGAAAAAAATAAAGAAACTGAACATAAATTAACGCTCCGCCAATTAAGGTTAACCGATTATAAACCCATTAAAGGTATTATGGAAACGGTTTACTCTAACTTAGGCGGTTCCTGGACTAAAAAAGAATTTGAGGCCTTGTTAAATGCTTTTCCGGAAGGGCAAATTTGCATTACCGATAAAGGCAAAGTGGTAGCGGGTGCTTTAAGTATAATTATTAAATATTCTGATTACGGCGATAAACACACCTACGAAGAAATTGTAGGTAAAGGCGAATTTAATACCCACAATCCCAATGGCGATACGCTTTATGGCGTCGATGTTTTTGTGGATCCGGAATACCGGAACCTGCGCCTCGGCCGACGTTTGTACGATGCTCGGAAAGAAATTTGTGAGAACCTGAACCTCCGGGCTATTATTGCCGGCGGCCGCATACCGGGCTACTTGGAACACGCCGAAAAAATGTCGCCGAAAAAATACATTGAAATGGTACGTAACAAAGAAGTTTACGATCCTATTCTTACCTTTCAGTTAAGCAACGATTTTCACGTCCGTAAAATATTAAAAGGCTACATGCCCAGCGACGTAGAATCGATGGCTTATGCTACTTTGCTGGAATGGATAAACGTGTACTACGAACCCCGCGAAGAAATTATTGGGGGTCAGAAAAAAGTGGTGCGCATTGGTATTGTGCAGTGGCAGATGCGTAGCTTAACTTCTATCGAAGATTTATTGCAACAAATTGAGTTTTACGTAGATACCGTTAGCAGCTACAAGGCCGACATTGTGATGTTTCCGGAATTCTTCAATGCGCCGCTTATGGCCTTATCCAGCGATCCGTCGCCGTCAGCTGCCATCCGTACCCTAGCCGATTACACCGATGAAGTGCGTGAGAAAATGATTCACATGGCGCTGTCGTACAATATTAATATTATTGGTGGCAGTATGCCGGAGTACAATAACAAACAATTGCACAACGTAAGCTATCTCTGCCGGCGCGATGGCACCTGGGACAAACAATATAAACTGCACGTAACACCTGACGAAGCGCATTATTGGGGTCTGCGCGGCGGCAATAAACTACAGGTATTTGATACTGATATTGGAAAAATAGGTATTTTAATTTGCTACGATGTAGAGTTTCCTGAGTTGGCCCGTATGCTATCCGATATGGACATGAAAATATTGTTCGTGCCGTACTGGACTGATACCAAAAATGCATACCTGCGGGTTCGGCGTTGTTCGCAAGCCCGGGCTATCGAAAACGAGTGCTATGTAGCTATTACCGGTAGTGTAGGTAACTTACCCCGCGTGGAAAACATGGATATCCAGTATTCTCAGTCAGCGGTGTTTTCGCCTTCTGATTTTGCTTTTCCGCACGATGCCGTCGTGGCCGAAGCAACTCCAAATACCGAAATGACTTTAATTGCCGACTTAGACCTGGATTTACTCAAAGATCTGAACACCACGGGTAGCGTCCGCAATTTACGTGATCGTCGTAAAGACCTTTACAGCTTAAGCTGGCTCCTTAAAAAAGATATTGTGGATACGGTTTTTTAGGGTTTGTTGACATAATAATTAACTCTTTGGAAGAAATATGTAAAAGCGCCGGGATATACTTGGCGCTTTTATTTCAGAGTGCTTATAAGTTTTTACATTCAACAAAAAGCATATATAAAATATGATAAACTATTATGACACAATACATTATTTAATACTGTTATAGTATAAACTTAATCTGTTTATTATCTCATGGGCTTATATTGCAAGCTTCTACCGTTTGCAGTACTCGTTTACATTACGCTCTTAAACTAACCTAAATAATATAATCTAAATTTTTCCTTTTACTTATTTAAATTTGCGTTCATTCTAAACAACGCATGAGTCAGGATAAACCTTCTATTCCGAAAGGAACCCGTGATTTTGGTCCGCAGGTGGTAGTTAAGCGGAATTATATATTTTCGGTTATTAAAAAGACCTTCGAAAAGTTTGGCTATCAGCCCTTAGAAACGCCTGCTATGGAGAACTTATCGGTGCTTACCGGCAAGTACGGCGAAGAGGGCGACCAGCTTATTTTTAAAATACTCAATTCTGGCGATTATTTGGCTAAAACCAATGAACAAGATTTTGCGCAAGGCAGCAAAAGCTTGTTACGCAAAATATCTGAGAAAGCCTTACGCTACGATTTAACCGTGCCTTTTGCCCGCTATGTGGTCATGAACCGGAACGAAATTACTTTTCCTTTCAAACGCTACCAAATTCAGCCGGTTTGGCGTGCCGACCGCCCCCAACGGGGCCGGTACCGCGAATTTTACCAGTGCGATGCCGATGTGGTAGGAACTAAATCGTTGCTCTGCGAAGCCGAAATTGTGCTGATGATTGATGAAGTACTGACTAATTTAGGTATTACAGACTTTACCATAAAAATAAACCACCGAGGTATTTTAGCAGGAATTGCCGAAGCAATTGGGCAGAAAGGCCGCGAAAGCGAAATATGCGTAGCCATAGATAAACTAGACAAAATAGGCTTGCCCGGAGTAGAAAAAGAATTGCTGGAAAAAGGGATAAGTACTGAGTCGATTACTGCTCTCCAACCAATACTTAATATTAAGGGAGATAATAATCTTGTAATAAATAATTTAGGAATAGTTTTAAAAAATACAATTGAAGGTAATCGTGGGTTAGAAGAGATTAAAGAAGTATTTAATTATCTTTCTGCTTTTAAAAAGAATAGTGCCAATATTACTTTTGATATAGCATTGGCTCGCGGTCTCTCCTACTACACGGGCTGCATTTTTGAAGTAAAAATAAATAATATAAATATGGGCAGCATTAGCGGAGGTGGCCGCTACGACAACCTGACCGGGATGTTTGGTTTGCCGGATGTATCGGGCGTAGGTTTTTCGTTTGGCGTAGATCGCATCTACGATGTCATGGATGAACTAAACTTATTTAAAACCGCCAGCCAAAATACTACCAAATTATTAATTGCTAATTTCGATAAAGAAGCCGAGAATTATGCGTTGCCCTTGCTGCAGCAATTTAGACAAGCCGGTATTGCTACCGAATTGTATCCCGAAGCCGCTAAGTTAAAAAAGCAAATGACTTATGCCGACCAAAAAAAAATACCTTATGTGCTGCTAATAGGCTCCGAAGAAATAAAAAGCAATTTGTTGCAGCTTAAAAACATGGAAAGCGGCAAGCAAATGGCATTAAATGTTACAGATGTTATTTCAAAGCTTGGAGCAGAATAATTATGACTTTTACTTTATCTTCTGAAAACCTGACTTTTGCTGCTCTGGAAAAAATTTACCAGGAAAAGCTCTTGTTAGAAATAGCACCCGATATAATAGAATACCTAAACAGTATACCTGCATCAACTAGCGATAACAACAACCGCCTAGTCGAAAATTATTTAACCGCCCATGTAGTTGGCTTCGGCCCTCCCGTACCAGAATCTATTATCCGTTTAACCTTGGCTCTGCATCTTCACGCTTTAATTCAAGGTTCAGTTCAAACGCCGCATTTAGCTGTTATTCAGCGCTTATTAGCCTTTTATAATCGTGAAGTTTGGCCGCTTGTTTATCAGCAAAGTTCCCCGGTAAGCCAGCTAACGCAATTGTGTTTACCGTTAGTGGGCAAAGGTAAAGTTAGTTTTCAGGGATACGAGCTAAATGCTACCGACGTAATGGATATATTCAGTTGGCCACCCCTGTCTTTATCAACCGCTGAAGTAGATGTCTTAATAAATCAACATAGCTTAACCCAGGCTTTCGTAGTACATAATTTATTACAACTACAGCCGTATGTAAATTGGTTAGAGTATTTAATTCAAATGTTTTACCAGATTGCCGCTATTCAGCCCAATGCTTTGCTGACCGAATGGCAACAGCTAACTAATGCTGTTGCCGCCTCCCGGCAAAATATGGAGGAGAATTTTGCTTTACCATTCGTGAAGCAAAAAATGGCTTTGGTGCGGGAACATACGTTTACTTTACTCAAAGCTTTAAACCAAATAACATCAGCAATTACCGAAATTACCTCCGAAACTTTCGAAAACCTAAATTCCAGTTCGGAACCGCCGGCTACCACCAGTTTTAACTTGGCTTCTGATTTGGTGCTGTCGCTGAAAAAGCAACTTAGATTAACCTTTATTAGTCCTACCGATACGATTGTTACCAACAAAGATATGCGCATTCTGCACCAGGAATTAACTGCTGCTATAACTTTAACCGAACAGGTAATAACCCTGGCTTTTTGGTCGGTAGCACAAGTTGGCCGGCTATTTAACCTGGCACCCGGAAATTTAACTTTAAGTACATATTATCACTCCTCTTTCTACGTTCCTAAAGAAATGGTTTCGGATCAATTAGACAAAACCTTACACTTTATCAGAACAACATCACCAGCCCCAACGACTTGAAGAAATTCATTTTTCTTTCTTTTTTTCTGCTTTTAAATCATCTGCTTCTGGCCCAGACGGTTTCTTGCCCTGATAAATTTAAAGCGTATAATAGTAATGGGCAAGAGGTAACTCAATTTTGTGTGGGCCAGAAAATAAGATTTAAGTCCTGTATCGCCAATACCCAACCCGATAAAGAATACTATGATTTTAATAAAACGGATAATGTAAGTTTTAACGATACCACTAAATTTTTCACTTATACCCAACCGGGAACCTACGTCGTTACCCAACTTATAAATACTGGCCAAGTCATTCAAAAAGAAAGAACATTTGTGGTGCTTGCTACTCCCCCGCCGGTTTTTACGGTAGTAGCTTGTGCCCTCAATCAGGTACGGGTAAATATTACCGATACCAACTATGATAAATTTTTAGTTGATTTTGGCGATGGGGCCCAACAGAATTTAAACCGGGGGGCCTCTGTTACCCATCCGTACGCCCAAGCTGGTCCTTTTAAAATAACAGTTACAGGCTCTTATACCGGCGCTACCTGCTCTCAACAAGCCGAAGTTACAGTACCGGCACTGCCCGCGGCTAATGCGCCCGTTATAGAAAATATTCGCCTAACAACTCCCGGAGCAACGGGTAATATACCTTTGTCGCTGAAAAACCTGCAATCGGCTTATTATTATATCCTGGAGCGAATAGAAGGTACCTCTGCAACTCCCCTGGATACCCTGAAAAATCCGGCTAACGCAACCCTTACTTATACGCTGCCAAACGCTAACAATGCTACGCCCGCCTGTTTCCGGGTAAGAGTAACGGATAGGTGCGGTAGTAATTTAAACACTAATTCTAATATTATTTGCAACCAACCTTTAAATGCCAGCAGTGGCAATAATCAAATAGAATTAGCGTGGCCGGCTTACCCGGCAGCAAATACTTTATTAAACTACGAATTATATCGTAACGGAACTCTTTATCAAACATTACCGGCAAATAACACTACTTATACCGATGTTGCCGTTACCTGCGGCCAAAGCTACTGTTATCAGCTCAAGGCTATTTTAAAAAATAATTACAGCTCTATTTCGAACGAGGCCTGTGTTACTGCCATTACCACCAATACGCCGGCAGCCGGTTATTTAAGCAGTAGTTTTACGCCCGGCAACCAAGTAGTTTTAACCTTTCAGGTTCCCGGAACTTCCCCGGCCAAATCGATTACCTACCAGAAAAGCCTTGCTAATGCTTCTTTCACTGATTTAAAAGTTACGGACCAAACCAGCTTTACCGATATAAGTGCGGGTATAAATACCTTGGCTTGTTACCAAGCCATTTACGAAGATGCCTGCGGCAAAACATCAGCGGCAACAAATAAAACCTGCCCTGTATTATTGCGGGCAGTGTTAAATCCCGACGGTACCGTTAATTTAAGTTGGTCAGAATACATTGGTTTTACAGCGGGCACGCCGCAATATACCGTAGAGCGCTTAAATGCCGGCACCGTTATCAGTAGCACGCCGGTAAGTGGTACTACTTTCTCCGAAAAAAATAATTCTTCGGAACAACAACTCGTTTACCGGATTAAATCTACCTCAGGTAATGGAGCGGAAATTAGTTATTCTAATACCGAAATGCTCCGACGCGAATCTATTTTTGCTATACCTAATGCTTTCTCACCGAATGGCGATAACCTCAATGATCGTTTCGAGATAAAAGGCAATATATATGGTAGTTTCCGCCTGCTGATTTACGATCGCTGGGGACAAGTAATATTTAGCAGCAGCAGCCCTCGTAATAATTGGGACGGAAAAATAAATGGCCGCGAAGCGCCGGTAGGCGTATATGCCTATTCTTTAACCGCTACCGATCAATCCGGAGTACAAATTGTTAAAACCGGCACCGTTACCTTAGTCAGATAATATGGACGTAACCCTTCCGGAATATTTGGGGCAATGCCCGGCGGTGCGTACTTTTGCCTATCTTTGAATCTCGTAAAAATAAATGATATAAATATGTTTGATATGTTTAGCATGATGGGCAAGCTGAAAGAGGTGCAAGCCAAAATGAAAGAAGCCCAGGATAATCTGCAATTTATTGTTGTTACCTCCGAGTCGGGAGCTGGTTTGGTTAAAGCTAAAGTAAACGGGTTGCGCAAGCTCATTAGCCTCGAAATTGATGATTCGCTCCTGAATAAAGAAGATAAAGAAATGGTGTCGGATTTAATTGTAGCAGCCGTTAACAAAGCTATGGACGAAGTTGGAGAAAAGGCCAAAGACGAAATGAAACGCCAAACAGAAGGTTTATTACCTAATATTCCGGGTTTAGATTTTAGTAATCTTGGTTTCTGATTATTCCTTCGACGTAGCCATTGTAATTCTTAATTGGAACGGACAGAAATTTTTACAACAATTTCTGCCTACGGTCATCGCTAATTCTAAGGGCAGCCGGATAGTAGTGGCTGATAATGCCTCTACCGATAATTCAATCTCGTACTTGCAACAGCATTTTCCAGAGGTGCAATTAATTCAGCACGCCGTAAATCTTGGCTTTTGCGAAGGTTATAACCAAGCTTTGCAGCAAGTACAAGCCAAATATTTTGTGCTTCTTAATTCAGACGTGGAAGTTACACCGGGTTGGCTTTTGCCGATTTTAAAGCTCATGGACTCGGACACAACCATTGCGGCCTGTCAGCCCAAAATAAAATCTTATTATCAGCGTACTTATTTCGAATATGCGGGTGCCGCCGGAGGGTTTGTTGATTTTCTAGGTTATCCTTTTTGCCGGGGACGGCTTTTTGAAACCCTGGAACAAGATTTGGGCCAGTACAACGATATTAAACCTATTTTTTGGGCAACGGGCGCCTGCTTATTTATACGGGCCGATGCTTATCATAGCGCCCAAGGCTTAGAACCGGTATTTTTCGCCCACATGGAAGAAATAGACTTGTGCTGGCGGCTGCAATTAATGGGTTATAAAATTATGTATTGCGGCCAGAGTGAAGTTTTTCACGTTGGTGGAGGTACGTTGCCCAAAGAAAGCGCCCGGAAAACTTACTTGAATTTTAGAAACGGACTGGCTTTACTTTATAAAAATGTAAACCCTCAGAAACGCTTTGCTATTATGTTTTGCCGGATAATACTAGATTGGATTGCTGCCGGTAAATTTTTAGCCGATGGCCATGCGAAAGATGCCGGAGCCGTACTGCGGGCCCATTGGCACGTGTGGCAAATGCGGCATTACCTGCAAAAAAAACAAGTATTAGCCCAGCATTCAGTTGCTATTAATGAAAGTTTGATCTATCAAAAAAGTATTGTTTGGAAATATTTTATTCAGCGCAAAAGAACTTATGCCGATTTAAACATCCCAAACAGTGCTGCGTTGCCGACGTAAGCACTTTTTAATATTCATCCAAAAGGCCAGCATGAGATATACAATTACCGGCGAACCGAAAGTAAGGAACGACAGATAGATAAAAGAAAAGCGAATGCTACTGGTAGCAAAACCTAATTTTTCGCCAATCTTTGTGCAGACACCAAACGCTTGCGACTCCAGGAAGTATTGTAAACGTTCCATAAGGTGTAAAAATAATATTTTATGTGTTAATGAAGCTAATTAAAACTGCTTAGATTAATTGTTTATTCGAATTTAGTTAAAACTTATAACAAATCCAGCTTAACCTATACGAAAAATTTCTAGTCAGGATATGAGAATAAAGCTGATTTTTACGTACTTAATAGCTATTATTTTATTTTCTTCCTTGTCGGGTTGCCAATTATCGCGCCTGCTCAAAGCCAGTCAACAACAGCAGATTTCGATACTTCCTCAACACCTGGAAGTAAGTGGCGATAACGTCATGTTTGAGGTTAAAGCCCAGGTGCCACTTAAAATGATTCAGAAAAACAAGGTTTATGCCTTAGAATTCGCTTATCATTACGGCGAAAATAAAGAAGAGCCCATAGGCCGACTCGTATTTACTTCCGGAGAATTTATCTACGAAAATAATTTACCCATCATTACCCGGCAATTTTCTTTTCCTTATAGCCCCGATAAGAACCCTGGTCGTTTAATGTACCAGGGAGTAGTAACCAGTGAGAAGCGCCACGAAAAACGCACTGGCTGGCACGAACTCGCCAAAGGGCTGGTAACCACTTCTAAATTAGTAGTCCGCAACAACGAGGTAACTTACGAAACAGAGAACTATAGTCCTGACCCGGATAAATATAATATTCTCACCTTTTATTTTGATAAAGGGCAAACCGTACTTCGAAATTACTTAGGCACCAATTTATCAGCACTGAACGAGTTTATAGAAGCAAATTATAAAACAGAATCGGTAGAGATAAAAGCCGGCACTTCTCCCGAAAAAGAAGAAGTACAGAAGCCCCGTTTGGCCGCTCAGCGGGCTCAAGTGCTGCAGAAATTTTATAAAAGTAAATTGGATGCAAGCGATTATGTAAACAACGTTAAAACCATTAATTTCGAAATTTCTGTTTTAGACACCGGTTGGGATGCATTTATAAAAAAAGTAGAAACTTCTGCTTTGCCTTCAGAAGATAAGAGTAAGATTTTGACTATTGTAAAAGGTAAGGGTAGCTTTACGGAGAAAGAAGAGAAATTGCAGCAATTGGAAGCGTACGAATACCTGGAATTATATATATTTCCTATTCTACGGTTTGCCGAAGTTAAGATAGCCTACACTGCGGTTCAGAAAAAGGATTACGAAATATACCTACTCTCCAAGAAAATTGTTAATAACGAAATAGAAAAAGCAGCTTTATCCGAAGAGGAATTGCGCTATGCTGCTACCCTGACGCCCTTACTGGCTGAAAAACAAAAAATATACGAAGCTGCCATCCGCACCACCGATCGCTGGCAAGCTTATCATAACCTGGGTATTGTTTATTTACAAATGTCCAAACAAGAAGTAAGGCCAAAGTATAAGAGTGAGCTACTGAAAAAAGCGGCGCAAAACTTAATTTATGCTAGTCATCGTAATCCAACTGCTAGCAACTTTTATCATGCTGCTTCAGCGCACCATATGCGGGGCAGCTACCTCGAGGCTTTACAATCGTATGACTACGCCATAAAATTAGGTGGTTCTGCGCCTATGCTGCAAAAAGTTTTTAGTGATAAGGCTGCCCTCGAAATAGAAATCGGGCAGATAGATGATGCCCTCTACAGCCTAAACTATGCTGGTACCAGTTATCAGAATTATATAAATAAAGGGCTCTGCTATATGCTTAAAGAAAATTATGAAGGAGCTACTAAATTTTATGAAGCTGCCTTAAAGATTAAACCTAATGACGGGCTGGCCTATTATAGTTTAGCCATTATAGCCGCCCGCACCAAAGACGAGAATGTATTGGCTTATAACTTGCAACGGGCCGTACGGGCTAATAAATTGTTTACCGCCCGTGCCATCGAAGACTTAGAATTTCGATCTTATCTGAAAAAAGACTTTTTTCAGGCGGCCTTAAAAAACTAAATTGTTAAAATTAACCTTGGTGAAACTTTCTGCTAAAATATTTACTGTAAGTTCTAGCACAAAACACTTCTATTTTACGTTTTTCATTTTAACTTTGAACCTTAATAGTCATAAACTAGCCAGCCCTTTTAGCTGCAAATATTTATTCGACAACTAATAAACATGCGAACAATACAATTTAGAGAAGCTCTGCGCGAAGCCATGTCGGAAGAAATGCGCCGTGATGAACGGGTATTCCTGATGGGAGAAGAAGTGGCACAGTATAATGGTGCCTACAAAGTGAGCCAAGGAATGCTGGACGAATTTGGCGCCGAACGCGTTATTGATACTCCTATTGCCGAATTAGGTTTTGCCGGTATAGGTATTGGTGCGGCCATGAACGGTCTGCGTCCTATCGTTGAATTCATGACGTTCAACTTCTCTTTGGTAGCCATTGATCAGGTCATAAATTCGGCTGCCAAAATTATGTCCATGTCGGGTGGCCAGTACCAAGCACCCATGGTTTTCCGGGGGCCTACTGGTAGTGCCGGTATGTTATCGTCGCAGCACTCTCAAAATTTTGAAAATTGGTATGCCAACTGCCCGGGGTTAAAAGTAGTAGTACCTAGTAATCCTTACGATGCTAAAGGCTTATTGAAATCTTCTATCCGCGACGAAGACCCGGTTATTTTTATGGAATCGGAGCAAATGTACGGCGATAAAGGCGAAGTTCCGGAAGAAGAATACATTATACCTATTGGCGTAGCCGATATCAAACGGCCCGGTACCGATGTTACAATTGTTTCGTTTGGTAAAATGATGAAAGTGGTAATAGCTGCTGCCGACGAACTACAAAAAGAGAATATTTCGGCCGAAGTAATAGACTTGCGTACCGTCCGCCCGATTGATTATAAAACAATCATCGAATCAGTTAAAAAAACAAACCGTTTGGTAGTAGTAGAAGAAGCTTGGCCTTTAGCCTCCATTTCTTCCGAACTAGCTTTTAACGTACAACATAACGCCTTTGACTACCTCGATGCCCCTGTTAAACGGGTAACCTGCCGCGATGTGCCATTACCTTACGCTCCTACCTTAATTGAAGCTTCTTTGCCCAATATAGAAAGAACCGTTAAAGCGGTAAAAGCAGTTTTATATAAAAAATAAGCTTAGCTATCAATAAAAACAAAAGGCTTCTGAAATTACTTCAGAAGCCTTTTGTTTTTATGAATTCAAACTTTAAAGTATTTCATCAATAAGCATTCTTATCTCCCTTAAAAATTTTAAGAATAGTTAAGGCAATTAGTTTCATATCCAGCCAAAAAGTCCAGTGCTCTACATAGAAAATATCCAGCTTGATGCGGCTTTTCATTTGATAGGGTTCTGATGTTTCGCCCCGATACCCCATTACCTGGGCCAAACCAGTAACTCCGGGTTTAATTAAATGCCTCGACATGTAGCGATCTATTAAACTACGGTAATCTTCATTTAACTGCACCGGGTGCGGTCTAGGCCCCACCACCGACATATCGCCAATAAAAACATTAAAAAACTGCGGTAATTCATCCAGGCTGTTATTTCTCAGGAACCTGCCTACCTTAGTAACCCGATAGTCGTTTTTAGTTGCTTGCTTCGTATCCGAATCATTGTTAATCCGCATACTGCGGAACTTATAACAATCAAAAGGCTCGTTACCACGGCCGTTACGCTTTTGCTTAAAAAATATGGGGCCAGGTGATTCTAATTTAATTAAAATACCAATTAAAGGCACCAGCCACCACAGTATAGCAATCATAATTAAAAAAGAAAACACGATATCAAACAACCTCTTTACAAACTGGCTCAGTAAATCGTCCAGCGGAATAGGTCGTAATATCATGATGGGTAGCAAATCGTAAAACTCAATTTGCATTTTTCGCGCTTGCAACAGATTTGATTCCGGTAAGAATTTCAATCTAATCATATTTTCTTCGGCGAAATCAATCAGGCGGGTCACCTGAGATCCGCTAAGTTCATAAGGAGAACAGTATATTTCATCTATATCATTATTATATACATATGTTTCCAAATCACCAACAGTACCTAATACTTTGTTAGCATACTTTGGATTATCATCGAAAAAGCCGAAAAAACGATATCCTACATCCGGATGCGTTTCAAAATATTTCTTCAGCTGATTAGGTGCTTTTCCATATCCCGCTATTACTACCTTTCTATAATTACCGCCTTTAATACGATGAAATTTTAATAAATAAGTTAAACCTACTCGCCATAAAAAAATAAATGCTATTACCAGTATATAGGAGTAGGTTAAAAAAGTACGGGATATAAAATAAGTTTTGGTGATATTAAGAGAAGCTTCAACCAATAATATATAAAGTACAACCTGCTTAATCAGGTTATTAATAATATTAGTTACCCGGGTTACCCGTTTAACATTATAAGCATTTAATATGGAGGCAGATGTTATCCAGGCAAAATTAAAGAACAACAATAAACCAGTATATTGCTGATCCTGAAAAATAGATGCAGTTCCGAATTTAATTATGTAACTGGCAAGAGCGGCTATGTTTAATAAAAGTAAATCTCCAACAGTATTTATTACTTTTATATATTTTTCGTTTTGGCCAGGCATTAATGCTTATTTGCTTGATAAGAAATAGTTTGGTTATTATTAGCGTAATGGATTAGTATAATTCATATTATCCGCTACTTCTTTATCTCCCCTAGTTTTCTCTTTTAAAGTTTTATACTTTTCAGTAACAAAATCTTTTATTTGTTTAATAAAACTATGTTCATCAAACCTATACGCATTATTTCTTATAAATTTTGGATCAAAATTTAAATATAATTGTTCCATTTCTTTTATCGCCATTATCAAACTATCAAGTTCCTGCTCTTTAAAAAATATAGCAGTACTTTTTTTCACATCACCGGCATAAGGTATCATGGTATGTAAAACGCCTCCCTGTCCAAAAGCTACCACCGGTCTACCTGAAGCATTGGCCTCTAAAGCGGTAATACCAAAGTCTTCCAGCTGCGGAAAAACGAAGGCTTTACACCGGGCATATAAATCCTTAAGTTCTTGTTTCGATAATCCACTTTTGAAGGTAATGTTAGGTTTAGCCGCTTTTTTCAAGTCATTTTCTTTCGAGCCTTTGCCCACAATGATTAAATTATAACCTAAACGATTAAAAACTTCAATTATTAAGTCTACGCGCTTATAATATTCGAGGCGGGTTACCACCAGATAATAATCATCTATTTGATCAGAAACATAAAAATTATGGCAAACTACCGGCGGATAAATAACCGGAATATCTTTGGAGAAAGAATACTTTTCTTTAATTCTTAAACTGGTTTCGGAGGTGTTGGCAATAAAAAAATCAGTACGTTGAGCTGATTTATAATCAATGTTTCTCAAATTTGATATCATGAACTTGAAAGAAAGCTTTTTCAGTCCAGTAGCACTATTATAATCATCGTAAGATTCTGGGTACCAAGCTAAACGGAAAGGTTGGTGACAATAGTTGATAACAAGCGCTTGCGGAGACATCTTTACATACTTGGCGCAATAAGTCGATGACATTAGAACTACATCGTAGGCGGTAACATCCAACTGTTTCATAGCCAAAATGCCCAGCGGAAAGAACAGCTTTTTCATCTGGTGTTCATCTTTCACCAAATATTGGTACCATGAGGTATGCACTTCACAGTTCTTAAAATCCGGGTAAGTATCTTGGGGTTGGTAGCATAAAGTGAAAAATGGCGCTTCCGGAAAGGCATAATGAAAACAACGAGCTACTTGCTCTGCCCCACCCCGCCGCATTAAATCATCGTGCACTATAGCTAATTTCACTTCTAGAATTAATAAAAAAATTGATTTAGATCTTAATTGTTTTTTGGAGTTGGCTTCTTTAAGAATTTCCGTTATTAAAAGCTATGCTAGTTAAATAAATAGGTAAACTCAAGTCATTTTATTAAGGCTCTGACTGATTTTCTTTCCTCTCCTAAATGAGTATCGTAATTAATAATATCAGTTACTTTATTTAGTTGAGTATCATAAACTGCTATATTCAAGCCCCTCAATTTTATCGAATAATCTAAGTCGTTTATTATTATAGCACTGTTATTTCCGAATGGCTGGCCGGCAGAGAAGATTTCGTATTTGATCTTTTCATTTAATGGAGTATCTTTTAAACTGTCAGACTTAATACTAACAGGACCGGCCCCATTTACTGCTTCCCTTAGTTCTCCATTAAAAAAAATAGCTACATAAGAACCCCTATAAGGAAGATTCTCGATATTTGATCCATACTGTTTTATATAATCTTTAAATTCCTTGGACATATTAACTGAAGCTTCGTCCATAGCACTAAAAAATATTATATTGTTAGGTCTGTTATGCTTCTTTATAAAATCAATTAATTTTTCTGTGGTTACTTCCTTAATTTGATAATTATTTATTAGTCTCTTTTTCTTAAATGCTTTATATAATACAATTTCAGCTCCTATATGCGTATCATAACCAAGCATTTCTGTCATTTTATTATCTCTAATATTATACACTACTAGATTTATTCCTCTGATGTTAACTGAGTAGTCAAACCCATTTATTTTTATTTTGCTATCATTTCCAAAAGAATTACTAGCGGAAAGTATTTCGTAGGTTAATTTCCCTTGTAAAGGATCATTAGTTAATTTCTTTGAATTTAAAGAAACTGGTCCTGCCCCATTTATTTCTTCTATTAACCTTCCATTGTGAAAAACAGCAGCATAAGAACCACGAAAAGGTAAGGTCTCAATTTTGGAACCAAAGGCTTTAAAATAATCAACGAACTCACGCGGCAGATTGGCAGTTGCTTCGTCTTTTACACTTAGAAAAATTACATTATCCGGTTTATTATGTTTATTTACAAAATCTTTTAAACTCTCTTTAACTACTACCTTTATATCGTAATTATCCCTAATCTCAGGAAAAAATGTTAAATCATTAGCAGCTACGTAAAAAGAATCAGAATTAATATAATCTAAATGAGGCAGTATCAGTTTTGGGTATATTTCTCCGGTTACATTGGTATAATTTATAAATTGCCTGTGATAATAATCATTATTATCCCTAAAGTAAATAGGTAAATTATCTTTTTGTTCTTGGTATAAAGAAAGGATAGGTCTAAAAAAAATATAACCATATGTATTTTTAGTATTTATATTACTATTAATAAAATTATAAATAAACAAGTAAATCATTAAAACTGATAGACCAACTTTTGGAATAAGATCTTTTTTAGCTGAGAACACCAATCCAATAAAAATGGCAGTTAATACATAAACCGGAATAAAGAATACCGAGAGATCGAATACATCATAGCTGATATTAAAAAATATCTGCCCTAACATGGCAATAGATAAGAAACCCAGAATTACATGTTGCCTTTCTACATATAAGTAATAGAAGAAACCAGCAAATGCAAATAGTAGCCCCAAAATGGTAAAATTATCATTTAAGAATTTAAATAATATAGGGAAGCGTTCAAATATTACTTTATCAAAAGTAAAAGCAAGCATTACTGATTTAAATTGAGCGCCGGTTATATAATCAATAAATTGATTAAAGTTCGGTTTAAAATGAATTTCTGTATAATAAGAATTACCAAAATAAGCCCGGTAAAAAATAAAGGCATATTGCAGTATTCCGCCCCAAACAAACAAAGCAACCAGCATTATATTTTTTAGTTTAAAAACTACTTTATAATCAGAAACTAGTGAGATAAATAATATAGCAGGCAAAATAGTGATCATGCTTAAATGGTTACCAAAACTGAACGCATAAACCGCACAACCCCAAAGATAGTACTTACTTCTTTTAGTTAAATTGAATTTAATGAACAGATAAAAAATAATTAAAAGATAAAATATATTTAAAGTATATATTTCTGCTTCTGTAGATTCCGCCCAGAAGTTATAAGAAAAGGCTAGTATGATAGTTGAAATAAGGCTCCCTATTTTATTTTTAGTTAATAAATATATCAAAGAATAAAATATAGATAATGACAGTGCACCAAAGAAAACAGAGATGAAAGTTATTCTTTCGGGTTTATCCAAAAAGAAAATAATGCGTGAAAATATTTCAGTAAGGATTAGAAATTGAGGATAGCCTGGTCCATGTGGTAATCCATTTACTAGATATAAGTATTGCCATTTGATTGAATCACCAAAATTTAACCTACCCCCTGCACCAGGAAAAATGGTTATTAGATAAATAATAATGAAGACAATAAAAATTAGAATTTGATATAAATAATTATAAATAACATTTTTTATATTATATAAAAAACCTCTCATAATAATAAATAAAAAGTTTAAAGTTGAAACTTAGTGAAATTATATTCACATAATAATAAATAAGAACTCAATATCTCCTCAGCAAATTTACCAACTAAATTTTAGTTTAGCTTTTATTAAATAATTTAATTTTAGGAGCTATTTACTGATAAATATAACAGCGAAGTGGTTCTATTTAAGTTTACAATAGATTTGCAAATTATGTGTAGTAATTAGGTTCAAAACCAAGTAGGCTCTTGTGGCTAAAGCAAAATATCTGGGTAACAGGATACGATATACTTATATATGTATATATAACCTTTTGTAAGTATCCCTAAAACTCGGACAGTTTAAAAGTAGACAAAAAGTGTTTAGTTTTAAACTGGAAAAGATGAAAAAGAGCAGAATTAGTAAAAGTCAGATAGTAAAATCTATCAAGGAAAATGAGGCCGGTCGGAAGACGGAGGATATTTGCCGGGAGCTGGAAATAAGCCGGGCAACGTTTTACAAATGGAAGAGCCGATACGGCGGATTAGAAGCCTCAGATGTAAAGCGGCTAAAGGAGCTGGAAGAAGAGAATGCCCGGTTAAAGAAAATGTTTGCTGATTTAAGTCTCGACCACAGCATTCTGAAGGAAGTTATCACAAAAAAAGGCTGGGGTCCTGGCAACAAAAGCAACTAGCCGAGGAATTAATTTCGGACTATGGCTTACCCGTTACCAGGGCTTGCGGGCTTAGCAGCCTGGCCCGTTCCCAGTTTTATTACCAGAGCTGTAAGGATGATACCGAAGTAATTACGGCTTTACAAGCATTAGCCGACGCGCATCCGGTGTATGGCTTTCGTAAGTTACTAGCTTGTCTGAAAAGGGATGGCAAGCGTTGGAATCATAAGCGGGTGTACCGGGTTTATAAGCTCTTGAAGCTGAACAAAAAGAAAAGGGGAAAAAGAAGGTTGCCCGCCCGGGTAAAACAGCCCTTGCAAGCGCAAGCAGTGCTAAACAGCAGTTGGAGCATGGATTTTATGAGTGATAGCTTAGCTTCCGGTAATAAGTTTAGGACCTTAAATGTGATAGATGATTGTAACCGGGAGGCGCTGGTGATAGAAATTGCCACTTCTATCACAGCCAAGAGAGTCGTGCGCACTTTAGAACAGCTCATCGACTGGCGGGGCAAACCAGCGACAATCCGGGTGGATAACGGCCTGGAATTTACCAGTGCTGATTTTAGTTCCTGGTGTAAGGGGAAGGAAATCAACATCCAGTACACTCAACCAGGAAAACCAATGCAGAATGGGTATATTGAACGGTTTAATGGTAGTTATCGCCGGGAAATATTAGATGCTTATTTGTTCTTTGACCTGGAGGAAGTCCGGCAATTAACGGGGCAGTGGATAGAAGAATACAATACTAAACGGCCGCATGAAGCTTTAGGCAACTTAACGCCAAGCCAATGGCCAATACTAAATGAAAGTGGAAATATGGAAAACTTACCCCGGCACCTTATCCCACCACCACAAGTTTACCACATTCCCACTTCTTGATAATAATAGTAATTAAGGTAGAAAAGTCTACTTTAGGCTGTCCGAAAAATGGGGTACTTACACTTTATATCTAAAAGTTAATGCTCTCTAACATTTATGCTATAAAACAGCTTCAAAATGATTCACAAAGGCATTATCATACAATTATCAGGTCAACTTATGCTCTTGCGAATGTAGTATAATTTTATCAACTCTAGCAATTTATCGAAGCTTATTCGCTTCCATAAATTTTCTACAAATGGGCATATTCTGCTAACTTCTGTTCTAAGAAATGTTTCTTATATTCATTGACACTTTTTAAGCTTACTTTTAGCTTACGGATACACTTTGGTTTTATAAAGCCTACTATATAATAATTAAGACTTTAATTAGAAAAAATTATGCAACAAGATAAGCTCATCGGAGATGCACTACTACCCTGATCAGAATGCACAATCTTCCATATTGCAAGCTACAGACAGTGAAGTCTTTACCTAAATACAGTGATAACTTTAGTTTCTTCCGTATTATTATCTACTCTCTGGCCCACAATCATCTATGAGTATAAGTAAGTACAGCAAACTGCACAGGTATGCTTACTGGCACTGCTACCATCAGTATGTTGTTAATTATATAGCTATTGTATATAAGTTATAGATACTTTATTTATATATTTTCTTTGTGATTACTTTAAATCTATTTTACATTATTATATTTACAAAAATTTCATCTTGATTATAAAGTATTGATACATTGGTTAAAACTCTTTCGTCCTCACCAATACAGCAAAAATTTATTTATTTTTCTACCTCTTTTTTTTGCTATCAGAATTACTGAAATAAAATTACTACAAAATGCTTTTATTGGGTTTTTATTGTTTTCCTTACTGGCAAGTGCAGTATATATATATAATGATTTAAAAGATATTGAAGAAGATAAGGTACATCCTAAAAAATGCTTTCGTCCACTAGCTAGTGGAGCTATATCTAAAACTCAGGCCATATTAGTAATGTCCTTGCTTATATTGGTTAGTTTAGGAATTGCTTATTATATTAATAAAACCCTGGCTGGAGTTCTAACTAGTTATTTAGTATTAAATATTAGTTATAGCTCTTATTTTAAGCATATTGCCATATTAGATATATTCATTATTGCTACTGGTTTTGTTCTTAGGTTAGTAGTTGGTTCTGTTACAACTACTACTGAATTAACTATGTGGATTATATTGATGACTTTCCTTCTGGCGCTGTTTTTGGGTTTGGCCAAACGCAGAGATGATGTACTACTAGCTAGTGAGGGCTTGAAAATCAGAAAAAATATAGACGGATATAATCTTGAATTTGTAAATGCTGCCATGGTAATTATGGCAAGTGTTGTAATAGTAAGCTACATCTTTTACACCATTTCAGCAGAAGTGCAAGAAAAATTTCAAAGCAAATTTTTATACCTAACCGTTGTTTTTGTAATTCTAGGCATAATGCGCTATATGCAAATTACCTTTGTTGAAAATAAAAGTGGCAGTCCCAGTACAATATTACTTAAAGATCGTTTTCTACAAATAAGTATTCTGGCTTGGATTATTTTATTTGTATTTATTATATACTAATCAAATGTTTTCTGGATAAAGAATAGTAATAAATAAACTACAGTATAATTACGTTTTCCTAGATTAGAAATACAGCGATTAAAGACAAATTTTAGAGTGTTATTTAGACATTATGAAAGTAACCAATTGGGGAAACTACCCAAAAATAGATACTAACTTCCAAGGATTCTCCTCAATTGAGGAATTGCAGAACATAGTTAGTACAACTGACAAGTTGGTAGCGCGGGGTTTAGGCAGGTGTTATGGTGATAGTGCGCTTTCTCAGAATATTGTTTCTACGCTCCGGCACAACCGAATATTAGCTTTTAACGATATAACCGGACAAATAACCTGTGAGTCGGGTGTTAGTCTAGCTGAAGTTTTAGAAGTCTGTGTACCCAAAGGATGGTTTATCCCGGTTACTCCCGGAACTAAGTTTGTAACCGTTGGGGGAGCCGTTGCCAGCGATGTGCATGGTAAAAACCACCACGTAGAAGGTTCATTTTCTAACCATATAAACAGTCTGGATATTTTACTTAGCAATGGAAATGTAGTTACCTGCTCCAAAAACCTTAATAGCGAACTATTTTGGGCAACTTGTGGTGGTATGGGCCTAACCGGTATTATACTGCAGGTAACCTTCGGGCTTAAACGTATCGAAACAGCTTATATAAAGCAAGAAATCATAAAAGCCAGGAATTTAGAAGAAATCATGGAAGTGTTTGAAGCTTCTGAAAGTTTTACCTATTCCGTTTCTTGGATCGACTGCCTGGCGCAAGGCAAATCCCAGGGCCGCAGTATAATGATGCGGGCTGAACACGCCAAACAGACAGATTTGAAACCAGGCACTCCTCCGCTGCAATTACCTAAAAAAAGAAAACTTGCCGTTCCCCTGGATTTCCCATCCTTTGCTTTAAACAGCTTGAGCGTTAAAGCATTTAACTTTTTGTATTACCATAAAGCCCCGGGAAAATTAACCGAAAGCATTATTGATTATGATACCTTTTTTTATCCCTTGGACAGCATTCATCAATGGAACCGGATTTATGGTAAAAGAGGTTTTACGCAGTACCAATTTGTTTTGCCTAAAGAAAACAGCCGAACCGGCCTAAAAGAAATTTTGAATCAAATCAGCCAGAGTGGCCAGGGTTCTTTTTTAGCAGTTTTAAAACTTTTCGGTAAACAAAATGACTTAATCAACTTTCCTAAAGAAGGATATACATTAGCTCTTGATTTTGCTATTAATGATAAAGTTTTTCCATTACTTGATGAGCTTGATAAAGTAGTGCTGGCTAATGGGGGCCGATTATACCTGACTAAAGATGTCCGGATGAATGCTGACTTTTTTAGAAAAACCTACGCCAACAGTGAAGCTTTTATTAAACTAAAACATACTTTTGATAGCTCAAATAAATTTCAATCATTACAGTCCCAGCGACTACATATATGAGTAAATACATATTACTTCTCGGAGCCAGTTCAGATATTGCCAAAGCCATTGCACGCCGTTATGCCCAGGAAAAATTTAATTTTTATCTGGCCGGGCGTAGACTACCGGAACTGGAAAAAGATGCTATAGATTTAAATATCCGGTATGGAGTTCAGGCTACGGCATTGCCTTTCGATATGTTAGATTTTAACAATCACGCTGCATTTTATCGTTCATTGGAACCAAAACCAACAGGTACAATTTGCGTGGCTGGTTATTTAGGTGAACAGAAAGAAGCAGAAACCAATGCCGGGGAGGCTCTGCGCATAATGGCTACCAATTACACTGGCTGTGCTTCCATTTTAAATATTGTTGCCAATGATTATGAAACGCGAAAAGAAGGGTTTATTGTAGGTATCAGCTCGGTGGCGGGAGACCGAGGCCGCGCCAGCAACTATTTATACGGTAGTGCTAAAGCCGGATTTACTGCTTATTTATCCGGATTGCGTAACCGGCTTTCAAAAGCAGGTGTGCCGGTATTAACAGTTAAACCAGGCTTTGTAAACACAAAAATGACCGAAGGATTACCCCTAAATCCTGTTCTTACTGCTCAGCCGGAAGAAGTAGCCAATGATATTTACAAAGCTCAAATATCCGGTAAGAATGTAATCTACACCAAATGGTTCTGGCGCTTTATAATGCTTATCATCACTTCCATTCCAGAAGGTATTTTCAAAAAACTTAAATTATAAAGTAATTAGTAGTACTCTATATATTATGGCTATCAACTTATACTTTAGCGGCTAGCAGTAAAACAATAATAATCTTATCATAAACTTTTAAGATTATTATTGTATTTTATTAAAAGTTAAACCACAACCCTTTACAAAATTAAATGCCTTTCTAAATTAATATAAAATTCATCTCCTATACAACCATTTATAAGAATAACAATGGTAAGTTATAATTTTTATTTAACTTAATATTTAAGAGGAAGCCTTAGAGACTGTTTTAAAACTTATTGAATGCCCATTTTAGAAAATGAGATTTAAGCCTTAATGTTTATTTTTCCCCTATTTCAGCAGTTCTTAAAAATATATTTTTCCTGTTTGATTGGTTTTAAAATAGTTTCTTAGGTATTTCTTCACAAAAAGCAAATTCTTCAGCTTTAGACTTTATAAATAGAACTGTCAGAAGTGAATTAAAGAAAGCATAAAAGATTACCCCTTTCTGCCGGTTCAAAATAGATTCGCTCAGGCAGGCAAACATAAAAATTAATATAAAATATACATAAAGGTAGTTCCTTTGTTTTATAGCCACTACTAGCGGATAGAAAAAAGCCACCAATAATAATGTTAATCCAATTATACCGTGTCGAATCATTTCTTCTAAATATTCATTGTGTAGGTTATAGTTATAGAGATGCCCCCAAAACTTCTTATCCTGATAACAAGTTTGTAAAAGAGGTTTTACATCGCCGGTACCTACTCCTTGTACAAAGGCCTGATTAGCCCCCAATATATTAAAACAGCACTGCCACTGAATTAGCCGTGGAGTAAACGGATGATAAATACCCCGCAGAAATAAAAGTTCGTTTAGTTTACCGTGGGTACTGGGCAAAATCAAAATCCCAACCAATCCAACCAGTATGGTACAGGAGATAAACACAAGGGAGCGGAAATTTCTTTTTTGCAGGGTAAAAAGAAGCATTTGTAAACCTAGTATTACCAATGAAATAAATAATGCCATCCGAGCACCCAAAATTATTAAACCGGTATACAGCGCCAAAACCAGGAAAACAATTCCCAAGCGGGTGGTAGGCTTAATGTCTTGCCAATACCGGTTTAGAAAATAAATCAAGCTGTTAATAGAAAACACTAAGTAAAGGCCGGAATAAGCATGATGCAAATGAATAACATCGTCTATGAACTCGGTTAAATGGGGTACATTTATGACGGTACCATAAGCTAACAGCACCCGAAAAATCGCATAAGTTATAAACAAAAAGCAACTAACCGAAAAAGCTAATATAATATAAAACAACTGTTTTCCTTTAAAAGCCGGAATCGAGAATATTACTAATGGCAACACTAAAAGACCGGCTTTTTTCTCCAGTTTAGTTAAGGCATCCTGTACATCGGTGCTGTATAATATACCAAGAAATTGGATCAGGTATACTGCCGAAAACATCCAGAAGTATTTGTTAGCTAGTACTGATTTTAATTTAATAACCAGACCACCGGAAATCAGCCAGTAAAGAATGAGTAAGCCAAGGGCTAAATTATTTAAGTTAACCTGAAAGGGAATAGTAAAAGAGAAAAAGATCAGCAGAAATAAATAAACTTTTTCGGAGTAAACTTTTAAAATCATATCTAATAATAAATAATCAGGAGTAGAAAGTATCGTGCGCCAGTTTCTTCTTATAGTTTACAAAAACATAATAAAGTGAGAGCGCCAATACAAACGGCAGCGCATTAGAAGGGGTAGTTATCCGGTGCTCGGTAAAACTCATAATAGTTAAATTATAGAATGAAATCAGCAGAAAAGACCGAATACGAGAATCATAATTATTTTTAGTTAAAAAAGCATATACTGTTTTCCAGAACTTAAAAAAAATAAGTAATCCTACCAAACCTAATTCACCCAGAAAATTTAAAAAAGAGTGATGAGCATGGGAATCGCTGAATACTTTTTGTTCCTGGGAATTGGTAGCTAAAAGGAAAGGAATTTTGGTTTTAAACTTAAACGGCACATCATCAATGGAGCCAAAGCCCGTACCAACAACCGGAGAGTGAAAAAAACAATCTATAGCCCGGGGCCAGGTCTGGTAGATACGGATTAATACATTATTAAATTTGGTAGAAACTACGCCATAATTTTTGGAGATAAAATCAGTATAGTTCTGATAAAAGTCTTTAGTAGGTCCGCCGCTAATGTATTTTACATATAGAGGGTAGGTCTGGAATAATATATATATCTGGACAGCGCAGATTGCCAAGAAAATTAAATAAATAAAGTAGGTTTTACGAATATGAAAGAAATAATAAAGTAAGGCTCCCAAAACCAGCCCAAGCACTGATCCCCGAGAGTAAGTAGTATACAGAAAAAATAAATTTAGCGTTAAAAATAGAAGGTTACAATAAGTTTTCCGCTCTAGGAAATAAATAAAAGCCAAAGAAGTAAGAATACTATAAAATCCGCCAGCAGCATTAGTGGCCAAAAACAAGCCAGTAAATCCGGATAACTGAAAACCTTTACCTATAAAAACCACACTACTAATAACCGTGGTGAAGTACAAAAAATACCGAAAAAGCTTATCGATATTAATATTTAAACTCAAAAACGGCAGCACTAACAAGGGCAGATAAGAAATAAGAAAGTTGCCGTCGTAGCGGTAAAATTTAAAATTAGAGAAGGATGCCGGATAGTACAACGTGGTGCTTACCATCACATAAATAAAAAAAAGAAACAGCCAAAAAACCAAAGTTGGAAAACTATTGCGGTATAGCAAGATCACCGGAAAACAAACCGCCGCAAACAACGACGGAATAGGACTGATATAAACCAGATTGGTAACGGTGCCTATTAAACCAAATATGGTGATTAGGATCAGAAATCGTTTCATTATTTTTTACCGATACTGCTGTATTAATCGGGCTACCTGTTCAGCTGACCGTTGCCAGCTATATAATTTTATTTGGTTATATCCTTTTGCTCGTAGTTGCTGTTGCAAATCTAAATTAGCATATAAACTTTCTATTTTCTCCTGCAAACTGTTTACGTCCAGGGGCTCTACGTATAAACTGGCGTCGCCACATATTTCGGGTAAGGAGGCCTGATTGGAAACAATAGTGGGACAACCAAACGCCATTGCTTCTAAGGGGGGTATGCCAAAACCTTCGTACAACGAGGGATAGATAAATAGGCAGGCCTGTTTATATAAATTTGCTAGTTTGTCATCGGGCAAATATCCGGTAAAAAATATTGAGGAACAATTTATAATTTCTTCCTTTAAATGCGGGTCGCCAAACACCTTTGATTCGGCGCCCACAATTACTAAATTCAAATCCCGTATTTTAACTCTTTTAAATGCCTGCACTAGCGATATCAAATTTTTCCGGGGATCAATGGAAGAAACGGCCAGCAAATAGTTGCCATAAGAATTGTATTTATGATCAGTATGCTGCTGCTTTAAAAAAACATGGGCAATACTATTATAAACCACGGTTACTTTGGTTTCCGGAATTCCGATATATTTTACTATTTCTGCTTTAGAATATTTACTTACCGTTATAACCTGCAAACTTTTACGAGCCACCCTAGGAATTAAAAAACTATATAAGCTTACAAAAGCCTTCGAAAACCATTTTGGATTTACGGCAAAGGCAAGGTCATGAATACAAGTAATATTGCGGGTAAAATATAATGGGGCGGTATTACAAAGGTTTACTAGAACTGGAGAATCTAATTTATGCAGATAGTGAAGTAGCTCCAATTGCTCCCATACATGACTTGTAAAGTAACCAAATGGCTCTACTTCTAATTCGTCGGCTATCGCTTTTTGCCGGATATTACGGGGCGAAACAAACCGGATAGCCGGATAAATTTGCTTTAATTGTCGGCAGATTTCAATGGCAAACCGCTGCACGCCCGTAATTGGCTGCGTAACAAACCGGGCATTTACAACAACCTGCCTTGCTTCATCCTTAGCCATCTCTGATTTATAATCTTCTCCTACTTTGTAAATTAATATTAATCAAAAAACAATTCATTGATTACCCGTACTGCTCTATATATTGAGTTAGCTTTTTGATAGTTGTTTCAGTTTGATACGCTTCTGCCCGTTTATAACCAGCCTCCTGGTATTTGTTTCGGTTATCAAAAACCTGGTTTATGGTAGCAATCCAATCCGGTTTTTCCCAGGTTTTCACGGTTTCACCGGCTCCTTCTACCACTTCTATCATGGCAGAGTTGTGCGGCGATACCACCGGACAGCCGCAAGCCATGGCTTCTAATTGTGGCATACCAAACCCTTCGTTTAAAGAAGTTGACACGTATACCGAAGCCATGGCATATAATTTTACCAAATCATCGGTGGAAACAAAGCCGGTAAAATTAACTTTGTCTTGGGGATAAGTTGGTGCCTCTACTACCTCTTTAATACTGGTTTCACCCCAACCTTTTGCTCCAATAACCAATAAAGAAAAACCCAAAGTAGCCAGTTCCGGCATCAGGGAAAGCAGAAAAATTAGGTTTTTACGAGGCTCTAATGTTCCTACAAATAAAATAAATTTTTCAACTAAGTTATACTTAGCTATTAGCGCCAGTTTTTCGTCTGAGGTTAAGTTAATCGGCTTAAAGACGGCACTATTAATAAAGAAACCGGTAAATACAGTTTTACACTTCCGATCCGGAAAAAATTCTTCAATACCTTTTTTGGTATAATAAGAATTAGACCAAAGCAAATCAGCTTTATTTACAGATTGATCATGAAGTAACTCAAACAAGAAGCGGTTCATAAACGACATGGTATTTTTAAATTGTTTAAAAACCATATCGTGTACCGTTACCAACGTTCTAATATTTTTTGGCAAAAAGGGAGGCAGCAAAAAAGCTGGTGCCCAGAATAAATCTATATCAAATTTTACTAGTAATGATTTCGTTTTTAAACAATACCAGACAATAGCATAATTGGGTAATACCTTTAGGGGAATTATTATTATCTTAATATTTTTTCTACCTAGTAATTTATTTTTTAAATCCTCATTAAATTCGTCATTAGCAAAAAGAAATAAATCCCACGTTGGATTATATTGGGCAATACCATTGATAGCCGATATTAAAAAATTAGGGATACCAGAAGGCGAAGTGCGCAATGCCCTACAATCAATTGCTAATTTCATAAATTTAAATCTGCAATCTTTACTTCTTTATCTTGTTCCAGATCAAACACCAACTTCTCTTTTATTTCCAGCAAACGATCCTTACCCCTTAAAAAAGATAAATTTCCGTTTTTATCTCTGGACTCTTTAAACTTAGATTCAAAGTACCCCGAGAGGGCGTCATATTTTTTAAAAGGAGCCGATAAATCTTTCCGGATAAAAAAAGCATTGACACCAGCGGAGTTCGAACCAATAAAATCATAGCCTTTTGCCTCAGCAAGTGTACACAATGCTTTTAAGGAAGCCCCAAAGTATAAATTTGAATAATGCTCCGAAGTTCGGTAAAAATCTCCTTTATATGGAACTGTAATTGCTTTTTGTGCTCCAAACACGCTATTATACTCACAAATAACAATGCGAGGATTTATTACCTGAATACTTTCCCAAATCCAATAATCATTACCATCAATATCAATACTAAGTAATCCAATATCGGCAAATGGTATGTGTTGCTGAATAAGGTGATTGATATTATCTTTTGTTATAAAATCATTAATGGCTATAAGATCATATTTCGCATAAATGGGATCTTTCTTTATAAATTCAATATTATCAGCCAGACCGTCAATTACCAAACCAGACCAGTTATCGTGAATTAACAAAAATCTCGTATTTGCTTCTTCGTAATTCTCAACTCCAAATTCAATAAATATTTTATTTGGAATTTCTATATTATGAATTAAATATTGAATTATTCCGTCTTCTCCCCATTGAGAAAATAAACGCAGTTCAACCTCTTGTAACTTATTTACAGGACCTCTTTTCTGTGATTTTGGCAAATTTAAATTGGCAAGTAGCAATAAATCCCTCTCTTCTTTTTGGCTTAATTTATGATAAAACAGGTATTTAAGTCTATTTCGAAATAATTCTAACATTAATTTTAAAACTTTAATCTCATTTAAATAGGCGAATTTATTGCAAAAAACGCTGAATATTCAACTTTTTTTATTAGAATTATTATTAAAACTTTAAGATAAATATGGTATAATAATAATAATATATAAGAAGCAGGTTACCTTAATACAACAAAGAGTATTTTGTATACTTCAATTCCAAGGTAAGTATTAATCCTACTGTTACAAAAGTTTCGGTTAAGATTACCGCAATACTGGTACCAATTGCCGATAGGTGAAAAACAAAAATAAAATTAAGTATTATATTAACGATAGAAGCCAAAATTAATATGCGCATGTAACCAACCTTAGCATCATAAGCTAATAATATCTGATAGGGTGGATTATCTAGTACTACAATCATGGGCACAAAGCTAAGAATTTTAAGCAGCAAGGAAGCCTCTTTTAGGTATTTACCGGTTAATAAATAAATGATATCATCTGAAAAAATGAAAAGAGATATACATATAAAAAATATTAATAAGGCAAAGGGAATAAATGTAGTTCTAAAGAATTCTTTTATCATTCGATGCGATTTATTACTTAAATTGCAAATATGCGGATAGGAAGCCCCCATGAAAGAACCTATAAGCTGTCTCACAGCTATAGTAACCTTTTCTGCCACACTATAATAACCTACTATAGAGGCATCAGCAAACAAACCCAGAATGAAAATATTTGAGTTGTTGTAAGAAATTATAGCAAAATTTGATAAGAATATATACCAACCTTCTTTAAGCTGAAAGATGATATTCTGGAAATCAGGTTTTATTATAGCTACTTTAAACTTTTTGAGAATTATACCAATTCCCACCAATCCGGCCAGTATATTTCCTAAAGCCGTTAGTAAAATAACATATATATAGTCGGAGGGAGTTTTAATAATAATGAAAATTAGAAAAGTGAAAAATATTTTAGCTACCAGATTTAAAATAATAAGATATTTCATTTGTTCTATTCCCTGGAAGAACCAAATAGGCATTAAAACTTGACCCAGAACCAACCCTAGCCCTAAATAAAAAATTGTGCTCTCTGCCCTAAATTGCGGCACTACCAAAATAATAACAGTAAGTATAAAAAAGGTAAGTAATAACAAAACCATTTTTATCAACAGAACGCTATTGAAAATTTGCGAAATTTTATGTTTATCATCTCGGTGAATAGCAATATCTCTAGTTGCCGATAAATTAAAGCCATATTCCGAAAAGATAATCATATAGTTCATTAAAGCCTGAACTATTGAAATTACTCCGAATTTATCAGTTCCTACTACTCTGATTATATAAGGAATGGTTATTAACGGCAAAATAAAATTGGTAGCCTGGATTAAACCTAGTGAAAAAAAACTTTTATAAACTGTTTTCTTTTCCTCCGAAAAAAACTTAAAAATAATTTCTACTTTCAAAGATTTAAATATCAACTGTATTAAAAAAATTATATAAAATCTAAATGTCAATGTTATACTTATGCAAAAATAGCTAAATAGTTTGACATCTATATAAGTTCAAATTGTATTTCGAAAGAACTAGAATCCTTAAAATAAGGTTACATGCTAAAGCCCGGATAGGAGAATTAAAGATTGAGAAAGAAGCTTTTATTAAAATATAAACGGCAAACTTCTAACTTATGCACAATTGCTGCTCTTTTACTATGTATAAAAGCAGATAAATTGGTTTGCCCTAGGTATGGCATACTGAAATATCAAGTACTTAAATATCTAGACAGCCACTATGGGAGTTCGTTCTGTATTTTGTGCAAGTGAGAGTTTATACCTAAACATACACCAGATGAAAGGCGAGAAATAGACCACAAACAGAATGTAAAATAAACTTTCGTCAACGCGGCAGTAGGCTGGTATAAATAACTTAATCTTTTGCTAAATGCCGTCGTTTAATTTTCCGTTTTTCTTAACTTACTTTATACCAGTTATATCAGTAATTTTTTTTTGATTTTCAAACCCGATATAATTTAAATATTCGCTCTTGAATTGCTAACTCTAGCTTAGGCATTAATTTCAAACAAGATAACTCCTTTAAAGCTCCTAATTTTTTATTTACAAATAGGCGTTAAAAGTTATAAATTTGTCCACTAGCATAATTAATTCATGAATAATAAAGAAATTAACAGTTCTAACAGGAAAAACTCTGCCGAAGACGAAATTGACATTAATAGGCTATTTAATACCATAGGTAAGGGAATAGCAAAAGCTTTTAAAGCAATATTCATCGTCTTTTTTTTGTTTATAGATACTTTTATATCCAATATTAAACACCTCTTAATATTAGGATTGATGGGAGGAGTTTTAGGAGTAGGTTATTTTTTTCTTGTAAAACCTTATTATGAATCCTCGATGACGCTGGGTTCGATTTACTACCGAGGACAATTTATAAGTAATTCTATTCAAAATTTAAATGCTCTTTGTAAAGAACAAAACTATAGAGCTTTAACAAAAATATTAAAAATTAATGAAGCTAAAGCCAAAGCTTTAAAAGGTATAAACATTGAACCGGTGGTATCACCCAATATGCAGCTTTTGGTTAACTTGTATAAAAATTCGGAAGGTAACAAACATCGGCTCGACTCACTAATACTAAGTACAGAAGATACTATATTTCAGGTAAGAGTGCAAGTTTATGACACAATTGCCTTAAATGGACTTGACACTTCTCTTGTAAACTATATTAAACAAAATCAGTTTGTTAAGAAACGGATAGCCGTCGAAAGAGCAAATTTAAGGAGTAGAAGGGCTAAACTTATTAAAGAATCCATAAGCCTAGATACACTTAAACATAATATTGCTCTTAGTTACCGTAATCAAGCGGGTGGACGTAGTGGTACAAATAATGTAATACTGGATGATAAAGGCACTAACCCTATAGAAATATATCGGGAAGATTTAAAAATTTATGAACAGATACTTGATATTGAACGATTACTTTATATAGGGTCAGAAATCGAAATTATTGATTCGTTTGTTGCCTTTGCAGAACCTGAAAGTGGTTCGTTAGTGCAAAATGCTTTAAAGGGAATATTAGTAGGACTATTACTTTTTTTAATCTATGTAATTGGGCTAATGCTACAAATAGGAGTTGCTAAAATGAGAAATATACTAAAAGAAGAAGATTAAAGTATTTTTAAGTTGAGCTACTTTATAGGAAATTCTTTCTCCAGCTAAAACCTATTTATATTTAAAGATTTTTTGTATAAAATAATAATGTTTCAAGTAAACCGTCGCCTATAAATGGTTTTGTTACATTAATAATTGTAAAACTATATAGCTTTTAACATTAACAAATCATCAAAACGCCTGCAAACCAATAAGATAAGTATTTATTCCTTTTTATTTAAGTATATAAATTCTTATATAATTAAATAATTGCTTGTATATTTAGCTAATGTTCTGGCTTAGTAAATTTATGCCAGCTAAATAACTATTATTGTATCTTATTACGATATACTCATGGAAATACAGACTTATAAATTAGGTGAAAACTACGTAATAAAACTAAACGGCGAGTTGGATGCCAGTACAGCCGCGAGCGTAGAGAAAACTCTTGATGACTTGGTTAAGCTAGCTCCAGAACAGATTCAGGTTGATTGCAAAGAGCTGAAATATATATCCTCGCGCGGTTTGGGAGTCTTTATCTCTCGCCTTCAAGAAATTAGTGATAAACATATTAATTTCTCTTTGTATAATATGAGCGAACCCGTTAAATACATTTTTAAAGTATTAGGTCTCGATGAATTAATCGAAATTCGATCTGATAAATCATATACTTCTGAGTAAGTGTTCTTAGTTAAAAATAGCGCACAGACTGCTTTTCTTAAAATCCTAAGTTTCAATATTTGATTCGGCTTTACTATTTTAGTGTATTTATGTAAATTGTTCGCTGAATAATATCAACCTCTCCCGGCCAGGTTATTTAAAATCAACAAAGAGCATTAATGTACTGATTATCAATATATCCACACTATACACCAGCCTTTATTATGTGCTAAGATTTGTTATTTCACAATGTTTTTTGCCTTAAACATGTTTATTTAAACCTAACTACTTACTCTTTTAAGGCTGCAAAGTAAGTTGAACCAAATACTGATAATTATCACCTTCGGCTAATAATTTGCAGGCATAACCGCATTGTTGCGCGTACTGCTCTAAAAGCAGGTAATCGATAAACAACCAGGTAAAAGGCTGACCTTTTATTTTTTTATACTCCATCTGATAAGTTACCACGCCGTGATACTCGGCGTTGAGGTTTAACTGCAAAGCGCCTTCTTCATCGTAATACATATAAGTAATATCAGAGGAATCTGCTATGATTTGCCCGCCCGGGTTTATATTGGCTTTTACCTGGTTTAAAAATAACACAAGCCCTTCAATGGTATTCACTAAGCCAATGCCATTCATTAGCATTAATAAGGTGTCGTACCGCTCAGAGCCTAGTTGGAAAACAGAGCTTTGGCAAACTTGTTTTACTCCTCTTTTTTTCATTACCGAGCAGGCTCCTTTTGATATGTCGTACGCCGTAACAGCCGCATTTTGATTTTGCAATACTAGTGCATGGCTGCCGGCACCGGCGCCTAAATCTGCTATTTTGCCGTAACAAAGCTCTAATGCATGTTGCTCCAGGGCCGGCATCTGACCATAATCCCGAAAGAAATAGGCGGTAATTAATGTATCTGGCTCTGCTATATCGGAATAAACCCGAATGGTGGCGTTTAAATCACCAGCCATATAATCTTTCAAAGCATTTCCAATAATATCTGCACCTTCTTTCATGATAAACTTTAATAATTAGTAAGTGGGGCTGCCTCTAATATAAAAATCCTAAATAACTTGTGCCCTTACCCTACTGTTGGATAAATAAAGTAATTATATCAAATATTTGCCGGAGCCCATACAATCTAACTTATTATACAATTATACTTAATTGTATATACTTTATTGTTTATCGCCTGGCTAAGCAAAGTTGATTATTTTAATTTCAGGTCCATACGCACCTATAAAAATAATTACAATTATTTACCAACTTACAAATGTCTCCTGATTTTTATATTTTATAAGTTAAGGCTGTTTAACTTTATGCTCTGGTAAATAAAAAATCAGTATTCTTGTATTAAACAAACGCTATACTGTTTATTTTAAATGAAACTGGTTACCAAAATTTATTTCAGTATAGGATTAATATTATTAGTTTTTGTTTTTGTTACCCTTATCTATTTTCGACAATCTAAAGAAGTAGAAAAGGCCGTAGCCCAAGTATTGCTTTCGACCGAAATATTAAAAAACAACGGCAATGTAATCAGAGGTATTTTAAATGCCCAGACTGGTTTTAGAGGTTATTTGTTGTCGGGCAAAGATTCTTTTCTGCAGCCTTATTACGAAGGTATAGCCGATTATAAGGCAGAAATAAATAATTTAAGAAAGTTAAAAGGCAACGCACCCACTGATTTACAACAAATTACCAAAATAGAAAGGCTTTTTGGGGAATGGATCAATGCAGTTGCGTTACCCATTATACAGGCAAAAAAATCTAACAATTCTCTAGTTCAGAGAAAATACAATAATTTAGTTGATGATAATTATAATCTGCAGAAAGGAAAAATTTTAATAGACTCCATTCGCAGCATTGCGGATAAACTCGAAACAAATGAGATTGAGCGCCGGAATAAACTAATAGCGAAGCAAAATATTTCGCGTAAAATCACCGATTGGGTGGGTACTGCTTTAACTTTAGCGGCCGTAATAATTGGCATTGTAACGGCTTTATTATTAGGCAAATCTATTCGTTCCAGATTATTTATACTGAAGAAACTGGCCAACAATATAGCTAAAGGCAATTTTGAAACGCAAATTTCTGATACCCATCACGATGAGCTTTCTGGTTTAGCAACGGATATGAATTTAATGGCTAAAAAATTACAAACCAGTTTTGAAAGCCTGAATAAAATGAACCAGGAATTAGATCAGTTTGCTTACGTGGTTTCGCATGATTTAAAAGCTCCTCTGCGGGCAATAAATAACTTAGCCGAAT
>Ga0210040_10000879_pt1 | contig 48008 bp, 40 predicted proteins | sample CryGeyCG12114_NA_FD_185462 | JGI IMG/M metagenome (GOLD analysis project Ga0210040, IMG submission 185462) | Groundwater microbial communities from aquifer - Crystal Geyser CG19_WC_8/21/14_NA (SPAdes) (version 2) | ecosystem: Environmental > Aquatic > Deep subsurface > Groundwater | place: USA...
GCCCCGACAGCCGAAGCGCGGGCTGGACCTCGACCGGCTCGCGGGGCGCGACGCCGGTGGCCGCCGGGGCCACGGCGGCCGCGACCGCCGCGATGTGGGCGGGTGTCGTGCCGCAGCAGCCGCCGACGATGTTCACCAGACCGGAGCGGGCGAACTCGCCGATCACGCGGGCCAGGTCCTCCGGCGCCTCGTCGTACTCGCCGAAGGCGTTGGGCAGCCCGGCGTTGGGGTGCGTCGAGACGAACGTGTCCGCGATCCGGGAGAGCTCGGCCACGTACGGGCGCAGGTCGCTGGCCCCCAGCGCACAGTTGAGCCCGACCGCGATCGGCTGGGCGTGGCGCACGGAGTTCCAGAACGCCTCGGTCACCTGGCCCGACAGCGTGCGGCCGGACGCGTCGGTGATCGTCCCGGAGATGATCACCGGCCAGCGGCGCTGCGCGGAGTCGAAGAGGGTCTCCACCGCGAAGATCGCCGCCCGGGCGTTCAGGGTGTCGAAGATCGTCTCGATGATCAGCACGTCGGCGCCGCCGTCGACCAGGCCGCGGGCCTGCTCGAGGTAGGCCCCGACCAGGTCGTCGAAGGTGACGTTGCGGGCGCCCGGGTCGTTGACGTCGGGGGAGATGGAGCCGGTCTTGCTGGTCGGACCCAGGGCACCGAGGACCCACCGGCGCCGGCTCGGGTCGCGCTCCTCGGCGGCGTCGCACGCCCGGCGGGCGATCTGCGCGGCGGCGAGGTTGATCTCGTACGCGAGGTCGCTCATGCCGTAGTCGGACAGCGAGATGCGCTGCGCGTTGAACGTGTTGGTCTCGAGCAGCTCGGCGCCCGCGTCGAGGTACTGCGTGTGGAGCTGCTGGATCAGGTCCGGCTGCGTGAGGTTGAGCAGGTCGTTGTTGCCCTGCACGTCGCTCGGCCAGTCGGCGAAGCGATCCCCGCGGAAGTCGGCCTCGCCGAGGCCCTGCTGCTGCAGCAGGGTGCCCATCGCGCCGTCCATGACCACCACGCGCTCGCGCATGAGCGCGGTCAGGTCCGCGCTCGCGTCCGGACGGTGGTCGATGGTCTTGCTCACGGTTCCCCTGAGGTGTGCGCAGGTGGTCGGTGCAGGCGCTCGGCAGAGCGTCCACCTGACGGTCCAGGATACGGAGTCGGTCCGACACGTCACGACTTGTCCCCAGGAGTGGCGGCACGACGTGACGGAGAAGCCGGCCTCTGGGGAACGTCCTCAGCAGGTCGTCGACGGCCGAGGCAGGCGACGTCCCCGAGGGCGTCGGGCGCTGGCGACGGGCTCAGGACCGACATGGCGTCGTGCCGCGGCAGTCCGGCGCCGGAGAAACTGCCTGGCCGCCCGCGCGGACCCGGCCTACGGTCGTCCGATGAGGAAGATCCCGACGCTGCTCGTCCGCGACCCCGAGGACCGCCGGCACGTGACGGACCAGATCACCGAGGGGTGCGAGTGGGTGCTCGCCGGCGAGGGTGTCGCCACCCGGAAGTACGACGGCACGTGCGTGATGCGGGACGAGAGCGGTCGCTGGTGGGCGCGTCGTGAGGTCAAGCCGGGCAGGAGCGCACCGAACGGGTTCGTGCTGGTCGAGCACGACGAGGTCACGGGCAAGTCGGTCGGGTGGGAACCCATCGAGCAGTCGTCCTTCCACACGTTCTGGCGCCAGGCGGAGCGCCCTGACCGTCCGGGGACGTACGAGCTCGTCGGCCCGAAGGTCAACGGCAACCCCGAGCGCGAGGCCGTGCACGTGCTGGTCGAGCACGCCGGCGCGCAGGTGCTGCCCGAGACCGGGCGGCGGACGGTGGGCAGCGTGACGGACCAGGTCCGCGCGCTGGGGCGCGACGGCGTCGAGGGCATCGTCTGGCACCACCCCGACGGTCGGATGGCCAAGCTGAAGGCGCGCGACCTGCGCCCCTGACCGTGCGGCAGCACGGCCGACCCCGCCGCGCCGAGCCCGCAGCAGCTCGAGCCCAGGGCGAGCACGGTCGGTCCTCCGGGCACGCCGTACGGTGGTCGCGTGCCCCGGCGACTGACCCCTCTCGAGGTCTCGCTGCTCGCCCTGGACACCGTCCGGGCGCCCGGGCAGGTCGGCACGGTGACCGTGCTCGAGCCGGGACCCGGGTCGGACGGCCTCGGCGTGGAGCAGGAGCTGCGCGCGTTGATCGCCGCCCGTCTCCCGTTCGTGCCGCGCTACCGCCAACGGGTCGTCCCCGTGCCGGGACGGCTGGCCGCGCCGGTCTGGATCGACGACGACGGCTTCGACCTCTCCTTCCACGTCCGCGCGACCGCTCTGGCCCGGCCGGGCACCGACGACCAGCTCCACGAGCTGGTCGGGCAGGTGCTGGGCCGCCGCCTCGACCGGTCGCGGCCGCTCTGGGAGGTCCTCGTCGTCGAGGGCCTCGAGGGTGGCCGGGTCGCCGTCGTCGAGAAGGCGCACCTCGCACTGGTCGACGGAGAAGACACGGTCGACCTGGCCCAGGTCCTGCTCGACGTCGAACCGGAGGCGTTCGAGGTCGGCCGCGAGGCGGCCGGCTGGCACCCGGCGCTGGAGCCGGGGCCGGCCGACCTCGTCGTCGGTGCGCTCTGGGAGAGCGCGCAGGACCCGGGCCGCGCGGTGGACAACCTGCGCGGGCTGGTCACCGGCGCGCTCGGGGTCGCCCTGGCCGTCGGGGAGGTGGTCGGCGGCACCCTCGGTGGGGGGCTGGGCGGGCTCACCGACGACGCGCCGCGTGGCGCTCGTCCGCCCGCCGTCTCGCCCCTCGTGGGAACCGTCTCGCCGGGGCGCCGGTTCGCGACCCTGCGCGTCCCGCTCGGCGACCTGCAGGCGGTGCACGCCGCCCACGACCGCACGGTCCACGACGTCGTCCTCGCCGCGGTGGCCGGTGCGCTCCGCTCCTGGCTGCTCGCCCGGGGCGAGCTGGGCCGGCGGCAGACGCTGAGGGCCCTGGTGCCGGTGACCGTGCTGGACGACGAGGCGGGCACCTCCTCGCTCGGGGTGCAGGTGGTCGCGCACGTGCAGGACCTGCCGGTGGGTGAGGCGAGCGCGCTGACGCGTCTGCACGACGTCGCTGACGGCAGCAGGGCGCACCGCGGCGGCGCAGACCCGGTCGACGCGGTCGACGCGCAGACCCTGACCCAGATCGCGGGCTTCGCGCCCGCGACGCTGCACGCGCTGGGCGCCCGGGTCGGGGTGGAGGCGGAGCGCCGCCCGTACGACGTGCTGATCACCAACGTCCCGGGGCCGCAGCTCCCGCTCCACGCCGGCGGCTCGCGCCTGACGGAGACGTTCCCCGTGCTGCCGCTGGCGCCCGGGCACCTGCTGGCGATCGGCGTGACCTCGTACGACGGGGGCGTGTTCTTCGGCCTCACGGCCGACCGCGTCGCGATCGACGACCTCGACGCGCTCGTCGCGTGCCTCGACGACGCGGTGGGCGAGCTCCTCGACACCACGGACCAGGCCCGTCGGCGACCACCGCCCCGCCCCACCTCGGTGGCCGCCCGCCGTGCGGCGGCGTCGAGGGAAGCCGCTCGTGCCGAGGCAGCCCGACGACGTACGGAGACGCAGCGATGAGCACGACACCCACGGGCACGACCCCCGCCTTCGTCCCCGTGTCCCGCCAGCAGGCCGTCGCGCTCCGGGCCGGTGACGACCTCGGCGCCCTCGCCGCGTACGCCCCCGGACCCGCGCTGCGGGAGGCTCACGGCCTCGGGCCGGCCGACGACGAGCAGACCGGCTTCGTCGCGCTCGGCTACGCGGGACTGGCCGCCCTGCTCTCCCACCCCGGGCTGCGGACGGTCCTCGCCGTCGACGTGGACGCCGCGCAGGTGGAGGGTGGCGGCAGCGAGTTCGGCGAGGTCGTCCTGCAGCGCCTCACCTGGGCGCAGGTGACGGCCGTGTTCGCCGACGAGCCGGCGGCCGCCCCGGACCTGGAGGCGGCTCGGACCGCCGCCGGCGGCCGAGCCCTGGCCGAGGTCGCGGACGCCGAGGACGTGGTCGGCCTGGTGGACCGCTGGGACCTGCTCTGGTACGCGCCGGCAGAGCTCGACGCGTCCGGCTCCTGAGCTGGCTGCAGGCCGATGAGAACGGCGGTCCACCCGGGTCGATGTCGAGGCGGGACGGAGCAGCCGGTCCGCACGCGAGCAGGGGAGCCAGCTGATGGGCGCGATCAAGGTGCACGAGTTCACGACCCTCGACGGGTCGGTCGGGGTGCCGATGTGGACGGCGGACCTCCCGTGGACCGCCGAGCAGACCGAGGAGACGGCCGCGCTGACCCAGGACGCCTCGGCGATCCTGCTCGGGCGCACCACGTACGAGATGTTCGCCCCGGCCTGGTCGCAGCGGACGGCGGAGGACGACCCGGGCGCCCCGTTCTTCAACGACACCCACAAGTACGTGGTCTCCAGCACGCTGTCGGAGCCTGCGTGGGGACCGGTCACGGTGCTCCCGTACGACCCGGTCCGGATCGCCCGGCTCAAGGACGAGGTCGACGGCGACGTCTACGTGAGCGGCAGCGGGACCCTGGTCCGCTCGCTGCTCGCGGACGGTCTGGTCGACGAGCTGCACCTCTTCGTCTACCCGGTCGGTCTCGGCGAGGGGCCGTACCTGTTCCCACCCGGCAGCGGGCGGACGACGCTCACGCTGCGAGGCTCCATGGCGTACGAGAACGGCGTCGTCCACCTGACCTACGGTCCGGCCCCGCGACAGGCCCGGGGCGAAGCGTCGGACTGAGCGGGCAGACTGAGTGCATGCCACGCTCGATCTGGAAGGGTGCGATCTCCTTCGGTCTGGTCACCATCCCCGTGAAGCTCTACTCCGCCACGGAGGAGAAGGACATCGCCTTCCGTCAGGTGCACTCCTCCGACGGGGGGCGGATCAAGTACCGCCGCGTCTGCGAGATCGACGGCGAGGAGGTGCCGTACCCCGAGATCGCCAAGGGCTACGAGCTGGCGGACGGGCGGATGGTGATCCTCGAGAAGGAGGACTTCGACTCCCTCCCGCTGACGACGACCAAGGCCGTCGAGGTCGTGCAGTTCGTGGCCGAGGAGGAGGTCGACCCGACCTACTTCAACAAGACCTACTTCCTGCAGGCGGACGGGCCCGGCACCAAGCCGTACGTCCTGCTGCGCGACGCGCTGGTCAAGACCGGGCAGTGCGCGCTGGTGAAGGTGGCCCTGCGCTCGCGCGAGGCGCTGGCGCTGGTCCGCCCGCGCGACGGCGTGCTCGTCATGCACACCATGCTGTGGCCCGACGAGCTGCGCGACGGGACGTTCGCGGCCCCGCCGGAGACGGTGTCGGTGTCCGACGCCGAGGTGACGATGGCGCAGTCGTTCATCGAGGCGCTGTCGGGCGACTTCCAGCCCGAGGAGTACACCGACGCCTACCGCGAGGCCCTCGAGGAGGTCGTCCAGAGCAAGGCCGCCGGGGTCCCGATGGTCGAGCAGACCGAGGCACCCAAGGAGGCGGAGGTCGTCGACCTCGTCGCCGCGCTGCGTGCCTCGGTCGACGCGGCCAAGAAGCGGCGGGCGGAGGGTTCCGCGGCGAAGGCGGGCTGAGGTGCTAGCAGCTCCCTAGACATGAGTGCATGAGGACCCTCCCCGTCCGGAACGTTCCCGACGACGTCATCGAGGTCGTCGGGTAGCGAGTGCGCACTCCCGCACGTCCGCACGGCGCGTCGCGTGCGCAAGCGCGCACCCGTCGAAGGTCAGGCCGTCGGGCGCGCGGCGAGCCAGCGGTCGCCGGCGCTCTGCTGCGTCCGGAACCCGGCCAGCACGGCCGGCGCGGCAGCCTGCTCGAGCTTGCGGCCCAGCAGGGGGACGTTGACCTTGAGATCGCCGGTCAGGCGGACCGTCGTGCCGCGGCCGCCCGGCGCGAGCCGCAGCCGGCCGCGCAGGGTGACGGGCTGCCCGTCGACCGTGAGCACGAGGTCGGCGTCGCGGGAACCGTCGGCCGCGGCCTCGCCCCACGTCGTCTCCTCGAGGATCGCCAGCTCGGGGCCGGTGAAGCGGGCGGCGGAGGCGGGGGCCTTGAGGGTGCGTGAGGTCCAGGTGCGCGGCGGGGTGATCTCGACCTGCCAGGGGCTCGCCTCGCTCGCCACGCAGACCTGCTCCTGGTAGCCGCGGTCGAGCATCATCGCGTGCACCTGCGCCGGGGAGGCCGCGAAGTCGAGGTCGGTCGAGATGTCCATCCCGATATTGAACCAGCCTGACGAGCACCGTCTAACGTGGTCGTGACGCACGACGCCCCCAGAGTCGAGGGCGCCCTCGGCAGAGACGGATGGTGTGGTGACGACGTACGAGGTCGGGCTCGAGCAGGACAAGACCGACAAGATCGCGGCGGTCGCCTCCGCCGGACGCCGGGTGGCGAGCGAGCTCGGGCAGGACCCGGACGCGGTGGCCACGTTCATGTGGCACTACTTCCGCCACGTCGACCCGGCGGACCTCGAGGACCGTACGGTCGACGAGCTCCTGGCCCTGGTGGAGAGCCACTACCGCGCGGCCCTGGTCCGCGAACCGGGGCAGGACGTCGTCCGCGTCGTCGGACCGGGCGGAGCGGGTGCGCTCGACGGCCTGGGTGAGCGGTCGGACCCGGCGGACCTCGGAGCCGGGCCGGGCGGTGCCGGCGGCGCGACGGTGCTGCAGGTCGTCACCGACGACCTGCCCTTCCTCGTCGACTCGGTGACGATGGAGGTCCTGCGGCAGGGCTGGACGATCCGCGAGGTGTTCCACCCGCAGTTCCTGGTGACGCGGGACGCCCAGGGTCGCCTGCAGCAGCTGCTGCGCTCGTCCGAGGCCACCGACTCACCCGCCACCCTGCACGAGTCCTGGATGCACCTGGAGCTGCTGCCGCCGGCGCGGCTCGGCTCGGAGGACGCCGCTGCCGCCGCCCTGGAACGCGGCGTGCACGAGGTGCTCGACCTCGTCGGGGTGTCGGTGGCCGACTGGCAGGCGATGGCGGACCGGGCGGTCACGATCTCGGCGGAGCTCGCCGAGCAGGTCGCCTCGGGCGTGCACGGCGGGGTCGGCGGCGAGGCCGACCAGGCCCGCGAGCTGCTCGACTGGCTGAGCGGCCACCACTTCACGTTCTTCGGCGCCCGCGACTACGACCTCGTCGGGCACGGCGAGGACGCCCGCTACGTGCCCGTCCCGGGGACCGGGCTGGGCATCCTGCACGGTGACGACGAACCCGCCGGTGCGTTCTCCGCGCTGCCGCGCCTCGACGGACCTCCCGCGCTGCTGGTCGTCTCCAAGGACAACGCGCGGTCGCGGGTCCACCGGCCCGCCTACCTCGACTACATCGGCGTCCGCCGCTTCGACGAGCACGGCGCGGTCGTCGGGGAGCACCGCCTGCTCGGGCTGTTCTCGACGACGGCCTACTCCGAGAGCGTGATGCGGGTGCCGGTGCTCCGGCAGAAGGCGGAGGCCGTGATCGCCGGGTCCGGCTACGACCTGGCCAGCCACGGCGGCAAGGCGATCGTCGACACGCTGGAGACCTACCCGCGCGACGAGCTGTTCCAGACCCGGCTGCCCGAGCTCGCCGAGACCGTGGAGCGGATCGCCCACCTCAAGGAACGTCGCCAGGTCCGGATGTTCGTGCGGGCCGACCCGTACGGGCGCTTCGTCTCCTGCCTCGTCTACCTCCCGCGCGACCGCTACACCGGCACGGTCCGCCGCAAGATGGAGCAGGTGCTCCTGGACCGCCTGGGCGGCGCGAGCATCGACGACAGCGCGCGGGTGACCGACGCGGTCCTGGCCCGCCTGCACGTCGTGGTGCGGATGCCGGCCGGGCACCCGCCCGTCACGCTGGACGAGGGCATCGACCTCCGCGCGCTCGAGCGTGACCTCACGGCGGCGACGCGCACCTGGGACGACGAGTTCGCCGACCTGCTCGGGGGCACCCGGGCCGCCGACCGGCTCGGGGCGCTGCTGCGCGCGCTGCCGGAGGGCTACAAGGAGGACTACACCCCGCGCCAGGGCCGCCAGGACCTCGCGGCGCTCACCGACCTGTCGGGCGGGGCGGACATGGCGCTGGCCCTCTACGTCCCCGACCAGATGCCCGGCCGCCCCGTCGACGAGGCCGACCTGCGGCTCAAGATCTTCCGTCGCGACGTCTCGCTGTCGCTGTCCCAGCTGCTCCCGCACCTGTCGCGTCTCGGCGTCGACGTGATCGACGAGCGGCCCTACGAGCTGGACGCCGGCGAGTCCGAGCGCGCCTGGATCTACGACTTCGGCCTCGCGGTGCCCGGCGGGGCGCAGGCGGTCGCCACGGGCTGGGGCCCGGACGACCGCGACCGCTTCGTGGCCGCGTTCCGTGCGGCGTACGACGGCGTGGCCGAGTCCGACGCCTTCTGCGCGCTGGTGATGGCAGCGAGGCTGGGCTGGCGCGAGGTGAGCCTGCTGCGTGCGGTCGGGCACTACCTCCGCCAGGGCGGCATCTCGTACAGCCAGACCTACATGGCGCAGGCGCTCGCAGCGAACACCGCCATCGCGCGGCGGCTGTTCGACCTCTTCGCCGTCCGCTTCGACCCCGCGCTCGGGCTGACCGTGGCCGAACGTTCGGCCCGTGCCGACGAGCTGGCGACCGGCGTCGAGAGCGCGCTGGACGAGGTCTCGAGCCTCGACCAGGACAAGATCATCCGTTCGTTCCTGGCCGTGCTCCGGGCCCTGGTCCGGACGAACTTCTACCGCCCCGGACGCGCCGCGCTCGCCCTCAAGCTGCGGTCGCGCGAGGTGCCCGACCTGCCCGAGCCGCGGCCCGCGTACGAGATCTTCGTGCACGCGCCCCGCGTCGAGGGGGTCCACCTGCGCTTCGGCCTGGTGGCCCGCGGTGGGCTGCGCTGGTCGGACCGGGCGGAGGACTTCCGGACCGAGGTCCTGGGCCTGGTCAAGGCCCAGACGGTCAAGAACACCGTGATCGTCCCGACCGGGGCCAAGGGCGGCTTCGTGCCCCGGCGCCTGCCCGACCCCGCCGTCGACCGCGACGCCTGGATGGCCGAGGGCGTCGCCTGCTACCAGATCTTCGTCACGAGCCTGCTCGACGTCACCGACAACCTGGTGGCCGGTGCGAGCGGCCTCGAGGTCGCGCCGCCGCCCGACGTGGTGCGCCACGACGGCGACGACCCCTACCTGGTGGTCGCCGCCGACAAGGGCACGGCCACGTTCTCCGACATCGCGAACGCGATCGCGCTCGACGAGGGCTTCTGGCTGGGCGACGCGTTCGCCTCGGGCGGGTCGGCCGGCTACGACCACAAGGCCATGGGCATCACCGCCCGCGGCGCGTGGGAGTCGGTCGTGCGGCACTTCCGCGAGCTCGGCATCGACCCGGGCAGCGACGACTTCACCTGCGTCGGCGTCGGCGACATGAGCGGGGACGTGTTCGGCAACGGGATGCTGCTCAGCGAGCACCTCCGTCTCGTCGCCGCGTTCGACCACCGCCACCTGTTCCTCGACCCGGATCCGGACCCGGCCCGCAGCTTCGCCGAGCGTCGCCGGCTCTTCGGGCTGCCGCGGTCGAGCTGGGCCGACTACGACCCGGCCCTGATCTCCGCCGGCGGCGGCGTGTTCCCCCGCACCCTCAAGTCGGTCCCGGTGACGGAACCGGTGCGCCGTGCCCTCGGGCTGGCCGAGGGCGTCACCTCGCTGGACCCCACCGCCCTGATCCACGCCGCCCTGCAGGCGCCGGTCGACCTGCTGTGGAACGGGGGCATCGGCACCTACGTCAAGGCCGAGACCGAGACGAACGCCGACGTCGGCGACAAGGCCAACGACGGGCTGCGCGTCAACGGCGCCCAGCTGCGGGCGCGCTGCGTGGGGGAGGGCGGCAACCTCGGCCTCACCCAGCTCGGCCGCATCGAGTACGCCACCCGCGGCGGCAAGATCAACACCGACTTCATCGACAACTCCGCCGGCGTGGACACCTCCGACCACGAGGTCAACATCAAGGTCCTGCTCGCCCCGGACGTCGCGGCCGGCGCCCTGACCACCGAGGGCCGCAACACGCTGCTCGCGTCGATGACCGACGACGTCGCCGGGCTGGTGCTCGCCCACAACGTCTCGCAGAACCTGGCGCTCGCCAACGCGGAGGCCCAGGCCCCGGCGATGGCCCGGGTGCACGGCGAGTGGATCGAGCGGCTGGAGGACCACGGCCTGATCGACCGGGCCATCGAGTTCCTGCCCGAGGAGGAGGCGCTCGACGCCCGGCGGGCCAAGAACCGGGGGCTGACGTCTCCCGAGCTCGCGGTGCTGCTCGCCTACACCAAGATCGTGCTGAGCGACGAGGTCGGTCGCAGCGACCTGCCCGACGACCCCGACCTGGCCGACCGGCTCGTCACCTACTTCCCGCCCGCCCTGCGTGGCGCCTGGACCGAGCAGATGCGGCGCCACCGGCTGCACCGCGAGATCGTCACCACGGTCGTGGTGAACACGTTCGTCGACACGGCCGGCATCACCTGCTTCCACCGGCTGTCCACGGAGACGGGGGCCACGGCTCCGGAGCTGGTGCGGGCGCACATCGCGGCGCGGACGATCTTCGGAGCGGCCGACCTGGAGGCGGCGATCGCCGAGCTCGACCACAGCGTCGCCGCCGAGACGCAGACCCGGATGCGCCTGGCCATCCGCACGCTCGTGGAGCGCGCCACCCGCTGGCTCGTGAACGAGCGGGCGCACCCCCTGGACATCTCGGGGACGGTGGCCGACCTCGGGCCCGGGGTCCGCGCGGTGATCGCGGAGCTCCCGGCCGCGCTCGGCCAGCGTGAGGCGGCCTGGGTGGCCGGCCGCGTCGAGGAGCTGCGTACGGCGGGCGTGCCGGAGGACCTCGCGGCAGCCGTGGCCGCGCTGCCGGCGGCCTTCGGGGCGCTGCCCTCGGTCACCATCGCGGGGGCCGAGGGCCTCGACCCGACGCTGGTCGCGCGGGTGCACCTCGCGCTGGCCCAGCGGCTCGGCCTGGACAGCCTGATGACCCGGATCACCGCGCTGCCGCGCGAGGACCGGTGGTCGACCATGGCCCGGGCCGCGCTGCGCGACGACCTCCACACGGCGCACGCGCGCCTGACCGCCCAGGTCGTGACCCAGGGCGGGGTGCCGGGCACGGGCCTCGCGGCGGAGGACCCGACCCGGGCGGCGACGGACCTGGTCGACGCCTGGGAACGGGCGACGCCCAGCTCGGGGGCGGCGCGGTCCACGCTGCGTTCCGTGCTCACGGGGACGACGGACCTGGCCAAGGCGTCGGTCGCCCTGCGCGTCGTCCGGGGGCTCGTGGGCGGCTGACACCGCCCGACCTGGGGCGCTGCGTGGTAGGTCTGGGGGCATGCGGATCGATCTCCACACCCACTCCAACGTCTCCGACGGCACCGACACCCCCGCCGAGCTGGTGGTGGCGGCGCACGAGGCGGGACTGGACGTCGTCGCACTGACCGACCACGACACGTTCGACGGGCTCGACCGCGCTGTCGCCGCGGGGCGCGAGCACGGGGTCGAGGTCGTGCGCGGCATGGAGCTCTCCTGCTCCCGGCAGGGTCAGAGCGTGCACCTGCTCGCGTACGGGGCCGACCCCGACGCGGCTGTGCTCGCCGAGGAGATGACCAAGGTGCGCGAGGGTCGGACGGGTCGGCTGCGACCGGTGCTGGACCTCCTGGCCGGGCTCGGCGTCCCCGTCAGCGAGGAGGAGGTCCTGGCCCAGGTCGGTTCCTCGCCCTCCGTCGGGCGGCCGCACATCGCCGACGCCCTGGTCGCCGCCGGCTGGGTCGCCGACCGGACCGAGGCGTTCGACCGGTTCCTCGCCGACGGGGGGCCCGCCCACGTCGGCCGCTACGCCATCGAGATCGGGCACGGCATCGACCTGGTGCACGCGGCCGGCGGGGTCGCGGTGATCGCGCACCCCTGGGGCCGCGGCCGCGCCGAGCTGCTGCCGGCCGCGTTCCTCACCGAGCTCGTCGAGCAGCACGGTCTGGACGGCATCGAGGTCGACCACCAGGACCACGACGCCGAGGCGCGCGCCGGGCTCCGGGCGCTCGCCGACCGGCTCGGGGTGCTCGGCACCGGTTCGAGCGACTACCACGGCACCGGCAAGACCGACCACGACCTCGGGGTGAACACGACCCGTCCCGAGGTCTACGACGAGCTGCGCCTCCGGATCCGCGTGGCCGTCTGAGCCGGGGGCGGGAGCCCGCCGCTACTTCGGCGGCGCGATCGCGTCCAGCTGGGCCAGCTGGCCGTCGGTCAGCTCGACCGAGGCCACGGCCAGGTTCTGCTCGAGGTGCGAGAGCGAGGACGTGCCGGGAATGAGCAGGATGCTGTCGTCGTGCGCCAGCAGCCAGGCCAGCCCGACCTGCGCCGGCGTCGCGTCCGTCTGCTGCGCCACGGCCTGGACCGTCGCGTCGTCCACGACCTTCGGCATGCCCGGGAAGGCGGAGCCGAGCGGGAAGTAGGGCACGTAGGAGATGCCGTGGTCGGAGCAGAGGCGGAGCACGTCCTCGTCGCTGCGGTCGAGCAGGCTGTACGCGTTCTGGACGGTGACGACGTCCGCCTGCTCGATGGCCTGCACGACCTGCTCGTGGGTGGCCGTCGAGATGCCGACGCCGGCGATCAGCCCGTCCTCGCGCATCGCGACCATCGCGGCCAGCAGGTCCTCGAACGGGGCCTGCCCGGGCACCGGGTGCTCCTGCAGGCGGAGGTTGACGGCGGCCAGCTGCTCGGTGCCGAGCTCGCGCAGGTTCGTCTCGACGTCCTCACGCAGGTCGGCCGGCGTCAGCGCCGGGAGCCAGCTGCCCTTGGTGTCGCGTCGGGCCCCGACCTTCGAGACGATCGCGAGGTCGTCGGAGTAGGGGTGCAGCGCCTCACGGATGAGGGCGTTCGACACGTCGGGCCCGTAGAACTGCGCCGTGTCGATGTGGTTGACGCCCAGCTCGACCGCGCGCCGCAGCACGGCGATCGCGGTGTCGTGGTCCTTCGGGGGACCCATCACGCCCGGGCCGGGCAGCTGCATCGCGCCGAAGCCGAGGCGACGGACCTGGTGGCCGGCGAGGTCGTAGGTGCCGCCGAGGGATGCTGCGGGAAGGGGGGCGTCGCTCATGATCGCCACGCTACCCGCGCGTACGCGCCTGCCCGGCGAGCCGCATCGGCGCACGGGTCCGAGGCCGATCCTGGTACGCGCGACGGAATTATGCACGCTGCTGCGCCGTCCGCGTGGGACTTGTACCCTCGACCCAGCACCAGGGGGGCCTGGTGCTGCTGAGGCGTCGTCGTCGGCGCCCACTCGAAGCTCGGGGGAGTTTCCATGACCACACGCGCGCTGCGCCGCATCCTCGTCCTGGTGCTGATGCTCGGGGCCACGCTCGGCCTGGCCGGCCTCACCGCCGCCCCGAGCTTCGCGGCCAACAACGCCAGCCTCTACGTCGTCCAGGGCCTGCCCGGACGCAGCGTGGACGTGACCGTCGACGGCAGGCAGGTCGCCAAGGGCGTCAAGACCGCCGCCGTCGTCGGCCCGTTCAAGGTCAAGCCGGGGTCCCGCAAGATCACCTTCAGCGACGGCGGGACCGAGCTGCTGAGCCGCTCCTTCGCGGTCAAGGCCAGGTCGAGCTGGGACGTCGTCGTGCACCTGCCGGCCGGCGGATCGACCGACCCGACCGTCACCCTGTTCCGCAACGACACCTCCACGGTCCCGCGGGGCAAGGCCGAGCTCGTGGTCGCGCACACCGCCACCGTCCCGGCCGCCGACGTCCGGGTGGACGGCAAGGTCCTGTTCTCGAACATCGCCAACGGCCAGTCGCTGAACCTCACCGTCCCGGTCGCGACCTACAAGGTGGCCATCACCCCGACGGGCAAGAAGTCGCCGGTCTACCTCGGCCCGGTCAGCCTCACCGTCAAGGGCGGCGCCGTGAACCGCGTGTACGCGCTCGGCGACCCGGACAAGAACACGATGAACGTCGCGGTGCACGTGCTGGCCACCGGCTCGTCCGGCTCGGAGCGGCCCAAGAAGGTCGACACCGGTACCGGTGGCGAGGCCGCGGGGGCCGTGCGGTTCCTCGCCAAGCTCACTCGTTGAGGCGGCGGCCCGGTCTGGTCCCCCTGCGCGCCGGCCTGGTCGCGGGCGTTCTCGCCCTGACGCTCGGTCTCGCCGCTTGCGGCGGTGCCGAGCCCGGCGCGGTGGAACCCGCCGGCGCGACCGGTCCGTCGGTGGCGGGGGAGCCGGCCGCGGCCCCCACGGACGAAGCGGCACCGCCTGCTGCGGTGGGCACGCCGGCCTCGAGCAACCGGGTCACGTTCGTGCCCGACCAGGTCGTCCTGCCCGGTGGTGACGCCGCGCCCGTCCAGCCCGCGACGACCCGCGACGGCGAGCTGGCGGTGCCCGAGAACGTCCAGCACGTCGGGTGGTGGGACGGCAGCGCCGAGGCGGGCGACCCGTTCGGCAACACGGTGATGGCCGGCCACGTCGACTCGTCGACGGACGGACTCGGCTTCTTCGTCCGGCTGCTCACCCTCGAGAAGGGCGAGACGGTGACGTTGCGTGGACCCGACGGGCACCATCTCGCCTACACGATCACGTCGGTCCGCACGATCAAGAAGGACGCGCTGGCCACCGGCACCGCCGCCTTCGACCAGACCGGCGACCCGCACCTCGTCCTGATCACCTGCGGCGGCACATACCACCGCGGTGAGGGCGGCTACGACAGCAACGTCGTGGTCACGGCGAGACCGAAGGGCCTGGCCCGCTGACGGACCAGACCCTTCGACGAAGCAGCTGACGCTCCGCTCACCCTGCTTCGATCACTCGGCCTTGCTCACTCGGCGGTGGGCGTGGCCTCGCCGCCGGTGACGCTGCTGGAGTCGGAGTCGCCGTCGGCCTCGGTGCTCGCCGAGTCCGTACGGCTCCGCCCACGGCCGCCGCGACGACGGCGACGGCGCTTGGTGCCGTCACCCTCCGCCGTGGCGCTCTCGGCCGCCGCCGAGGTCTCCTGCTGCTGGGTCGGCTCGACGACCGGGACGACGGTGCCGGTCACGGGAGCATCGACGGCGGCCGAGGTCTCGGACCCCTCCGCCTTGGCCTCGCTGTTGCCCTCGGGGGCGACGCCGTTGCGCAGCCGGCGGCGGTTGCGGTTGCGGCTGGGGGCCGCGCTCTCGCCCTCGACCTTGGCCTTGTCGTCCGAGTCGTCCGAGCCGCTCGAGCCGCTCGAGCCGTTCGAACCTCTGCCGTCCGACCCCTTGCTCTCGGAGCCCTTGCTCCCGGACCTGTCGTCGCTCCTGCGCCGCCCCTGGCCGCGGCTGCTCGGCTCGCGCTCGCGCGGGGGCTCGGGCGTCGGCTCGTTCAGCCGTCCCTTGGCCGCCGGGTCGATGCCCATGTCGTGGAACAGGTGCGCGGACGTCGAGTAGGTCTCCTCCGGGGTCTCGAACGGCAGCCCCAGCGCGTTGTTGATGACCTTCCACCGGGTCTGGTCGGCCCAGTCCACGAAGGTGATCGCGATGCCCGAGGCGCCCGCACGACCGGTGCGGCCGATCCGGTGGATGTAGGTCTTCTCGTCGTCGGGGCACTCGTAGTTGATCACGTGCGTGACCCCGGTGACGTCGATGCCGCGAGCGGCCACGTCGGTCGCCACGAGCACGTCGACGCTGCCGTCGCGGAAGCGCTTCAGCGCCTTCTCGCGGGCGACCTGGTTGAGGTCGCCGTGGATGGAGGTGACGGCGAACCCACGCTCGGCGAGGTCGTCGGTGAGCCGCTGGGCGGAACGCTTCGTGCGGCTGAAGACCATCACGCGGCCACGGTCCTGCGCCTGCAGGATGCGGGCCACGACCTCGGGCTTGTCCAGCATGTGCGCCTGGTAGACGAACTGCGCCGTGGCCGGGACGGTGGTCTCGTCGTCCGCGGACTCGGCCCGGATGTTGACCGGGTGCTCGAGGTGGCGGCGGGCGAGGGTGACGATCGCCGACGGCATCGTGGCGGAGAAGAGCATGGTCTGGCGCGACGCGGGCGTCTTGGCCAGCAGCCGCTCGACGTCGGGCAGGAAGCCGAGGTCGAGCATCTCGTCGGCCTCGTCCAGCACCAGCGTCGTGATGTGCGACAGGTCGAGGACCCGACGGTCGGCGAGGTCGAGCAGCCGGCCCGGGGTGCCGACGACGACGTCGACGCCGTTCTTGAGCGCGTCGAGCTGGGTGTCGTACCCCACGCCCCCGTAGACGGTGAGCACCCGGATGTCGAGCAGCGCGGCGGCCGTCGAGAGGTCCTTGCTGACCTGGCTCGCGAGCTCACGGGTCGGGCAGACGACCAGACCCTGCGGGGCGCCCGGCTTGGAGAGCGCGTCGTAGCCGGCCTCGCCGGGGGCGAACGACCGCTGCAGCATGGTGATGCCGAAGGCGAGCGTCTTGCCCGTGCCCGTGCGGGCCTGGCCGATCATGTCGGTGCCCGAGAGCGCGATCGGGATGGCCATGGACTGGATCGGGAAGGGGTGGACGATGCCCACCTGCTCGAGCGCCTGGACGATCGGCCCGGCGACGCCGAGGTCGGCGAAGGTCTCGGCGACCTTCTCCTCGGCGTCGTCGGCCTCCTCCGCCGCGGCCAGCGCCTCGTCGGTCGGTGCGATGTCGGCGTTCGGTTCGAGCTCGTCGTCGGCCCCGGCCTCGCCGAGGGCCAGGTCCTGGACCTCGAGGTCGGAGCCGGCGAGGACCTCTTCGGATGTGGTCGTGTCTGTGTGCGTGTTCAGCGGATTCGCCCGTCTACGTCTGCGGTGGCCGCACGAGCCGGCACGACGCGAACGGATCGCGGTGCCGAGGCCGGCGGCCAGGACGCCGGTAGGGCGTCTGTGGTATTGAGTCTAGCCGTCCGCTCCCCGCGTACCCGTCATTAGGCTGCCGGCCATGCCAGACGTCATCGAGGTCCCGGACGAGCCCGCCCGCAGCGCCGCCGCCGGCGAGGAGCTCCGGACCGGCACCGTCGACCTGCTGGGAGCCATCGCGTACGGCGCCCTCACCGCCTACGAGCGGCTGGCCCAGGACGGTGCCGGAGCGCCGACCCTGGCGGACAAGGTGACCCTCGCGACCATGGCCGGACGGCAGGTCGACCACCTCGAGCGGGTCCGCGACCGGCTCGGCGAGCTCGGTGCCGACCTCATGGAGGCGATGACGCCCTTCCACCGGGCGTTCGACGACTTCCACGCCCACACCCGTCCGAAGGACTGGCTCGAGGGCCTCATGTGGGTCTACGTGGGCAGCGGCTTCGCCGACGACTTCTACGCCGAGGTCGCGACCCACGTCGACCCGGCGACCCGGGCGCTGGTCGAGGAGGTGCTCTCCGACACCCGCCACGACGACTTCGTGGTGGAGCACGTCCGGGCCGGCATCGAGGCCGACCCGCGGGTGGCCGGGCGGCTGGCGCTCTGGGGCCGACGGCTGGTCGGGGAGGCCCTCAGCCAGGCGCAGCGCGTCGCCGTGGACCGCGCGGGTCTGACGACCCTGCTGATGGGGGCGGAGGGCGTCGATGTGGTCGCGGTCAGCCGGACCTTCTCGCGCCTCGTCGAGAACCACGCGGCCCGGCTGCGGCGGCTCGGCCTGCAGCCCTGAAGAGCACGGGGGTGTGGGGGGTCGCCCCCGTCACGGCGGCGTTTCGCGAGCGCCAGCGAGTGGATCGCACCGGGGGGTGTGGGGGTCGCCCCCCTCAGGGCAGAGCGTCAGAGGCTGCCGAACCCGACCCGTCGGGCGTTCTCCTCGCCGAGCTCGATGTAGGCGATCTTGTCGCCGGGGATCATGACCCGGCGGCCGCGGTTGTCGGTGAGGGTGAGCACCGCACCGTTGGACACCGCGTCGGCGAACGACTTCTCCACCTGGGCGGCGCTCTCGTCGGTGTCGACGACGACCTCGCGGTTCACGTACTGGATGCCGACCTTGATCTCCACGGAGCTCCTTCTGCGTTCGTGACCGGTCGCAGGGTGGACCCCCACGACCGAGGACCCACGGTGCCACACGCGGAGCCCGGACCACGGGTCTGTTCGCGCCGGGCGGAGCAGGCAGCCGCGCCCGACGGGTGCGGCTGCCCGCTAGGACTCGTCCTCGGTGGCGAGCCGGACGACGAGCCGGGTCCACGCCCCGACGTACACCCGGTCGTCCGGGTCGAGCTCGTGCTTGCTGCTGAGGGCGATCGGGTCCTTGGGCAGCGGTCCGCCCGACCGCGCCACGAACGTGCCGTTCGCCGACTCGAGGTCCTCGACCCAGAAGCGGCTGCCGTCGGTGGTCAGCTGCGCGTGCCGCCGGCTCACGCCGGTGTCCTCGCCGCAGTCGACGTCGGGGTGGATGTTCCGGCTGGTCGAGGGCCGCCCGACGAGGGCCGACCGGCTGGTGAGCACCACCGAACGTGGTGGTCCGGCCGAGGGCATCGGGTCCGAGCTCTGCGACTCGACGTGCCAGGCGGGGTCGACCCAGAGCTCGACGACCCAGCGACCGACGGCGGGCGGGGCCGGGACGTCGGGCAGCCCGGACTCCTCCGGGTCCGGAGCGGCGTCGGGCTCCCCGGTCACCACGGCCGCGGCGGGCTGCGTCCCGGCCGGGGGAGCGGGATCGATCCCGGCGGGCGGGTCGAGAGGGCGCGGCATCGTGCCCGTCGTGAAGTCGTAGCCGCAGCTCTCGCAGAACAGCGCGTCCGGGCCGTGCGGCAGGTCGCAGCTCGGGCAGGGCTCGAGGCCGGGCGCGGTCGCGGACGCGCCGCTCGACGGGCTGGCGGCCGGGGCATCGCCCTGGGCGACGGATGCCTCGAGCGGCGCTCCGCAGACGTCGCAGTAGTCCGCGGCGCTGGTGAAGTGGCCGTTGGGGCACCTGGTCACGAGCGGATCCTCGTCGTCTTGGTGGAAGCGGTGTCGAGCGCCATCTCGTCGGCCTTCTCGACGTCGCGGCGGAGCCGTACGGTGCCGGTCTCGGGGTCGTCGATGTCGACCACCTTGCGCAGCCGGGTCGTCGCCTCCGCGTTCTGCGTCGCGGCGGCCAGCTGCACCGCGCGCCCGAGCCGGGTCGTCGCGGTGGCCTCGTCGCCCGACGCCTTGGCGGCCAGGCCCTCCTGGATCGCGTCCGCGAGCTCGGTCTGGCCGGTGTAGTGGGCGACCTCGGGGTTGATGCGCGTGGTCAGCCCCTCGTCGTCGGACCACTTCGCCTTGACCAGCGACTGCGCGACGACGTCGGGCCCGACGGCGAGCTGCACCCGTGCGGCGAGCTGCTCCTGGCCCAGGGTCTTGGCCGGGAGGCGTACGGCCACGTGGTAGTCGCGCGACTCGTCGCCCCACGAGCCCGTGGGGTAGGCCCCGGTGAGGGCGTTCACCTCGGTGCGCCGCGCCGTCAGGTCCTCCACCGAGGGCGACACCTGGCGCACGAACAGCAGCTGAGCGCCCTGCGGCGTCCACACCCGCAGGTCGGCGGCGGCGATCCCGCGGGCCATGGACGCCTGCATGAGCCCGGCGAACTCCGCGCGGAGCTCGCTGGGCTCACCCACGATGTCGACCGTCCCCAGCAGCGCCTGGGCGATCCGACGCACCTCGGCCACCTGCCAGTCCACGCCGACGCCGCGGCAGTCGCACTGGAAGCGCCCGACGACCGACGCGATCGCGGCGCTGAGCTGGTCCGGGCGCTCGTTGTGGTTCTCGCCGTCGGTGAGCAGGATGGCGTGCCGCTTGGTCAGCCCGCCGCCGTTCGGCCCGCCGACCGACTCGAACAGCCGCCCGGCCAGCGTCAGCCACTGGCCCATCGCCGTGCCGCCGTCCGCCCGGAACTGCTGCACCGCCTGGTGGGCCTGGAAGCGGTGGTTCGCGTCCATGACGACCATGCCCGGCCCGGACCGGACCGGGGGGTAGGCGAGGTAGGCCTGGTGCGTCCCGGCCACGACCGCGAACCAGGTGCCGTCGGCGATCTGGTCCAGGGCCGCGTCGGCGGCCTGCTTGGCCGCCTCCATCCGCGTCCGACCCATCGAGCCCGAGGTGTCGACGATGATGATCTCGCCCGCGTCGCCGGAGCCCGTCCGTCCGGCCGCTCCCGCGTTCGTGCACGTGATCGTGACGATCGCGTTGACGTCGGTGCCGCCCTCGGGCAGGAACTCGTTCTGGTAGACGGTCGCGGAAAACTCAGCCATGTCTCTCCTCGCGCCGGTGCTGGTCGTTCAGTATGGGTGGGGGACGGGGTCAGTGCCTGGCCAGGGCCACCGAGACGTTGTCACGGCCGCCCTGCCCGTTGGCCCACCGGACGAGCGCCTCGCCGAGCTCGAGCGGGGAGGCGGTGGCCCCGGAGAGCGAGGTGACCAGCTCGCCCAGGCCAGCCGCCTCGGAGCAGTAGTTCCACAGGCCGTCGGAGCAGACCAGCACCCAGCCGGGGTGGCCGAGGAGCACCGACCCGGTGCGCGGGACGATGTCCGGCGCGTCCCGGCCGAGCCACTTGGTGATGGCGTGCGCCTGCGGACCGTTCTCGGCGGTGACACGGTCCACGCCCATCGCGATCCGGGCCTGGGCCATCGAGTCGTCGAGGCTGAGCTCCGTCGGCTCCGCGCCCATCCCGGAACCACCGGGGTCCGGCAGCCAGTAGACCCGGCTGTCCCCGACGTTGCCGAACACCACGAGGTCGCCCTCGACGACGGCGGCGGCGAAGGTGCAGGCGGCGGCGTCCGGGCCGCCCTCCGGCGTCGCGGCCAGCACGGCCTCGTTGGCCTGGGCCACGGCGCTCTCGAGGGCGTCGGCGACCGCTCCGGCCCGGCTCGCCGGGTTCGGCAGCCCGGTGGGCCGCAGCGCGACCAGCACGTCGCGCGCGCGTCGGGCCGCGGCCAGCGAGGCGATGTCGGAGTCGGTGGACGTCGACACGCCGTCGCAGACGACGAGCACCGCGCGCGACCCCGGTTCCTGCTGCGCGTCGATCGCGGTGGCGTCCTCGTTGCGGTGGTGCTTGACGCCGCGGTCGCAGACGGCCGCGACCCAGCTGGCGGGCTGCTCGACGTAGTGGTCGCGGGGGATCGGGGCCTTGGTGCCGCAGACGGTGCAGTAGCCGTCCTGGCCGACCTCGCTGCCGCACGCCAGGCAGCGGGAGGCGGGGACGAGCACCTCGGCGGGCGCGGGCCCAGCGGTCGAGGTCGGCCGCGTGAGCTCGATGGGGGCGTCCTGCTCGACCGCGGTCAGGCCGGCGTCCACGGCGTTGGTCACGCCGCTGCTCGCCAGCGCCGACCCGCACGACTCGCAGAAGGCCTGGCCGGGCTCCACCGCGGCGCCGCAGACCGGGCAGGTGAGCGGTGTGCCAGCCGGTGCCGGGGCGGATGCCCCGGGGTCGGGCGCGGTCTCGGTCATCGCAGGGTCCACCTTCGTACGGCGTTGGCGCGGTCCACCCAGGCGTGGCTGCGGGCCTCGTCGTCCTCGCTGCGGGCGAGCTCACGATAGGTCGCCTCGAGCCCGTCGCGCAGCGTGTCCGGCTGCGCGGCGTACGCACCGACGGTCAGGCCCTGGGGTGCCCGGGTCCCGGACGAGCCGGGGCCCTCGAGCCGGGCCAGGGCGCGCTCGAGGATCCCCGCGGTGAGCAGGCCGCGGTCGTGCGGGTCGAGGCGGGCTCCGTCGAGGCTCCCGAGAGCCTGGGCCAGCTGGGGCAGGTCGGCGGACGGGCCGGCCAGCGACACGGCCCGCAGGCGCCGCGCGTCGCTGAAGGCACGGCTCGTGGAGGGCACCAGGTCGAGCGCGGCGACCGCGCCGGAGACGTCACCCCTGGCCTGGCGGAGCCGGGCCAGGCCGAACGCGCCGGCCGCGACGTAGTTGGCGTCCGTGCCGGCGCAGGTCGTGTAGAGCCCCTCGGCCACGTCCGGCTGACCGCCGCGCTCGCACGCCAGGGCCAGGGCCAGCTTGGGCGCGAGCTCCCCGGGGACCTGGCCGTAGACGGCGTTGAACGCGGACTGGGCGGCCGCGAAGTCGCGGGCCTCGAGCGCGGCCAGGCCGCTCATCCAGACCGCGCGCCACTCCCAGGGGTCGGCCCGCAGCAGCTGGTCGACCGCCGCGGCGACGAGGTCGGGGCGGTGCAGCTCGAGCGCCGCACGCGCCGAGGCCAGCAGCACCTCCGGGCTCTGCGCCGGCGCGCCCTGCAGGAACCGGATCCGCTCGGCGGGGTCCTCGGTGCTGACGTTGCTGAGCCAGGCGTGCTGGGGGTCGGTGGTGTCGACCCGCAGCGCGGGGAGGTCGCCGGCCTCGAGCAGCCCACCGGTGATCGCGGGCGCCTCGAACAGCACGGAGGCGGCCGAGGTCAGCGCCGTGCCCGGCGTGCGGGCGGCCACGACCTCGCGGAGCACGCCGAGCAGCTGCACCCGCAGCTCGTCGGCCGAGCTGAAGCGGTCGGCCGGGTCCGGGGCGCAGGCCTTCTGCAGCAGCCGGTGCAGCGAGTCGTGCGAGGCGAGCACGGGCGTGTCGGCGACGGCGGGCAGGCTCGCGACGTACGTGGTCTGGTAGCCGCGGAACTCGGTCATCAGGACCATCAGCGTGCGGCCGATCGTGTAGATGTCCGAGGCCACGCTCGGCCCGAGCCTGGCGACCTCCGGGGCCTGGTAGCCCACGGTGCCGTAGATCGCCGAGTCGTCGTCGTCGATCCGGCGCACGCCGCCGAGGTCGATCAGCTTGACCGCGTCGCCGATCTGGATGAGGTTGTCGGGCTTGAAGTCGCAGTAGACCAGGCCGAGGTCGTGCAGGTAGGTGAAGGCGGGCAGCACCTCCAGGATGTAGGCCAGCGCCTGGTCCACCGGGAGCGGGTCGAAGGCGCCGTCGTTCGCCCGCATCCGCTCCTTGAGGATCTGCTTGAGCGAGACGCCACCGACGTACTCCATGACGATGTAGCCGGCGCCCTCGTGCGTCACGAAGTTGTAGATCTCGACGATCAGCGGGTGCTCGACGGCCGCGAGGAACTGCTGCTCCGCGATGGCCGCGGCGAGCGCGTCCGGGTCGCCCGAGTTCAGCAGGCCCTTGAGCACGACCCAGCGGTCGGACACGTTCCGGTCGCGCGCCAGGTAGATCCAGCCGAGGCCGCCGTGCGCCAGGGCGCCGGCGACGGCGTACTGCCCGGCGACCAGGTCGCCGGCCTGGAGCTTGGGGGTGAACGAGTACGGGGCGCCGCAGCTCGCGCAGAACCCCTCCGGGCGTCCAGGGCGACCTTCGCGGGCCCGGCCGACCGGCTTGCCGCACCGCGCGCAGAACCGCTTGTTCTCCGGCACCGACGCGTCGACCAGGACCGCGTGCTCGGCATCGACGACCGGGGCGGGCGGGACCCGGGTGAGGCCGGCACCCAGGCGCGCCGCCCGGAGCCGCTGCGACCCGCTGCCGACCCGGCGCGTGGCTCGCGACGGGCCGCCGGCCAGCCGGGACGACCCGAGCGCCACGGAGCCCAGGCGGCTGGAGCCGCGGGTGAGGGACGACGTGACCCCGGCGGGGGCCTCGGACGACGCGGTCTGCCCGACGGGGGCGGCCTCGGGGGCGCCGGCCGGGGTGCCGCAGACGTCGCAGTAGCCGTCCACGAACGTCCCGGTGCAGCCGGGCTGGGTGCAAGGCCCCGCGGCGACGGCAGCGGGTGGGCCGATGGTGCTCGTCGGAGCCGCGGACGGGGGTGCCGACGTCGCCGCGCCGGGGCTGCCGCAGACGTCGCACCAGCCGTCGACGATCGTCCCGGTGCAGCCGGGCTGCGTGCACGCGGGTCCCACGGCGGTGGCGGTCACCGGGCCTCCAGGTAGGTGGCGTAGAGGGTCACGAGCTGCTCGGCCAGCGCTGCGCGGGAGGGTCGGGCGTCCAGCGCCGCGCGCGCCATGGCGTACGCGCGCTGCAGGTCCGGCTCGTCGGCCCGGCCGAGGGCCTCCGCCTTGACCAGCAGCGCGGCCAGCCGGATCTCGCGGTCGTCGTGGGCGCGCAGCGTCTGGCCGTACGCCTGCTCGGCGACCCCGAGCGCGCGCCCGACGAGGGCGAGCCGGTGCTCGTACGCCGTGATCGCGGCGACCGTGTTGGGCAGGGGTCCGAGGGCGTCGACGTCGGGCACGGCGTGGTGCGGCGCGTCCGCCACGGTCGCGACGCAGCGGTCGGCCAGGGTGCGCAGGGTCTCGGCCCGTCGGGCGAGGGCGTCCCGCTCGGAGCGGACCCTCCTCACCAGGGCGCCCGCCTCGCGCCGTCGTGCGCCGCCGACGATGAGGTCGCGCTCCAGGGTGGCGGCCTCGACCTCGAGGGGGCCCAGGATGCCCCCGACGTCACCCCCGCGTCCGGCCTTGTCGGTCGCCGCCGACAGCCGGGCGGCGAGGGCGGACACGTGCTCGGTGGCGCGACGGCGCGGTGAACCGGCCGGCTCGAGCGCGGACTGGTCCCGCAACCGTTCCAGCTGGGCGCGCAGCGCCGCCACGCGGGCGTTCGTCTGAGCGCTGGAGGGGTCGAGGCCGAGCTGTTCCCGCAGCTCGCCGACCACGGCGTCGGTGAGGCGGCAGGCCTCGGGGACCGACAGCGCCAGCGGGCTCTGCTGGCCGGCCCCGCGCGACCCGGGCGTGTCCCGGCGGCCCCAGACCAGGGTCGCCATCCGCTCGCGCTCCTCCCGCCCCACCCGGCCCGAGTCCCACACCGCCCGCAGCTGCGCCTCGCGGTCGGCCACGGCCTGCCACAGCGCCATCGCCAGGGTGATGTCGCCGGTGTGGCGGACGGGTTCGGCGGAGGCGAGCACCTCGCGGTCGAGCGCGTCGAGCTCCTCGCGGCGCCGGGCCAGCCAGTCGGCGAGGGCTGCCAGGTAGGCCAGGGCGGCCTCGGGCTCGAGCGCCTCCCCGAGCCGGCCCGGGGCCGGGGGCGCGGGGACTCCGGGCGGGACGTTCCCCCGTGTGGTCACCCCGCCCGCTCCTGCGCCGCTCACGCCGACCGCCCGTAGACGGCCTTCGGCGGCGACGGTGCCGGGCCGAGCGGCCCGACGAACCAGCGGTTGTAGATCGTGGTCCACTCCCCGTCCGCACGCATCTGGGCGAGGCGGGCGTTGACGAACCGGACGAGGTCGACGTTCTTCGCGTTGACGCCCAGCCCGTACGGCTCGGCGGTGAACGCCTGCTGCTCGGGGACCTCCGCGTACGGGTCCTGCGCGGCGAGCCCGGCGAGCACGGTGTCGTCACCGGTGATGGCGTCGACCTTGCCCTGCTGGAAGAGCACCAGGCACCCGGTGTGGCTGTCGGAGCCGACGGCGACGGCGTCGGGCTGGCGCTGGCGCAGGTTGTCCATGCTCGAGGTGCCGTTCGGCGCGCAGACCCGCTGGCCCGCGAGGTCGGCCAGCGTCCTGGCCTTCGAGCCGGACCGGACCATGATCTTCTGGCCGGCGCGGTAGTACTCCGAGGAGAACGCGACCTGCTTCCACCGGTCGCAGGTCATCGTCATCGCGCGGGCCACCAGGTCGACCTGTCCCGACTGCAGGGCCGGGATGCGCTGGGCGGCGGTGATCACGACGAGCTGGTAGCGGTCCTCGTCGCCGAGGATCGCCTTGGCCATCGCCTTCACGAAGTCGATGTCGAAGCCCTCGATCTTGCCGTCCAGCGGGTTCCGCGCGCCGAGCAGGAAGCTGTCCGCCGACACCCCGGCGATCAGCCGCCCACGCTTCTTGATCTTGGCCATCGTCGAGCCCGCGGGCAGGTCGTCGCTGCTCGACAGGCTGGCGGGGGCGTAGGAGGTGGTGGCGTCGTCGCAGCGGACCGGGGTCGCAGGGGCGCTGCTGCCGGAGTCCGGCGGGGCGATCGACGACGGCACCGGGGTCGGTGCGCTGCCGAAGACCCCGCACGACGTCAGGAGCGCGCAGACGGCGAGGACCGAGGCGAGGACCAGCCTCCGGGGTCCCGGAGCGCTCCTGGTCACCGGTACTCCCGCAGGCGGGCCGCGATCCCGCGGCTGCCGGCCCACGCCGTCGCCAGCCCGGCGAGGAGCGTCAGCAGGCACCCCAGCACGAGCCCGGGCTCGGAGCTCCGGAGCTCCTGCACCGCGGACGCACCCGAGCTGCTCGCGAGGTCGGCCATGTCCTGGTCGAAGCCCGCGAAGGCCGCGTTGGAGGACTGCTCGTCCGACCCCACGGCCAGCGCGACCGCGGCGTCCCAGCTGCCACCGTCGTCGAGCGCGCGGATCTTGCTGTGCACCTCTGCGTAGCTGTCGAAGTCGGACACGGACGACGAGAGGATCCGGTCGGTGGTCAGCCGCTCGCGCACGGCCGCCGCGGACGCCTGCCAGGACTGCTCGTAGGCCTGGCCCGAGCCCCGGGCGATCAGCGTGAGGCTCTCCGAGGACTTGGCCAGGTTGCCCTGGATCCGGGCGTCACCCGCCTTGGCCGCGACGTCGCCGGAACCCGTCGCCAGCTCCGTGGAGAAGAACAGCCGGGTCATCAGGACCGTGGAGGCGAGGGCGAGGACGAGCAGGACCAGCGATGCCGTGAGCAGGCCGGCGTTGATCCGCCGCCGGAAGCGGCGGGCGACGCGGACCTGGACGACCACGAGGACGACGAGGGCCGCCAGGGCCAGCAGGGGGACGGCCCATCCCCACCCCGTGGTCAGGGCCGCGTCGGTCCGCGAGACGTTGGCCTGGACGAGGGCGTCGGCGACGGGCAGCGCGTCGGCCCGGAGCCCGTTGCTGGCCTCGCGCAGGTACTGCGCGCCGACCGGCAGGCCCTGGCGGTTGTTGGCGCGCGCCGCCTCGACCAGCTGGGCGTAGTCCAGGACGTCGGCGTTCAGCGCGGAGAGGGCGGCGGCGTCGGCCGGCTGCGCCCGGGCCGACCGCGCCACGAGGTCGGCCACCTCGGCGAGAGCGGTGTCGTAGGCCGCGCGTCGCTGCGGCGACTCGAGACCGCCGACGAGGAAGCTGTTGGTCGCGTTCGCGTCGGCCACGAGCAGGTCGCTCTCGATGGTCTGCACCCGGAGCAGCTGCTCCACGTCGTTCGCGCCCCGGTGGAGCGTCAGGGTCAGCAGCAGCATCGCCGCCGTGCCGAGGACCGCGAGCGCGACGCCGGTCGACACCACGAGGCGGCGGAGCCGGCGCAGCCACGCGGGTGTGCTGCCCACCGGCGAGGCGACCTCGGCCGGCGTCGAGCCCAGCGGGACCGGTACGGCCGGCGCGGGGGTGGTCGGGACGGGCGCCGGGCCGGGTCGTACGGGCGCGGTCGCGGACGAGGTCTGGCTCACCCGGGCTGCTCCTCGCTCGGCGCTTCGGCCGTCAGGGGGGTCGGTGACGGTGACGGGGATGTCTGGGATGTCTGGGACGTCTGGGAGGTCGGGGATGTCGGGGAAGGTCCAGCATCGCCTGCCGCAGGTCCGTCCGGGCCGATCCCCAGCACCGGGCCGTCGGTGATCGGTGCGGACGGGTCCTCGCCGAGGTCGTCGGGCGTCAGTCCGCGGAGCTGGGCCACGGTCGGCTCCGCGACCTCGCGCAGCCGCCAGGCCTGCCGGCCGATGGCGGCTTCCAGCACGTTGCGGGCGAAGCGTGCGTTCCCGAAGGTCGCGCCGCGCGGTGTGGTGGCGAGCAGCGTGTCGAAGCGCTCGGCCGCCCCGGGCTCCAGGTCGTAGTCAGCGCCGGCCGCCATCCCGGCGAGGATCCGCCCCAGCTCCACGTCGGAGTAGTCGGCGAACTCCAGGGTGGTGCGGAACCGGCTCGACAGGCCGGGGTTCTGCGCGACGAAGCCCACCATCGGGCCGGGGTAGCCCGCGACGATGACCACCAGGTCGTCGCGGCGGTCCTCCATCTCCTTGACCAGCGTGTCGACCGCCTCCTGGCCGTACTGGTCGCCGGCCAGGGCGTACGCCTCGTCGATGAACAGCACCCCGCCGGCCGCCGACGCGACGACCTCGGACGTCTTGAGCGCGGTCTGGCCGAGGTAGCCGGCGACGAGCTCGGAACGGTCGACCTCGACGAGCTGGCCCTTGCTCAGCAGACCGAGCGCGGCGTAGATGCCGCCGACCAGCCGGGCCACGGTCGTCTTGCCGGTCCCCGGGTTGCCCACGAACACCAGGTGCCGGGTGATCGTCGCCGACCTCAGCCCCGCCCTGACCCGCATCTTCTCGACCCGCAGCACGGCGACCTGCCGGTGGATCTCCCCCTTGACCTCGGCGAGCCCGGTGAGCGCGTCGAGCTCGGCAAGGAGCTCCTCGACGCTCTTCTCCGGCTCGGGCGGCCCTCCGTCGGGTGCGGGGGAAGGCTCTAGGACCGCGGGCACGCCCCCTGCCGGCGCGGGCGCGTCGGTGGTCCGCGGGCTCTTGTCCGCTCCCGAGGCTCGTCGGAGAGCGTGCTCGTCCAGCCCGGGCAGCACGCCCGTACCGGCGCCGATCCCCGGGAACTTGACCGCGCCCGCCGCCGGGTCGCCCACGAGGTCCAGCGGGTTGGCCCCGGCCGTCGACGTCGAGATCTCGGCGGAGGCCTCGCGCAGCGCCGCGATCCGGGCCAGCGCCGCCTCCATCGAGGCGCGGAGCCCGCCGGCCTCGGGGGGACGGGGGCTCACAGCGCTCCTCCTGAGCCTGTCGAAGGGCCGAGGCCCGGGCTGGTCGAGGGGTCCGAGGACGCGTGCCCGAACTTGGCCTGCAGGAACCGTCCCTGCACGACCAGCGCGTTCGCGTCGACCCGGACGGCCGCGTCGAAGATCGCGTCCATGGAGCTGGCGAGCAGGTCGAGCGCGTCGATCAGCAGCATCAGCGAGGTCTTCCCCTCGTCCACCGGCCGCGAGTCGGCCCACTGCCGCGGCAGCCGGGTGTACGCCTGCAGCGCCTCGGGCAGGTAGTCGGTCGCCGTCGCGGTCACCGCGTACGCCTCCGCGCTGCCCAGACCGAGGTTGCGGACGCGCGGCAGCGTCTCGCGCACCGTCCGGGTGATGCGGCGGACCCGGGAGGCGACCGCCGCGGGCACCACGCCGCCGGCGACCGACGCGTCGGTGGCGTCCAGCACCGCGAGCAGGTCGGCCTCGGTGGGGACGCGGTCGAGGACGACCTCGACGGCCGCCGGCTCAGGGGCATGCCCGCTGACCCGGTCCCACCAGTCCCGAAAGCTCATCGGCCGCCCTGCCCACCCGTCCTGGCCGTCAGTCCGAGTCGCCGAGCTCGAGCGCTCCCGAGGCGGCGTTGGCGTCGGACCGCGACACGCGGTCGAGGTAGCTGCGCGACTTCGCCACCTCGGACTCGAGCGCCCCGATCGTCGCGCCCATCGAGGTGAGCGCCTCGGCCTTGAAGGCGTCGATGGAGTCCATGGTGGCGTAGATGTTCGCGAACGCCGCCTGCAGCTGTGGCAGCCCGACCGTGGCCGAGGCCGCCTGCTTCTGGATGGAGGCCGAGTTGTCGCGCAGCAGCTCGGAGGTGCGCTGGATCAGGTCCGAGGTGGTCTCGTTCAGGGCGGTGATCTGGTCGAGCACCAGCTTCTGGTTGTTGAGCGCCTGGGCGACGATCACCGCGGTGCGCAGCGCCGACACCGTGGTCGTCGACGCCCGGTCGACGCCCTTGATCAGCTCGATGTTGTTCTTGATGATCACGTCGATGGCGAGGTAGTTCTGGATCGACACCGCGAGCTGGGTGAGCAGGTCCTGGTGCTTCTGCCGGACGTAGAACAGCACGTCCTGGCTCAGCGCCTTCGCCCGCTCGGGGTCGATCAGCTCGAGCTCGGCGATCTTCTCCTCCAGGCGCCCGTCGAGCTGCTCCGCGACGTAGATGTACGCGTTGAGCCGGCCCATCACGGTCCAGAGGTTCTGCTTCTCGAGGTTGAGCGCGACGTTGTCGCGGGTCAGCTCGTCCTGGCCGTTGCGGAGGCTGTGCAGGATCGCGTCGAGGTGGCTCTGGGCACCCTGGTACTTGCGGAAGTAGTCGGCCACCTTGTCGCCGAACGGGATCATGCCCAGGAACTTGCGCGGCCCCGTCGCCTGGCTCGGGTCCAGCTCCTCGACGGTGCGCCGCAGCTCCAGCAGCGTCCGGCCGACCTTCGAGCCCTGCGACAGCCCGCCCTCCTGCAGCGCCTTGACCGGCGTCTGCAGCAGCCGGTTCGACGTCTCCGCCGCCTTGCGGATGTCCGCGTCGCCCATGGTCCGGACGTTGTCGGCCTGCCGGGCGAACTCGGGGGAGCGGGCCTGGGCCTTCAGCAGCGAGGTCAGGTAGCCCTCGACGCGGTCGTCGAGCGCCGGCAGCTGCTTGGGGTCGACCTGCGGCGCCATGGCCGGGGCCTGCGTGGCCGCGACGGGCGCCACGGGCTCGGGCGCCGTCAGCGTGAGGGCGCTCGGCCCCGGGGGGCTCAGCGGTGCGGGCGCGGTGGCTGCGCCTCCCGGCTCGGTCATGCGACGGTTCCTCTCGCTGCTGGCTCACGGGTCTCACCCGTGGTCGAGCCGTGCCCGGTCGGGTGCGCAAAATCTACTCGTACGCGGGACCGGCCCGCCGACCTGCGCTCGCTCTGGCCCCTTCGCGTCCTGCCGACGGCAGGCCCTGCGCGTCCGGCCCACCCTGGGGTCAGCGAGCCGGTGGGATCTCGCCGGAACCGCGGACGACGAGCGTCGCCGGCACCACGGAGGTCACGGCGGGGGAGTCGTCGCCGTCGAGGCGGGCGAACACCCGGGCCGCGGCGGTGCGACCCATCTCGGCGGGGTCCTGGGCGACCACGGTGAGCGCGGGCTCGAGCATGTCGGCGAGGAAGACGTCGTCGAAGCCGACCATCGCGACCTCGTGCTGCAGGCCGAGGTCGTGCAGCGCGCGGATGGCCCCGATGCTGACGAGGTTCTGGCTGGCGAACAGCGCGGTCGGCCGGTCGGGCCCGGCCACCAGCGCCTCGACGGCGTCGTACGCGGCGTCCACCGACCGGATCCCGGTCACGACCGGGCCGGGGACGACCCCCGCCCCGCGCAACGTCTCGGAGTAGCCGAGGTGGCGCTCCCGTGCCGTCGAGACCTCCAGGTCGTCGCTGAGGAAGGCGATGTGGCGGTGCCCGTGCGCGAGCAGGTGGGACACCGCCGTGACCGCCGCCTCGCGGTTGTCGGTCAGCACCGTGTCGGCCTCCAGCCCGCGGGGAGGACGGTCGACGAAGACGACCGGTACGCCCTGGTCGCGCTCCGTCTGGAGGTAGGTGTGGTCGTCGGAGATCGTGGTGAGCACCAGCCCGTCGACGCGGCGACGGGTGAAGGCCTCGACCAGCGCGCGCTCGCGCTCGGGGTCCTCGCCGAAGCTCGCCCCGAAGACCGCGGTCTGCCGCTCCCACGCCGCGCCCTCGACAGCGCGGTGGATCGCGGCCGAGAACGGGTTGTCCACGGCGTCGAGGAGGAGGCCCAGGGTGAGCGTCTTCCGGTCCCCACGTCGGAGCGCGCCGGCCCCCTGGTTGGGCGTGAAGTTGAGCGCCACGACCGCCTGCTCCACCTTCTCCCGGGTGGCAACCGATACGTTCGCCTCGTGGTTGATCACCCGGGAGACCGTCTTGATGCCGACGCCGGCCAGAGCGGCGACGTCGCGGATGGTCGCGCGGCCTCTGGGTGGACGGATGTGCGCTGGGTCAGACATGTGCACCTCCTCGTGCCCCAGGACCGTATCGGCAGATCCTGACCTCACGGGCGTTGACACCGCTACCAAAAAAACTTACATATGGCCTGACACCGTTGTCATGCGACCTACGGTGCGTCATTCCAACGAAGGGATCACGTCCATGAAGAGCTCCTCCCACCTGGCCCGCGGCCGTCGCCGCGGTGTCACCGCCGGTCTCGTGCTCGCCGCTGCGGCGTCGATGACGCTCACCGCGTGCGCCGGCGCGGCCACCCCCAGCGGCTCGAGCAGCGGGGGCGCGGCCGGCGGCACGACCGCCGTCACGCTGATCACCAAGACCTCCACCAACCCCTTCTTCCTCGCGATGAAGAAGGGCGCCGAGGACGAGGCGGCCAAGGACGGCGTCACCCTCACCTACGCCGCCGGTGCGGAGGACGGCGACGAGGACGGGCAGGTCAAGGCCATCGAGGCGGCCGTCGCCCGCGGTGACAAGGGGATCCTCATCGCCCCGAACGGCCCCGGCGTGAACGCGGCCATCAACGCCGCCCGCAAGCAGGGCCTCTACGTCATCGCGCTCGACACCCCGCCGGACCCGGCCGACACGGTCGACATCACCTTCGCCACCGACAACTTCAAGGCCGGCGAGGCCATCGGCAAGTGGGCGGCGGCCAAGCAGGACGGCAAGACGGCGAACATCGCGCTGCTCGACCTCTACAACGACAAGGTCGTCTCCGTCGACTACGGCCGTGACCAGGGCTTCCTCACCGGCATGGGCATCGACACGAAGGACCCCAAGAAGAACGGCGACGAGGACAAGTCGGGGACCTACAAGGGCGGCAAGGGTGGGTCGTACACGATCGCCTGCAACGAGCCCACCCAGGGTGCGCAGGACCTCGGCAAGTCGGCCATGGAGACGTGCCTGTCGAAGACCAAGGACATCAACCTCGTCTACACGCTCAACGAGCCGGCTGCGGCCGGTGCTTCGGAGGCCCTCAAGGCCGCGGGCGTGAAGGCGACCATCGTGTCGGTCGACGGGGGTTGCTCACCGGGCATCGCCGACGTCAAGGCCGGGATCATCGGCGCGACGTCGCAGCAGTACCCGGTCAAGATGGCCGAGCTGGGAGTCAAGGCGATCAAGCAGATCGCCGACGGGGGTGAGAAGCCGGCCGTGACCCCGGGGCTGGACTTCTTCGACACCGGCGTCGAGCTCGTCACCGACAACCCGGTCGACGGGCTGAAGAGCATCACCTCCGACGACGCGTCCAAGATCTGCTGGGGCTGACCCCGGTCCGCTGATCCTGGCGATGGAGCGGTCGGCCCGGCCCAGAGGCCGGGCCGACCCCTTCCCCGGGTGCTGAGCACCCTCACTGGTCACGCAACACCAACGGCAAGGAAGCCCACGTGTCCACCACCACAGCCCCGGTCCAGCAGCCGGCGACGGCAGCGGAGCAGTTCGCGCTCCGTCGGCAGTCCCCGGCCCAGCGGATCCAGCACGTCCTGCACGCCCAACCGGCCCTGAGCCCGCTGCTCGTGCTGATCATCGCCGTCGTCGTCTTCTCGATCGTCAACCCGCGGTTCCTGCAGCCGTCGACCATCTCGATCCTGCTCCAGCAGGTCGCCATCATCGCCGCCCTGGCCATCGGCCAGACGTTGATCATCCTCACGGCCGGCATCGACCTCTCGGTCGGCGCGCTCACCGTGTTCTCGATGCTGATCATGGCCAGCCTGGCCTCGGCCGGGGGTGTGCCCGGGCCGTTGGCGATCCTCCTCGGGATCCTCGTGGGGACGGTCGGAGGGTTGTTGAACGGGTTCCTCGTGACCCGGATCAACCTGCCACCGTTCATCGTCACCCTGGGGACGCTGAGCATCTTCCTGGCCGCCGGCCTGCTCTACTCCGGTGGCTCGAACATCCAGTCCACCGCCCTGCCCGCCTCGGTCAACTGGGCCGGCAGCGTCCGCCACATCGGACCGCTGAACATCACCTGGGGCGTCATCCTGGTGGCGCTGATGGCGGCCGTCGTGGGCTTCGCCCTGAGCCAGACCACCTGGGGCCGGCACGTGTACGCGGTGGGCAACGACATCGAGGCGGCCCGTCTCGTCGGCATCCGGGTCAACCGGGTCCTGCTGAGCGTCTACACCGTCGCGGGTCTCCTCTACGGCATCACGGCCTGGCTCCAGATCGGCCGGGCGGGCAGCGCGAGCCCGAACGCCCTGACCGACGCCAACCTGGAGAGCATCACCGCCGTCGTGATCGGCGGCACCAGCCTCTTCGGTGGCCGCGGCGCCATCATCGGCACCATGATCGGCGCCCTCATCGTCTACGCGTTCCGGCTGGGTCTCAGCCTGGCCGGCGTGGACGACCAGTGGCGCGTGTTCGCCACCGGCGTCCTGGTCATCGTGGCCGTCGCCATCGACCAGTGGATCCGGAAGGTGAAGTCATGAGCACGACCCGGAACGAGGCCGGCTACGGCACCGTCAACGGCGTCGACCTCGACGCCGTCCAGCAGGGCGTCGCCGACCCGAGCCAGACGGTCCTGTCGGCCCGCAAGCTGATCAAGACCTTCGGCAAGGTCATCGGCCTGGACGGGGTCGACCTCGACCTCTACCCCGGCGAGATCCTCGCGATCATCGGCGACAACGGCGCCGGGAAGTCGACCCTGATCAAGGCGTGCACGGGCGCCCTGGCGCCGGACTCCGGCCAGCTCTACCTCGACGGCCAGGAGGTCAGCTTCAAGACCCCGCAGGACGCCCGGGGCGCCGGCATCGAGACCGTGTACCAGACGCTCGCCGTGGCGCCCGCGCTGGACATCTCGGCCAACATGTTCCTCGGCCGGGAGATGCGGCGGGCCGGGGTGCTGGGCTCGGTGTTCCGGATGCTCGACAAGAAGGGCATGAAGGACGCGGCCGGCAGGTCGATGGCCAACCTCGGCATCGCGACCGTGCAGAACATGGGTCAGGCCGTCGAGACGCTGTCCGGCGGCCAGCGCCAGGCCGTCGCCGTGGCGCGGGCGGCGACCTTCGCCTCGAAGTTCGTGGTGCTCGACGAGCCCACGGCGGCGCTGGGGGTCAAGGAGACCGGTCAGGTGCTGAACCTGATCCAGCAGATCAAGGCCAAGGGCCTGCCGGTCATCCTGATCAGCCACAACATGCCGAACGTCTTCGAGGTGGCCGACCGGATCCACATCGCCCGCCTCGGCGGGTGCGCCGGCGTCATCACGCCCAAGTCGCACACGCCCACCGAGGCGGTCGCGATCATGACCGGCGCGACCACGCTCCAGCGCGGCTGACCCCGCACGTCGTCGTCCCGGGCGCCAGTCCGCAGCCGCACACCTTCGAGCCAGCCGCACAGGTTCCCACCTGTGCGGCTGGCTGCACGCTGTGCGGCTGACCGGGACGGGCCGCACCGGCACCGGGGCTGGGAGGCGGAGGCGGAGGCTCAGGTCTCGCGCGGGGCGAGCGGGAACCCGCTGATGCCGCGCCAGGCGAGCGTGCTGACCAGCTGCTTGGCCTGCTCGAGGCCGATCGAGGCGCTGCGGTCGGAGACCCAGTAGCGGGCCGAGACCTGAGCCAGCCCGACGAGGGAGATGGCGAGCAGCTTCGCCTGCTCGGGCGGCATCCGGGTGTCCTCGGCGATGACCGCGGCGATGGAGTCGGCGACGTCGTTGTTGACCTGCCAGAGCCGGTCCTGGACGCGGCCGTCGCCGGTCAGGTCGGACTCGAAGACGAAGCGGAACTCTCCGCCGGCCGACGTCACGAAGTCGTAGAAGGCGCCGATCACCGCCACCACCCGGTCGGCGTTGCGGTCGGTGGAGGCCAGCGCGACCTGCACCACGCCGAGGAGGGAGTCGCAGGCACGGTCGAGCAGGGCCACGTAGAGGTCGAGCTTGGAGTCGAAGTGCTGGTAGAGCACCGGCTTGCTGATCCCGGCCGCCGCAGCGATCTCGTCCATCGCGGCGGCGTGGTAGCCGCGGGTGGTGAACACCTCGTTCGCGGCGTCGAGGAGCTGGGCCCGCCGCTGGTCCCGTGGCAGCCGCGCGCCCCGGACCTGCCCGTCCCCGGTCTCGGCGGCGCTCGGCACGTCCTCACCCTAGTGGCGGGCGGCTCCCGCCCCAGCGGCCTCGCCGATCTGCACCGCCCAGAGCCCGGCGTAGATGCCACCGGCGGCGACGAGCTCGTCGTGCGAGCCCGACTCCGCCACCCGACCGTCCGCCAGCACCCAGACGCGGTCGGCGTCGCGGACGGTCGACAGCCGGTGCGCGACGACCAGCGCGGTCCGCGAGGCGGTGACCGCGGCCAGCGAACGTTGGATCGCGGCCTCGGTCTCGGTGTCGACGGCCGAGGTCGCCTCGTCGAGCACCAGCAGGGCGGGGTCGCGCAGGATCGCTCTCGCGAGCGCGATCCGCTGACGCTGCCCGCCGGACAGGGTCTGGCCCCGCTCGCCCACGACGGTGTCGTAGCCCAGGGGGAGCGCGGAGATGAAGGTGTCGGCCTCGGCCAGCCGGGCGGCCTCGCGGACCTGCTCGTCTCCTGCGTCCACCCGCCCGTACGCGAGGTTGTCGCGGACGGTGCCGTGGAAGAGGAACACGTCCTGGCTGACGTAGCCGATGGCGCCGCGCAGCGCGTCCCAGCCGAGCTCGCGGACGTCGGTCCCGTCCAGCAGCACCTGGCCCTCGCGCGGGTCCGAGAAGCGCAGCACCAGCCGCAGCAGGCTCGACTTGCCCGCCCCGGTGGTCCCGACGACCGCGTGGGTCTGCCCGGCCGGCACCACGATGTCGAGCCCGCGCAGCACGTCCGGGCCGTCGGCGTAGCCGAACCGGACGCCCCGCAGCTCGAGCCGACCACGGACGGGCAGCGCGAGCGTGCCGCGACCGGGCCGGGTGTCGCCGCGCTCGGACATCAGGGCGAAGATGCGCCGGGTCGAGGCCATCGCCCGCTGGTAGAGGTCGAGCGTCTCGCCGAGGTCGGTCAGCGGCCAGAGCAGCCGCTGGGTCATGAACACGAGGATCGTGTAGAGGCCGACCTCGAGCCGGCCGCCGATCACCAGCCAGCCGCCGAGCAGCAGGGTGGAGGTGAAGCCGGCCAGGATGGCCATCCGGATCAGCGGGACGAAGGCCGACGACCAGCGGATCGTGGTGAGGTTGGCGTCGCGGTAGCCCGCCGACACCTCGCGGACCCGTTCGACCTCGCGCGTCTCCGCGGTGAACGCCTTGATCGTGCTGAGGCCGCCGAGGTTGGTCGAGATGGTCGCGCTGACGTCGCCGGCGCGGGCCCGGACGCGCGCGTACAGCGGCTCGAGGCGGCGCTGGAAGACGATCGAGCCGACCACGATCACCGGCACGGGCAGGAACGCGAGCAGCGTGAGCGTCCACGAGGTGGCGGCGAAGACGACGCCGACGAAGACCACGGTCCAGAACGTGTGCAGGATGACGCGGGCACCGGTGTCGAGGAACCGTTCGAGCTGGTTGACGTCGTCGCTGATCACCGAGAGGACCCGGCCCGGCGCCGACCCCTCGTGCCAGGAGACGTCGAGGTCCTGCACGTTCGCGTACGTCTCCACGCGCAGGTCGTGCTCGACGTCCTGGGCCAGGCCGCGCCACAGCAGGGAGGCCGCGTAGTCGGTGATCGACTCGATCACCCAGACCCCGACGTTCACCGCCGCCACGATGACCAGCTGGGAGAAGCGGTCCTGCACGCCGAAGAGGGTGGCGGCGAAGGAGTCGGAGCCACGGACCACGACGTCGACCGCGACTCCGAGCAGCAGCTCGGGCAGCACGTCCGCCGCGGTGTTCAGCGTCGTCGCCGCCACGGCGGCCACCACCCGCGGGCGGTAGCGGCGGTGGTGCCGCCAGAGCGCACGCAGGGGCGACGGGTCTGAGCCCTCGAGGGGTCGAGCCGTCTGATCGGGGGTCACGAGGTGCTAGCGTGCCATCTCACTGAGGTAAGGCTTGCCTAAGGAGCCCGGACATGGACGGACGAGCGACCGCTGTCGAGGCCGCGGTGGTGGCGAGGACGGTGCTGGCGACGAGCCACGAGGCGACGTGCGCACGCCTCGACGGCGACGAGGACCAGAGCTCCGGGGTGGTCGGCCTGGTGGCCGCCGGCCCGCAGCCCTATCTCGTGCCCGCAGACCCTGGCTGCTTCTTCACGACGGGGACCGCGCTGATGTGCCGCGTCTTCGTGCCCGAGGTGGGACTCGTCCTCTGCACCGGCGTCACCGGCCCGGCCAGGACGGCCGGAGACCTCCCGGCGGTCGTCCGGACCCTCGACGACCACCGGGCCTGCCTGCTGGGCCCGGTGGACCCGGCCGCGCTGCAGGTGGTCCCGCTCCAGCTCTTCGGCATCTCGGTGGCACTCCCCGGTGCGGAGCAGGCGTCCTCGCTCACCCCTGGGGAGCTCGCCGAGGCGTCCCCGGACTGGTTGCTCGCGCGTGGGCGGAGCCTGGGCGAGCACCTCGAGCGGGACCATGCCCGGTCCCTCGCCCAGCTGGCTGTCGCCCACGGGGTCACCGACGTCGTCACGGTCACGGTGGGTGCGCTCTCGACGCGAGGGGCCCGGCTGGTGTGCCTCGGGGTCGAGGGGGTCACCACCGTCGAGATGGTCTTCGATCCCCCGGTCGGTCACCCGGGCGAGCTGTGGAGCCGGATGTCCTCCGCCCCGGCCGCAGGGTGAGGGTCCGGCTCGCGACGGGCACGTCTAGCCCGACGGGAGCGGGGGTCGGTCCTCGGTCAGCAGGTCGGCCGCGAGGTCGCCGTGCTCGGCCACGCGTTCGAGCACGTCGGCCGGGGAGAAGCGCAGGTCCTCCGGACGCGTGGCCGCGGCGAGCTCCTCCCAGCTGACCGGGGTGGCGACCGAGGGACGTTCCCGCCCGCGCAGCGAGTAGGGCGCGATCGTGTTGCGCGCGGGGAGGTCCTGGTTGTGGTCGACGTAGATGCGGCCGCGCCGCTGCTCGACCGACATCGAGGCGACGAAGAAGTCCGGACGCGTCCTGGCCATGGCGACGTTGATCCCCTTGACGTACGCCCACGCGTCCCGCGCCCGGCAGGGCGCGACGGCCGCGTACACCTGCACCCCCTTGCTGCCGGAGGTCTGCGGCACGGGCACCAGCCCGTCGCCCGCCAGCACCTGGGCCACCAGCAGCGCGGCGTGCGCGGAGTCCAGCACGTCCATCCCGGCGCCCGGGTCGAGGTCGATGACGATCCGGTCGGCGAGCGCCTCTCCGTCCCGCGGCTCCTCGCCGGGAAGGTCGAGCACGCCGTCAGGCCCCACGCGTCCGCTGCGGATCGTCCACTGCGGCACGTGCAGCTCGAGGGCGGCGAGGTTCGCCAGCCAGACCAGGGTGGCCGTCTCCTCGGCGACGACGTAGTCGATGACGCCCTCGCTCGTCCGCACCGGCTGACGGCGTACCCAGTCCGGTGTGCCGACGGGTGCGTTCTTCTCGTAGAACGAACCGGCCGCGAGCGGCGTCGTGCCCCCGGAGTGCGGTGCGGTCGAGCCCGCGGGCACGCCGCCGGGGAAGCGCAGCCGCGTCAGGGCCCGGTCGCGCACGTGCGGCAGCATCGTCTCGGCGATGCGGGCGTAGTAGTCGATGACCTCGCCCTTGGTCCAGCCGTCGGGGTAGAGGGGCTTGTCCAGGTTGGACAGGCCGAGGACCCGCCCGCCGACCCGGACCGCGGTCACGCTGGTGCTCGCGACGGGCTCACGGCGCCTCGACCACCTGGCTCCCGACGCCGAACTCCTCCAGCCGCGCCGGCTCGGGGTGGTCGCCCAGGCCGGGCTCGCGGCGTACGGCGACGTGACCGTCGACCATCACCACCGGCGGGGTGAGGTCGACGGCGTAGAACCGGTCGGACCCGGAGATGTCGCCGGTCAGGGTGAAGCCGGGCAGCCCGGCCAGGGCGGCGTTCGCGGCCCGTCCGAGCCCGGTCTCGAGCATCCCGCCGCACCACACGGCGGCCCCGGACGCGCGGCAGAGGTCGTGGATGCGTCGTGCCTCGAGGTAGCCGCCGACCCGGCCCGGCTTGATGTTGATGATGCTCGCAGCGCCGAGGGCCAGGGCGTCGGCGGCCCGGGCGGCCGAGACGACCGACTCGTCGAGGCAGATCGGCGTCGCGAGCTGGCGGGCGAGCACGGCGTGCTGGCGGAGGTCGTCCTCGGCCAGCGGCTGCTCGATCAGCAGCAGGTCGAAGGCGTCCAGCCGGCGCAGCGCGGCGGCGTCGGCCAGGGTGTACGCGGCGTTGGCGTCGACCTGGAGGGGGATGTCGCCGAAGCGCTCGCGGACCGCCCCGGTCGGCTCGACGTCGAGGCCGGGCCTGATCTTGAGCTTGATGCGTCGGTAGCCCTGGTCGAGGTAGTCACCGACCACGGCCAGCAGCTCGGGGACGCTGTCCTGGATGCCCACCGAGACGCCGGAGGGGACCCGGTCCACCGTGACCCCGAGGTAGTCGGCGAACGAGGTGCCGGCCGCCCGCAGCTGGGCGTCCAGCAGCGCCATCTCCAGCGCGGCCTTGGCCATCGGGTGGCCGATCACGGGAGCGAGCACCTCGCCGACCGTCTCCGCGGTGAGCCCGCGCTCGCGCTGGGAAGCGAACACCCGGGGCAGCAGGTGGTCGACCAGGACGCCCCGCACGCCGGCGATGTACTCGCTGGAGTACAGCGGGTCCACCATCGCGACGCACTCGCCCCAGCCGGTGACCTCGCGCCCGGCCCCCTCGTCGAGGACGGTCGTCCGGGCCTCCAGCAGCAGGGCGACCTTCTCGTCCTCGGTGCCGAAGGAGGTGGTGAAGGGCGACACCAGCGGCAGCCGGACCACGTGCAGGACCATCGCGTCGAGGTGCAGGGTCATGGGGTCTCCGGTCGTCGCGGGTCATGGCGGTCGAGCACGTAGTGACCGGTCTTCACGAAGCCGCGGACCCGCCAGCCCTGCTCGTGCAGGTCGGCGTACGCCTCGCGGAACGTGGCCCGCCAGCGCGAGGCCGTCGCCCGGTCGCTCGCTCTCAGGGCCTCGACGTCCGTCGGCACGGCCAGCGTGACCGCCTCGGTGCCGGCAGGGACGTCCGGAGCCGGCCGGGGTGCGCCGTCGTCGTCGGCGGTCAACGCGGCGTGCGCACGGTCCGCGGCCGGCGGAGGGGTGACCTCCTCGGGCTCGACCGGCCAGTGCACGAGCAGGCGGTCGCTCTCCTCGCCGGCGTTGAGACCGTCGGGCATCGGGCCGTAGAAGTCGACCAGGTACGTCTCGACGTGGGCGCCGAGGCGGCCCAGGTTGAACCAGGCGTTGCGCGCGATGAGCGGGTCGTAGGTCCAGGCGATCACGCCGATGCCCCGGTCCGCGCACCACGCCCGCTGGTGGAGCTTGAGCGCGGTGCCCGTGCCCCGGGGACCGCCCGGACGGACGGCCGCGACGTGGGAGTGCAGGAGGCCGCCGAGGGGTGCCCCGAAGAACCCGGCGCACGCACCGACCATCCTGCCGGCGGCGTCGAAGGCTCCGCTCACGTAGCTCCCCGCGAAGCCGAGGGCGACCAGCAGCCCGGGTTCCACCGGGCTCTCGCGCGGGCCGGTGCGCCACACCTGCGCCAGCAGGGCCGAGGCCTCGACCATCTCGTCCGCGGCCAGGTCCCGCACGGTGACGCCCGCGCTGACCTCGGCGGCGAGGACGGCGTCGGACAGGCGGTGGCGCAGGGCTCGCTCGTCCCCACCGTCGGCCACGGGGCGATCCTGCCAGACGCTCCGACGGCGGACGAGGCGAGAATGACGCCGTGCCGTCCGTCCCGCTGATCCTGGTGCGCCCGCCGTCGCCCCGGCTCGCCGAGGGGGAGCTGACCCACCTCGACCGCGTGCCGGTGGACCCGGCCCTGGCCCGGAGCCAGTGGGAGGGCTACGTCGCGGCGTTCGCCGGCCGGGGCTGGGACGTGGTCGAGCTGGAGGCGGCGCCCGAGCACCCGGACGGGGTGTTCGTCGAGGACGCCCTCGTGGTGGTCGAGCGGAGCGAGCGATGTGGCGTCGAGCGGCTCGCCGTCCTCACCTCGCCCGGCGCGCCGTCGCGCAGGGGTGAGCTGGCCAGCACCAGGGACGGCGTCGACCGGCTCGTGGCCGCCGGCGTCGACCTCGAGGTCGCGGCGATCGAGCCGCCCGGCCACCTCGACGGCGGTGACGTCCTGGAGGTCGGCGACGTGCTCTACGTGGGCCGTGGTGCGCGGACGGACGCGGAGGGCATCCGTCAGCTGGCCGCGCTCGTCGCGCCGTACGGACGCCGGGTCGTCGCCGTGCCCGTCGCCAGGGTGCTGCACCTCAAGTCGGGCGTCACGGCGCTGCCCGACGGCACCGTCGTCGGCTACGAGCCGCTGGTCGACGACCCGGCCGTGTTCCGCCCGTTCCTCCCGGTGCCGGAGGAGCACGGCACCGCGGTCGTCGACCTCGGCGACGGAGCGGTGCTGATGTCGGCCGACGCCCCGCGCACCGCCGCCCTGTACGCGTCCCGCGGGCTCGAGGTCGTGACGGTCCCGATCAGCGAGTTCGAGCGCCTCGAGGGCTGCGTGACCTGCCTGTCGGTCCGGATCCGCCGCTGAGCCAGCAGCCTCAGCCCTGGTGCGGCAGCACGATCACCGGGACGGGTGCGTGCCGGATGAGCTTGGTCGCGCGCGAGCCCAGGAACACGCGGGCGAGCGGACCCATGGACGACGAGCCGATGGCGAGCACCTCGCCGGACTGCCAGGGGATCGCGGCCATCGTGTCGCTCCAGGTGGCGCCGGTGGCGATCACCCGTTCGACCGACTCGGGGATGACGCCCTCGGCCACGAGCCGACGCTGCGCCGCCTCGGCCTCGTCGGCCCACGAGTCGAGGACCGAGTCCTCCGCCGTGATGCCGGTGACCGGCGGGTACATGGTCGCGCCCCGGACGCCGAAGCTGGCGACCCGCAGCGGCACCCCGAGCTGCGTCGCCAGGGCGTGCACCCGGCCGACCACCGCGACCGAGGAGTGGGAGTCGGAGAAGGCGCAGGTCACCTTGGTGACGCCCTCGGCGGCGACCGAGCGGAAGTCGCGGGGGCTGATCGCCAGCGGCACCGGTGAGGCGTGCAGCAGCTTGTCGGCGGTCGACCCGACGACCACGCGCCCCACCTGGCCGTCCGCGGACGACCCGAGCACGAGCACGGACGCGCCGAGCTCGGCGACGGCGTCGACCAGCGCGCTGGCGATCGACCGCCCGGTGACCGTCCGGTAGGTCAGGTCGACCTTCACGGTGGTGTCGGCATCGGTCAGGTACGCCCGCGCCTGACGCTCGGCCTCCTGCCCGACCTGCCGGGCGTACTCGCCGTACTCGGCGTCGACCCGGGCCATCGACGGGGTGCTCCACTGCCGCGGGACCACGGTCACGACCGCCATCGGCACGTCGAGCGCGTGGGCCAGCTGCGTACCCAGGTCGAGGGAGCCCCGCCCGCCCTTGCCGGGGGTGTAGCCGACGACGACGGTCATCAGTGCTCCCTGCCGGTGGGGATCTCGTGGGGGGTGATCTCGCCGCGCTGCAGCTTGCCGACCACGGAGTGCTTGCGCCCGTAGACCATGTAGAAGGCGAGGAAGACCAGCACCCAGCCCGCGAAGACGACCCAGGTGATCCAGTGCAGGCTGGAGAGGATGTACGCGCAGGCCAGGATCGACAGGACGGGTGTCACGGGGTAGCCCGGCACCTTGAAGCCGCGGGGCAGGTCCGGCTCCCGCCGGCGCAGGATGATCACGCCGAGCGAGACGATCACGAACGCGGTCAGCGTCCCGATCGAGACGACGTCGATCAGGTAGTCCAGCGGGACGAACGCGGCCAGCAGGGCGACGATGATCGCCACGATGATCGTGTTGTTCACCGGCGTCCCGCTGCGGGGGCTCACCTTCGCGAAGACCGGCGGCAGCATGCCGTCGCGGCCCATCGCGAAGAGGATGCGCGTCTGCCCGTAGAGGGTCACCAGCGTCACCGAGAAGATCGAGATCACGGCCCCGAGGGCCAGGATCGTGCCCCAGACGTTCGCGCCGGTGACGATCTCCAGGATCTTGGCCAGCCCGGCCTCCTGCTGACCCTCGAACTCCGTCCACGGCTGGGTGCCGAGCGCGGCGAACGCCACCAGCACGTAGAAGACGATGACGATGATCAGCGCGGCGATCAGCGCGCGGGGCATCGTCCGCTGCGGGTCCTTGACCTCGTCCCCGGCGGTGGACACGGCGTCCAGGCCGATGAAGGAGAAGAAGATCGTCCCGGCCGCGGTCCCGATCGCCGCCTTGCCCAGCGGGGCGAAGTCGGTGAAGTTGCTGCCGTCGAACGCCGTCAGCGCGACGATCACGAACATCAGCAGCACGGCGAGCTTGATCACCACCATGATCGCGTTGAGCCGGGCCGACTCGCTGGCCCCGCGGATCAGCAGCAGCATGCACAGCCCGACGAGGATGACGGCGGGCAGGTTGATGATCCCGGTGGCGCCGTCGCCCTCGGCGAACGGTGCGGCGAGCAGCGACGGCGGGAGCGAGACCCCGAAGATGTTGGTGACCGCCTCGTTGAGGTAGCCCGACCACCCGACGGCGACCGCCGCGGTCGAGACGCCGTACTCCAGCAGCAGGCAGGCCGCGACGCCCATGGCGACGACCTCGCCCAGGGTGGCGTACGCGTACGAGTAGGTGCTGCCCGAGACGGGCACGGACGAGGCGAGCTCGGCGTAGCAGATCGCCGCGAGTCCGGCCGCGACGCCGGCGAGGATGAACGAGACGATGACGGCCGGCCCCGCCTCGGGGACGGCCTGCCCGAGGACGAAGAAGATGCCGGTCCCGATCGTCGCGCCGACCCCGAACATCGTCAGCTGGAACGTGCCGATGGTGCGTTCCAGCTGCGGTCCGTGCGGGTTGGCGCTCTCGCCCACGGGCTTGCGGCGCCACAGCTCGCCGCGCAACCCGGTCCTGACCGTCGAGGTGCTCATCCGGCTCCGATCAGCAGTCGTCCCGCGCCGACCCCCGGCGGCGGTGCGTCGTAGTCTCGCGGCCCGCCCCCGCCCTGGCTAGACCCCGAGGGGCGCGTCGCGCAGCCGTTTCGTACCGGTGCCGGCAGGGCCTGGGTGAGAGGGTTGCGCGATGTCGAGCCTCCACCTCCCGCCGGTGCCCGGGCGGGTCGTGCCGGGCCGGTCGAGGCCGGACCGGACGCTGCTGCCGGCCCAGCCGGTCGCGTACCACCAGCTCCTGCGCGGCCCGCGGTGGCGCTGGTGGCGGCCGCTGGTCTCGCTCGCGGTGCTGGTGGGCCTGCTGATCGTGCTGTGCATCGTGGTCCTCGGCGCGTTCGAGGGGCTCGACGCCCTCCTGCCGGACCGGTGGCTCGGCGTCGTCGACGACGACCTGAGCCCCCTCAGCACCCTCGAGCTCGACCTGCTGCTGGCCGGTCTGATCCCCGTCGCCGGCGGTGCCGTGGCGATCGCGCACAAGGTCCGGCCGCGGTGGGTCTCGTCCGTGCTCGGGGGTCTGCGGTGGCGGTGGCTGGGCCGGTGCGCCCTGGTCGTCGCGCCGGTCTGGGTGGTCTACCTGGGTCTCGGGTCCCTCGTGGATCCGGTCGAGCCCGGGCGGCCGGACCACTGGGTGCTGCTGCTCGTGCTCGCCTTCGTCACCACCCCGTTCCAGGCCGCCGGCGAGGAGTTCCTCTTCCGGGGCTGGCTCGTGCAGAACCTCGGCGCGTACTTCGCCCGGCCCGTCGCCGGCCTGGTCGTCACCACCGTCGTGTCGGCCGCGTTGTTCGGGCTCGCCCACGGCAGCCTCGACCCCTGGGTCCTGCTGAGCATCGGCACCCTGGCGGTGGCCGCCTGCCTGGCGAACTGGCGCACCGGCGGCCTCGAGGCCGGGATCGCCATGCACGCGGTGAACAACGTCGGCGTCGGGGTCGTCACCATCACCTACGGCGGCTACGCGGACTCCTTCGTCAGCGAGACCACCACCGGCTCGCCGCTCGACTTTCTCGTCGGCCTGGCGGTGCACGCCCTCGCGGTGGCACTGATCCTCTGGCAGGGGCGTCGCGTGCGGATCGACCGGACCACCCGACCCCAGCACGTCGACCCCTGGGCGGCCCTGGAGTCGCGGATCCCGCTCGACCCGCCGGACGCGACCTGGTACGCCCCCCTCGGCCGCTGAGCGGGCGGGGGCCGTGGCGACCGTCCGGCCCTGACAGACTCGCCGGGTGGCTGTTCCTGCGACCGAGCGTTCGACGCTGCCCGAGGGGTGGCTGGTCCGGGTGCCCGGGGACGGCGACATCGGGGCGCTCACCACCCTGCTCGCGGCCAACCGGCGCAGCGGCGGGAGCCCGGTCGACGTCGCCACGCTCACCGCCCTGGTCGTGGGCCCGGCGAGCTGGACCCGGCGGCAGCTGGTCGTCCTCGACCCGGCGGGGACGCTCGTCGGCTGGGGCGTCGTGCACGACCGGGCCAACGGGCGTACGGAGGTGACGGTCCTGGTCGCGCGCGACGCGCCCGCGCAGGACGCGATCGCCGCCGGCCTGTTCGCCTGGGCGGATCGCGAGGCCACGGAGGTCGCCGCGCTGCGCCGGGCGCCGCGTACCCAGCTCGACTCGGCGGCCGAGGCCGACGACCAGCGCCAGCGTGGCTGGCTGGCCGGCGCGGGCTACGCCTGCGTCCGGACGTGGCTGCACATGGTCCGCCCGGTGGTCCCCGCCGAGGCCGAGCCCGACGTGCTGCCCGCGCCGCGGCCCGGCGTCCGGGTCCGCCGGGTCCGTGAGCACGGCAACGGGCTGCCGACCGCCGAGGACCTGCAGACCGTGCACCTGGTGCTCGAGCAGTCCTTCGCGGACCACTTCAACTCCTACCGCGAGGGCTTCGCCGAGTTCGTGGTGCGGCTCCAGGAGGACCCCTGGCACCGGTGGGACCACTGGTGGATCGCGGAGGTGGAGCTGGACGGGCAGTGGCGCCCGGGGGGCGCGCTGATCAGCTCGGTCTCCCCGCCGGACGCGGCCGGCGCGTACGGGAGCTACGTCGACTACATCGGGGTGCACCGCCGGGCCCGGGGGCGCGGCGTGGCGAAGTCTCTGCTCTACACCGTGATCGCCGACGCCGCCCGCCGCGGGCGCAACCGGGTCTCGCTCGAGGTCGACGCCGACTCCTCCACCAACGCGGACGGGCTCTACCTGTCGCTCGGCTGGGTGGTCGACCACCGCACGGAGTCGTGGCACCGCTACCTGGACGCGGGCAGCGAGGGGTGAGGCGGGACCGAGACTCGTGGTGAGCCCACCCGACCGGCTGCTGGTCGACGTCGTCGCCGAGTGGGACCTGCGCCTGGACGGTCCCGTCCGGGGCACTCCGCGCGCGTCGGTGGCCGTGCGGACCGCCGAGGGCCAGGCCGGGCTGCTCGAGCACGCACCCGGGGGGTCGCCGTACGAGCACCTGGCCCTGCGGGCGTGGGACGGGCACGGCGCGGTCCGCCTGCTGCGCGCCGATCCCCGCCGCCACCTGCTGCTGACCGAGCGGACCGACCCGGACGACGGCCTGCAGAGCCTGGACCCGTGGGAGGCCGGCACGCAGGTCGGGAACCTGTACGCCGTCCTGCACCGCGCGCCCATCCCGCAGCCGCCGCGGCTCGCCGACCTGGTGCCCCGGTGGACCGCCGATCTCGGGCTGCCAGCGGTGACCGCCGCGGTCCCGCGTCGGTTCGCCGAGCAGGTGCGTTCCTGGACCCCCGGCCTCGTGGACCCGGACGAGGTCGAGCCCGTGCTGCTGCACGGCGACCTCCGTCCCGCGACGGTCCGCGCGGCGTCGGGACCGCGATGGGTGGCGGTGGCTCCGCGGCCGGTCACGGGCGACCCGGCGTACGAGGTGGCGGCGGTGCTGCGGCGCTGGGAGGGTGCCGAGGCCAGCGACGACCTGCGCGGCGACCTCCTCGAGCGCTTCTACGCCGTCGTCGACGCCGCCGGCCTGGACGAGGACCGGGCCCGGGCCTGGGTCGTCGTGCGCACGGTCGTCGAGCTCGCGGCCGCGTTCGCCGCCGGCAGCGTGCCGGCCGACGAGGTGACCTGGGCGATGACCGTGGTCAAGGCCGTGCAGCGCTGATCGTGCCGTGTTGTCCTGTCGGACGACGGTGTTGTTCCCATCGAACGTGCGTTCGATTTGTCACTGCTTCGCCGTAGGTTCGATCCATGGCGTTGCGGAGGGTGGAGACGGTCGAGGAGGGCCCTCACCCGACGTCCGCACGTCTGCACGCGGTGCTGACGGAGCTGGCCGGGTTGGCGTCGGACGCGCCGGCGGATGTGGACGACGTGTCGTCCGAGGCGGACCTGGTCGACCAGATCGGCCTGCTCGAGCGGCTGCGGGGTGCGGTGGCGGCGGTGCAGGCGGCGACGGTGGTGCGGTTCGGCCGGGCGCGGGTGGAGCGCCAGCTGGGCGAGGACGTGCACCCGCGCGACATCGGCCGCGGCGTGGCCGAGGAGGCCGGCCTGGCCTGCCGGGTCTCCCCGACCGTGGCGGCGCGGCGGCTCGGGTCGGCCCCGGGCGTGGTGGTTCGACCTGCCGCACACCTATGCGGCACTCGCGTCCGGGCGGATCGCAAGCAGACCGCCGACGC